>Ga0302181_10002922_pt1 | contig 11909 bp, 11 predicted proteins | sample I_Palsa_E3_3_FD_198786 | JGI IMG/M metagenome (GOLD analysis project Ga0302181, IMG submission 198786) | Peat permafrost microbial communities from Stordalen Mire near Abisko, Sweden - I_Palsa_E3_3 | ecosystem: Environmental > Terrestrial > Soil > Palsa > Peat permafrost | place: Sweden... | reverse complement strand
TGACCGCGACCGGCAGCCCCGAGGCCTTCGCGAGCCCCAGCGCGAAGAACCCCGAGCAGCGCTCGTCGATGTGCGAGTAGCAGCGCAGGCGCTCCTCGCTCGCGAGCGTCAGCACCAGCGGCGCGCAGCGCGACCCGGGGGAGGTGCAGGCCGCGCGCATCCCGCAGCGCGCCAGCTCGTCCACGAACGCACGCAGCAGCAAGTAGGTGTCGGTGGCGGGGGTCATAGGATTGTGCTGTGCCTGAGAGCGTCGTCCTGTTGCACGGGTTCAGTGGCACCCACCGCGCCTGGGATGGCGTGGTGGCACGACTACACCCGGAACGCTACCTGCCCCGGGCGCTCGACCTCCCGGGGCACGGCGATGCCGCCAATGCGCGCGAGGTGGACGGGGAGGCGATTACATTCGCCGGCTGTGTGGAGCATGTGCTCGCTCGCAGCCCAGGGCGGTTCGTGCTGACCGGCTACTCGCTGGGCGGGCGCGTCGCCCTACAGCTCGCGCTCACCGCGCCCGAGCGCGTGAGCAGGCTCGTGCTCATCTCCACTTCGGCGGGCATCGAGGATCCAGCCGAGCGTGCCCAGCGGCGCCTCGCCGACGAGCGCCTTGCCGAGGAGCTCGAGAGTATTCCCTTCGAGGATTTCATCGAGCGCTGGCGTACCCAACCTCTGTTCGCCGACGAACCCCCCGAGGTGGGCATGCTCGCGCGTGAGGATCAGCGCCGTAACCGGCCCGACGCGTTGGCCGCGGTGCTCAGAGGCGTCGGCACCGGGGAGATGAGTCCCCTCTGGGAAAGGCTCTCCGAACTGACGATGCCGGTCACGGTGCTGGTGGGAGACCGCGACGGGAAGTTTCAAGCGCTGGGGAAGCGGATGGTCGAGCTGCTGCCCGATGCGGAGCTGGTGGTTGCGCCCGGCGGTCACGGACTGCCGCTCGAGAATCCCGCAGCGGTTGCGCATGCGATTGACGGGCAATAGCGTCCAGCGCGCGTCAGAGCGGGTCTACCCCCAGCCCGCCCGCCGTGGGTAGTGCGATCCGTCCATCCTTCGCCGGCAGCGGGTTCTCAAAATCCTCAAACAGCGCGAGCGTCGCCAGGCCACAAGGTGCAACCACCCCGCGGGAGGCCAGGGCCGCGGCGGCGTGCAGCGCGGCGGCGACTCCCAGCGGGCCGTCGAGCGTAGATGCTAGGTAGACCTCCGCGCCGGAGGCACGCACCAGGGTGGCGGCCGCGACCAGGCCGGAGATGCCTCCGCAGCGGGAGATCTTCAAGCAGACCGCGTCAGCCACGCCCGCGCCGAGTGCTCCGTGCTCGGCCGCGGTCTCGTCGATCGACACCCTCACCGGCACCTGCTCGCGCACTTCGCGCACCGCCTCCAGACCGTGCGTGGGCTCCTCGACGAGCTCCAAGCCGGCAGGGGCCAGCACCTCGATCGCCCGCACTGCCTCACCGACGCTCCAGGCACCGTTCGCGTCCAAGCGCAGCGAGATCTCCGGGCCGGCCGCGGCCCGCACCGCGGCCACGCGGCCCGCGTCGTCGCCGATGCCGACCTTCACCTTCAGACATCTGAACCCAGCCGCCACCGCGGCCGCCGCCTCTGTGGCCGCCCCGGCACGGTCGAGCGCCGACAGCGTCGCATTGACAGGCACCGCCCGTGCCGGACTGTCCGTCAGCAATGCCGCGACCGGCTTGCCCGCGCGCCGCCCCGCGCGATCCCACAGCGCCATGTCGATCGCGGCGAACGCGGCGGGCAGGTCATCCACCGCGCGGCACGCATCGATCAGCTGGGCTCCGTTCTTGCCCTCCGAGCTTGCCAGCACAGGCGTGTAGGCCTCGAGCGCCTGCTCCACCCGCTCGACGCTCACACCGTCATAAGCCTCCAGCGGCGCCGCCTCGCCATGGCCGCTGAGCCCGTCTGCATCGGTCAGCGACACGCTCAGGATCGTCCGCTCTTTCACCGCCCCATATGAGCTCTCCAGCGGCGTTGCCAATCTCAGCGTGTGCCGCCGAGTACTCAGCTTCACGAGCCGATTCCGCCACCGGCCAGGATTCCGGCCGAGAACAGCAGACAGAAGAGGAGTTGCAGCGCGCCCGTCTTTGCCAGTGCGCCGTTCAGTGCAGGTCCGTCCGTGTGGGTTCTGACGACCCCGATCGTGCCGATCGCCAGCGGGATCGTGGTCCAGCAGAGCAGCAGCCATGGGGTCATCGAGCCGAGCGCCCACAGCAGCGGCGCGCTTCCGAACGCGCACACGACCATCCCCGTGTACAGCGCCCGTGTGCGCTCGCGTCCGAGGCGCACCGCGAGCGTGCGCTTGCCGGCGCGGCGATCGGTCTCCAGGTCGCGCACGTTGTTCACCACCAGGATCGCGCTCGCCAACAGGCCCACTGGGACGGCGCAGGCGAACGCCTGCCACGGCAGTGCCTGAACCTGCACGAAGTAGGAGCCCGTGACCGCCACGATCCCGAAGAACAGGAACACGAACACCTCGCCCAGCCCCTCGTAGCCATATGGCCGCGGGCCGCCCGTGTACAGCACACCGGCGAGGATCGAGGCGGCGCCGACCGCAATCAACTCAGGCCCTGCCACCGCCACGAGGTAGATGCCGCAGAGCACCGCCAAGCCAAAGGTCACGTATGTGGCGAGCAGTACCTGGCTCGGCGGCACCAGGCCACCAGCGGTCACCCTGACAGGTCCGAGCCGGTCCTCGGTGTCGGCCCCGCGCCGTGCGTCGGAGTAGTCGTTCGACAGGTTCGTCCCCACCTGGATGAACACGGCGCCCAGCAACGCCGCGACGAACGCGAGTGCGCGGAAGTGACCGGCGCCAAGCGCGAGCGACGTGCCCACGAGCACCGGCGCCACGGCTGCGGGCAGCGTGCGCGGACGCGCGGCCATCACCCAGATGCGTATGGCGCTCACGCTAGGCCCGCTTGGGGAAGCGGGAGAAGTCCGGCTTGCGCTTCTGCTTGTACGCGTCGCGGCCCTCCTGCGCCTCCTCGCTTCCGTAGAACAGCAGGTTGGTGTCGTGCGCGAGCTGTTGGATGCCGCTCAGACCATCCTCGGCGGCGTTGAAGCTGGCCTTCATCAGCCGCAGCGCAAACGGCGACAGCGCGAACATCTCCCTGCACCACTGCACGGTCTCCTCCTCCAATCGCTCCAGCGGCACGACAGTGTTCACGAGTCCCATCTGCAGGGCCTCCTCGGCCGAGTACTGCCGGCACAAAAACCAGATCTCCTTCGCCTTCTTCGGCCCCACCAGGTTGGCGAGCAACCCCGCGCCGAAGCCACCGTCAAACGAACCGACCTTCGGGCCGACCTGTCCGAAGCGCGCGTTATCTGCTGCGATCGTCAGATCGCACACGAGGTGCAGCACGTGACCGCCACCGATCGCATACCCGGCGACCATCGCCACGACCGGCTTCGGCAGGCGGCGGATCTGCACGTGCAGGTCGGTCACGTGAAAGCGGCCGACGCTGGCTTGGGTGGGTGGTGACTTCAGCTGCTCGTCATCCAGATATCCGGAGTCGCCGCGCACGCGCTGGTCGCCGCCCGAACAGAAGGCGTCCGGGCCCTCGCCGGTGAGCACGATCACGCCGACGCCCGTGTCCTCGCGCGCGTCCTCCAGGGCTCGTGAGATCTCGACGATTGTCCGGGGCCTGAACGCGTTGCGGACCTCGGGGCGGTCGATCGTGATCTTCGCGATGCCCTCGTCTGAGCCCGCGGACTTCTCATAGCGGATGTCTTCGTACTCGCCGGCGGCGATCCAGGTGGTGGTGGACAAGCGTTCCTCCGGGCTGTATTGGAGATGGGCGCCGTGAAGGCTAGCCTGTGGACGATGATCGTCGAGGGATGGCTGCCGCGTGCGGCAGCGTCGCGGCCAGGGGGGGTGGCGCTGGAGACACCGCAGGGCGGCGTCTCCTACACGGAGCTGCTCGCCGATGCGAGCGCGGCCGCGGCCGAGCTTGCCGCGCGCGGCGTGAGGCCCGGGCAGCGCGTCGCGATTGCCCTGCCGCCGGGGCTCGCCTTCGCCCAGACGCTCCACGCCTGCCTGCTGCTCGGAGCAATTGCGGTGCCGGTCGACCTCAGATTGACGGCGGCCGAGCGGGAGCTGGTCACAGCCGAAGCAGGCATGCTGGTTGAGGAGTCACTTTCATCTGAACACCGGCCTCCAGCTGCTGAGCGCTACGCCGGAGCGCAGCACGACCTTGCGGCCACAGCCGTGGTGATCCACACCTCCGGCACCACTTCCGTGCCCAAGCCGATCGAGCTCACCTACGGCAACTTCCTGTGGAGCGCGCTCGGCTCGGCCGTCGCCCTTGGCCTGAATCCCCGGGAGCGCTGGTTGTGCGCGCTGCCGCTGGCCCACGTAGGCGGTCTTTCGATCCTCCTGCGCTCCACAATCTACGCCACCACAGCTGTGCTCCATGAGCGCTTCGATACCGACGCCGTCCTTCGAGCCCTGCGCGAGCAGGAGATCACACTTGTCTCTGTCGTCGCCACCACCTTGACTCGGCTACTCGATACGGGCTTGGAGCATCCGCCGGCCCTGCGCTGCGCATTGACCGGGGGCGGGCCGGTGCCTGCAGCGCTGGTTTCTCGTGCGCGCAAGGCCGGCGTTTCCGTCAGTCTCACCTATGGATTGACGGAGGCCTGCTCGCAGGTCACGACCGCGCCGGTCGCGGACCTCCACGACGAAGCCCTAAGCGCCGGTCAGCCCCTGTTCTGTACGCGGGTGCGTATAACCAATGCGACACAGACTTCCAGAGGAGAGATGCGAAATGGGGAGGAGGGGGAGATCGTGATCGCCGGACCGACCGTCTCGCCCGGGTCGCTCGACGGCGATGGCTGGTTGCACACCGGCGACCTCGGCGTCATCGACGAGCACGGCCGGCTGCGCGTGACCGGCCGCAAGGCCGACACGATCGTCAGTGGTGGCGAGAACGTTGCGCCGGCCGAGGTCGAGGCGGTGTTGGAGGAACACCCCGAGGTGCTCGAGGCGGCCGTCCTCGGCCGGGCAGACGAGCGTTGGGGCGAGGCCGTCACGGCGATCGTGGTGACGCGGCCGGGCACGGTGTTGGAGGTAGAGGCGTTGCGCGCCCATTGCGCTCGCGGCCTGGCTGCACACAAGGTGCCCAAGCAGGTGTCCTTCGCCCATCAGCCGCTGCCACGCACTCGATCGGGCAAGCTGTTGCGCAAGGAGCTGCAGACCGTCGCAGGAGAGGTGGAGAGATGAGCTTCGATCCAGGCGCCCATCGCGACGCGAGCCTCGAGAACTGGGAAGAGGCGGCATCAGGCTGGACTCGCCAGCAGCAGGCGATGCGCGAGTTCAGCGCGCCGGTCTCGCACTGGATGCTCGACGCGATCGAGCTGCAGCCCGGCGAGCGTGTGCTCGAACTGGCGGCCGGTCTTGGCGAGACGGCCATGCTGGCCGCGGAGATGGTCGCACCGATGGGCGGGGTGATCGTCTCCGACCAAGCCGAGGCGATGCTCTCAGGCGCCCGCGAGCGTGCGATCGCACTGGGCCTTAGCAACGTCGAGTTCCGAGCTCTGAACGCCGAATGGATCGACCTGCCAGTGGCGAGCGTCGACGCGGTGTTGTGTCGCTGGGGCTACATGCTGATGGCCGATCCCCTCGCGGCGTTGATCGAGACTCGGCGCGTGCTGCGTCCCGGTGGCCGCGTCGCGCTCGCAGTGTGGGACCAGTTCGATCGCAACCCCTGGATGATGCTCCCGATGCAAGAGCTGCGGGAGCGAGGCCTGACCGATCCGGTCAGTCCGGGCACGCCAGGGCCTTTCGCGTTGGGTAGTGCAGAGCGGGTGCTGGAGCTGCTGGAGCAGGCGGGCTTCGCAGAGATCCGGATCGAGGCCCTGGACCTGCACCGGCGCCACACTGGTTTCGAGGAGCTCTGGGACTCGACGCTCGATCTCTCGCGTGCGCTGCACGACGCGGTGCTCGACCGTCCCGAGCCGGAGATCGCTGAGATCCATGCGGCGTTGGCGGAGCGCTTCGCGCCCTACACCGCCGACGATGGCTCTTTGGATATTCCCGGGCGCACCCTCGTCGCTTCCGCCTCGGCGTAAGTTGGATAGCCTGCGGCGCATGCTCTACGACGACGACGCTGACCTACACCTGCTCGACGGCAAGACCGTCGCGATCATCGGCTACGGCTCCCAGGGCCACGCCCACGCCCTCAACCTGAAGGACTCGGGAGTCGATGTGGTCGTCGGCCTGCGTGAGGACTCCGCCTCGGTCGCCAAGGCGCGCGAGCAGGGCCTGGAGGTGCTGTCCGTCGTCGAGGCCGCGAGCCGCGGCGACCTCGTGATGATCCTGCTGCCGGACGAGCGACACCACGACGTCTGGGAGCAGGAGATCCGCGACGGCATCGCCGAGGGCAACATGCTGCTGTTCGGCCACGGCTTCTCGATTCACTACAAAGAGATCGAGCCGCCGCCGGGCGTCGACATCGGCATGGTCGCGCCCAAGGGGCCCGGACATCTCGTGCGCCGCCAGTTCCTCGAAGGCAGCGGCGTGCCCGGACTGGTCGCGGTCGAGCAGGACGCGACCGGCAACGCCCGGGAGCTGGCGCTGGCCTATGCGAAGGGAATCGGCTGCACGCGTGGAGGCGTGATCGAGACGACCTTCAAGGACGAGACCGAGACCGATCTGTTCGGCGAGCAGGCGGTGCTCTGCGGCGGCGCCTCCGAGCTCGTCCAAGCGGGCTTCGAGACGCTCGTCGATGCCGGCTATGACCCTGAGATGGCCTACTTCGAGTGCCTGCACGAGCTCAAGCTGATCGTCGATTTGATGCACGAGAAGGGCCTCGCGGGCATGCGCTACTCAATCTCCAACACGGCGGAGTACGGCGATTACACGCGCGGCAAGCGCGTGATCACCGAGGAGACCCGCTCGAGCATGCGCCAGATCCTCAAGGAGATCCAGGACGGCGACTTCGCGCGCGAGTGGATCGCGGAGAACCGCGCCGGGCAGGAGAACTTCAAGCGGATGCGCGCCGAACAGGCCGACACGCAGGTCGAGCACGTCGGCGCCGAGCTGCGTGAGGGTATGGATTGGATCGAAACCTCGTTTTAGGGCCCCACATCCCGCCCGCCCACGTACATCCCCACCCACCCCGCGTATAGCCAACGATGCTCGCCTACGTCTTCTGGCATCGCCCGCTGGACGGGTCGGCGGTCGAGGCCTACGAGCGCGCTCAGATCGCGTTTCACCGTTCGCTGGCGCACTCTCCGCCCTCGGGTTTTCAGAGCTCGGCGGTGTTTAGGATCCCCGCCCACCCCGTCGGGCCTCCCTGGCTCGATGGTCCCGGTTATGAGGACTGGTACTTCGTCGAGGACTACACGGCGCTCGGCGTGTTGAACATGGCCGCGGTCAGTCATGGGCATCGAACCGTCCACGACGAGGTCGCTCACCGCTTCGGCGGGGGTGCGGGCGGCCTGTACGGGTTGATCGAGGGACATCCGCCAGTCGCCCCCGGCGCATTTGACCAGGAATCGGTTGCCGTCTGGGTCGGACGATCGCCTGGGATCGAGCGGCGCGCGCTCGGCGATCTGCTCGGCGACGGCATGGACTCCCAGCACGCGAGCCTCTGGCGCCGACAGTTGGTGTTTGGGCCGGCGCCTGAGTTCTGCCTGCTCGCCGGCAACAGAACGAAGCTTGGGTTGCCGGCGGGTGTGGCGCCGACCCGCTTGCCCGAGGGCTGGACGGCGACGGTGTTCGAGCGTGAGGCGCTCTGGACCTGCTGAAGCCGCGTTCGCTACACTCGCTCACGTCGTCGCGACTGGCGCTCAAGGTGGGCCTAACCACCGGGAAGCGACGTATGAGCAGCACCGCCGCGCGCCTGGGCATTCTTCGATCTGCGAGATTCCACGAAGGAAGCCCATGACGCCGAACGCATCGCCCGAAGACACCACCTCCCTCGTCATCCCCGACGGGCTGAAGCCGTCCGATGGACGCTTCGGCTGCGGCCCCTCGAAGGTCCGCCCGCAGGCGCTCGCACGCCTGGCGGGAGAGGGCGCGACGGTGATGGGGACATCGCATCGCCAAAAGCCAGTGAAGGCGCTTGTCGGCGAGATCCGCGCAGGCCTGCGCGAGCTGTTCGCGCTGCCCGACGGCTATGAGGTCGTGCTCGGCAATGGTGGCGCCACCGCGTTCTGGGACGCCGCGGCCTTCAGCCTGGTCGAGGATCGCGCGCTGCACCTGGCCTATGGCGAGTTCTCCTCGAAGTTCGCGACCGTCACGACCGGCGCGCCGTTCCTGCAGGATCCGGTCGTCGTCTCCGCCGACCCCGGCGACGCGCCCGACCCGGCCGCGCTCGACACGGCCGCCGGCGAGGGGAATCTCGACGTCGTGACCTGGGCGCACAACGAGACCTCGACCGGCGTGATGCTCGGAGTGCGGCGACCATCGGCAACAGGTGAGGCGCTGGTGCTGATCGACGCGACTTCGGGCGCGGGCGGCCTGCCCGTACAGATCGAGGAGGCCGACGCCTACTACTTCGCCCCCCAGAAGAGCTTCGCCGCCGACGGTGGGCTGTGGATCGCGCTGCTCAGCCCCGCCGCCCAGGAGCGGATCGCGGCGCTCGATCGGTCCGAGCAGCGCTGGATCCCGGCGTTCCTCTCGCTGCAGACGGCACTCGAGAACTCAGTCAAAGACCAGACCTACAACACGCCCGCGGTCGCGAGCCTGTTCCTGCTCGCTGATGAGATCCGCTGGATGCTCGACGGTGGTGGCCTCGAATGGTGCGTCTCGCGTACCACCGCCTCCTCCGAGCATCTGTATGGCTGGGCAGAGCGCAGCGGCTACGCGACACCGTTCGTGGCCGACCCCGCGAAGCGCTCGCTCGTCGTCGGCACGGTCGACTTCAATGACGAGGTCGATGCCGCCGTGGTCGCTAAGACGCTGCGGGCGAACGGGATCGTCGACACTGAGCCCTACCGCAAGCTGGGACGCAACCAGCTGCGGATCGGGATGTTCCCGGCGGTCGAGCCCGGCGATGTGCAGGCGCTGACCGCGTGTATTGACTGGGTCGTGGAGAGGATCTCAGCATGAGCGACGAGCGTTTGAAAGTCCTTGTCAAGGAGAAGATCGGCGACTCGGGCATCGAGCTGCTGAAAGAGCACTTCGACGTCGAGCTCGGCTTCGACTGGACCGACGAGCAGCTCGCCGAGCGGATCGGCGACTACGAGGGCATCCTGATTCGCTCCGCCACGAAGCTGACGGCCGAGCTGATCGAAAAGGGAACGAATCTGCGCGCAATCGGCCGTGCCGGAGTCGGGGTGGACAACGTCGACGTCGAGGCCGCGACCAAGCGCGGGATCATCGTGGCGAACGCGCCGCAGTCGAACGTCGTGACTGCGGCTGAGCACACGATGGCGCTGCTGCTCGCGCTCGCGCGCAACATCCCGCAGGCGTATGCCTCGCTGACGAGCGGCAAGTGGGAGCGCTCGAAGTTCTCCGGCGTGGAGGTGTACGAGAAGACGCTCGGAATTGTCGGCTTCGGGCGCATCGGCCAGCTCGTCGCGACACGGGCGCGCGCCTTCAACATGCGCGTGATCGCCTTCGACCCGTTCGTCAGCGCTGAGCGCTACCGCGAGCTGGGCGTGGAGAAGGCCGAGAACAGCGAGGAGATCTACGCGCAGGCGGACTTCATCACGATCCACCTGCCGAAGACCCCGGAGACGCAGAACTGGCTGAACGCGGATGCGTTCGCGCAGATGCGCGACGGCGTGCGCATCCTCAACGTGGCGCGTGGCGGGTTGATCGACGAAGCGGCGCTGAGCGAGGCGCTGGAGTCGGGCAAGGTCGGCGGCGCCGCGCTGGACGTCTTCCCGTCGGAGCCGATGACGGAGAATCCGCTGTTCGCCAATCCCAAGGTGATCGTCACTCCGCATCTGGGCGCATCGACCGCCGAGGCGACCGATCGCGCCGGCTACCAGAGCGCCGAGCAGGTAGTGGCGGCGCTCACCGGCGGCCTCGTCGCCACGGCAGTCAACATCCCCTCGGTCGGCGCCGAGGACATGGAGGTGCTCGGGCCGTTCCTGCCGCTCGCGAAAAACCTCGGTCGGTTGGCGATGGAGCTCGCCGAGGGCAGCTCGGTCGAGCGGATCGAGGCGGCGTTCATGGGCCGGATCGCCGACTTCGACACGCGTCTGCTCACGCTCGCTGTGATCGGCGGCGCGCTCGGCGGACGTACGGAGGAGGAGGTCAACCTCGTCAACGCTCCCACCATGGCCGAGGAGCGCGGGATCGTGATCGAGGAGAAGTCCGTCTCCGAGGCTCAGGACTTCAACGAGCTGATCCGCGTGACCGTGATCGCCGGCGGCGAGCGAGTGGCGGTCGCCGGTACGGCGATCGGGCCAAACCGGGTACCGCATCTGGTGGAGGTGCAGGGCCGGCGCTTCACCGTCGAGCTGGAGCCGTTCGTGACGATCTTCCGCTACGAAGATCTGCCGGGCATGATCGGCCGGGTCGGCACGATCTTCGGCAAGCACGGGATCAACATTTCCTCTGCCGCCGTCGGACACACGCCCGACCGGGGCTCAGACGGCGAGGACGGCGCGGTGCCGCAGCGCCTCGCGGCGATGGTCGTGACGACTGACGCAGCCGTGCCCGATGCCGTCGTCGATGAGATCGTCGCCTCGGAGGGCTTCGTCGACGGCTGGGCTGTCGACCTCGGCTGAGTCGGTTGCTCGGCGCCATGGCCGGGCTCGGCACCATGGCCGGGCTATTAGCGGTCACTAACCAAATCGAGTAGGGTGTCGTCGATGCGGGCGGTCGTCATTACCAAGCACGGCGGGCCGGGCGTGCTGCAGGTACAGGAGCGGCCCGATCCGAGCCTTGGCCCGGGAGAGGTGCGCATCGATGTCGCAGCGGCGGGGATCAACTTCGCCGACATCATGGCCCGCTTGGGCTTCTATCCCGACGCGCCGAAGACTCCGTGCGTCGTCGGCTACGAGGTAGCCGGCACGATCCTCGAGCTGGGCGAGGGGGTGGAGGACCTGAATCACGGCCAGCGCGTCATCGCCCAGACTGATTTCGGTGGTTATGCGTCGCAGGTGGTAGTGCCCGCCAACGGCGTGATCGCGTTGCCGGATGGACTCACCTTCGAGCAAGGCGCCGCGATCCCCGTCAACTACGGGACGGCATGGATGGGGCTCTTCGGCTTCGGCAGCCTGCAGCCCGGCGAACGCGTGTTGATCCATGCGGCCGCCGGCGGCGTCGGCATCGCCGTGACGCAACTCGCCAAGCGCCACGGCGCCGAGGTGTACGGCACGGCCTCGCCCGGCAAGCACGCGCGCTGCGAAGAATTGGGCATCGATCACGCGATCGACTACACGCAGAGCGGCTGGGAGCGAGGCTTGCCGAAGTTCGATCTGATCATGGACGCGATCGGTGGCAAGAGCCTGCGGCGAAGCTACGAGTTGCTCGCCCCAGGCGGCCGCCTGATCGCCTTCGGGGCCTCCGGGATCGTCTCCGGCGAGCGGCGCAACCCGATCGCCGCGCTCGGCACCGCTTTGCGCATGCCCCGTTTCAACCTGATCAAGCAGATGTCCGCGTCCAAGGCCGTGATCGGCCTGAACATGTACACGCTCTCCCAGGACGAGCGCCGCCGGGCACAGGTGGCCGCGGCACTGCGGGAGCTGCTCGGCGACGGCACGATTCAGCCCGTCGTCGCGGGCGCCTTCTCCTTCGAGGAGGCCGGCGCCGCGCACAACATGATCACCGAGCGCCGCAACGTCGGCAAGGTCGTTTTGACTCCCTAGAGCATTTGCGGGCACCCAGCGACCGGTGCTAACCTGCTCACAGATGTCGTTCCGCACGTCCCTTTCGCTCCTTCTCCTGCTCCCCCCTCGGGGGGAATAGCGCGTGGCGGCCGCGTAGCCGCATACCCAGCAGAGAG
>Ga0302181_10002921_pt1 | contig 11909 bp, 8 predicted proteins | sample I_Palsa_E3_3_FD_198786 | JGI IMG/M metagenome (GOLD analysis project Ga0302181, IMG submission 198786) | Peat permafrost microbial communities from Stordalen Mire near Abisko, Sweden - I_Palsa_E3_3 | ecosystem: Environmental > Terrestrial > Soil > Palsa > Peat permafrost | place: Sweden: Abisko... | reverse complement strand
TGGCCGCCAGCGCGAGGTCCAGATGAGTGCCGGCCGGAGTCGCGATAGCGACGGCATCGACCCGCTCATCGGCCAGCACGACGTCCAGGTCGTCGGTCGCGCCGACGGTCGAATACGGTCCGAGCACCCGGACCGCGCGGGACTTGTCAATATCGCACAGCCAGGTAAGCCGGTAGTGCGGCGAACTAGCGAAGTTCCGCACGAGGTTCGGCCCCCAGTAGCCCGCGCCCACCACCGCGACGCCAATCGGCCGCTGCGGTCTGCTGACGTCGCGCTCAAAAGTCATGGCACTCCAGATCTGGTTACGGCATGATCGAACAGCGCCGCGGCAAGCTTCTGGCCGGCTACCTGCGGGCCGGGAGAAGCGCGGCACACCCCTACGCAGCGCGGACGGCCATCCAAGGCCCCGTCTCGGCTAGCGTCCTACGAAGGTTAGACGCCTGACCCGGCAAAAGCGTTTACATGGGCTGATGTCCTACTGAGTGAGCATTGCTCACATTCACGCAGGGTTTCTCAGCAGTTACTCTGAGTGCCCGGATTTTCCGCCATCGCCAGCGTTCCGTCCGTTTCGATAAATAGCGCGCCGGTCTCCGGGCAGCGCCACCGTGAGTCACCGTCCGGTACCAGCGTCACCCCAGCCTGGCCCACCCATCCGGTCCTCCGCGCCGGCACGCCGGCCACCAGGCCGAAGTCGGGAACGTCCCGTGTCACCACGGCGCCGGCGGCGACGAGGGCCCACCGGCCGATCTCGACCCCGGCAAGGATGACCGCCCGGGCGCCGACCGATGCCCCCTCGCGGACCACGACGCCCTCGGCATGCCAGTCCGCGGGCCGTTTCAGCTGCCCCGTCACGCCAACCGATCGCGGGTACACGTCGTTTGTGAGCACGGCCGAGGGACCGATGAAGACGGCGTCCTCCAGCCGGGCAGGCTCATAGACGAGGGCGTAGTTCTGCAGTTTGACGTGGTCCCCGAGGACGACGCCCGGACCGACGTAGGCACCTCTCCCGATGATGCAGCCACGCCCGAGCCGCGCGTCCTCGCGGATCTGGGCCAGGTGCCATACCTGCGTGCCGGCCCCGAGTTCTGCTCGCTCGTCTACGTCGGCGGTGGGCTGCACCTGGACGCCGAGTACGGCTGCATGTCCGTTACTGTCCGGTTGCATGTTTCCTCCCCGGGCTGGGCCGCCAGTTGCGGCAAGTCCGCGCCGCCCAGTTAGAGGTGTACCACCCAAAGTGAGTGCTTCGGGCCGATCCCAGCGGAACTGTCTTGGCTCGGGCGGTGACTCCACGTAAGCTGACCAGGTGAGGTCACGACTGTCATGGCGGTACTGGGACGACCGTGCAGCCTGTTTACAGCCACGACTACTGGGTCAACGATACCCTCCCCTTGCCGGTCTTCGATGGGCGTTCTGGTCCCGTCATACGTGACCGGCGGGTCCAGCTTCCTCCTCCCCAGACATCGGGCCCTGGATCCCAGAACCGGGTGGCCCGCGTCTGGTCGGGGTTGCGCGACCCCGTTTACCGCGGCAGTTACGCGCTGGTCGCGAACACCGTGGGGACGAGCGTCATCGGCGCGGTTTACTGGGCGGTCGCGGCGCACCTTTACGGTCCGGTGGACCTGGGCCGCGCCACCGCGCTGATCTCCGCGCTGATGCTGGTGGGAACCCTCTCCCAGCTCAATCTGAGCAGTACGCTGATGCGGTTCCTGCCCCAGATGGGTGCCACATCGGCACGGCGTCTGATCAACGTCAGCTACCTGGTGAGCTCGCTCACGGCGCTCGCCGGGAGCGTGATATTCGTCACCGTCATGCCGAGACTCAGCTCCGAGTGGCGCTTCGTGGGCGATTCAGCCTTCTTTGCCGTCATCTTCGCCGTGTCAGTTGTCGTCTGGGAGATATTTACCCTGCAGGATGCGGCGCTGGTAGGTCTCCAGCGTCCCGTTGCCGTCCCGGTAGAAAATGTGATCTACTCGCTGGCGAAGCTGGCATTGCTGGTGGTCGCGGCGGAGGTACTCGGCTCGACAGACGTCCTGTTTTCCTGGATTATCCCGCTGATTCTCTTGATCCCGGTCATTAACTGGCTGATCTTCCGCCGCTGCCTCAAGGACCGGAGCCCGCACGACACGGGCCCGCCATTGCGGGTACGCCGCCTCGCGCGCTTTGCCTCCGTCGACTATGGCGGCGTGATCTGCGGTCAGATCACCGGGAACGTCCTGCCGCTGCTGGTGATATCCATCCTGGGACCAGCCGCGGCCGGCAGCTTCTACATCGCCAGCTTGATTACTACCGGTGTGGCCACTGTGGGGAGCAATTTTTCCACCGGGCTGCTGGTGGAAGCCACTGCGGCACCTGAGCGGCTGGCGGAGATCACCCGGGGCGCGCTCAAGAGATGCCTGATCATCCTGGGCCCGGCGACGATTGTGCTGGTCCTCGGAGCACACATCATCCTGAAGGTTTACGGGGGCAGTTACATAGCACAGACGGCCGTGCTCTTCCAGTTGCTGGCCCTGTCTCTCATTCCCTTCTGCATTGAGACCGTCGCTTACTCCCTTGACCGTGTCGCCGGCAAGCCCATTCGCGCGACGCTAAGTCAGCTCGCGATAGCGGTTCTCACGCTTGGCGGCAGCGAGCTCCTGTTCGGGCGGCTCGGGCTCAACGCCGTGGGCGTCGCGGTCCTCGGAGCCGACCTTGCGGTAGCACTCGTGCGTCTCCCGACGGTTCTGGCCGCTGTTCGGCGGCGCCCGGGTGTGATACCACCACCGGGCGGTGCAGTCGAGCAGGTCGCGGTGCCAGGGTCCAACGCCCAGGCCCGCTCGCGTCGGGTCTCCGATCGCCGGAATTACGCGGGCCGCCACCGGGCGACAGGGCCGGGCAGCACGGCAGCAACGGGTCGGTAGCGGGATCTGTACCGCGTCGGTAGGCGAGCCGTGAGGCGTGCTCCCGCGGCTGCCACCGGCGCGGAACCTACCCGAGCGCGCGCCGGACGGCGTCGGCCACCCTAGCCTGCTGCTCCGGGGTGATCTGCGGGTAGAGCGGCAGCGACAGCAACTGCCCGGCGGCAGCCTCGGCGACCGGGAAGTCGCCGGGCCCATAACCGAGGTGCCGGAAAGCTGGCTGCAGGTGAACGGGCACCGGGTAGTGGATCGCGGCGCTGATTCCTTCGTCGTTCAGGCAGCGCAGGACATGGTCCCGGCGCGGCACCCTGATCACGTACAGATGCCAGACGTGCTCGTTGCCTGGGGCAGTCCGGGGAAGAATGACATCGGGCAGGTCAGAGAGCAACTCGGCATAACGGCTCGCTGCCTGCCACCTGGCCAGGTTGCCCGCCGCGAGGCCGCGGAGCTTAGCCCGCAGCACAACCGCCTGGAGGGCGTCGAGCCGGGAATTGAACCCGATAGTGACGTGCTCGTAGCGACGCTCCGATCCGTGGTCGCCGAGCAGGCGAACCCGCCGCGCGTGCTCGGCCGACTCGGTCAGCACCGCCCCGGCGTCGCCGTAGGCGCCGAGATTCTTGCCAGGGTAGAAACTCACCCCGGCGAGCAAGCCGAACGAGCCGGCAGGCCGGCCGCTCTGGGCTGCGCCATGCGCCTGGGCGGCGTCTTCGATAATCACGGTCCCGCCCTGGGCGGCGTCGGCGATGGCGGCCATCGGCGCCATCTGGCCGAAGAGGTGCACCGGTATCACCGCCCCGGTCTGCCGGCTCACAGCCGCCTCCAGGGCTCCCGGATCGAGCAGCAGGTAATCGGGATCCACGTCGGCAAACGCCGGCCGGGCGCCCGCGCGCACGACGGCCTCCGCGGTAGCGACGAAGGTGTTCGCCGGGATGATCACCTCAGCTCCGGCTGGCACCTCGGCCGCGCGCAGGGCCAGCTCGAGCGCATCAGTGCCGTTGGCCACGCCAACGCAATGCGCGACGCCGGTGAAGGCTGCGTAGTCTCGCTCGAAAGCGGCCGCCACCTTACCCTTGATAAAGGCGGTGTTGCTGATGACCTCATCGAAGCCTGCCTGGATCTCCGCCGCCACGTCAGCGTGTGCAGCCTTCAGGTCCACCAGCGGTATCGCCGTCATCACATCTGCCTGCTCGCCCACCGTCACCCCTCACGCCTCGCCACACCCACCATTACCTTTCTGCTCACGAGGCGACACTACCGCCACCAGCCCGCCAGCAACGGGCCGCCGGCCAGGCCTCCCGGCACGCGCACACCCATGTACAGTGACTCACTGCCATCCCCCCGGGGCAGGAAACCCGCTATCGTGACTTTCCCCACACTGCGAGGCCGCTAGCCAGATGACGGTCCGAAAACCACGCCGCCGGCCCGGGCAGAATCGGACTCGTCGCCGGTTTGGGCTCACCCTGGTACTATTCGGATACACATGATAGTCACATGAAAATCGCCGAGAAATCTCAGTTTGAGCCCAGGTAACGCGTGACCCATTATAGGCTCCGCGTACTGGCGCAGGCTCGGAGCCAGCCGTGCTTGGCTGTCCCCGGCCCGCGTCGTCGTCGCGCTTGTGCTCGGTGGGCACGGCGCAGTGCCGGTGTCCGGGTGGTATCGCGGAACCTGAACCTCCCCCAGACAGCGGAACCTGAATCTCCTGCAAGACAGCGCAACCTGATCTCCGGCAAGACCGGAGTCGCGGAATGTGCGACGGGCCTGGGAACTGAGGAGGCGTCATGGTGTTCGGCAGGTCGAGGGGCCGTCGTGAGGGCCCGGATGTGATCCTGGTCGATACGACCTGGGGCAGCGTTGACTTCATGGCTTACCAGCTGGCCAAGCGCGGGCTGCGCGTGCACGCGTTCACGCCGTACATGCACCGGCCGCGTTACCTGCGGTTTGCCTATCCTTATGCGTCTTACGTCGAGCAACCGCTGGGCGAAGAGAGTTCTGAGTCCTTCCAGGCCATGGTGGCGAGGATTAACCCGGCGTGCATCATGCCGTGCACGGACCACGCGCTGTACTGGATGTGGGATCAGCCTGACCACATCCAGCGGCTGTGTCTCCCGGATGTCGCCCCCGCCGCCAGGCCGCTGCTGCTGGAACGTGCCCTGCTGCTGGATGAGGCAGCCACCTGGGGGGTGCCGGTTCCGGCGGGGACGCTGCTCGGCAGCCGTGCCGACTGTGACGCGGCCATCGCCGGAGGCCTGCCGATCATGGTCAAGTCGGGACAGTCCGTCGGGAGCTTGTTCGTGGCGCTGTGCCGCACGCCCGAAGAGGTCATCGACGCGTATGAACGGTTCGCCCCGCGCGGCGCGTCGGTGACGGCGCAGCACTTCTACCACGGCCCGTCCTACATGGCAGGCGCCTTGTTCGTGAATGGCGAGGCGGTGCATTTCTATTCCGGCGAAAAAACGATCATGTGGCCGGAGCTGACCGGCTATGCCTATGAGATGCGGTCGGCTACCGAGCCGGACCTGTCGCTGTTGCAGCAGTACGCCGAATCGGTGTGCAAGCACCTGGAGTGGACCGGGATGGCGGGACTCGATTTCGTCCTGGGCGAAGACGGCGAGTTCCGGTTCCTTGATTTCAATCCCAGGCTGTGGGGTTGCGCCGACGCGACGCTGCCGGCCGGGGTCAAGCTGTACGACGGGCTGGCCAGCTGGATCCGCGACGGTACCGCCGGCCCCCCGAGCAGGCCGCGCCAGGGAGTCGTGCACCGGGTGTTCCCGAAGTACACCTTCGAGCCGTCCGGGATAAGTCCGTGGCGGCGGCTCGGCGGCCTGCGCGACGCGCCGTGGGATGCGCCGTCTTTCATCATCGCTGAAGCACTCGTAGAACTACGTAACCGGGTCACGGCCCAGATCGCCAAAGCGCGCCAGCGCTGACCGGGTATACCAGCGCTGACCGGGTATAGTTGCCTCCGTTGGTGTCCTGGTATTCCTAGCTGCCGTCACGCCATGCGCTCACCTTCGGCGCATCCACTGGGCTTATTCCAGATCGAGGCCGTGCTAAGCCTGGCCGGGCTGGCGGTCGGCATCGTGCAACGGCGAAGGAACTCATGTCAGACAGCGGACCGGCCGGCAACGGTGACCGCCGTTCCGGACGGGGACGTGGCGACGAAGGGCGACCTGCCCAGGCAGCTTCGTCTTGGGGCAGGCCTCGGACGCTGAATCAAGCCGAGCCGCAGGCCGCGTCCTACCCGCGGCTATCTGAGCCTGCCAGCCGCCCGGGGATATCGGTACCCGGCCCGGATGCGCAGACGACCGCGCTGGCTGCCGCCGCCCCGCGCCGGACCACCATCCATGTCTCGGACGTGGCCCTACCGGTCAGCATCGCGCTGTGGGCGTTCGGGGTGAGCCGGACGAACGCAACGACGCTCGGGCCTCTCGGGCTTCCGGCGCAGCTGCCGGTGGTCTTCTACGCCGGAGTCGCTCTCCTCGTCCTGTCGGCTGTGATCGAGCTCACTATCGAGCAGGCGTCACGGTGGCGGATGACCCTGCACGCGATCGGGCTCGTGGTCATGCTCTACGGGACCGCCCCCCTGGTGTACCCGGAGGGGCGCTACTCCTGGCTCTACAAGACAATTGGGGTAGTCCAGTACATTAATGAGCACGGCCAGCTGAATAGCCACATCGATATCTACCAGAACTGGCCCGGTTTTTTCGCTCTCGCTGCCTGGTTCGGAAAAGTGGCAGGCGTAAGTAGCCCGCTCGCCTATGCGAAGTGGGCTCAGCTTGTCTTCGAGCTCGCCGCCCTTCCCCTGCTCTACCTGATCTACGACGCGCTCCCGCTGAGCTTCCGGCAGCGCTGGATGGCGCTCTTTCTGTACTCGGCGGCCAACTGGATCGCCCAGGACTATCTGTCGCCCCAGGGCCTCGGTACCGTCCTCTCGCTGGGCGTCATGGCGATAACGATGCACTGGCTCTACACCGGCAACCGAGTCCAGGTCGTGCCCGGCCAGGACGACGGCAGCGGAGCAGAGAACGGTAAGAGGCGACGCCTGCGCGCCAAACCAGCACCGGGTCAGCTGGCGTCCCGCGGGCGTCGCACCGCGGTCCTGGTGACCATCCTGCTCCTCTTTTTCGTGCTGACGTTCACCCACGAGTTGTCGCCCTACATCGTCGCCGTCCAGTTGGGAGTCCTCGCTGCCGCGCGTCCGCTGCGGCCACGCTGGCTGCCACTCGCCATGATTGCCATCGCGGTCGGCTACCTGGTGCCGCGTTTTTCGTTCGTGAGCAGCCACTACGGCCTACTGGGCTCACTAGGCAGCTTCTTCTCGAACGTGGCGCCCCCGTCCAGCTCCGCCGGCGCCGCCGTCACGTCAGGGGTCCCGGCCAGCCAGCTGCTGATCCAGCACTGCGCGGACCTGCTGTCCGTGGTCATATGGCTGCTCGCTCTGGTCGGCGCCTGGCGGCGTCGGCATTCAGGGCGAATCGTGCTCGCCCTGCTGGTCCTTACCTACTCGCCGGTCCTCGTTCTGTTCGGGCAGGCGTACGGCAACGAGGGGGTCTTGCGGGTCTATCTCTTTTCCCTGCCGTGGGCCGCCGCCCTGGCCGCCGCGGCAGTCGAACCGGGGACCCTGTCGCGCAAAATAGTGCCGCGCCTCCGTGCCGCCACCGGCGGCCTCGATTTCTCCTGGATCAAGCCTGCCTTCCGCTGGCTACGCGCCCCGGTGGCGCTGTGGATTGTCCTCGCCATGTTCTTCGTTGCCTTCTTCGGGGATGACGCCTTCGACACCTTCTCTCAAACGGAAGTCACGGCGACCTTGTCCTTCCTGCAGAGCGCACGTCCGGGCCCTGTGTATGTGGCAGAGGACAATGTTCCCGCCGAGGATAATGCCGGGTACTATCTTTTCCCGCTGATCAACATCTTCGGCGCCCGCGATGGAACGCCGGTGGTAGCCGAAGCTACCCCTGACATTGCCGACCTGATCGCCGAAAACTCCACGACGTACACCAAGGGCAAGGAACCTGCTTATGTGCTGATCGCACCGAGCATGGTGCCGTACAACACCGCGTACGCGCAGGCACCGCCCGATAGCTTCAAGATCCTGCAGACGTCGTTGGCGCACTCGAAGGCATGGAAGCTGATCGTGAACACCGGCGGTACGGTCATCTACGAGCTTCCGCCGGGCGCGGCGAGTTCCTGATCCGCCTCGGGCCAGGCCAGCTCAGTTCATCGCGTACTCGGCCACCCAGGCGACCGTCATGGTGTCGATGGTGCCGCCGGGCTGCGCTGAGGCCTGGTTCTGCGACTGCAGGGTCAGGTTCATCGGAATGGTCGGCCACTGGGCCGGGGAGCTCAGCGAATTGCTGGAGACGCTGGCCCAGACCTGGCCGTCGATCGTGTAGGTCATCGAGGTGGGAGTCCACTGCACGCCGTAGGTGTGCCACGCGGTGCCGTCGCTGTCCTGGGTGGGGCTGGCGATGACGCAGCAGTCGCCGTTCCCGTCCGGGGCCACGTGCAGGCTGGCGGAAAAGCTCTGCCGGGTCCCGCCCGCGTCCTGGTAGAAATCGACCTCGGGCGGCCAGACGCCCTGCTGGGCCGGCCACAAGATGGCCAGGTTGTTGATGTCCAGGTCCGGCTCGTAGTCGCCCTTCATCCGGACCAGGTACATGCCGTAGGTCTGCGGGTTCCCGTAGAACGCCACGCCGCCCTGGGCCGAGGGTGTCGCCAGCAGGTGCAGCGCGCCGCCGCTGACCGTCACGTTGGAGGAGTCCCAGTTGCCGTCCGGGTCGCCGCCGGGTTCGCCGTTGTAGGCGTCCCACCCGGACGGCAGGCCGTTGCCCGGGAAGTCGGTGCTGTAGGTGAGCTGCCAGCCGGGCACGCTGGTGGGCCACGAGCTACCGTCGCCCCCGGTGCTGGCGGCCCCGCTCGGGCTGGTCGGCGAGCTCGGCGTGGCCGACGGCCTCGCCGTGGCCTTCTTCGCGGTGTGGTGCCGGGGGGAGGCAGCTGGGCTGGCCGGCGCGCTGGCGATGCCTGAGTAAAAACAGCAGTTGGTGGCGACCGACAACGCGTTACCCGCGGATTTCCCGGCGCGCGGCCGGCTGATGTCCGCGGCCACGTGGACCGGCCGGGTGACGACGTGCATGCCGAACAGGCCCCCGGCTACCAGCTCCGCAGTCACCGAGGCCACGATGAGCAGCAACCAGGCCCGGCGCCACCGGCGCGGCCCGGCTACGCCCTCCGCCGCCTCGGGGGTCCCGGTCGCCGGCCCGGGCGCGACCTGGGCGTGCCTGGCCGACGTCGATCTCATCAAACGCGCCAACGAAACCCGCCGCTCCGCTCACGCGGCGAATACTGGCCGCGCCCCCCACTTTTCGGCATGTAGCTTCTCCCGGAGGTCGTCTGTAGCCGGTAACACCATACCGGGCGGTGGCGCTGTTGATCAGCAAAAATACAGACAAGGCCGGTGATTTGCGGCAGTTGCTAACTCTTTGCCGGTTTTCAGCTACGGCGCGCGACCACCATCGTTGACACACCGAACCGGCGTAGCACGGGCGTCCGGTCGAAGAACCGAATGTGGGCCTGATACGTATCGCGCAGGTACTTGGGCAGCCAGGGGTATACCTCGAGGACGGGCCAGATGAATCCGCAACTCTCCACGGTAAGCCCTGCGGCCTTCACGTGGTTCACCAGTTGCCGGGGCCAGTAGTTACGCCCCATCATCCACCGGTTCGCCAGCGACTGAGGCAGCCAGGGCAGCAGCGGTACTGGGCTGCCGGTAACGAAAAACGACGTGCGCATGCCGTGCCCCTCGAAGGGGAACCAGCGATTTGGGCTGATGAGCACGAGCCTGCCGCCTGGCGCTAGGACCCGGGCAACCTCTCGCATGGTCGCCTTCTCGTCGGTCACATGCTCGAACACTTCATTCATGAAAACGCCGTCGAAGTGGCCCTCAGGGAACGGAAGATCCTCGCCGTAAGCGACCTGGAACGAGGCATGCGCAAGATTCCTGGCGGCCGCCTGCGCGACCCGTTCCTGCTCGGTGTCCACCCCGATCACCTCGGTCGCGCCCTGTTGGAGCAACTCGGCGGCGTAACCGCCGTCGGCGCATCCGAGATCAAGCCAGCGACCTTCGACCAAGTCGGCGATGCGGCCGATGCGATAGGAGACATTGAGAGGTCGTGCCGTGGAGTTGCCTGGCAGCGGTTTGGCTGGGCTTTTGGAGATTGATTCAGGCATTGGAATATCCACCTAAGAAAGCGAGACTCTCCCCTGGCCCGAGTGTCTCAGGCTGGACCGCACCATACCGTGATCGTTCAGCCGGATGTGGCGTTGTTACCTAAATCGGGTCTTCTCGGCACCCGGCGCGCTTTCCGGGTCCGGGTCGGGCGCCGAGGCGAAACGGCGGCGGCGCGGGCCGGCCGAAGGTAGGCTCGGTGCGGAGACTGGCCTGGCGTCCGTGCAGGCCACAACACAGGACCAGGGTGACCTCATTTCATACATGGCTCCCGCCAGGCCCCCCGCGCGCCGGCGTAGAGAACCGCGGGCCGGACTCTTCACGGCGTTGAGGCTGACCGCCAGACGGTCATGGCTGGTTGTCGCCGCCGTTCTGATCGTCGTCGCGGTCGTTGTCAGCTGGGCACTCCGGGCACCGTCCACCAGCCCGGCCGCCGCCCGTCCGCCGATGCCTACCCGCGTGGCCGGCGACTGGACGCTCAAGTTCGACGATGAGTTCAACGGCACCAGCCTGGATACGGCCAAGTGGTCGACCGGCTGGGGTGGTGGTTCGGGCATCACCCCTCCGGTCAACAGCAGCGAAGATGACTGTTACGACCCCGCCCAGGTCGCCGAAGGCGGCGGGGCGCTCAGCCTGGCTCTTATCCGGAAGAGCGAGAGCTGCGGCATATCCGCCCAGTACGCCGCTGGCCTGATAAGCACGGACGGCAAGTTCAACTTCACGTATGGTTTCATCCAGGCACGGGTATGGCTGCCCGGGGCGCCGGGAAACCCGGACTATGTTGCCAACTGGCCTGGCGTGTGGACCGATGGCCAGAACTGGCCAGAAGACGGTGAAATCGACATCGCCGAAGGCATCAACGGCCATGTCTGCGCGCACTTCCATGACGCGGCACATTCCTCCCAGGGTCTAGGCGCCGGCGACGGAACCGGCTGCCCCAGCGGGATATATACGGGGGGCTGGCATACCTTCGCCGCGAACTGGGAGCCCGGGATCATCACCTATTATTATGACGGCGTCGATATCGGAAGCGTGACCTCCGGGGTTACTTCCGCGCCGATGTTCCTCATCCTTGATTACGACGCTCAGACTCCGGTCCAGGTACCTGACACGATGAAGGTTGATTACGTTCGGGTCTGGCAGCATCCGTAGCCGGATCTTCGAAGTTAACCGGGATCACGGCGTTTCAGGCCGTCTTCACCACGCCGTCGATGCGGAAGTCGGCGCCGGTGATGCTGGCGGCCGGTGCGCACCGCACCGCACCGGGCCGGGCCGGGCCGGGCGACACGGTCACCACGCGCACACCCGCGGGACCGAACTCCTAAGCCCTGGACGGCGGAGGCGCCGACGTTGTTGACGAGCACATCGAGGCCGAGAAAACCTTAAGAGGCGAGGTCGTGGCGCGCTGCGGCTATGGATGCTGCCAGACCCGAATATAGTCAACCTCCATCGTGTCAGGTGCATGGACCGGAGGCTGAGCGTCGTAATCAAGGATGAGGAACATCGGCGCGGAAGTAACCCCGGAGGTCACGCTTCCGATATCGACGCCGTCATAATACCAGGTGATGATCCCGGGCTCCCAGTTCGCGGCGAAGGTATGCCAGCCCCCCGTATATATCCCGCTGGGGCAGCCGTTTCCACCTCCGGGGCTTAGAGCCTGGTTAACAGTTGCGCCGTTATGGAAGAAGGCGCAGACATGGCCGTTGATGCCTTCGGCGATGTCGATTTCACCGTCTTCTGGCCAGTTCTGGCCATCGGTCCACACGCCAGGCCAGTTGGCAACATAG
>Ga0302181_10002914_pt1 | contig 11945 bp, 10 predicted proteins | sample I_Palsa_E3_3_FD_198786 | JGI IMG/M metagenome (GOLD analysis project Ga0302181, IMG submission 198786) | Peat permafrost microbial communities from Stordalen Mire near Abisko, Sweden - I_Palsa_E3_3 | ecosystem: Environmental > Terrestrial > Soil > Palsa > Peat permafrost | place: Sweden... | reverse complement strand
TCGAACCGGGTCAGGCCATGTTCATGGCGGCCGGAGGCTTGCACGCCTACCTGAACGGCACCGGGATCGAGCTGCTCGCCAACTCCGACAACGTTATCCGGGCCGGCCTGACCGGCAAGCACCTGGCCGTGCCCGAGCTGCTGACGGTGCTCAACCCGTCCGTCGAGGTGCCGGTCCTGGCCCCCCGCACGCTGGCGGACGGGATCGCCTGGTTCGACACTCCGGCCCCGGAGTTTCGCCTGTACCTGGTCGATCTCGTCGGCAACACCGTGCCCCTGCCCGGCGAGGGCCCCCGGATCCTGCTGTGCACGGAGGGTTCCGCGGTGCTGCGCAGCGAGTCGGGGCAGCGCGCCGAGATCGGCCGGGGCGGCTCGTGCTTCGTCTCCGCCGCCGACGGCCCGGTCAGCTGCACCGGCCAGGCGCACCTGTTCCTCGCCACCGTCGGCCCGAACCCGTAGTCCCCGCCGGCCCCCTGACCCCGGACACCCATCCGGGAAACGGCCAAATCATCCCTTAATACCCATAAAACGGCACGGCCGGGTGCTGCCGCCCGTGGTCGGGCCGGCCCGATGTCACATCGGGGCGGTGGGAGGCGCACCGATGTGACATTGGTGCGGTGGCGGCGCGACCCGTGGGTGGCTGGGATGGCGCTGCGGCGGTTTCTGGCGGGGTGGGAGGGGCTGGTAGCCCCGGAACTGGCGTACTTCTGGCGCTCCGCACCGCGCGGAAATTAGCTTTCCCTAGTCTTTGAGCGGAACTAGGATGAAGCTGTTCCAGCTGCCGTCGCCGGGAGAGTGGCGTTGAAGTTCTGAGGTCAGCGATACCGCGCTTAGGCCTGTTCGCCGTGCGCACGACCTCCGGGCTCAGCCCTCGCGGCGTGGTGTCGCCCCACGTAACGGAAATTCCTTCCTACGTGCTGGGAGCTGCACCCATGACCGCCACTATCGTCTGTTCCGATCTCAGTTTCAGCTGGCCCGACGGGGCGTGCGTGCTGTCCGGCCTGACCCTGTCCATTGCTACCGGCCGGACCGGGCTGATCGGCGTCAACGGCTCGGGTAAGTCGACCCTGCTCAAGCTGATCGCCGGGGAGCTGCGCCCGGCCTCGGGCGCGGTCCGCACCAGCGCCGACGTCGGCTACCTGCCGCAGGCCATCAACCTCGGGACGCGCCGCAGCGTGTCAGATCTGCTCGGCATCACTGCCGTCCGGGACGCGCTGCACGCCATCGAGGCGGGCAAGACCGTGGTGGACGCGTTCGCGGCGGTCGGGGACGACTGGGACGTCGAGGAGCGAGCCCGCGCCTGGCTGGATCGGCTGGGCCTGGCCGGGCTCGGCCTCGACGACCGGGTCGAGCAGCTGTCCGGCGGGGAGATGATCGGTGTCGCGCTGGCCGCCCTGTTCCTGCGGCGGCCCGGCATCCTGCTGCTCGACGAGCCGACCAACAACCTCGATCTGGACGCACGCCGACGGCTGTACGACGCGGTCGCGGCCTGGACCGGGGTCATGGTGATCGTCAGCCACGATCGCGAACTGCTCGGCCTGGTCGATCAGATCGCCGACCTGTCCGGCGGCGCAGTCCGGATGTACGGCGGCAACCTGGAAGCCTACTTCCAGCTCATGGTGACCGAGCAGGAGGCGGCGCGACGCGCGGTCACCTTCGCCGGCACTGAGGTCCGTCGGCAACGGCGGGACCTCGTCGAGGCTCAGGTCAAGCAGGCCACCCGCGACCGGCAGGGCCGGAAGGCCGCCGCCTCAGGCAGCCTGCCCAGGGCGGTCGCTGATGCCCGCAAGAAGCACGCCCAGGAGTCCGCGGGCCGGTCGCGCGAACTGCACACCGAACGCCTGGCGGCGGCCCGGAGCCGTCTGGAGGAGGCCAAGCAGGCCGCCCGGGACGACGCGGAGATCCGGGTCAAGCTGCCATCCACGGCCGTTCCGGCCGGGCGGACGGTGCTGACCGTGGCCGGACTGGCCGGCGCTCGCTGGCATCCCGCCACCCGCCCGCAGTCCGCGGCACCCCCCGAGAGCGCGGTGACTTCCGGAACCGCGGCAGCTCCCGAGACCACGACAGCCGCGGTAGCTCCCGAGACCCCGACAGCCGCGGTCCCGCAGCCGGGCGTGCTCGCGGAGCTCATCGTCCGCGGCCCGGAGCGGATTGCCCTCACCGGCCCGAACGGCGCGGGTAAAACCACCCTGCTCCGCGCCATCGCGGACACGGCGGCGCTGCCTGGCGTCACCATCCGGCGCGGAGCGGCCGTCGGCTACCTGCCGCAGCGGCTCGATATCCTCGACGACTCATCGACCGTGGTCGATAACGTGCGGGCGGTAGCGCCAGCGGCGTCGGTCAACGAGGTCAGGGCGAGCCTCGCCCGGTTCCTGTTCCGCGGTGAGCGGGCCGACCGGCGGGCCGGAACACTGTCAGGCGGCGAGCGGTTCCGGGCCGTCCTCGCGGCGCTGCTCCTGGCGCAGCCCGCGCCGCAGCTGCTCCTGCTTGACGAGCCGACCAACAACCTGGATCTAGCGTCGGTCCGCCAGCTGTCCCAGGCGCTGGAGAGCTACCGCGGCGCGATCCTGGTCGCCAGCCACGACGTGCCGTTCCTGCGCTCGGCCGGGATCACCCGCTGGCTCCGTATCGACCGCGAAGCCGGCCTGACCGTCATCGACCCGCTGTGACCGCACCCCCGCTGCCCTCGCCTTTCGTGCGTCGCCGCGGCTTTGACGGTTTCGTATTGGCCGACGCGCCTGGCGTCCGCTAGACTGCGTGGGCGCACTCGGGTCACCGAGTCCGAATGCCATTGGGGTATGGGGTAATTGGCAGCCCGACAGGTTCTGGCCCTGTTAGTCTAGGTTCGAGTCCTGGTACCCCAGCAGTTAAGTTGACAGCGCGGACGTGGGTCACGTCCGCGCTTGTTCATTTCGGGAGTGGCCCTGACCGCCGGTTCGCCACAGCGGTTGCGAGGCGGTAGTCTGTACGCCGCTGGCCATGCCAGAATCTCGGCCCTACGGGACGTTTCATTCCCGTCGGGATATGCACGGCCCCGTCGTCTAGAGGCCTAGGACGTCGCCCTCTCAAGGCGGTAACGCCGGTTCGAATCCGGTCGGGGCTACACCGAAAATGCCAGGCCACTGACCTGGCATTTCGCATTTCCCGCCCCGCCACCGGGGCCCACTTCATTATGCGGAAGGCTGCACAGTCTGTGCAGACTGTGAAGTCTTCCGCTTCCTGGGCGCCTCCCAGGAAGCGACGTCCACCGTGGTCAGCGGGGGCAGAGGAGGCGGATGGCGCAGGCGTTACTAGCGCTCGGGCCGACGTGCATCCCCCGCTCAGGTGTCGATGTTGGGGTTGTCCGCCGGGAGCGGCACCAGGTGCACCGGCGGCTGGGCGATCACGATCTCGGAGTGGACGCTGAGATCCGGCCGGACGTGCACCAGCTCACCCGCCGCGAGCATGCGCCAGTCACTCTCCCCGTCCAGTCGCTCGGACGCGACGACCACGGAGGCGACGCCATCCAGCGCGGGCGCGTGCACCGAGGACATCGAGCTGCGCACATGCATGCCCTCAGCCGGAGCCGCCGTGGAGCGCCCGGCCGGGCGCTCCAGGAGGTGCAGGGCATGGGCGTCCGGATAGCGCAGCGCCCACAGCTCACCCGGGGCCGCCACGATGGCGTTCAGCGAGGAGACCGGCAGGTGCGCGGCAATCCAGCTGGCCGCACCCACGATCCCGGCCGCGACATCGCCGCCGTGAGCGTCGGTCTGCTGGGTGATCAGCGCGAAGAACCGCTCGGAATCGGTGTCGCCGAGCACAAGGTCGCGATAGGAGCCGAGCTGCGCATCGATCTGCGCCAGGTCGCCGAACCCGCCGTTGTGCGCCATGATGCGGCCGGCCATCGAAAACGGATGGGTGTTCTGTACCGTCCGGCCGCCCGCCGTCGCGAACCGGACATGCGCGACAAAGGCCGACGAGGTGGCGTGCTGGGCCTCGTGCGTGAATTCCTGGTCACCGAACGCCGCTTCCGGCTGCTTATCAAGCACCGGTTCGCCCGCGGGATCAAAGAAGCCGATACCGGCGCCGTCGACGTTGCGGTGGCTCTGCACCTCCAGCGAATCGGGGGCATCAAGGAGCCAGAAGGTCGCCTGGACCCGCGCGGCGCCCGCGGTCAGACCGAACAATCGGCACATCATGCCTCCACTCCCTGGCCCCCGCCGGGGCCCGCACCGCCGGGGCCCGGCTGCATCCCGGTCCTGCCGCTGAACCTACCGCCTCCGACGGGACATGACTGCGGTCCGCCTGGGTAGAGCGCCAGCGTGACCAGGGTTAACCGACCGGGAGGGGAAGCGAAAGATGTTCGAGCCAGATACCGAGGCCATCAGCCAGGCCCTAGACGAACCGGAGAGCAGCAGCCCGGCGCTGCACGAAGCGGCGCGCGAACTTCAGGCCGCCGAGCACGACGCTCAGGTCGCCTTCGACTGCATCGCCCTGGGCGAACCTGACCGGGCCCACACGCACGCGCTGACCGCCCGGGTGGCCATCGACGCGGCCGTCACCGCGCTGGCCGCGGCCCTCACCCAGGAGGACCTAGCACCCAGCAGGACGAGCACCCAAGAGGATCTCGCGCCCAGCAGCACTAGCACCGAGCAGGACTAGGCCCTGAGGTCGAGCAGTTCCTCGTAGAAGCCGCCGAACTGGCGGCCGGATTCGATCAGGTGCACCTCGAGGATCCAGTGGCAGATCCGGCCTTTGCGGTCATGCCTGCGCATCGGCTGATCGCTGCCGGGAGCGATGTAGGACTCTATCTTGGCGCCCTCGATCTTCTCGTGCGGGAACTCGCCCACCAGGTGCCCCGCGATCGAGCCGCCGAACTCCCACCCGGCGTCGCGCGCCAGCTCCACCATGTGCGCGTACAGCTGCTCGCCCGTGACGTCCGGACGCGACTCGAAGAACCGCCGCCCGGCGTCGAACATGACCGGCAGCGCGTCGCGCAGCCGGAGCTTGACCGGGTCGTGGCCGAGGACGAAGCTCCGGCCGAAGTCGGCCTCCCACCGCTCGAAGATCGGCCCGAAGTCGCAGAAGACGATGTCGTCGTCGGCGATCACCCGGTCCGGCGGGTTCTCCCGGTATGGCTGCAGCGTGTTCGGCCCGGCCCGGACGATCCGCTTGTGCCAGTGCCTCTCCACGCCGAACATCCCGGCCGCCAGGTCCCGGATCGCGTCGCTCGCCTGGACCTCGCGGACGCCCGGCGTGATGATCCCGCGCGTCTCGATGGCGGCGAACAGCTCCGCCGCCTTGGCCTGCGCGTCTAGCAGCCTGGCCGCGCGAAGGTGCTCGTTCAAAGCGTGCTCGTTCAGAGCGTGCTCGTTCAACCCCGGGCCTAGTTCTCGAGGGCGCTCAGCAGCGCCTTCATCCAGGGGCCGAGGTCGGCCGGGGTCCGGGCGGAGATGAGGTTGCCGTCGACCACGGTGGCCTCGTCCACCCAGTGGGTGCCCGCGTTGACCATGTCGTCGCGGATCGCGCCCACGCTGGTGGCCCGGCGCCCCTTGAGGATCTTGGCCGAGATCGGCACCCAGCCCGCGTGGCAGATGAACGCGATCGGCTTGTTCGTCTCGTCGAACGTCCGGACCAGGTCCAGGACGGTTTCCGAGCGCCGCAGCTTGTCGGGCGCATAACCGCCCGGGATGACCAGCGCGTCGAATTCGTCCGCGCTGACGTGATCGACGGTGGTGTCGACCGGCAACGGCCCGTAGCCCTTCTTGCCCTTCAGCGGGTGGTCGTCCAGCCCGGCTACGGTCACCGTGACGTCTTCCTCGAGGAGCCGGTGCAGCGGGTACAGCAGCTCCATGTCCTCGAAGTCGTCGGCGGCCAGCAGGAGCACCTTGCGTGATGAGAGCGGCATAAAACCGACCCTACCCGCGCCGCGGATGACCCGCACGTCGCCGGTGCCGGGCCGGGCGCGGCCGGTCATGGCGGGCCGCCGCCGCGGCGGCTGTCGTGTACCTGGCCGCGAGGGCCAGCACGTCCCGGACGTACCGCCGTGCGTGGTTGTAGGCGAAGATCGCGCCCTTGAGCCCCGGGGCCGAGCCGCCTCTTTGTACCAGGTCAGGTACGGCGCCGGGATGGCCGCGAGCCCGGAGGACGCAGGGCGGGACGTCGCCGCGGCCGCCACCCCCGCCACCCCCGCCACCCCCGCCACCCCCGCCCTCCCCGCCGGGATCAGTGCCGCCACCGTCACCGTCGCCACGGTCAGCGTCACCACCCCGCCCCTGCGCACGTAATCCCAGCTAGCGGAGCTGTTATCCATCTACTGTTTATGCGCACAATAACGAAAAGTAATCATCATATTACTTTAAGCAACACATCTGGACCGCGTCTAGCCGCATGAAACGCGGACACCGCAGGTGCCCATAACCCCCGTAATAGCCACGCCGCTTCCCCGAAAAAGATCAAATTCTCTTATGCCGAACGGCCCTGGTTTCCCCGCACCGCCAGCTTTCAAGCTCACCCGCCTGAGTCCGTCCGCCCGGGTCCGCCCGGGTCCGCCGACGGCTCGCCGGCGTTTTGCCATCCGCCAACGGCAACCCGCGCGTCCCCGCCTACCTGGGCGGATAGCACGAGCAGCCGACGCGGGCGAGGTCTTCGGTCGTTGACCGTGACATACGGCATGTATAACCTCTCGGTGGCTGGGCAGTATTGGTGGGCTTACTCAAAGCCGTTTATACGGGGGTTTGTCATATGAGTACGGAACAGCAGCCGATACCGGCGCCGACACCGGCGTCCTCCCCCTTGCCACGCCCCGCAATAGGCGACGAGGCGCCCCCGCCCACCACCGAGCAGCCAGCCCCGGTCACCGAGCCGCCCGCTGACGCCGCCACCCCCGCCCCGCCGTCGGCCGCCCCGCCGTCGCCCGCTCCCACGTCGCCCGGCCCCACGCACGCCGCGGCCACCTCGCTGAAGATCAAGCGCACCCGGACCAGCGGGCTCTGGGTCGCGGTCGGCTTCTTCGCCGTCATCCTGCTGCTCCTGCTGATCTTCATCTTGCAGAACAGCAGGACGGTCGACGTGTCGTACATGGGCGCGCACGGTCATCTCCCGCTCGGCGTGGCCCTGCTGCTGGCGGCCGTCTGCGGAGTGCTCCTGGTCGTGCTGGCCGGCGCGGCGCGCATCAGCCAGCTGCGGACGGTGGCCCGGCGCCACCGCCGCGCCCACTCCCAGCGGGGCAAGGCGGCGGACAAGGCGGCGAGCCAGGTCCGCTAGCGGGCGGACGCGAGGACGACCGCGATGCGCCGGGTGGCCTCGCGCAGCTGATCGGGCGTGTGCGCGGCGTAGCCGAGCACGAACCCTGGCGGTCCTGGCCGCTGACGGTGCCAGGACAGCGGGTGCACGAGCACCCCGGCGCAGAAAACCCGCTCGGCGAGCTCGGTGTCGTCGGCCACCCCGGTCCGCTCGGGAAACGTGATGAGCAGGTGAAGCCCGGCGGCGATACCCTGCACGCGCGTCTCGGGCAGGTGCTCGCGCAGGGCCGCGAGCAGGGCGTCGCGCCGGCTCCGCTGCCGTTTGCGGACGCCCCGGATGTGCCGCTCGAGTTCGCCGCTCGCGATCAGGTGCGCGAGCACCAGCTGGGGCAGCGCGGGGCTGCCCAGGTCGCTGGCGTGCTTGGCCTCGACTAGGTCGGCCCGCAGCCGGCCCGGCGGGATCAGCCAGCCCAGCCGCATGCCGGGGGCCAGCGTCTTCGAGGTGCTGCCGGCGTAGGCGACCTGGCCGGGCGCCGAGGCCTGCAGCGCAGGCACCGGCGCCCGGTCGTAGCGGTACTCCGCGTCGTAGTCGTCCTCGATGACCAGGGCCTTCGCCGCGGCTGCCCAGTCAAGCAGGTCCCGGCGGCGCCCTGGGTCCAGCACGACCCCGGTGGGAAACTGGTGAGCCGGGGTGAGCAGCACCGCCCGCGCGCCGGTACCCGCCAGCCGGTCCACCATCAGCCCGCGGGAGTCCACCGGGATCGGCACCGGGTGCAGGCCCCAGTAGGCGAGCTCGTCGCGGGAACCGCGCGAGCCCGGGTCCTCGACCGCGATCCCGCCGTTCGCTCCGCCGTTGCGTCGCAGCTCCTGGGCGAGCAGCGCGAGCGCCTGGGCCACCCCGGTGACGATGATGATGTCGTCGGGCTCCGCCCGCAGGCCACGGGTGCGCGCGAGCCAGCCGGCCAGCTCCGCCCGCAGCCACTCGCTTCCCCTCGGGTCGCCGTAGCCAAGCTCGGCCACGCTCGCTCGCTCGAGGACCGCCCGTTCGGCGTGCAGCCAGGCGGCGCGGGGGAACCCGGAAAGGTCAGGCACGCCGGGGGAGAGGTCGATCTCCGCCCGCCCCCTCCAGCGCAGCGGAAGCCGCCCCGGACCCCCCAGCCCCCCGGCCCCGTCTCCCGCCGGCTCCGCTGTCCGTCCCCGGGACCCGTCCGCCCCCGGCCGCCGCGGGTTCGCCGACCGTAGGCCAAGGACCCGTGTCCCCGCTCCCCGCCGCGCGCTGACCAGGCCCTCGTCGGCGAGCCGCTGATAGGCCTCGACGATCACGCCCCGCGAGATCCCCAGGTCATCGGCCAGCACCCGGGTGGGCGGCACGGGCGCTCCCGCCTGCAGCCGTCCGTCGATGATGGCGCCCCGGACGGCGTCGGCCAGCCAGCTCGTCAGCCCGCGTCCGGGCGCCGACGCCGGATTCAGCTGCAGGAAATCCGCGCCGCCGGCCCTAGCGTCCACGGTCCGGCTCGCCTGTCCCGATCATTGGTCCAGGATAAAGCCGCTACCTTGGCCCTGTTAGCCGGACCATCAGGTGAGTAGCTTAGCGTCGTGCCAGCTCCTCACCCTCCCGCCGACACCGTCAGCGCAACCGGACCTGCCCTGAATCCCGCGCAGCACGCTCGCGCCGCTCCCGCTTCCGGGCCGCTCACCGAGGTGACCGTTCCGTCCGCCTCGCGGCGGGGAACGGTGACCGGGGTGGCCGCGGGGGCCTCGGGCATGGTCTGCGTGGGCGGCAGCGTCGCGGTGTCCTCGGTCCTCGCGCGGGCACCGCTCCTCACCGCCGAGGCCGTGCGATACGCCGCGGCGTGCCTGCTTCTGGTCCTGCTGGCGCGGATGACCGGGCGGCGGCTGAGCTTGCCGCGCGGCGCCGAGTGGCTGTGGCTGTCCGGCATCGCGGTGACCGGCCTGGTCGTGTTCAACATCGCGCTGGTGGAGGGGTCCACCCACGCCGAACCCGCCGTGCTCGGCGTGGCGGTCGCCAGCGTGCCCTCGCTGCTGGCCGTGATCGGACCGCTGCTGGAAGGCTCCCGTCCACGCCCGTACCTGGTGGCCGCCGCCCTGGTGGTCACCGGCGGTGCCGCCTTGGTCCAGGGGGTCGGCCGCACCGATGCCCTCGGCATCGTCTGGGCCGCCGTGGTTTTCGGCTGCGAGGCCGGGTTCACCCTGCTCGCCATACCGGTCCTGACCCGCCATGGCCCGTGGGGGGTGTCGGTGCACGCGACCTGGATCGCCGCGGTGATCTTCGCCGTCCTCGGGCTGGCGCGGGAAGGGCCAGCCGCGGCCGCGCAGCTCACCCGGGCCGACTGGCTCGCCGTCGGCTACCTTTGCGTCGCGGTCACGGCGGTGGCCTTCGTCCTGTGGTACTCCAGCGTGGGGCGGCTGGGCGCTAGCAAAGCCGGGCTGCTCACCGGGGTGGCGCCGGTAGCCGCGGCCGTGACCGGGGTCCTGCTCGGCGGCCCGGCACCTAGACCGCTCGTCTGGGCGGGTATCGCCGTGGTCGCGGTCGGCCTGGCCCTGGGCCTGCTGGGCCCGGCAGCGAGGCGAGACTTATGCGCTTCGAGCATTCCAGTGACATCTGGCGCGACTTCCCGCTGCGTCACCTCGGTATCCCGGTCACGCCAGGGCGGCGACCTCCAGCGAGCCGGCCCGTGTCAGCTGCGCGTACTCGGCTTCCTGAGTGCCTTTCGGCTGGCCGGCCCGGCCGCGATAGCGTTCCGGCGTGATCGTGCCGCGGGCGTAGGCGCTGATCGCCGCGGTCGCCTCGGCCACGCCGACCGGCCCGTAGTAGAGGCCGTGCGGCAAGATCACCAGGTTAGCGGCGAACCGGTGCCCGCCGACATGGGTTGTCTCCCACACCTGCCCCGGATGCCGCATGGCCAGAGCCTGAGCGAGCGGGGCGCCGAAGCGCGCGCAGCAGGCGTTGCGCCGCGCGTGCGCGCAGACCAGGAAAACCGGCTCGTCGGCCGGCCGCCCGAACGTCGGCGGTATCCCCGCCGACAGCTCTTTCAGCTCCAGGTCGGTCAGCGCGGCCGATCCGGCGGCTAGCTCCCCGCACCTGAGCCAGGGTCCGCTCCCCGCGGTCCAGCCGACGAAGACGCGGCGCGCATCGTTCGCCGTCCGGCGTCCGGGCCTGCGGATTATCTGAACCCGGATGCCGAGAGCGTCGGCCGTCCTGACCATAGCGTCAAGCGGCGCCGGCAGCGCGGTCTCCGTCGGCTCGTGCGGCCACGGTCCCGGATGCTCGATCAGCAGCCACGCCCTGGATGCCTCGGGTGCCGACGCCCTCGAAGGCTCGGTCCCGTCGTGACACTCCGCACCGTGTTCGCATCCAGCGGCCACGCTGGTTACCATCCGATCCCTCCGACCCCGGTCTTGCTCCATCTCATGCTAGTTGTCACAGCCGGCGACCAAGCCCCGCGACTCCACGAGAAAGGAGTGCTCCAAGATGCCCATGTGATTGCATTCCACCGGATCCACCCCGATATGACGCACCACGGCACGCTCGCGCACCACGGCGCCCACCTGCGGCGCCGTCAGCTGAACCGCCGTCGCTCCTAAGCCCGCCGCCAGATGACCCAGCCGGCCGACCGGTCGGAGGCGGCGATCCGCCAGCCGGCCGGGGCGGTCGGCCAGCTGGCGCTGGCGGACGTCCCGTTCGGCCATAGTGTTTCGACCACGGTGACGCCCGCAGGAGGCGGCTGGCTGGCCGGGTTGAAGAACTGGAGCTCGGTCCACGAGATCTCGAACGCCTGCGGTACCCACAGCTCCCAACCGATGTCGGAGGAGACGGCGATCTGGTCGCCCGGCTTCAGGCCGGCCGCGGTCACCAGCCCGGTCGTGCTCGCCGCCTGGGCCGACGTCGCGGGCTGAGAGACGTGGCTGGTCATCTGGGCCACCGCCACCAGGCTCACCGCCGCCACGGCCAGGCCGAGGAAGCCGAGGCCGCAGGCCAGCATGACGCCGCGCCAGCGGCGGATGATGAGCGCGAGGACGATCCAGCCGCCGAGCAGGCCGAACGCCACCGCGGTCGCCACCAGGACACTGGCCTGGGTCCAGTCCTGGGTCAGCACGGCGGGTTCGGCGAAGTTGAACCCGCTCCCGAACCCGGCCACGGGCAGCGACGCGCCCGCGTAGGCCGCGACCGTGGCGGCGGCCGCGATGGTGAGCCCGACGGCGGCGGCCGCGTAGCCGAGGATCCGCCTGGTGCTCGCCCGCAGCAAGACGACGGCGCCGACCAGGAAGTACGTGACGATCATGCCGTCCAGGTAACGCCCGGACGCCCAGGTCTGGGACTGGTCAGCGGGCAGCGCGGCGGGCGCGACAAAGGCGATAAGGATGGTGACCGCCACCGAAAGCGCGGCCATGATCCTCAGGTCGGTGCGCACGGCGCCCCGCGCTGTGCTGTCCAGGGGGGACGAACCCAAAAGCCCCCCCAGGCCGCCCCGCACGGCGACGGCCGCCGCGGCGACCAGGCCGATCCCGGCGAGGCCCCAGCTGTCGACGGTGAGCCGCCAGCCCTCGCCGACGGCCATCTCGGCCACGCGGAGCACGCCGGAAGGGCTCGTCAGCCGGGTCGCCAGCTGACCGGCCAGGCTCCGGACGCCCTGCGGGTAGAGCAGCTTGGTGACATAGCGGTTCAGCTCCCATCCCGCGCCGACGGCGAGCAGCGCGGTCA
>Ga0302181_10002911_pt1 | contig 11949 bp, 11 predicted proteins | sample I_Palsa_E3_3_FD_198786 | JGI IMG/M metagenome (GOLD analysis project Ga0302181, IMG submission 198786) | Peat permafrost microbial communities from Stordalen Mire near Abisko, Sweden - I_Palsa_E3_3 | ecosystem: Environmental > Terrestrial > Soil > Palsa > Peat permafrost | place: Sweden... | reverse complement strand
GGAAGTTGTCGAGGCGGGCAAGGCAAGGCATATCGGCTTCAGCGAATGGCCGACGGACAAGATCGAAGCTTCGCTCGAATTACCAGACACAGAGCGATTCGTCTCCAGCCAGCCGCAGTACTCGATCCTGTGGCGGGGACCCGAGGCGGAGGTGATCCCGCTGTGTGAACGGGAGGGCATCTCGCAGATCGTGTGGTCGCCGCTCGCGCAGGGTGTGCTCACGGGCAAGTACCGCCCGGGCGAGCCGCCGCCGCGGGACTCCCGTGCGGCGAGCGAGAGCATGAGCGACTTCATCAGCTGGCTCGTGGAGCCCCGCGTGCTGGAGGCCGTGGAGCGCCTGCGGCCGGTCGCCGAGCAGGCCGGTCTGACGATGCCTCAGCTCGCGCTCGCCTGGGTGTTGCGCCAAGAGAACGTGGCCTCGGCGATCGTCGGCGCCAGCCGGCCCGAGCAGGTGCACGCCAACGCGTCGGCCGCCGGGATCGTGCTCAGCGAGGAGACGCTCGCCATGGTCGACGAGGCATTGGGCGACGTCGTCGTGCGCTGACGTCGCCCGAGCGGCCTTACCCGGCCGGAGCTCGCGCCCTCACTCGTTAGCTTCAGTCAAGCGGGTCGGACATCCTCATCCGGCCGCCCCGCGAAGCGGCTTTACGGCCGGATGAGGATGCCGGTCCCGCGCTGGTCAGGCCTTGACGGCGGAGACGTCGAGCTGGATCTTGACCTTGTCTGAGACCAGCAGGTTGCCCGAGCCGAGGGCGGCGTTGAACGTCATCCCGAAGTCCTTGCGGTCGATCTGCCCGGCGGCGGAGACGCCGACGCGGTCGTTGCCCTGAGGGTCGGTCTCGGTGCCCTCCAGCGTCGCTTTCAGCTTCAGCGGTCTCCTGACGCCATGAATCGTGATGTCGCCCTCGATCTCGAAGTCGTCCTCGTCGACCGGCGTGATCGCGGTCGAGCGGAAGGTGATCTCGGGGTTCTGCTCGGCGTCGAAGAAATCGGCCGAGCGCAGGTGCTCGTCGCGCTGAGGCTCGCGCGTGTTCACGCTCGCGGTCTGCACGGTGCCATAGGCGACGGCGGTGTTCTCGGGCGAGACCTCGAGCGTGCCCTCGAACTCGGTGAACTGGCCTTTGACGGTGGCGATCCCGAGGTGCTTGACCTGAAACTCGATGCTCGAATGGACTTTGTCGACCTGCCAGGTGCCGGTCGGCAGGGCGGTGGCGGTGGGGGTGGGGGTGGCGGACTCAGGGGACATTGGGTTGCCTTTCGAGAGGGGGTGGACGCGTTCGCAGGAACGCACCTGATGACTGTGGCTCCACCCTAGCAGTTGTTTGTGCATACAACTATCTGCCTTAGAACTATTTTTCCTTGGGGGTGGGCGGCAAGCGCTCCAGGTGGCTGCGAGGGAGAATGGCGCGATGGCACCGCTGAAGCTGATCCTGTTCGACATCGACGGCACCCTGATCGACACCGGGGGTGCCGGGGCGCGCAGCTGGACGTGGGCCTTCGAGCACGCGTTCGACCGGCCCGGGGTGGACATCGGCAAGTATTCGAGCGCCGGAATGACCGATCCCGTGGTCGCGCGCAAGACCTTCACCGAGGCGCTCGGTCGTGAGCCGACGGGCGAGGAGCTGGCGCGGCTGATGGCTGCCTACCTGTCCGTGCTACCCGACTACGTGACGGCGTCGGAGGGTTACCGTGTGCTTCCGGGGGTAGAGGAGCTGCTGCCCCGGCTACAGGAGGCCGGCGTTCTCCTCGGCGTGACGACCGGTGCGCTCGAGGCCGGCGCGCACGCGAAGCTCGGCCGTGCGCGCCTGAACCACTTCTTCCTCGTTGGCGGCTACGGCTCGGACTCCGAGGACCGCGTCGAGCTCACCACGACGGCGATCAGGTGCGGCGAGCGCCTGCTCGGCACATCACTCGATCTGCGGCGGGTGGCGGTGGTGGGGGATACACCATTGGACATCTCCGCGGCCGAGGGGGCCGGCGTCGTCTCGATCGGTGTGGCCACAGGCAAATACGACCTCGACGAAATGCGCGCGGCGAACCCCGATCATGCGCTCGCCGACCTGACCGAGCCGTTCCCCGACGTCGCACAGCTGAGGGACTCGATCTCAGGCCGGCCGGGATAAAACCTCCGGATCCTGCCCGCGAGGCTGCACGACCAGCGTCTGAAAGGCCCGACCGACCGCGCCGTCCTCGTCGTGGAGCACGCTCTCTGCTGTGCCGATCCCACCGCTCGCCAGCAGTGTTTGCGCATCGAGTCCGATCCACTCGCTCCGCGGGTGACGCCACAGGTGGATCGTGAGGTCGGCGTTGATGAACAGGTAATCCTCGAAGGGCAGCTCCGCGCTGACGCCGTTGCCGAAGTCTGCGGTCGCGACCGCCCGCACCAGCGGCGTCGGCGGCTCGTCGGGGAGCAGTGGATGGCGCAGGCGCATCCAGACCTTGCCGGGCCCCTGGCCCCAGGGGTCGTTGAGCCAGCGCATCTCCATACCGCTCGTCGCCAGGCTCGTGCCGGCCGCCCTGTTCAGCGCGAACTCCGTTGCCTGACCGTGCTCTGGCCCGGGCATCGCCGCGGGTGGCGCCTGGCCGCTCGAGGGCAGCCCGCCGGGGACGGGTTGCAGGCGCAACGCGCTCGCGCGGCAGACGAGCTCCTCTGCGCCCGTGCCGAGGTCGGCGCTGAGCTCGGCCGTGAGCTCCTGCACGCGTCGGCCCTTGCGCACGATCCGCGTCGTCAGCGTCAGCGGCGCGAGCGGGACCGGCCGCAGGAACTCGAACCCCAACCGCGCGATCGGGAGCTCCGCGCCCGGCTCCAACCGCTCGAACGCCCGTGCGATCAGCGCCGCCGGCGCACCGCCGTGCAGCGCCCGTGGGTCCCACGGGCCGCGCGCGTGCTCGGTCGGCGTAAAGCGCCCGTCCCCGGCTTGGGTGAAGATGCTGTCGGCCATCGCGCGCGGGATGCTATTAGCGGTGGTTCCCGGGGTATGGACGAGGATCAATCGGCCGGCAGGCCGGCGACGAGCTCCGCCAGCTTGCCGGGGTCGCGCAGCGGGGGACCGTGGCCGAAGCACGTCAGCGCCGGTCGCAGCTCGGCCAGCCTGCGCGCCGAGGCGCGGTTGCGCACAGGGTCGGGGGTGGCGAACGCCAGCGGTTCGTGCAGGCCTGTGATGCCGGTTATCGGGTTCATGTTCACGAGCACATCGCCGGCGATCAGCACCCGGTCGCGCTCACGCCAGAAGGACAGGTGACCGGGTGTGTGCCCCGGCGTCTCCAGCACGGTGAAACCGGCCACCTCGTCACCCTCGCTCAGCGCGCGCGCGACCGGGTGGGGTGGACCGACCCAGAAGCGTTCCTGGAGGCTCTTGACGATGCGCGGCGCGGCGCGCGCGATCACACTGCCGGGGACCTCCATCGCGGGGACATCGGCCTGTCCGCACCAGAGCGGGATTCCGAGCTGCTCGCAGATCGCGTGGCTCGAGCCCTGATGGTCGGGATGGACGTGGGTCAGCGCGTGCGCGGCCACGGTCCGTCCCGCGATCTGGCGCATGATTCGCTGCTCGGCCTGCCGCGTTGCCGCGTCGATCAGGACGTCACCAACCAGGTAAACGTTGATCGTGTTCTTCGGCCGGCCCTTCAGTTGGTGCACATCCTCGGCAAGTTGCTGCATCTGCGCCCTTCCTCTCGTCGCTACTGCGTCTGCCGATCGGCGCTCGCACGGCGCCGCTCGGGTTCCGCGGCACAGCCTATCCGCGGCGCCCCTCCCAGGAGAACCCTCGCACCGCCAGCCACACTCCGACGACGCCCCAGCCCGCGATCACGGCGAGCGCGCCAAGGTTGTTTCCCAGGCTCGAGCCGGTCACGATCGCTCCGCTCAGCCCTTCGATCAGCGGCTTCAGTGGCAGTGCGTCGGCGTTGTTGCGCAGCAGCGCCGGGGCGCTGGAGGTGTCGAAGGCGTAGAACGAGACGAACACGACCGGTAGGAACACTGCGTTCACATAGGCGGCGGTCGACTCAAAGTTAGGGATTACGTGTGCAAACGCGACGCCGAGCGCGGCGAAGCACACGACGCCAACCACCACAAAGACGATCAGCTCACCCCAGTGTGTTGGCCAGCCGATCCCGAAGAAGATCCGCCCGGCGAGCACGACGATCGCGATCTGCAGTGCCGTGTTCGTGACCGCGTTCGCGGCGACGCCGCCGAAGTAGGAGCCGGTCGGCAGTGGCGTGCCGCGGATGCGCTTCAGCACGCCGCGCTCGCGCAGAAACACGATGTTGTAGGCGAGCGCGGTGAACGTCGTCGACATCACGCTCATCCCCGCGATCGCCGGAATGAGCTTGTTCAGGTCGCTCTGGTTGCCGTGCAGGATCGCGCCGCCGCCGACGAGGAACAGCAGTGGCAGCACGAAGTTGAAGAACGCCGCGCTCGGATTGCGCCAGAACATCTTCCGCTCCAGCCGGTACTGGCGCCAGGTGAGGGTCACTGCGTCACTCATCGGCGGTCAGCTCCAGATACACGTCCTCCAGCGTCGGTCTGCCCACGCTCAGCTCCTCCAGGCTTTCGCCTTTCCCTAAAGCCTCTTCAGTCAATTCGTTCAGCAATCGTGTCGGGTTCTCCGTCTGTCGCTCGATCTGTTGTCCTGCCCGATCCCGGTAGGAGATCGTGTACTGCGCCGCGCCGACGCCGAGCTCCTGTGGCCGTCCCACCGCCAGCACGCGTCCATCCTTCACGATCGCAACGCGGTCGGCGAGCGCCTGCGCCTCGTCGAGGTAGTGGGTCGTGAGCAGGATCGTCTTCCCGCCTTCGCGCAGGTTTCTCACCGTCTCCCACGCGTCTCTTCTTGCGGCGGGGTCGAAGCCGGTCGTCGGCTCGTCCAAAAAGATCAGCTCGGGGTCGCCCACCAGCGCTAGTGCGAAATCGAGTCTCCGCAGCTGCCCTCCCGAGAGCGTGCGACTGCGCGCGTCGGCCTTCTCGTCCAACCCAGACAATCTCAACACCTCATCGACATCCCGCGGCGCTGGGTAAAAGCTCGCCCAGTGTTGCAACGCCTCGCGCGGGGTCACATGGCTGTAGATGCCGCTGCTCTGCAGCACGATCCCGATCCGCTTTCGCAGCTCGATCTGCCTGCGCGCCGGGTCATACCCCAGCACTGAGACCTCGCCAGCGGTGCGCTGTCGATAGCCCTCCAGGATCTCGACGGTCGTTGTCTTGCCGGCGCCGTTCGGGCCGAGCAGGCCGAACACCTCACCGCGCTTGACCGTGATGTCGATCCCGCGCACCGCCTCGTGCTCGCCGTAGCGCTTGCTCAGACCCCGCACCTCGATCGCGGCGCTCGCGTCGGCTACCAGTGCACGCCCCTCGTCAACGTCGCCATCGCGATCTGCTCGAACGAGGCCCGCTCCTCCGTGTCTTTGTGCCCCTTCGACGCGGCCGAGTCGGGGAACACGCGGTAGGCGAGGTGCAGCAACTGGTCGACCGCGCGCGGCGCGAGCGTGTAGGCGACCTCGCCGAACGTTCCCAATCGCGTACCCATGTGCTTCGGGCGCGTGCGCAGCGCTTCGCAGATCATGTCGCCCGCCTCCTCCGGCGTGATCGCGGGGAAGGCGTCGTACATTTTCGTCGGGGCGATCATCGGCGTGCGCACGAGCGGCATGTGGATCGTCGTGAACGTCACCCCGTCGCCGACCACCTCGCTCGATACGACTCTCGTGAAAGCGTCGAGGGCCGCCTTCGAGGCGACGTACGCGGAGAAGCGCGGCGGGTTGGTCTGCACGCCGATCGAGGAGATGTTCACGATGTGCCCTTTCCCGCGCTCGCGCATGTGACCCATCAGCCCGATGATCAGCTTGACCGCGCCGAAGTAGTTCAGCTGCATCGTCCGTTCGAAGTCGTGAAAGCGGTCGTAGCTGAGCGCGATCGAACGCCTGATCGAGCGCCCCGCGTTGTTCACGAGCATGTCCACGTTGCGGTGATCGGCCAGCACGCGCTCGACCAGCCGGTCGACTGACTCCATGTCCGACAGGTCTGCCGCGTACACGTACGCCGTGCCTCCGCCCGCGACGATCTCTGCGCGCAGCTCCTCGAGCTTCTCCACGTTCCTTGCCACGAGCAGCGGCACCCCGCCCGCGGCCGCGACTTTCAGCGCAGCCGCCCAGCCGATCCCCGATGAGGCGCCCGTGATCAGCACGTGCTTGCCCGATAGCTCCTCCTGCAGCGAGCGCCCCCGCGTAAGGCCGCTGTCCATCTCGCGCTCCCAGTAGTCCCACAGTCGTGGCGCGTACTCGTGTAGCGGCGGCGGGCTCTCCAGCGCCGAGCCCTTCAGCGCTCTGGCCGCCTCGCGCGTGTCGAGCTCCGGCTTGAGCTCCATGTGCTCGACCACCTCTTCGGGAATCCCCAGCTCGCGCAGGGTAAGGCTCTGCGCCTGGTGCAGCGGCGGCAGCGCCAGCGCCAGCTTCAGCGGCCACTTCGGCACGATGTCCGTCAACCGTTTGTCGACGCTGATCGCGACCTTCGGGGCGTGCGCGGCGGCCGCGAGCTCGTTGTACAGCTCGTCGACTTTCTGCCCTTTTGGGTCGGTCAAGTGGAAGGCCCTGCCGTCGAGATCGGGCTCGTGCGCGATGTGATCGAGCGCCCCGGCGACCCAGTCGACCGGCACGACGTTCGTCTTGCCGAGGTCGAGTCCCACGAGCGGCATCCACTCCGGCACCAGTTTCCGTGTGCGCTGGATCGCCTTGAAGAAGTAGTACGGCCCGTCGACCTTGTCCATCTCGCCGGTCTGCGAGTCCCCGACCACGACCCCCGGGCGGTACACGCGCCAGGGCACGTACGGCTGCTCGCGCACGATCCGCTCGGACTCGAACTTCGTGCGGTGGTAGGGCGAGGGCAGCTTCTGTCCCTCGTCGAACATCTCCTCGTCGAACCGTCCCCTGTACTCCCCCGCGACCGCGATCGAGGAGACGTGGTGCAGGCGCTTGACCTCCAGCGCCCGCGCCAGCTCGACCGCGTGTGTCGTGCCACCCACGTTCGTCGCCGTGTTCTGCTCGGCCGGCGCGGTCATGTCGTAGATCGCCGCGAGGTGGAAGAAGTGCTCGATCTTGCCTCTGAGCTCCGCCGTCTGCTCGGCCTCGACCCCCAGCAGCGGCCGGCGCAGGTCCCCGATCACCGGCTCCACGCGCTTGGCGGCGGCCACTCCCAGCAGCGCGCCCCAGCGCTCGATCAGATCGTCCAGCCTGCCGGTCGAGCCCGCGCGCACGAGCACGTACACCTTGCCCTGGCGCTTATCGAGCAACAGCTCGATCAGACGGCGTCCGATGAAACCGGTCGCTCCCGTTACAAAGTAAGAGGCCATTCCCCTGACGAGGATATAGGTGCGGGTGGTTTTTGTTTGTTGGCGGGTGGGCTATGCCCCCGCGCCTGCTCCGCCGCGGCCCTCGCCGGCCGCAAAGCGCTTGGCCCCGCGCTGACCTTCTGCAAACACCTCCGGCCCCGCCTTCGCCTCCAGCACCAGCCCCTCGGCGAGCGTCATCCCCAAGCCCTCGATCGCGGCGCGGCGATCGGTGAGCATCGTGCTTTGCGGGAACCTCGCCAAGCCCTCTGCCAGCGCCAGTGCCCGCTCCATGTGTGTGCCGGCGGGGACGACCTCGGTCAGCAGGCCCATATCCAATGCCTCCTGTGCGTCGATCATCCGCCCGGTGAGGATCAGATCCAGCGCCCGCCCCAGCCCGACGATCCGTGGCAGGCGCTGGGTGCCGCCGTCGATCAGCGGCACTCCCCAGCGGCGCTCGGGATAGCCCAGCGTCGAGCCTTCGGTCGCGATTCGCAGGTCGCACCACAGTGCGAGCTCCAGTCCGCCCGCGAGGGCGAAGCCCGAGATCGCGGCGATCGTCGGCTTGGATGGCGTCAGCCTGGTGAAGCCCATCGGTCCCTCCGGCGACATCAGCCTGCCCGCCATCGTCTCGGTCGCCTTCAGGTCGGCGCCTGCGCAGAAGGAGATCCCACCGGCGCCGGTCAGTACGAGCACGCGCGCGTCATCTTCGGACTCAAATCGCAGGTAGGCCTCGTGCAGCTTTGAGGCGGTGACGCCATCGACGGCGTTGCGTCTGTGCTGGCGGTCAATCGTTAGCACTGCCGCCGCGCCCTCGCGTTCGTAGCGGACGGCGTCCGGCTCGCTCACGGCAGCCCCGCCGCGAAACCTGCTCCCAGGCGTGTGCGGCGAACGGGGATGGATTCGTTCATCGGTGCTGCCGCGGACCCGCGGGAGCTACCAGCCGCCGTGCCACTGGGCGTTGCCCGCGCGCGCTTTCTCTGCGGCTTTGCGTGCTTCCTTGCGCTTCTCCAGATGTTTCTGCAACATGCTCATCACGAACACGAACGTCGGGAAGAAGATGATCAGGATGAAGCCCGCGTTCGTTACCACTTTGTCGTTCGTCGCGCCATAGAACCCGCGGCCGTCGTTTTCGGTTTCGGCCAGCGCCACCGGCGCGAGCACGAGCAGCAGCAGGAGCGAGGAGACGAAGGTGGTCAGCAGGCGGCGGCACATCGCGCGCTGGATGCTACCGAAGGCTGAGGAGGCTTTGCCGGACGCCTACCATCAGCAGCCGATGGCCGTACTGATCGCATCCGACCTGCACAAGGACATGGCCGGGCAGCCGCTTTTGCGCGGGGTGTCCTTCAAGCTCGAGCGCCGCACGCGCATGACGATCGCCGGGCGCAACGGCGCGGGCAAGACGACGCTGCTGCGGATGCTCGCGGGGGAGGAGTCGATCGACCGCGGCGAGCTCAGCCTCGCGAAGGGGGCGCGGATCATGCTGCACGACCAGCGCCCTCCGCGTGACCGTGGCCGGCCGCTGCGCGAGTACGTGCTCTCCGGTTGTGTCGAGGAGCTCGCGATCGAGGCCGAGCTGGCTGAGCTGGAGGAGAGCATGGCTAAGGGGGCGGCTGACGAGGCGCTGCTCGCCCGTTACTCCCGCGCGCAGGCGCGCCTGGAGGCACGTGGCGGCTACCTGTGGCGCGACCGTGCCGTCTCGATGGCGCGCGGGTTGGGGTTCGGGGAGGCGGATCTAGACCGCGGGCTGGACACCTTCTCCGGGGGGCAGCTCACGCGTGCCTCGCTCGCCCGCGCGCTTGCCACCTCCGCGGACGTGTTGTTATTGGACGAGCCGACGAACCATCTCGACATCGAGTCCTTGGAGTGGTTGGAGCAGACGCTTGTCTCACTCGATGCCGCGATCGTCTTGGTGGCGCACGACCGCTGGTTCCTGGAGGCCGTCGGCACGGCGGTCTTGGAGTTGGAGGCCGGCCGTTCGCGCTTCTTCTCCGGAACCTGGCATCAGTGGCGCCGCGAGCAGGCCGCGCGCGAGATGGCGCTGGGCAAGGCGATCGACAAGCAGCAGGCCGAGATCGAGCGGATGGAGCGCTTCATCGAGCGCTTCCGCGCGAAGGCCACCAAGGCCCGCCAGGCGCAGTCGCGCGTGAAGCGGTTGTCGAAGATCGAGCGGATTGAAAAGGATCCCCGCGATGGGAAGGGGTTGGAGTTCGAGTTCTCCGCACCTGAGCGCTCGGGCCGGGTGATCTTCGAGCTTTTGGACGGGCGCGTCGAGGTGGGTAAGCCTGCGATCACCTTGCTGGAGCACGCCGAATTGTGGCTGGAGCGCGGCGAGCACGTCTCCTTGGTCGGGCCCAACGGGACGGGCAAGACGACCTTGATCGAGACGCTCGCCGGGCAGCGCCCTCTTGCGGCAGGCAGGCTCAGCACCGGGCACAACGTGAAGCTCGGCTACCTCTCTCAGCACGCCGAGGAGCTGGGCGCGGGCGGGCATCCCGGACAGAGCGTGTTGGAGGCCGCGGCTCGCGCCACGGGATTGGCGCCGAACAAGGCGCGGGCGCTGCTCGGGCGCTTTCTGTTCTCTGGCGAGGAGGCCGAGAAACCCTTGGACGGGCTCTCCGGCGGGGAGCGCCGGCGCCTGTCGCTGGCCGTGCTCGTCGGCGCCGCGCACACGCCCAATGTGTTGATCCTCGACGAGCCGACAAACCATCTCGATATCGAGTCGCGCGAGGCTTTGGAGGATGCGCTGCGAGCGTTTCCAGGAGCGATCCTGCTCGTCTCGCACGACCGGGCGCTGCTCGACGCGGTCGGCACGCGCACCGTTGTTGTCGAGGATCGCGCGCTGCGCAGTTACGAGGGCGGCTGGCCGGAGTACGTGCGGGTGCGCGACGAGCGCCGGGCGGGGACTTCGACTGGGGCGGTCTTGGATTCCGGTGTTGCCTTATCCAACGGCGCTGCCGCGGCCCCGAGTCCGGCGAAGGCGCCGGCGAAGGCGCCCACCAAGGCCAAGGAGAAGTCCAGGCCGAAGGGGCCGTCGAAGAACCGCCTGACCGCACAACAGCGGGCCGAGCGTTCTGTCGAGAACGCCGAGGCCGCAATGCGCATGTTGGAGGACGAGCTCGCCGACCCGGCTGCCTGGGCCACGCAATACGAGTCGGCCAAGTCCGAGGCGCGCCACACGGCCGCGCGGCGGGCGGTGGAGGAGGCCTACACGCGCTTGGAGGCGCTTGTCGACTGACCTAGACTGGCTCGGATGGAAAGCCTGAAAACCGCACGCAACATCGCGATCATCGTGCTGATCGCCGCCGCGGTCTACTTCCTCCCGGGGGGCGGCCGCGCCGCAAACACATTCGAATCCCTCCTATGGGTTGCCTTCGGCATCGGGATTGGCTACCTCGGTCTGCGCGGCTACCGCGAATACCGCGTCGCCCTGCACAGCCTCGGCGATCGTCACCGAGGGCTGCTGTACGGTGGGATCGCGGGCGCCGTATTCGCATATGCCGCCCGTGCGCGCATGTGGCAGACGGGCATCGGCGAGCTCCTCTGGTTTGTGCTGGTCGGCTTCATCGCCTACACGCTGCTCGAGGTCTATCGCTACTGGCGCGCGTATTGAGACTCGCCGAGCAACGCAAGAGCCTGCCCGACCAGCCCGGCGTGTACCTGTTCCGTGACGCGAAGGGCCGCGTGATCTACGTCGGCAAGGCGAAGTCGATCCGTAAGCGGGTGGCGTCGCACTTCGCCAAGGCGCTCCTACCGACCGAAGCCGGGAGACACTCGCCTTCGGCTCGCATCCCTGTTTCGGCCAGCCCGGGTCACGAGGAGATGGTGGCGAGCACGGAGCACATCGAGTGCGTGGTGGTGGGCAGCGAGGCGGAGGCGCTACTGACCGAGCAGGGCTTCATCAAGCAGTACCGGCCGCGCTTCAACATCAGACTGCGCGACGACAAGTCCTACCCGTTTATCGCGATCTCGCTCGACGAGGACTACCCGCGCGTGTATTTCACGCGCGAGCGCCATCGTCCGGGCAGGGCGTACTTCGGCCCGTACTCGAACGCCAAGCGCGTGCGCAGCACGCTAGAGGTGCTCGCGAAGGTGTTCATGTTCCGCTCCTGCACCGGCCCCGAGCCGGGGCGGCGCAGCGGCAGCCCGTGCCTGGACTACTACATCAAGCGCTGCGAGGCGCCGTGCGTGGGGTACGTGTCGAAGGAGGACTATCGCAAGAGCATCGACGGGGTGATCGACTTCCTGTCAGGGCGCTTCAAAACGATCGAGCGCGACCTGGAGGTGCGGATGCGCGCGGCGGCCGCGGCGGAGGAGTTCGAGCAGGCCACGCTCGAGCGCAACCGGCTGCGCGCGGTGCACTCGCTGCTGGAGCGCCGGCGCGTGGCGAGCAGGTCGGTGGGCACGTTCGACGCGGTCGCGGTGGCGGTCGACGGGCGGGAGGCGAACGCGCAGGTCTTCCAAGTGCGCGACGGGGTGCTCTCGGACCGCCAGTCGTTCTACCTGGCGAACGAGACCGAGCGGGGCGTGGCCGAGGTGGGGGAGGAGTTCATGCTGCAGTTCTACGCCTCGCACATCTCGATCCCGCCGCTTTTGATCGTCCAGCGTGAGCTCGTCGAGGGGGCGCTCGACA
>Ga0302181_10002900_pt1 | contig 11982 bp, 9 predicted proteins | sample I_Palsa_E3_3_FD_198786 | JGI IMG/M metagenome (GOLD analysis project Ga0302181, IMG submission 198786) | Peat permafrost microbial communities from Stordalen Mire near Abisko, Sweden - I_Palsa_E3_3 | ecosystem: Environmental > Terrestrial > Soil > Palsa > Peat permafrost | place: Sweden: Abisko... | reverse complement strand
CGCCCGGTGTCGTCGGGCCGCCCGACGTTGCCGTGACGCCCGGCGTGGCCGGGATGGCCGGTCCGGTCCGGGGCGGGCTGTGATGGGGGCTGGCGGTGCCGGCTGGTCCTGGTCCCGGGGGCGGCGTGGCCGGGATGGCCGGTCCGTTCCGGGGCGGGCTGTGATGGGGGCTGCCGGTGCCGGCTGGTCCTGGTCCCGGGGGCGGGGCGGTGGCCCCCGGCCGCAACGGGACCCGGCGGTCCGCGTCGCCGGTGACCGGGATCAGTGTGGCGGCCTGGGGCAGATCGGCAGGCGTTCCCCGTAGCAGGCTTGTCCATGAGCCCGGCTGTGCCCGCGCGGCGTCACCCGCCGGTCGCGAGCCGCTGGACGGCAGCGGCGTCACCGGCTGCGCGACGGGCCCCGCATGCACCGGAGCGACGGAGGTCGTATCCGCGGCCCGGGGGGACTCGCTGCGGGCCGCGGGTGAAGAGCTGGACGCGAGATCCGGTGGTCCGGGCATGTCCAGGCCGCCGGGCGTCGGCGGGACGCTCATGGCCCGCGCGCTGGACGGGGCGGGTACCGGCGGGACGCCCACGCCGGGTGCCAGGCCGGCGTGGGCCTCGGGGGCACCGTCCGCCCGGTCCCCGAATGCGCCGACGCCGCGCGGGAATGCGATCCCTGGCTGCTCTGGGGGCTCTTCCGCAACGTTTGATGGCGGGACCGGGCCGGAGACGCTTCCTGCGGTGGTACTCCCGGCGCCTCCCCGCAAGCGGTCGTCACGGCCCGGCGAGCGAACTGGCGTGTACGTGTCGCCGGCGAAGAACTGGCGAGGTGGCCGCAACGCGGCCGTCCCCGTGGCCTGCCGGACCAGTCGGGTCAGGTATGGAATCTGGGCCCTCATGCGACCGGCCGCTCGTCGGCGATGATCGACGCGTAGCGCCGGCGCCGTCGCCGGGGGAGCGCGAGGATCGCCTCTTCCGGCCAGCCGTATGCGGCGGCGAGCGCGTGCGTCTCCAGATAGATGCCGGAGAAGACGTTCCGCAGCTCGGCCACCGTGTAGGCGAGCGGGTCGAAACGCATCGTCACCTCGTGCCCGCAGGCGGGACAGCTCCCGCCGAGAAGGTCGTCAAGGCTGGGCGCGAGGGCGGAGAGCGCGCGGTCCAGGCGCCGGGCGAGCACTCGCGGTATCTCAGGAGCGTCGATGCACCGGCCGGAGAGCGTCTCCGACGGCCGATCACCGGACATTGCCGCGAGGAGATCGGCGACGGTCGGGATCCGGAAGCGGACGGCCGCCCCGGCCAGTGCGAACCAGCCCGCGCCGGGCGCATCGGTGATCCCGCGTGGCCGTCGCGGCCGATGGTGCTCAATGTAGTCCGCGATGCCGAAGGTCACGTCGATCCGTTCCTGGCAGTCCGGTCCGGTGCATCTGGCATCCGTGCGGATCGCGTCACCGATCCAGGATTGCCGGATCATGAGCGCGACGGCATCGAGATCGGCCGCGGGCAGGCCGCTCCAGTCGAGCGCGCCGCCCGTGGCGGTGCTGGCGACGCGACGCGCCAGCCCGAGCACCACCGGAAGCGGTACCGCCGCCGCGGTCTCGACGACATAGAGCTCGTCCTCACCGGTGGGCTCCCGCACGGCCAGCGCCATGCCACTGACGGGCAGCAAGGGTTACGTCTCCGTCGGCTCGGCGAGCGTGGTATCCCGCTCCCAGCCCTCGTTCTCCAGCTTGATGGTCTCGATCGCCACGGTGTTGCTGCCCGCGTCGAGTTCGGGGAGGGCCTGGAACTCCGACACCCAGGCGCGGTGGACCAGGTACCGGATCACCGGCAGGGCCTCCTCGTCCAGCAGGACGATGCTGATCTCCTTGCGCAGGTTCGCGAGCGACGTGTTCGGGGCCCCCTGATCGAGGACCTGGGCGTAGTTGGCCCAGGTGGCGAATTCCGTGTCCTGGGTGACACCCCGCTCGAGCGTGATCGGCTCGTACTTGGTGCGCCCGAGCCCCTTCAGGGTGATGGCGTCGCCGCCCTGGTTGTACTCGATTACCTGGGACGAGCGCTTGATCGCTCCGACCTTGCTCACCGCGGCCACGGGTGTCGTGCTCGTGCCGAAGTAGACGAGAAACCGGTACGCCTTGTACGGGTCGAAGCGATTGAGGTTGGCGGGGAAGATCGTGCCCATCATGGCCCCTTGCTCTATCTCTGCTAGCTCTGTGCCTGGCCGGCGAGCTGCGCGATCTGGACGACGACGAACTCAGCCGGGAGGAGCGGGGCGAAGCCGACGAGGATGTTGACGATCCCGTTCGCCTGGTCCGTCGGGGTGGTCGTCGTCGCGTCGCACTGCACCAGGAATGCCTGGCTCGGCGTGTCCCCGGCAAAGGCGTTCTGGCGGAACAGGGTGAGCATGAACGCCGTGACCTCCTGGGTCAGGGCGTTCCACAGCGGTGTGGAGTTCCCCTCGAAGACCGCCCAGGTGAGGTTGGCGTAGAGGGTCTGCTCGATGAACAGCGCCATGCGCCGCACTGCCACGTATTTCCACTGCTGATACGCAGGGTTGGCGGCGGCCGTCGTCCGCGCGCCGTATATCACGGTGCCGATGCCAGGGAACTGCCTGAGGCAGTCGAGGGCGTTCGTATTGAAAACCCCTTGCTGGTTGTCGGTCATGACGCCGTTCGGATCGACACCTGCGGTGCCGAGGAGAGCCGTCTCGATACCAGCTGGGGATTTCCAGACTCCACGCGCGTTGTCCTCCTGGCCGTACATCCCCGCTACGAACCCGCTTGGCGGGGCCGTGGACGGAGCCCCCGTGACCGGGTCAGTCGTCACGAGCCACGGGTAGTAGAGCGCCGCATTGGTGCTGAGCGGGAAGTCTTCCGACAGCGTTGCCGCCGCGTCTTGGACGAGGTTGTCGACACCCCAGGTCGGGTCCGCCTGCGGCGGTGGCGGAACAGTGGGCGGCGTCGTCAAAGGCGGAGTCAGCACCGACGGCGAAGGGGTGTCCATGATGTAGAAGGCCCGCTTGCGCTCGCAGTAGGCGACGGCTTCCGAAGTGACTTCGAGGTCGGTGATCCCGGGTGTCACAAGCAGGTTGAAGATGGGCACCTTGTCGAGGGAGGCGTTTTCCGCGAAAACCTGCCCGAAGTCGTCTTTGTTGATGATCGTCCAGTCCTCCGCCGGCGTCGATGCATAAGCGAGCGGGAACGAGCCCCCTGCCGGGTACGTCACTAGTGACGAAGTTGACGGCGTAACCGTCACGAGGTTCGAGTTCTGCAGCGCAGTCACCAGGTTCGCGAGCTGGACCCTACGGTACGTCTCGACCGTCGTCCCGTAGGTGACGATAATGTCGGCCAGGTTGAAGGGGTCGCTCAGAGTCGGGCTCGGGACGTCAGCGGTTGAATTTTTCGCATTTGAGAACGTCACCTGCATCGGGGTGCCCACCGCCGGGGTTCCCGATGCAGATGACGAGGTGGCGGCCACCGCCGGAATTCCCACGGGCTGCAATGCCTGGAAGGTGACGGTGTCGGCGCCGAACTGGACGTCGACCCTCGCCTTCACGACATCCCCGATCGACTCTCCCCCGCTGAGGTACTCCTGCGCCGGGATGCCCACTACGTAGCAGGTCGGCCCCCCGTTCTGGAAGAACTGGGAGACAGCCTGGCCGACGTAGTCCGGCAGCCACGGGCTGGAGAAAAAGCCGCCGAAAATCCTCTGGTAGTCGGCGAAGCTGAACAGCTGAGTCGCCGGAGTTGGCTCACTGGGCTCCGTCTGGAAGCTCTTGGTGAGGAAGGGGTGGGTGTACCCGACGAATACGGCGATAGACGTCGGTGCCGGCGTGATCGTATGGACGAGACTCGGGAGCTCCTGGATATAGACCCCGGGATACGTCGGCGTGACCGTCATCTGCCCCTCCTCGCACACGTCCTCTTCGCGCTCCACACGGGTGGATAGCGCCGCTCTACCGTAAGAACACGGCCGTGACCCAGGCGTCACGGCAGCGTGAGCGCCGCGTCAACACGCTGCTAGTGGCAGGTCAGGACGCAGCGAATCGGCTGCATCCACATGGGCGAATCATCCGCCGATGGGTCTCATTGACGAGAACGAAGATCTAGCGAAGGAAGGGAGCGCCAGGTCCCGTCTACGCGAGGCCGCGGTAGAACGCCAGGTCGTCACCGAGGAGATCTTCCACCTCGCGGATGGGCCGGGGGCTCCAATGCGGGCCGCGGACGGATTTGGGGGCGGTATTCCGGCCGTGAATGATCCCGACGATGCAGACGGCCGCCCGGACGTCGGCGACGCGGCGGACGGCAGGGCTGAAGACAAAACGGGTGTCCTCGCCGATCGCCACGTCGGCAAACGGGGAGCGGGTCCACAGCTCCTTGGAGAAGCACAGGCTGGGCCCGGCGGCCCACCGGCGCTGCCCGTCGGGCCAGGTGAACCGCCACGCCGAGGAGCGGGCGGGGTTGTAGTACAGCAGGCTCGCGACCCCGCAGATGTCGGCGTCGCCTTCGGTCAGCGCGGCTACCTGCAGGCTCACCCGCTGCGGGGAAGCCCAGTCGTCGTCGTCCCAGTGCACGATCACCGGTCCGCGGGCCAGGTCACACGCCAGGTTACGCTTCGCCCCCAGGACCGTCCGGGACTCGAGCCGGTGGTAGACGATGCGGGGGTCATTCGGCAGCAGATCGCTCACCGGTTCCGGCCCGTCGTCGATGATGATCAGTTCCTTGGCCGGGTAGTCCTGCCGCAGGAAGTAGCGGACCGCCTGGGGGACGAACGCGCGCCGGTCGAAGGTGGGCATGACGCAGCTGGCGAGCGGGGCCGTGCTGAGCTGCGGCGCGTTTTCTGAGCGGGTGGCGTAGAAGGCGCGTACGTCGGGCGGGAGATCCGGTTCGGACGCGGGCTCCCAGCCGGCGGCGTCCCCTGTCCGGCCGCAAGCGAACTGCCAGGCGTTGGCGCCGTGCCGGAGGTAAATGAAGATGCCGTCGGACTCGACTGCCCGGAGCCGGGCGCCCCTGCGGACGGCCTGGTCGAGGAAGATGGCGTCCTCGGCCAGGGAACGGTCCGGGAACTGGGCCTTCTGCTCCCAGACCTGGCGCCGGTACACGAGGGTCCCCCCGTGCACGTCGCGCACGAAGAGCCGGCGGTGCAGGTCAGGCCGGCAGCGCCAGAAGCGCCAGGCCGCCAGGTCGAACATGAGGCTGCCGCGCAGCGCGGTGATGTCAGCCTCGCCTGCCCGGATGGCCGCCACCTGGCGGGTGAGCCGCTCGGGACCGTACCAGTCGTCGTCGTCCCAGTGAGCCACAATGTCGCCCTGGGCCAGCCGGCATGCTTCGTTGCGCATCGCCCCGATGCTCCGCTGCGCCCGTCCGGTGGCGACGTAACGAATACGGGGATCGTCGGGCAGGCGCCCGGCCAGTCCGGGGGTGCCGTCCTCCAGCACCACTAGTTCCTTATTCGCATAGTCCTGAGCGAAGAAATAGCGCACCGCCTGCATTGCGAACTCGGGCCGCTCCCGGGTCGGCATGATGGCGGTGACCAGCGGGAGCGGAGGCGTGGCCGCAGCGGCGACCGGCCGGGGCGGCGTCGTCGGCTGGGGCGGCGTCGTCGGCTGGGCCACAGCCTCGGGTGGCAGGTCCGCGGGTTCGGGTGGCGGGCCCGCCGGGGCTGGGGCGGGGGCAGGAAGCGGCCGGCGCAGGGTGAGCAGGGGCGTCGGTGCGAAGTGCTCGCAAGCCTCACCCCGGCAGTGATCCTCGTAGTCCGCCCGCAGCCCGTTCAGCCGCAGGCCGCAGAAACGATCCTGGTACAGGCGGCGGGCACGTTCCATCTGCCGCATTTCGGTGCCACGGCGTCGCTGAGTAAACGGGTGGCGGTAGGCGTAGGCGGCACCCACCCAGACTCCCTTGAAGCCCGCCCGGGCGGCCCGGATGTTGTAATCCATCTCCCAGCAGGGGCCGATGCCGTACTCCTCGTCGGCACCGCCGATGGCGTCGATGACCTGGCGTCCGACGGCCAGGCAGAAATCCGCCAGGCTGTGCAGGGGCTCAAGTGAGCGCGCGGCCAGACCGAAACGCCGGCGAGCCCGCGCGGCCGTCCGGGCCACGTCCGACGGCCCGGCACCGCCGAAAACGCCTTGTTCGTTCCACGAGCGGTTGGTAGAGGGACCGGCCAGGCCCCGCCCCGGATGCGCGAGCGCCTCCACCAGCAACCGCAGGCAGCCCGGTGCCAGGATGGTGCCGCTCTCGACCAGCACCACCACCGGCGCGGTGGTGCGCGACGCCAGCCGGTTGAAACATGCGGGTGGTCCCAGCGACTCGGCGGTGCCCCACTGCGGGAGACTGGCCAGCGCCGGCTCGTTCGTGACCGCCGCCGACAGCGCCGCATCCGGCCCGTCGGGCAGCAGCACGATCTGAGCGCCGTCCCCGCCACCGGCCTGCAGCGACCGCACCGTCTCGACCAGGCGCGCCGGCTCGGCGTGCGCGTGCACCCCCACCATGACACCCGGACGCATGAGCCAATGCTGCTCCCGCCTGGGTTACCCCGCCGTCACCAGCCCGTCACCGGCTTTGGAAAAGGCGCGCGGCCCATCTTGAGCTGGGTTCACGATGTGCGGACAATTCCGTGGACGTGGTGCGTGCAGCGAACGCCACCGTGGACTCGGATTCCGTACCCGCGTCGGCGCATGGCATGGCACAGTGAGGCGTCCCAGCCGAGGCCCTCTTTCCAGCGGAAGGGGATCGGCTGCCCGGACACAGCCCAGTTCGCCCAGAGCGTGCAGCCGCCGCCGACGCATCCGACGTCCATCGGCTCGTCCGACATCTGATGCCAGTAGATCGGCGATCCCCAGCCACCGTCTGGGCGGCCAGCGCAGAGCTTTCCATCGCCGAAGTCGTATGCTCCGGCAACCGCCGCGTAGTTTCCTGAGTCTTGGGGGCCGATCTGCTCCGCCAGTCGCCGGATCGCGTCCGGCGGCGGTTCTACATCGTCCTCGAGGGTGAATATGAGATCTTCACCGACCCTGGGCAGCAGGCCTGCGTAGAGGCTGGCGACGTGCCGATGACGCTCGGTCACAAAGGGCTCGTCGTCGGGTCCGACATACCGGTCGGGCCGAACGGAGATGCTGACGTGATCTAGCTGCCGCGCGGCGCAGGGCCTGGGGCATGCCTTCGTCGCGCTGAGCGCCCAAGTCACTGTGATGTATCTGTGTTCTACTCCTTATACTGCCGGGCTCGAGCACGGCGTGCACCCGCTGGACCCGGCCATAGGAATCGCCTGGCCCCAGGAGGCCGAGCCCACTCTCTCCGAGAAGGATGCTGCCGCGCCCTTGCTTGGTGAGGCTCAGCGCGCAGGGCTGCTCCCGGTGCGCGCAACCAGCCGGTTGAAACACGCGGGCGGACCCAGCGGCTCGGCGGTGGCTCTACCGGCCTTCATCCTGCTGCCGGGCTCACCACTGCGCGAGGCGGAGCAGGCCCGCCCGATCGACCGTACCCCTGGGTCGCCGGTCGCGAGCGGCGTACCATTGCGAGACATGGTCGACATTGCCAGTGTCCGAAGAGCGCACCCATGGTGACGGCGACCCGGGCCGTCGCCAGCCGTTCGGGTCCCGACGCGGATGCTGCCCTCCATGCGGCCCCGACGCGTCAAGCGTCTGCTCACAAGCCCAACCAGGGCCCCCGCAAGGTGCCGCCGAGCCGGGTCCAGGCCTCGGCCCCCGCACATCCCCGCTGCGGCTGTGAAGGTGGCGCTGCACGCCCGAGTTCCTCAGCATGGCGGTACTACCAAGCCCCCTCGGCTCCAGCAGCCCCCTCGGCTCCAGCAGCACCCTCGGCTCCAGCAGCCCCCTCGGCTGTGCCGGCCGCATCTGGGGTCGGGGCTGGGGCAGTCACGGCCAGCCTGAGCGGACTCACCTTTAGTGCATCCGGAGACTTCAGTCCGTGCGCGGATTGCGTGGACGGGTTCGAGGCGATTCAGGTGTTCTGGGGTACTCAAAGGACCGATGGCGTACAAGTCGGCCAGTTCCAAAGGGCGTTCCCACCGCTGGCGGCCACCTATGACAGCTTCGTCGACGGGGGTCGCGACTCCCCCGGGGGGGCAACGTATTCCGGGGAGCACCCGTACTACATCGGCCGCCCGGATCTTCCTGCCTCCTACGGCTACAACTCGTCGATGGGAAGTGCAGGCTCGGCGTCAGGATGCGTAGTCTCGCCATCGGATGCCCCCGCGGCCGCCGCCCTCCATCAGGAGGCTTACTTCGAGACCGCGTTCGTGTGCCTGAACTTCCGTGGTTCCGGCGAGGACGAGATCACGAAGTCCGTCCAGTGGGGCTTCGATCAGCTGGGCACCGTGCCCAAAGCTCACCCGAGGACCACGGATCCAGGGCCGATCGTTCGTGGATCGCCATCGGCGGAGTTCGGGGATACGCTGCGCGCGGACTATCCTGCGTACCCCTTCTAGAGCGATCAGTCCCAGGCCTCGGATGGACATCACGCGCGCCGATTTGCTCGCGGCCCTCGAACGTGCCGCCACCGGGATCGAGGAAACGACCTTGCCTGACCAGGAGGACCTGCTTGGCTGGGCCCGCTTGTGGAATACCATCTCCTTCTACCCGGAGTTGCAGAAAAGCGAAGAGGTTGCGCGATTCCATCAGCTCTTCGTGAGCCGGATTTTGCCGCAGCTTCCCGCCAAGTTGGGCATGCAAACTTCGCGGGGCATGTCACTCCATTCTCCAGAGCTCGACTTCACCGTCGGCGGGCTGCTCGAGGAAAGATACCGCTACCGTGTTCGCGATCTCGAGGACAGCTGACCGCTCGAACGGTGTCTACGCAGTCGCCGTCTGGTCTGGGCGCGCTCGGCGCTGCGAGGTACGGTCAAGGCATGGCTTTAAGCGCAGCGTTCGTTCATGCACCAGAGCATTCGGAGGCTGTCGCGGCTACGCAGAGCCCTAAGGCTCGCCCGTTCGCCGTCGGCCTGGGTGACAGGTTGCGCCGGGCGAGGGTACCGGGTGGTTCGCCGAGCCGTGTTCCGGCCCGCGCGGCCGGTGCGGATCTGGGTCTTCGGGCTTCTCTGCGATGGCGTGGATGTGACTGCGCAGAAAACCGAGGTGCGCCGTCATGCGAGGGGTGTGCGGAGCGGCAGTCGCAGCGCTCGAGCGACAGGCTCAGGCCCAGCCGATCCCCGCGGGCGGGCGCTTAATCCGCGCATCACGTTGGCGATCGACGCGTCGCGCGGCGCTCAATTCTGGCCCAGGCATATGGGTCTGGCCGGAAGACTTTCGAGGGCATCTTCCCCAGCGAGAAGGGCTGGGAAGTGCGCGTTCATTACTCGCCGGGAGGAGCGAGGCTGGACGGCGTGGCGACAGCGCGCGCGCAGGAGATTCGTACGGGGCTCGCCTGGCTGCATGCGGCTGATCCGGTGCTTGCCCAGGTGATCGACGACCGTCCCGACTTCGACCCCGACGTCTGGGTGCGGAGGCTGCCTGCGATGGACCTATTCGGCGCTTTGGTCTTTCAGATCATCGGACAGCAGATCTCGGTGATCGCGGCGGCCGCAATTTTCGCGCGCCTCACCGGGCGGTTCGGCGGCCGGGTGCCGGACGCTGGCGAACTCGCGGCCGTCGACCAAGGGACACTGCGCGGTCTGGGGCTGTCTCGGCGCAAGGCCGCCACCGTCTTGGATCTGGCGCAGCGCTTCAGCGACGGGCGCCTGTCCGAGACCGAGCTGCGCGAGCTGCCCGACCAGGAGGTGATCAGGCGGCTCACCGAGGTTAAGGGGATCGGCGCGTGGACCGCGCAGGGCGCGCTTCTCATCGCGCTGCAGCGGCCCGACGTCATCCGCACGGACGACCTCGCCCTGCGCCACTCGATCCAGGCACGTTACGGCCTCGATCACCTCCCCGCCCCGGCCGAGGTGGCAGACCTTGCCCGGCGCTGGCGGCCGTACCGGAGCCTCGCCTCCAGCCTGCTACTGGCCGCCGCAAGATCGAGCTGATTTAGTTCCCGAAGCTTGTCACGGACCTCGACTTGCTCTTGCCGCTGACCTTCTTACGGATGCACGTCCCGGCAGAGGCGTCCGTGGCGGAAGCTGAAGCGCTGATTTCGCCGTTGATACTTTCCCGGAATAGTAAAGGACGTGGCAGCGCGCAAGCGGAGCTCGCCGCCAGATCGAGTCCCGTCAGGAAAGGATTTCTGTAGCCTATCGCAGGCCAGTGAAAAAACTGTTCCAGTCCGTTTCACTGCTAAGTAAGACGGTTTTATTAAGGTCGAGAATATGAACACTCCAAACGGCCCGGTCATTACCGGGGTGCACCACGTCTGTCTGACCGTCACCGACCTCGACGCCAGCAACGCGGAGGACGTTGGCACTCACGGGTGGGGCCAACGACGGGATCACTTGGCCCCCGGAATGGCCCCCAAATCATGTTCGAGGCGTTCGATTATTCCGTTTGATCTGGTGGGCCGTAGAGGATTTGAACCTCTGACCTTCTCCGTGTCAGGGAGACGCGCTCCCGCTGCGCCAACGGCCCGGGATGACGAGAGCCTACCAGACCTCTGGGGTGCCCCAGCGGCCGTCACGACGAGCTGGCCCAGGGGCTGTCCAGGTACGCGCGGGCCAGGTCGTACCTGCGCTCGATCAGGCCAAGCGTGGTGTTGCACGACAGGCACAGCAGTTGCGCGGCATCCACTTGCCGCACAGCGCCCCAGCTTTACCCTGGTCGCTACCTGACATGGTGATCACCCAGCGGTCAGTCAGAGCCCGGATGGTGCGCCAACACCTTGCGGGCTCGCTCTCTCTTGCCTGCCCTGACTCTGCTTGCGTCTGGAGCGCTTTCGTTTCACCACAACTGGGGCCAGATCCGCCGGCAGGGAAGCGCTCTCCCGCCGAGCTAGCCGCCCGGGAACGAGGGGGAGTGGATCCGTGTCCGGCCCTAGCCTCGCTGTGCCTCGCGGAGGGACTACCAGCATGAGTGCGGGCATGCGGACGCCATGCCGGGCGGCCCTCGCGCCCGGGCATGGCCCCGGCGGCCGATCCGGCCTCCCAGCATCCGGGCCGCGCTCGCCGGTACCGGCACCCCGGAAACCCCGCCATGCGGTGCCCGCCGGGACCAGTTTGCGGACCGGGCTTCTTCATTCGTTTCGCTGTGATTGTTTTAGTTTCTGCAGATATCCTGTACGCCCTCTATAGGCGCGAAAGATCGTCTCCAGTTCTCCTGCAGTCGTTATGGAGACCGGCTCGGCATAATTGAATCTCGGTGGGTTCTCGGGAGGCATTATGTCCGAGGAGACAGTAGCAGCCGGTGGCCACCGGCGATGGTGGCCGGACGGCACGATGATGGCACGGCTGGATGGGCGCACCGGCGCAGAACTGGTCTCGCTGGTGCCGGGGCTGGGCAAAATGATCTGGAGAACACATCCGGGTGGCTGCAGCTGGCCATTGGCGCCAGCTGCTACGGCCAGGGCGACGACCCACGGCAAGCCATCTTCCGGTCGGCGATGGCCACGCTGCACGCGCTGCGCACGTCCGGCTTTCGTGCAGTCACGGTCACCGTCACGGTGCAGCAGTGCTCGGAGGAGGCCCGGCTGAGGGGGCCGGGCCTCAGGCCAGATGAGCTGCCAGCAGATGACCTGGTCGCGGAGCAAGACGGGGCCGTGACCTAAGACGCCGCCGGGGACCTCCCGGTCCTCCTTAGGAGGCCGGCGTCCCGTGCGGGGGCCGGGACGCCGGGGCGACCCCTTGGCCGGGCGGGTAACGACGCCGAGGCCACCCCCCTTGGCCAGGCTGGTAACGATGGCGGGTGCCCTTGGCCGGGCAGGTAACGACGCCGGGGCGACCCCTTGGCCGGGCGGGTAACGATGGCGGGGCCATCCCCTTGGCCGGGCAGGTAGTGCAGCCGGCCCCTTGGCCGGGCAGGTAGTGCAGCCGGCTCCTTGGCCGGGCAGGTAGTGCAGCCGGGCGAGCCAGCCGGGGCAAAGCTCTTGGCGAAGCGGCTGAACAGCCGGGCGAGACGAGCGGA
>Ga0302181_10002899_pt1 | contig 11982 bp, 12 predicted proteins | sample I_Palsa_E3_3_FD_198786 | JGI IMG/M metagenome (GOLD analysis project Ga0302181, IMG submission 198786) | Peat permafrost microbial communities from Stordalen Mire near Abisko, Sweden - I_Palsa_E3_3 | ecosystem: Environmental > Terrestrial > Soil > Palsa > Peat permafrost | place: Sweden... | reverse complement strand
CCGTGGTATGCCTGGTCGGAGACGGCTCGTTCCTGTTCGGGGTGCCGTCCTCGGCTCAGTGGGTCGCCCGGCGTTATGGCACCCCCGCGCTGACCGTTATCTACGACAACCGCGGCTGGGCGTCGCCCAAGCTCTCCGTGCTGGCGGTCCACCCGGACGGCGCCGCGGCCAAGGCCGGCGACTTTCACGTCAGCTTCGAGCCCGAGGCCGACCTGCCTGGTGTGGCCCGGGCGGCCGGCGGCGCGTACGGGGTGACCGTCTCCGATCCCGGTGAGCTGCCCGGCGTCCTGAAGGACGCGCTGGCCGTCGTGCACGGCGGCCGTTCCGCCGTGGTCAGCGTGCAGCTGCCCGGCGTGTAATTCCCGCGGGCTCTACAGTAATGATTGCACGGGTGGCGATCGGTACAGGGTAGGAGGTAGGCCCAATTGGCTACGGGCAGGGTACTGCAGTTCGATCAGGGTCGCGGTTACGGATTCGTCGCTGCCGATGATGGTGGCGAAGATGTCTTCTTGCACGCCTCGGTATTCGATGGGGATCCGAGCGGGCTCGTCCCGGGGATGAAAGTCGAATTTCAGGTAATGGCGGGCGACCGCGGCCGGAAGGCGTTCGCCGTTCGTCTCGCCGATGACGACTCGGCCCCGACGGCCCTGGCCAGGCAGCCGTCCCCGTCGGCGCAGGCGCTTCCCCCGCCGGAGGAGGAGCAAATGTGCGATGTGCTGTCCCGGGCCGAATTCAGCCAGGAGATCACCGAAATACTCTTGCATACGGCGCCCGCGCTGACCGGGCAGCAGATTCTTGAGGTCCGGCAGGGCATGATGGAGTTCGCCAGGAAGCGGGGCTGGGTCGATGTCTGAGACACCGGCGAGCGCACAGGCCGAGCAGGAACGTTTCGGCTTCCAGGCCGAGGTGGTCCAGATCCTGGACCTCGTGGTCCACTCGCTCTACAGCAACAAGGACATTTTCCTGCGCGAGCTGATCTCGAACGCGTCGGACGCTATCGACAGGCTGCGCCTGGAAATGCTGTCCCGCTCCGAGTCCCCCACCGACGAGGGCCCGCTGCAGATCCGGGTCAGCTTCGACCCTGACGCGGGCACGATCACCGTCGCCGACAACGGGGTCGGCATGAGCCGCCAGGAGGTGATCGAGCACATCGGGACCATCGCCAAATCGGGTACCCGCGAATTCCTGCGCTCGCTGACCGGTGATCAGCGCAAGGACGCGACCCTGATCGGCCAGTTCGGCGTCGGCTTCTATTCCGCGTTCATCGTGGCGGACCGGGTGAGCCTGACCACCCGCAGGAACGGCCTGCCCGCCGATCAGGGCGTGCGGTGGGAATCCGACGGCAAGGGCGAGTACACGCTGGAGCCGGCTGAGCTCCCGTCCCGGGGCACCACGATCGTCCTCAAGCTCCGCGAGGGCGAGGAGGACCTGCTCAACGACTACCGGCTGCGCTCGATCATCCAGAAGTACTCCGACCACATCAGCCTGCCCATCTTGATGCCCTCGCCGCCGGGGGAGGGGACCGGTGAGGCGGCGGAGACGGCGGCCGGGGAGAAGCCCGTCAACCAGGCCTCGGCGTTGTGGGCGCGCTCGAAGAGCGAGCTCACGGACCAGGACTACCAGGACTTCTACCGGCACGTCGCGGGCGACTACAGCGACCCGCTCGCCTGGGTGCACGCCAAGATCGAGGGAACCTACGAGTACACGCTCCTGCTGTTCATCCCGGCCCGCGCTCCTTACGACCTGTGGATGCCGCAGTCCGGCCGGGGCGTCAAACTGCACATCAGGCGGGTCTTCATCGCCGAGGATTCCGGCCAGCTGCTGCCGCAGTACCTGCGTTTCATCCGCGGGGTGATCGACTCAAACGACCTGCCCCTCAACGTGTCACGGGAACTGCTGCAAGGCAGCCGCGTGGTCGACCAGATCCGCTCCACCGCGACGAAGCGGGTGCTGAAGCTGCTCGCCGAGTTCGCCGCCAGCGACCCGGACAAGTACGCCGCCTTCTGGAAGGAATTCGGCGCCCTGCTCAAGGAGGGCATGGCCGAGGATTTCAGCAACCGCGACGAGATCGCCAAGCTGCTGCGTTTCACCTCGATCACCTCCGGGCGTGAGCAGGCGGATGTTTCGCTCGGCGACTATGTCGGCCGGATGAAGGAGGGCCAGGAGAAGATCTACTACCTGCTGGCGCCGAGCCTGGCCGCGGCGACCTCCAGCCCGCACCTGGAAGCGTTCGCCAAGAAAGGCATCGAGGTCCTGCTGCTGACCGAGGACATCGACAACTGGCTGGTGGACAGCCTGCGCGACTTCGACGGCAAGCGACTGCAGTCGGCCGCCCAAGGCACCGCTGATCTTGGCCCGCTGGAGGATGAGGCGGAAGCCGAGGCCAAACAGCAGGCCAGCGCCGAGTTCGCCGACCTGGTGGCCAAGCTGAAGGTCATCCTGGCGGGGCAGGCCCATGACGTCAGGGTCACCAGCCGCCTGACGACGTCGCCAGCCTGCATCGTAGCCGACGAACCGGACACCGGCATCAGTCCGATGCGGCGGCTGACCGGCACCGGCCTGCCCAGCCAGCCGGTACTCGAGATCAACCCGCAGCACCCCCTAGTGCGGCGCCTGAACCGTGAGCCAGCCGATCCGAACCTGGCCGAGTGGGCCCACCTGCTGTACGACCAGGCCGTGCTGACCCTCGGCGCGCGAATCGAGGAGCCCGCCGCCTTCGTCGCCAAGCTCAACGACCTACTGGTGACCCTGACTAGCGAACCGGATGCTCCCGCGGTGCCACCAGAAGACGCCGCCGAGCCGCCCCAAGACGCCGCCGAGCCGTCCTCGCCAGGTGAGGACGGGTAGTCTCTCGCCACGGCACAGTACCAGCGCCCGGTCGGCCCTCCGGCGCGCCGTCGGCCGCGGCAAACTGGTAACCTGCACCGGTGCGGGGCGGTAGCTCAGCCGGTCAGAGCAGCGGACTCATAATCCGCCGGTCGTGGGTTCGAGCCCCACCCGCCCCACGTAACGTTTGCTGAATAGCCGTACGAAAAGTTCCGACTGTCAAGAGCCGACGGTTGATTCCTGAGAACATCCTGGAAGCATGCAAGCGTGCTCCTCCTTTACGGCGCGACGTCGTCGGAGTGGACATCGTCGCACGGAGTGGTCTCAAGCCCAGGAATGCCAACATTCGCGCTGAGGCCGTGGAACTGTGACCAGAGGAGTCGATGACCTTCTGGCAGACCTGGCTGAGGCAGCTGACGCAGTAGCCGAACTGGTGAGACTGCTAGGACGCCGAGCGCCCCGGGCCCGCCAGGTCCCCACTCGGGCAGGATCGGCAGGCACTCAACCAGCCCGGATACGCTGAGCTGCGCCTACTCCCGGCCGAGGATGCGCAAGCCGTGATGCTGGTTGAAGTCCTCGTAGTCCTTGAGGTTCAAGGTGGCGAGCGGGATGCCATGGGTGAGGCAGCAGGCCGCGACCCACATGTCGTTGACCGGCCGTGGTCGGCCGCGCTGGACGGCTGCCGCGGACAGTCGGCCCCAGGTGGCGGCTACTGCCTCGTCTCCGGGCAGCACCGCAATGCGGGACAGCCAGCTGGTGAGTTCCTCGCGGCGGCGCTGGCCCCAGTTGCGGATCTCCGCCCACTTGGCCAGCTCTCCGAAGGTCACGAAGGTGATCAGCGGCTCGCGGCCGATCAGGCGGGTGGCAAGCGGCCCGGTAAGCGTTCCCTTGTGCAGCGAAGAGGCGACATCAGTGTCCAGGACGGCTAGGTCCACGGCTGAGGATCAGGCCAAGTCGCGGTGACGCTCGGCGTAGGTGAAGGCCAGGAACTCCTCCAGTTCCTCGTCGGACTCGAAGGTATCCGCGGCAAGCTCATCGAGAGAACTGATCGGCCGAGCATGCTTCGCGGCGAGCAACTGGGTGACCGACACGCTCGGCCGGGCCGCCGCGTTGTCCGCGTCATTGTCCGCGCTGGATGTGCTCACTGGTACCACTCTCCTACACGCTGCCTGCCTCTTATGTTAGGGGTATTAGGAGCGTCACACTCGACACGCACATCAAGGCGGGGCAAACGTGTCGCCGCGGACGTAAGCCCGACGCTCTTGATGATGTTACGCACAGTAACAGGATAAGCGGGCATGGCCGCCGTGACCATGGACCGGTTCGTGGACGGAGTGATCCGTGCAAGCGGTGCGATCAGAGCCGTCAGCGGCACCGCTGCGTGGTATCTGTACAGGCAGCGCACCGGAGCGCCGGGCCGTACTTCTCATAATCCGCCGGTCGTGAACCTGAACCACCGTAGACCTGGACATTGCCTTTCAGGTTCCGGAGCGCAGCGAGTTGAACGCCGCCCGGATCTCGGTCGCGAACAGCTCGGGCTCTTCCCAAGCGGCGAAGTGGCCGCCCCTGCCGGCCTCGTGGAAGTAGGTGAGGGTGGGGTAGACCTTTTTGACCCAGTTGCGCGGGGCGCGGAAGATCTCACCGGGGAAGACGGTGAAGCCGACCGGGACCGAGACCGGCGGCGGAGCCTGCCCGGCGGCACGGCCGGCGGCTTGCCCGTTCTCCCAGTACTCCCGGGCGGCGGAGGCCCCAGTGCCGGTCAGCCAGTACAGCGTGATGTTGTCGAGGATGCTGTCCCGGGTGAGATGGCCCGAGGGCCGCTTTTCCAGGAAGGCGCGGGAGATCTTGTAGTAGCTGTCGGTGTCGTGGTCGAGCATCCAGGCGGCCAGGGCCACGGGTGAATCCAGCAGGGCGTATCCGATCGTCTGCGGCCGGGTGGCCTGCTCGAGGAAGTAGCCGTAGCCGCTGGTCTGCATGATGGCGATCGCGGCCAGCGCGGCACGTTCGGCCTCGGAGGGTTTCGCTGGCGGAGGGCCGAGCAGCGCGGTCTTGAGCAAGTTGAGGTGGATGCCGAGCAGTCCCGCCGGTGCCTGGCGGCCCATCTCGTCGCAGACGTAGGCGCCCAGGTCGCCGCCCTGGGCCACGTAGCGGGTGTAGCCGAGGCGGCGCATCAGCTCAGCCCAGGCCCGGGCGATGCGGCCGGGGTCCCAGCCGGTCTCGGCCGGCTCGGCGGAGTAGCCGAAGCCGGGCAGGGACGGCAGCACAAGGTCGAATGCGTCGGAGGCCGAGCCGCCGTGCGCGGCCGGGTCGGTGAGCGGGCCGATGACCCCGAGCAGCTCGATGATCGAGCCGGGCCAGCCGTGCGTGATGATCAGCGGCATCGGGTCGGCGTGCGGCGACCTGACGTGGATGAAGTGGACGTCCACGCCGTCGATCTCGGTCTTGAACTGCGGTAGCGCGTTCAGTCTGGCCTCGAAGGCGCGCCAGTCGTAATCGGCGGCCCAGTAACGGGCGAGCTCGGTGATCGTCGCCAGCTGCACGCCCTGCGACCGGTCTGCGACGAGCTCCATGGAGGGCCAGCGTATCGAGGTGATGCGCCGCCGCAGGTCGGTGATCGCTTCGTCGGGCACGTCGATCTGGAACGGACGGATTTCAGTTTCGCTGGACATAGGACCTTCTCCCTTTCCCGGATTGGCTACGACAGCGGCCGACCGGACGGGGCCGCTCCGTCCGGAGGTTCCAGGCCAAGGACCCATCGCCGCCTGCGGCCTGGTTCGTACTGCCTCAGGATCGCGAACCGGGCGGGCGCATCGCGCCCATCACACCCCTTGGCCCAGACCCTGGTCTGCGTCCCTGGCACGGACCCTGGTCTGCGCCCGGGCGCAGGTGGCGTGGACCGGCCCGGCGTCAAGCTGCCGCCGTCGGGCCACCACCATCTGGATATCTCATGCTCTTGGCGTAGGCCCGCCACCCGGCCTCGATCACGCGGGCGCGCCATTGTAATCAGCCAACAGATCCAGACCCGGCAAGTCAATCCCTGTATGCACCAGGTAGTGCCGCAACGATCGACTCAACTGCGTCGAAGGGCGCACGCAGGGCACCTTCGAGGTGGTGCCGCCCGGCCAGGAACTCCGGCGAGTTGTAACTCACCGATACCGCTCCGTTCCTGTCCTCCCAGACCAGCGCCTTGAGCGGGATATCAAGCGCGGCAAGCGGCGCCGCGAGCATCACCGCCGCGCCCACAGCCGGCTTCCCGAACATGACGAGTTTCGAGTCGGGCATCTGCACACCAGCTCGTCCGGCTACGCCGCTGTGATCGATGACGTTGAACACCGTGAAGCCCCGGTCCGCGATCAGGCGCCTCAGTGCGTCGATGGTCTGCGGGACGGACGTGCTGCTGGGTTTGGTGATGACCCCGTCCGAGGGTTGCGTGCTGTCTAGCATCAGACCTCCTTTCGAAGTAGGGCGCATTATCTGGGTCATACCCGGAGTTCATCACTCGGGTCGACCCGGGAGTCGACGCAGCCCAGCACCTGCAGGGTGTCACTTGTCGGGAAGCGAAGGCCGGCGAGCGCCCCTGTCGTGGCGAACGCCGCGTTGCGCCGAACCAGTTCGCCGGAAGAGATGATCACGTCTTCGCTGGTCATTGGGTCGCCTCCTCAGTGCTAGCCGGCCGCCGGGCCGGTGGCCCGCGCTCCCGGAGAACAGCGCGGCCACCGGGCCGGTGAGCTGCTGACGTCAGCTGGTGGCCTTGGCCGCCTGGATGATGACGCTGGCCACGACCCCCGGGTCGGTGATCATTGACAGGTGGGGGGCATTGATCTCGGTGATATGAGCGTGTGCTCGGTTGGCCATGAATAGCTGCTCGGCCGGGGTGATGATGTGGTCGGCTGTGCCGACGACAGCCCAGGACGGGATGGTTTGCCAGGCCGGGACACCGGACTGGTCGGTAAACGTGCTGGTGGCCAGGGGCCGCTGGGTAGCGGCCAGCACGGCGCCGGCGCTGGCCGGCAGGCCGTTGGCGAAGCAGCCGGGGAACACGCCCGGCTTGACGTAGGCGACCGCGCCGGATGGTGATACGGGGTCGCCCACGAAGTTGAACACCGTGGACAGGTCCTGTACCGCGAAGCATGACCCGGTGGTGGTCAGGTCCACCAGGTCCTCGCCTTGCTCCGGCAGGTAGGCGTCGTCGTAGACCAGGGCTTTGACCTGGCTGTCCCCGGTTGCGGCGTTGGTGATGACCTCGCCGCCGTAGGAGTGCCCGACCAAGACGATCGGGCCGGTGATGGGGTGCAGGAAATCGGCCAGCGCGGCAGTATCGATCGCCAGGCCTTCCAGCGGGTTGGGCGGAGCGTAGACGGTGTAGCCAGCGCGCTGCAGAAGCCCGATGACGGCGTTCCAGCTGCCTGAGTCGGCCCACGCGCCGTGCACCAGGACGATGGTGGGCTTGGCCGAGCCAGTGCTTGTGACGGCCGTGGCATGCTCGGTGCGTACGGTAGCAGCGCGGGCGGAGCCGGCCTGGCCCGCGGTGGCGAGCAGCCCCGCGAGGGCCAGAACCGCGGCCATGATGATCAGGCGCGTTCCGGCGGGCCGCGAGGCGAGTTGGACGGACATCGTGGTTCCTTTCGGATATGACGTGCGCGGATCAGCTCAGGAAGCCGAGCAGTGCCCGGTTGACCTGGTCGGCGTGGGTCCAGGTGATGGCGTGCGGGCCGCCCTCGATGACGACGAGTTGCATGTCGCTGATCAGGCCGGGCAGCCGCTTGCCGGTGTTGGGGTAGGGCAGGATCCGGTCTGCGTCGCCCTGCACCGTCAGCACCGGGACGTCGATCTTGCGCAGATCGTCGCGGAAGTCGGTCTCCCAGGTGCCGATGCACGCTACCGCCGCCGTGGCGGAAGCGGCGGCAGCGAGGTTCCAGCTGGCCTGGAACGCCTGGTCGCTGACCAGGGTGCCGCCGAGCACGTCGATGTTGTAGAAGTTGTCGAGGAACCCCTTCATCCACGCCGGGGTGTCTGCAGCGGCGGCCTGGACGAACCCGTCGAACAAGCTCGCGGGCAGGCCTTCGGGGTTGTCGCCAGTTTGCAGCAGGAACGGCGGGATCGGCGACACCAGCACGCCCTTGGCCACCCGCGCTGAACCGTAGGCGCCCAGGTAGCGGGTGACCTCGCCGGTGCCCATCGAGTGCCCGACCAGGACGGCGTCGCGCAGGTCCAGGTGCTCCAGCAGGGCGGCGCCGTGGTCCTCGTAGTGCAGGGCAATCGGGCCAGAGTTCTCTTCACCGGTCGTCAGATAGGACATGAAGTGCTCCTTTGGTACTGGCGCGCGGGGCTGCGCGCCGATATAGGGCTGGCTTTCCTAGACGGAGCGGCCCTTCTGGGAGCGGTCTCGGTGGCGCCACTCTCCGACGGGGCGGCGCCACCGCTGGATCACTCAGAGCGTGCCGGAGGCGGTGGACCACAGCTCGTTGGCGGGCACGTTGCCCGGGTTGCCGATGAGGTGCTGCAAAATGATCGGCGTGAACAGCTGGTGGGCCGGGTTCCCCAAGATGGTCATCACGAACGGGTGGGTGAAGTCGGTGGTCGACGCGTTGATGATCGAGTAGTCGCCCGTTACCTGCGAATCCTTGAAGTCCAAAATCCACACAGTGGTGTCCGGGGTGCTGCACGGCTGCAGGCTCAGGGCCTCGTCCTGGTAGGCGGTGGTGGCTATGCCCGAGCACAGGCCGGTGGGCTTGCCGTAGGGCGCGTACTCGATCTGGACCGCGGCATAGCCGGTGCCCCCGTAATGGCTGGCGACCGCGGCGGACACCATGCCGTTTGCCAGGAAGTAGGATGCGTTCACCGGACCGTGTGTGGGGAGGGTGAAGTCCTCACCCGGGTTCCAGCCGGCGGCCGGGCTGACGATCGTGGGCACGCCGCGCAGCGGGATCCCGAAGAGCGCGGTCTCCACGAACTCGGGGTACGCCGCGCTTCTTGGCGTAATGCAGTTACTGGCGCACTGCGGGGTGGCGGCGCTCGCTGCTACCGTCCCCGCCGCGCTGAGCCCGCCGGCCAGGGTCAGTACTGCGGCGGCGGCGAGCACTTTGCTCTTGATGGACATGCCAGTTCCTTTCTTAGACGTGGCCGTGCCCTGCGCACGGCGCTGTTGTGCTGGTCAGCGGTTGAGCGCGGCCCTGATCAGGACAGGAACGGGCTCTTCCGTGGCCCCTGTAGACAGGGTGACCTCGCGTGAGGTGAGTGTTTCGGGCTGGCCTCGTCCCTGGGTGTGCGGCTAGGTCGGGGCCGATTGCGAGCCGGGGGTGTGCGCTGCGGCCTGTTCGTCCCGGTAGGGGGCCAGGAACGCGGTCAGCGCGGTCAGGGTTTCCTCGGGAGTCTCTTCGGCGGGGTAGTGGGCGCAGCCGGGGATGACCAGGGTCTGCACGTCGTCGGCGGCGAGCTTCATCGTGTCCCCGACCTGGCCGGCCAGGCTGTGCCCGCCGCCGATGCCCAGCACGGGCATCGCCAGCCGCCGGGTCATGCGCTGCTGGTTCTGCGCGATGGTGGCATCCAGAGCCCGGTAGATCGCGAAGCTGGCGTGCAGCACAGAGGCGTCGACGGCGAGAGTGTCGATGTAATGCCGGACCGCGTAGCCAGGCAGGGGCCGGGCGGCCTTGGTGGCGAACTGCCACCCGAAGTAGACCTCTTCCCGGCCGGTGACGAGCTGGTCGTTGACGTCGGCGAGCCGGTTGAACGCGAAGTGCCATAGCGCGTTGTTCAGGTGCGCGCTGGCGAACAGCGGCGGGGACGGGGACACGCCCGGCAGGGGGGTCTCGGCGACCGCCAGCCGGGCGACCCGGCCGGGGTGGTCGGCGGCCAGGGCGTAGCCGATCCACATCCCGGTGTCATGACCGGCCACGGCGAACCGGCGGTGCCCCAGCGCGTCCATCAGCGCGGCCAGGTCGGCGGCCAAGGTGCCGGTGTCGTAGCCGTCCCCGGGCTTGCCGGACAGCCCGCACCCGCGCTGGTCGGGCACCACGACGGAAAAGCCGCGGGCCAGCGCCGGCATGACCAGCCGCCAGGCGTACCAGGTCTGCGGCCAGCCGTGCACCAGCAGCAACGGCGGGCCGTCGCCGCCGGTGACCACGTGCTGGCGCAGCCCGCCGGCCTCGACGTACCGGCTGGTAAACGTGCCGGCGAACCCGTCCGGCAGGTGCGGCGCCGCGGAGACCGAACCGGGACCTTCCGGGAAAGACGGTGAGTTCACGAGGATCCCCTTCACGAGTAGCACTGCCTCACCGTCGCGCATCGGGCGATGGGACCGGCGGATCTAGCCAGCGCTGGTGAGGAATGCCTCGACGTCGGCAGCGAACTCGGCGTGATGCTGGAACAAGAACCCATGCGCCGAGTCGGGGTATATCTTCACGCGGGCGTGCGGGATCAGCCCCGCGAGCAGGTACGAATAATGCGGCGGGATCATCGGGTCGCTGTCGCCGTTGGCCACGAACACCGGCATGTCGATAGCACCGAGCCGCTGCAGCAGCGCGTGATCGGGGATCCCCCATATGCAGACGGCGTCATACTGCGCTTCGCGCGTCGCCCACGTCGTGACCGTGTCCCGGTCCTCAGTCCTCGCGTACATGCGCTGCAGCGCTTCCTTACCGGCTTGCCGACTTGTGGCCGACCGGGCGAAGAACACCTTGAGGTAGGCCTCCGGCTTGTGTGCGGCGTGCCGACCGCGTCCATGACCTCTGGCGCCCAGCCGTGCATTCCGGCCGCACCCTGCGGCGCCGCGGAGGCCAGGACCAGCCTGCGGACCATCGCCGGCCGGGTCAGCGCGATCTGCTGCGCCACGAAGCTGCCGATCGAGAAGCCCAGCAGATCCACCTCGCTGAGCCCCATCGCAGCCAGGAAGGCGAGGGCATCGCGCGCCATCTGCTCGATGGTGTCCGGGGTTGTCCCGGTCGAGCCGCCGACGCCGACGTTGTCGAACGTCACCACCCTCCGGGCCTGCGCTACCGCGTCGATCAGCGCCGGGTCCCAGCTGTCCAGGTTCCCGCGGAAATGCTGAAGCAGGACCAACGGCACCGTAGCCTCGCTGCCGCCTGTATCACGGTAGGCGTAGTCGATGCCATTGGCGGCACTGACCATTTCGTTCCGAAGATCCGAATATCCCATGTTTCCACCGCGCCTGGATGTCGTCCTGCAGTTGGGTTCCGATCGCGGGTACGTCCTTTTCAGGACTCGGGAGCGAGGAAGTGCTCGGCATAGGGGGTGCCGGCGAGCTTCCCGCCGATCAGCCGGGACAAGAGCAGCAGTGTGCTGCGGGGCCGGTAGTTGCCCACGACGTGCTGCGTCTGCCCGGCGGCGTTGCGGGTGACCATGGTGAAGTTGCTGATCGGCTCGCCGCGGACCCCGGCGGTGTAGTCCTCGAGCCAGCCGTTGTCGCCGTAAGGGCCGACGAAGTGGAAGTCCTGGTAGTCATAGAGCGTACGGATGGCCACCAGTACGGTCCGCACTGCCTCGGGGCCCTGCACGAAGCCGTCCATCATCGAGCCCTCCAGGGTGACGTCGTCGGCCAGGTTGTCCAGCCAGGCCGGGTAGTAGTTGGCGAGGGCGGGATCGCCGCTTCCCGTATGTGTCATGCCGTGCCTCCCTCGGGATCCGGCAGCGGGCCGGATGCGTGTGTGGTACCCCCACAGGGTGGCGCATCGGGCCGCCGAGCCGGACCAGTGACATTGCCTGGCCGTTACCCTGGTCTCCGCCGTGGTCTGTGATAGGGCACGGACGGAGACGGAAGAGGTCATTGGTTCAAGTCCAGTGCGGTCCCGCGATTTCCGAAAATCTGTCTGGCGATGCGGAAACCAAAGGGGAGCCAGGCTTCAGGCGGATCTGGTGTCCTTCTGGCGGTTCAAGATCATGCGCATGGCCGTGCCCTTGCCTGCCGTCACCGAGGCCGTCCCACCCGGGGTGCGCGAACCCTGCGAGCCTGACGCGACGCAGCCGCCACCTGAGCCGTATCACGGACCAGGGTAACGGCCAGGGTATTTGACCGGTCCGGCTCGGCCGCCCGATGCGCGACGGTGAGGCAGTGCTACTCGTGAAGGGGATCCTCGTGAACTCACCGTCTTTCCCGGAAGGTCCCGGTTCGGTCTCCGCGGCGCCGCACCTGCCGGACGG
>Ga0302181_10002894_pt1 | contig 11992 bp, 9 predicted proteins | sample I_Palsa_E3_3_FD_198786 | JGI IMG/M metagenome (GOLD analysis project Ga0302181, IMG submission 198786) | Peat permafrost microbial communities from Stordalen Mire near Abisko, Sweden - I_Palsa_E3_3 | ecosystem: Environmental > Terrestrial > Soil > Palsa > Peat permafrost | place: Sweden: Abisko... | reverse complement strand
CAGCGAACCGCACGATCGTGCACCTCGTCGCGGCTCAGCCGGTCGCCGGCGCGGAACTGGCGGATCCCGGCCTGGACCTCGCGCTGCAGCATCTCGAGCCTGGCGGACTCGTCCATCCGTCCGGACAGCTGCTCAAGGTAGGCCACGACCAGCGCGCTCACCGAGGTGTCATGCTGCGCGGCGGCGACCCGGGCATTGCGGTAGACCTCATCGGGAACCGAGACCGTAATGTTCTTCACAGTTTCACAGTAACACGTTTTCTGTGAGTCACGGTGTCACAGCTCGCGGGCCTTGCGGAGTAATGGCGGCGGCGCAGCGATGGCTGGCTGGTCGTGCCGGGCAGGCCTACATGCAGGCGGAGGCAGCCAGCGCGGGCTCGCGGAGGGCGGCGCGAGCGAACTCGGCCATGCCCTCGGCGAACCCGACCTGGGCCCGGAAACCGAGGTCCGCGTCGGCGGCCGCAGGGGAGGCCACCACGTGCCGGACGTCCCCGAGGCGGTATTCGCCGGTAACGACCGGCTCGAGCCCGCCGCCGAACGCACCGGCCAGCGCGACGGCCATCTCGCCCACCGTGTGCGGCTCGCCGCTGGCCACGTTGTAGCACCGCAACCCGCCAGGGTCCGCGCTGCCGGCCGACCGGTCGACCGCCTCGAGGGCCAGCAGGTTGGCCCGGGCCACGTCACGGACGTGCACGAAGTCGCGCCGCTGGCCGCCGTCCTCGAACACCCGGGGCGGAACCCCGTTCTCCAGGCAGGAGCGGAAGATCGCGGCCACCCCGGAGTACGGCGTGTCGCGCGGCATCCGGGGGCCGTACACGTTGTGGTAGCGGAGCCCGACCGCGGCCCCGCCGGTCATCCGGGCCCAGCTCGCCGCGAGGTGCTCCTGGGCGACCTTGCTCGCGGCGTAGGCGTTGCGCGGGTCAAGCGGCGCGTCCTCGGTCACCGTCGCGGTGCCGAGCGGCTGCGCGCACTGCGGACAGCGCGGCTCGAAACGGCCCGCGGCCAGGTCGGCGGGATGCCGGGGCGCGGGCTGGACCCGGCCATGGGTCGCGCAGTCGTAGGCGCCCTCGCCGTACACCACCATGGAAGAGGCGATCACCAGGCGCGGTATGCCGTGGCGTCCCATGGCCGCCAGCAGCACGGCGGTGCCGGTGACGTTGACGTCCGCGTAGCGGGGCAGGTCGGACAGGTCCACGCCGAGCCCGACCATGGCCGCCTGGTGGCAGACCGCGTCGACCCCGGCCAGCGCCGCGTCGACCGTCGCCGGGTCGCGGACGTCACCGACCACGAGGTCGCCGCTGACCTGCTCGGGCCTGCCGTTGTGCACGGCGGGGGAGAGCGAATCGAGCCCGCGGACGTCATGGCCCGCGGCCTGCATCAGCTCCGCGATATGAGATCCGATGAACCCGGCCGCGCCGGTCACGAGAACGCGCATGACTGCAGCAAAGCACGAGATGCGAGCGGATCGGCCTCCCGGCCGAAACCGTCATACCTCCGTAAGGGCCGATCGGCTCTTTTCCGGCCGTGCTCGGCCTGCGGCCCAAGTACTGTCTGGCGCCATGGAGATCGATGTCGTTCTGCCCTGCCTCAACGAGGCGGGCGCACTGCCCTGGGTGCTGTCCCGGATGCCGCTTGGCTACCGGCCCATCGTCGCGGACAACGGTTCCACCGACGACTCCGCCGCCATCGCCGTCGGCTTCGGGGCCCGCGTCGTGCATGTGCCCCAGCGCGGCTTCGGGGCCGCCTGCCACGCCGGCCTGCTCGCTGCGACCAGCGACATCGTCTGCGTCATGGACGCTGACGCCTCCTTCGACCCGGGCGACCTGCCCGCCGTGGCCGACCCCGTACGGGCCGGCCAGGCCGATCTGATGCTGGGACGGCGTTCGGTCCAGGGCAAGGGCGCGTGGCCGCTGCACGCCCGGATCGGCAACCGGGTCCTGGCCGCCGAACTGCGCCGCCGGATCGGCGTCCCGCTACAGGATCTCGGCCCGATGCGCGCCGCCCGCCGGGAGGCCCTGCTCGCGCTGCCGATGTCGGACCGCCGCTTCGGGTACCCGCTGGAGATGGTGGTGCGCGCCGCGCAGGCCGGCTGGCGGATCGTCGAGACCGACGTGCCCTACTACCCGCGGACCGGGAAGTCCAAGGTCACCGGGACCCTCGGCGGCACGGTCCGGACCGTGCGTGACATGCGCCGGGTGCTCGCCTCCATCACGTCGCCCGCATCAGCGTCGCCCGCATCATGAACGGCCCGGGCGGCAGCGGCCGGGAATACGCCGGCAAGCACCGCACGCCACTAGGAAAGACAAAGCTGGAAAACAACACCCTGGCGGCCCAGCTCATGGTGATCGCCAAGGAGCCCGTGCCCGGCCGGGTCAAGACCCGCCTCACCCCGGCCTACACCCCCGCCGAGGCGGCCGAACTCGCCGAGGCCGCCCTGGCCGACACCCTGGCAGCGGTCGCGTCGACGAGCGTCACCCGGCGGATCCTCGCCCTGGCCGGCACACCCGGCCGCTGGCTGCCGCCCGGCTTCGATGTCATCGCCCAGCAGGGCGGCGGCCTCGACGAGCGCCTGGCCTGGGCCCTGGCTGACGCGCGGGCGACCTGCACGGCTCCGCTGGCGTTCATCGGCATGGACACCCCGCAAGTGACGCCCGCGCTGCTGGCGCAGGCCGTCGAGCCGCTGGTCGCCGGGACCGCGGACGCCACCTTCGGGATGGCCGAGGACGGCGGCTTCTGGCTGCTCGGCCTGCGCGAGATCGATCCGGCCCTGGTGCTCGGCGTGCCGATGTCGCGCTCGGACACCGGTGCGCTGCAGCTGGCCCGGCTGCACCAGGCCGGGCTCCGGGTTCGCCTGCTGCCCGAACTGGCCGACGTCGACACCGCCGACGAGGCCGAGCGGATCGCGGCGGCCACGCCAGGTTCCCGCTTTGCGTCCTGCGTGCGGGCGCTGGGCGACCGGGCCGGCCGACCGCTCGTACCCGCGGGGCTGAACCGCGGAATACCGATCATTTCCGCCGGTTGGCATTACGGCGGTAGCTGAGAGTGGTTAAATACAACTGGTTGTACGAAGTTCGTGAACGTGTCACAGCGCCTGCGAAGTTCTGACCGTGGGCGTCCTGGATTCCCGAACGCCAGCCCGTTACCGGGCCGTCCGCATGGGCAGTGGTCACAGCAACCCGGGAGCACACGCCCGTGCGCTTCCGAAGTCGTCTCAGTAGGAGAAGTACATGCCTCAGGGCACCGTGAAGTGGTTCAACTCGGACAAGGGCTATGGCTTCATCGCCCCTGACGACGGCTCGGCCGACGTCTTCGTCCACCACTCCACCATCAAGATCGACGGATTCCGCACCCTTCAGGAGAACCAGCGGGTCGAGTACACCGCTGGCCGTGGCCCGAAGGGGCCGCAGGCGGAAGAGGTCCACCCGCTGTAACACGGTCACGACACACGCCAGAAGGGGCGGCCCCGGGTTCCGGAGCCGCCCCTTCAGTGTCTTCAGGTTCTGGGCGTTCAGGCCACCGGGCCGGTAACCGTGACCAGGCTGCCGTAGCTGAGGTAACCGTACGCCGTCTCGGCCGCGTCCCAGGGCAGCTCGACGCAGCCCAGGCTCTGGTACCACCCGTAGCTGCCGCGGGGGAACTGGTGCACCGCGTCGCCGCCGTTGAAGTAGTTCGCGTAGTACACCGGATCGTCGTACTTCGTGCCGTCCGGGTTGGTGCCCTTCATGTAGGTGAAGTAGAACTTCAGGTAGACGGGGAAGGTGCCGTCCACGGTGGGGGCGGCGGCGATGCCGGTGTTGGCCGGGCTCGTAAGCACCACGTGGCCGTTGTGCCAGACGGTCAGCGTCTCCGGGGAGTTCTGGTTCGCCAGCGCGTAGGTGTAGCCGTTCGGGTTGTCCTTGCCCTTCGCCACCGCGCTGAGCAGGCGGGACCACACCGTGTTGCCCGCGATCCCGTCCATGGTCAGCCCGGTCACCGACTCGAAGGCCCGCACCGCGCCGACGTCGAGGATGTTGCCCGAGCCGGCCTTCCACTGGTCGGTCAGGGCCGACGGGTAGCCGGACTTCCAGGTGAACGTCCCGGCGGGGGCCTGATACGCGGCGGACAGCTCGGCGTTGGCGTCGGTCCGGCTGATCGCGGCGGTGTTGGCCTTCTGGGTCCAGGTCAGCGGCAGGTAGCCCAGCTGGCTGAGCACCTGCTGCAAGCGCATAGTGCTGAACGACCCGGTGGTAAAGCTCTGGGTCACGTTGGCGGCCAGCAGCCCTCCGGCGCCCGCACTGGCTCCGTCGACCGAGATCATCCCGTTCGCGCCACCGGGGATCTTCAGCGTCACCTTAGTGTTCTGCTTGTAACCGATCGCGGGGGTGAAGACCGCCGTGTCGCCCTCAACCTGCCAGCTGCCCGTGATGTGCGGCGAAAGCGTCGGCATCGGGGTATTCGCCGCGAGCGGCGCGGAGAACTGCACCCGGATCGGGTCCGCCCCGTTGATGCCCTTCGCGCCCGCGGCCGGGGTGACCGACAGCGTCTGGAGCGCGATGGCCGGCTGGTCCGGCCTGGCCGCGGCTGCGGCCTGGGCGGGCGTCACCTGCGCGGCGTGGCTGCCCGGAGACGCGAAGGCGACGATCGCGACCCCGGCCACCAAGACCATCGCCGCGCTGGTGGCGGTCAGGGCCATGCCCCGCCGCCCTTGCCATCGCGACCCGCTCGGTTTGGCTGCGGTGGTCCCGTCACCCTCCAGCACTGGCTGGCGTTTGCGGAACCATCCGGATCGCGACACGGCGCCGTCCCTTCCACAAGATTTCACAATTGAACAACGGTTGGAACGCAGACTTTCGTAGCAAGCAAGGCCGGATAACGGCTCCTCCAACACACAGCTCCTCCAACACACAGACGCGCATCTACACCAAAAGGTTGCCGGCCGGCAGCTATCTCGGCCCGGCAAATGAGCAGACCGTCCGGACCAATCTTATGCTTGCTATGCGTGATCAAGCGATCACCCGTGGTCTGGTCGGGCAGGTGCCGGTTCGTGGTGCGGTCCGCGGCGGGAGGCCGTGCTGGTCAAGAGGATAGCCGCCACCGCCGCTTCGCACCCACCGGGTCGGCCCGGTCACCCCGTCGGCCGGAGCGGACCACCCGGCCGGGCCGCCGCTCGCGACGCCCGCCGCGCGGACCCGCCACCCTCGGCCGGCCATCCGGCAAAACGCACGCGCAATTGCATCCGCCGACGATTACCGGCGGATGGCAATGGCTTTGTTATTTGGCGCGGCATTTGGCGCGGCATCGGCCTGGCGGTCAGCGCCCGAAAATGCGCGGCCCAGCCCGTTAATACACCCGGCTGACGGCCGCTGGCCCGTAATTGCCGGGTCGCGGCGACGGCCCTCAGGGCCGACCGCACCGAAATCTCCGCCCTACCAACGCGAAGCACCAATCGTCAGCAGCGGCCCGGGCCGCCCTGCTTCGCGAGGCCTCTGCTCACCGCCGCACAGCCTCGTGACCTGCCCGGGCAGGCTCCCGGGCGGCCGACGCCGTAACTCTACCGAAAGATCTTTTGACTACTTAAAGAGACGTAATAATTACTCTTCGTGCTTATCGCCCGGCCGCCGTGGCATCCACGGCGCGGGCCGTCCTATCACGGGCGGATCTCGGTCCAGCTACATCCTCGTCACCTGCGGCGTAAGAACTTCGCAATGAATTGGCGAGGTTCGGGTGGCCCTTCACTGCTTAAAACGGACAAAACGTGAATCTTCTCGATTTCCTGCTGGCGTCCTCGTCGCGGGCTTAGCGTGATCCACCGGGAGCGTCACAGCGGAAATCCATGGAGGTGGATTGAATGCTCAGCGGGCATCGGTCCGCATGGCGCCGGCGAGGTAGGAACAATCGCGCGGCGCGCATAGCGATACCACTCGCCATACCGATGGCGTTGGGATTGACCCTCGGGATCATCCTCGCGGTCTCGGGAGGTCCAGTTTCGACCATCAACCAGTCGGCGATCGGCGCGTGCGCCTCGCCGTCCGCGAGCCCGGCGGTGTCCGGCAGCCCCGCGGCGGCCGCCAGCGCCTCGGCTTCGCCCTGCCCGTCGGGCAGCGCGAGCACCGGCACGACGACCACCGCGATGGTGCCCCCGGCACCTACGTTCGCGAACGGCCGGACTGCTTTCTTCCAGCTCGGTGACCTGGCCACCAACCCGGTCGACGGCACTGGAGCGGCTATCAACCTAAACCAGACCGCGGCGGAGGCCGCCGCGTCGATGAACTGCACCATTACCGTGCCCGCCAACCCGCTCAGCGCCAAGGGCCTGGCCACACCGTGGCAACTCGGCGACGGCTGCTCGGAGGCGACCACCGGTACCGAGGGCTCGTTCGTGGAGGCGACGATCCTGTCCCCGAACGGGGCGCTACAGGTGTACAACCCGCTGGTCATCACCGCGGGCACCACCCCGGCCGAGGCACCGGTCGTGCCCACCATCGCGCGCGGGTCGCAGGTCATCATCGACGTCGGCTTCAACGGCACCAACCTGGTGCTCGAGGGTCGCGGTGCCCGACAGGGCAACTGCGTCGACGCGCTAGGCCAGTCGGTTATCGGCCAGGTCTCGGCGTGCAACGCGGTGAACTTCTACCGGCTCGCCAACTCCGAGATCGCCAGCGGACGGCTGCAGGTACCTGCCCTCGGCACCTCCGAGGACGGGCAGCCGTGCCTGACCGTGCGTGACTTCGCGGTCATCGACCAGGACCAGAGCGACAACGTGGTCACCTCGTACCTGATGAACGCCAACGGCCAGATCGCGCAGGACACGGCGGCCAACACCGCCGCCCTGACCGGGGCCACGACCCTGGTCAACGGCAGCGACGACAAGCTGCTGGCCGCGTTCCTCGACCCGGCCAACGGCTGCACTCCGTTCACCGCGCCGGACATCACGGACCCGGCCGGGAGCTCGGCGTCGCAGGCGCTGAACGAGCTCAGTGCCCGGGTCAACCAGCAGGGCGTCATCGCGGTCGTCCCGCCGAACGACGAGATGACCCTGGTCAACGGCGCGTACAGCATCGCCAAGACCAACGTCTACCGGTCGCTGGTGGACCAGCCACTGCTGGCCGCCAACACCAACGCCACGCAGGTTGCGATGGACTACTGCCAGAACATGTCGAACATCGCGCCGGCCCGCAACCAGCTGGACATGGCGCGCGAGCTGAACTTCGGCACGCCGGTCGCGGCCATCGGCAACACCCTGGCCACGTTCATGGGCAACCGGCTGGCCATGTCCTTCGCGAACCTGGGCTGCAATAACTTCGGCCTGACCGACCCGGTGAACGTCACAGTCGACGGCAACCAGGTGGCGACGACGGTGGCCTACAGCCTGACCCAGCAGAAGGCCGTGGCCCCGGTAGCCGCCGGCGCGTCGGCCTCGGCCTCGGCCAGCGGTACGGGCACCGGCACTACTAACACCGGCGGCCAGGGCGGCGCGTCGAACGGCCCGCCGAGCAAGCACCACCGCCGGGGCAGCAGGTACCAGAACCCGTCCCGCGAGTAGGTACGGACCTTCGCCCGGCTAGCTGACGCTCCACCCGCGAGGTGGCCCTGAGTTTCCGGGGCCACCTCGCTCTTTCCGGCGCGGATATCGTGGACACCAGGGAAACAGCATTTCTCCCCCAAGCCCAGCGTTTTTCTCCCCGCGCCCACCCTTTGGAGGCCAGCATGAGCTCAGTCTTCGTGGTCGATGCGTGCCGCACGCCCATCGGGAAGATCAAGGGCGCGCTGGCCGAGGTGCGCCCCGACCACCTGGCCGCCGACGTGATCAAGGCCCTGCTTGAGCGCAACCCCGGGCTGGACGTGGCCGCCATCGACGACGTCTACTGGGGCGCAGCCAACCAGGCGGGCGAGGACAACCGGAACGTGGCCCGGATGGCCGTGCTGCTGGCCGGGCTGCCGGTGGAGATCCCCGGCGCCACGGTGAACCGGCTCTGCGGCTCCGGGATGGAGGCCGTCGGGGACGCGGCCCGGGCCATCGCGGCCGGGGATGCGGACGTCTGCCTGGCCGGCGGGTCGGAGTCGATGACCCGGGCGCCGTTCGTGCTGGCCCGCTCGGCCGATCAGTTCCCGCGCGCCCTGGACCTGGCCGACACCCGGCTCGGCTGGCGGCTGGTCAGCCCGCGCATGCAGGAGCTGTACCCGCCGATCACCCTCGGCGAGACCGCCGAGAACGTGGCCGACAAGTACGGCGTCACCCGCGAGCGCCAGGACCAGTGGGCCCTGCGCAGTCACCGGCTGGCCGCCGACGCCCGCGACGCCGGACGGTTCGACGCCGAGATCGTCCCCATTTCGACCGAACGGGCCATGGTTCGTCACGACGAGGGCATCAACGCCAGCCTCACCGCCGAGGAGCTGGCCGCCAAGAGGCCCGCCTTCCGCAAGAACGGCACGGTGACCGGCGGCAACTCCTCCCCCCTGAACGACGGCGCGGCCGCGCTGCTGCTCATGTCGGAGGATGCCGTGCGTCGGGCCGGGGTGACCCCGCTGGCCCGTTACGTCGGCTCCGCGGCGGCCGGAGTCCACCCCGACTACATGGGGATCGGTCCGGTGCCCGCCATGCACAAGGCGCTCGGCCGGGCCGGCTGGCGGCTGGACGAGGTGGGCCTGATCGAGGTCAACGAGGCGTTCGCGGCGCAGTCGGTGGCGGTCGTGGACGAGCTCAAGGCCGACCCCGCCCTGGTGAACGTCAACGGCGGCGCGATCGCCATCGGCCACCCGCTGGGCTGCTCCGGAGCCCGGATCGTCACCACCTTGCTGCACGAGATGCGCCGCCGCGGCACCGCGCGCGGCGCCGCCACCATGTGCATCGGCGTGGGCCAGGGCATCGCCTCCCTCTGGGAAGCGGCCTGATCCCGGACTTACCCGGGTCAGGATCGGGGCTTCCAGGAGCGCTTTGTGCACCCCCCGACCCCCTAGGGGGTCGGGGTGCCACGAGCCCCACCGGGCAGCGCACGGCGGGCACGTTAGTGCAGGCAGGGCTGTAACTGCGGCGCGCAGCGCCCGCACGCGGGGGCGTGGCGCTGTACGGCCAGTGTGCTGCATCTAGTCGGCCAGTGCATGGCGGGCCGGGCCGCCCAGCGGGCCCGCTGCGCGCCGTAAGCCCGTTATGTCTCTTGTGCCGTAACTGCGTATTAAGACATTCCGGGCGCCGATCATGGAACAGCCTGCCCGCCCGGCGCCGATCCGCTCACAAATCCACCGTGGCCTCGATGACCAGCTGGCCGCCGGGCTGGGCGTGGGCAGAGCTGGCATGTCCCGTTGACATCTAGGGGGCAGGGGGAGTCGGCTTGCAGGCTGGGCATCCAGCACGGCAAGGATCGCTTCGGGGCATTCCCGGGGTGCGGCTATCGAGGTGTCGACGTTCACGTCGTACTTCCTGAACGTGTGCACCCGAGCGCGCTGACCCCGCATCGTGCCGACGGTACGGGTCGCCGCGCGGTCACCGGGGTCCAGCTGAACCCGGCCACTACACGCCCGTCGCTGGCGAAGAAGCGCGCACTCTGCGATGCCAGGAAGGTGTCTACACCACTCACCTGAAGGGCCTTGGTCAAAGCTCCTGCAACACTGCCGCGATGCTCGACTTGCCGGAACAGCCCGTCCGTTCAGGACAATGCAGATTGCCTTTACCCCGTAAGGACGCCTCAAGGCTCAATTGTCGCGGCCAGGGCCAGAGCCACCTCAACCTGGCCGTTGACACCGGCCGGGTTCTTTGTTCAGGTCTGCGCAACCCACGAGGAGGCGATGGCGTCTACATGGCAGCCGGGGATTCGGAGGCCAGCATGCGGACGATCACGGTAAGACTGCGGGTGCTGGCTTGGCTCGGCTTGCTGGCCACAGTGGCAGTGGCCGGATGCACGGCGACCTCGACGTCAAGCCCCGACGCGCCAGGCCACGGCCGGTCAGCTAGCCCTGAGGCTGCCACCGCAGTCTCGCCTGCGGCATCCAGTTCTCCGCCAGCCGGGACGGGGGGCGTCCGCGATCTGCCGGTCAGCCAGGATGTGCGTAACGAGCTAACCGCCGCTTATGTGAACGCTAGAGGGATCTCGCTTTCTGATGTGGCGGGCACCATACCTGGCAGCGTCTACTACGCCTACGATCCGGCTACGGACACGTACTGGGCCGAGGCCGCCTTCTTGCCGTCCCGCACGGCTCCACAAAAGGTCTTGGTGGGTTTCCAGGATGGTGGGTCCATGGGGCTGTTCGCCAGGGCCGCCCGCAACAGCTGGCAGGTGGAACAGGGCGGGGAACCCGTCGTCTGTGCCGAGGTGCCGTTCTTCCCGCCCGCAGTGCTGACGGCCTGGTCGCTGCCGACAGACGCCGAACGAACGGCAGCTAACGGCTGCAGTTCACGGCCGGCCCGCCAGGTGAGTTCGGCGACCTTGGCCGTCACCATCTCGATACCCGCCGACTGGCAGCCGACCCCTGACCTGGGGGCAGGCCGGTTCGGCTACGACGGCGCCTCGGGGTGGGTGCAGCTGAATGCCATGGTCGAGCCCTCAGGGCTGCACTATGCGTGCACCGTAGCGGCCACCGGCAACGTCTTGAACCCCTACGGCCTGCACCCGCAGATCATCTACCGCAGCATCGACGGTCGGCCGGGCTGCCTGATCTTTCCGTTGTCAAGTGACGCTCCCCGTCAAGCTCACCGAACCGGGTACCCTGCGTTCCAAAATAGCGCCGCGCTGGTCGAATACCGGCAGCCGGTATTCGCGGGGGGTGGTTGTCTTACCCCAACGGGACAGCACTGCCTGTATCCTCTGCTACTCATCTACGCTGACCCTGCGCATCTTGCGGCCATCGTGGATAGCGTCCAGCAGCATCACTAGACGGCGGTGCGTGCGATCAGAGGTTGATCGTGGCGTCGATAGTCAGGCGGCGGGCACAGTTGGCGCACCCCCCTCTTGCGGGCACCGGGTGCCCCCGTGCTCCTTCTTGCCTGGTGGCCTGAACGGGCTCTGTGTGCCACAATTCCCGTTCTGCCAAGTTCGGCTGACCTAGGACCTGGTAGTGCTGCCGTAGTGCAGCAGTGCGCCGCCGGGCGGCGGGGTGGTCGGTGCGGTGCTAGTGCAGGTGTAGGAGTTCGTGTCGATCAGCGCGAGCGCGGTGTCCTGGCCGTGGGCTAGCTGGAAGGTGCCGACGCTGAGTTCGGCCGCCGCGGGCATGGCTGACGGGTCGACGGTGACAGTCGGGTTCTGTACATGCTGCTGACCGCTGTCGCCATGGAAGGGGGGTGAGAACGTCACGACCTGCGGGAAACCCTCGGGGGTGGGGTCAGTGGAGCAGAAGCTGCCGGTGGTGACCTTCGCCGGGATGCCGTAGTGGGCCAGGTCGTTCTGCAGCGTGATGGGGTCGAACAGCACCTTCGGGTTGATGGTCAGCGTGTCGGTGCCGTTGGCGTTGCGGGTGAGGATAAAGGCGGCGGTGCGGATCGTGCCGGTGCCGCGAGCCGGTGCTGAGCTGAGCGCGCCGGATAGGCCCAGGCCGAGCACCACTGATCCGGCTGCCGCTACGGCGGTGACGCCTGCGGCGAGCCTGCGGTGGCCGCTGGCGCGGATGGCGCGACTGCGGCTGACGATCTGATCGGTCGGGACGTTCATGTGCACACCGTGGACGGACTGCCGCACGGCCGTGATCAGTTCTTGGTCGTTCATGGCTGGTTCTCCTGCTGTGGTTCGGGAATGAGGTCGCTGCGCAGTGCGGCTAGAGCGCGGGCCATGTGAGCCATAACCGTGTTCGGCGTGATGCCGAGCGCGTGCGCGGTGGCATTGGTATCGAGGTCGAGGATCAGCCGCAGCGCGATGACCTGCCGCTGGCGAGCGGGCAGCCGTCGCAGCGCGGCCATGATCTGCGGATCGACCGGGTCCTGGGCGGTTGTCACGGCCGCGGGCAGGCCTGCCAGCATGCCCGGGTCGGGGAGGGGTACCTCCCGGCGGCGGCGGCGCCACCGGGAGATGTTCAGGTTCAGCGCGGTG
>Ga0302181_10002890_pt1 | contig 11997 bp, 7 predicted proteins | sample I_Palsa_E3_3_FD_198786 | JGI IMG/M metagenome (GOLD analysis project Ga0302181, IMG submission 198786) | Peat permafrost microbial communities from Stordalen Mire near Abisko, Sweden - I_Palsa_E3_3 | ecosystem: Environmental > Terrestrial > Soil > Palsa > Peat permafrost | place: Sweden: Abisko... | reverse complement strand
ACGGTTGTCGTCTGCGTCACGGTTGTCGTCGGCGTGGGTGCCGACGGAGAGGCGTCGGCAAGCGCGGCGGTGGACGCACTAACGAGCGCCGCGACAACAATCGCGGCGGTAGCGCCAATCACGCGTCCTGCACGCACTAGTGATTGTCGCCCGACGTGCCGGGCGGCTCGAACGACACCGTATATGCGGTGGCGGCCACTAGCTTCGGCAGCCCTCGGTGACGAACGCGAGCCGGCGCGTTCGATCCGAACTACGACGACCTACGACGTCAAATGCGTGTTGGCCAATCATGTCGATCACTCCGTTCTGGAGGCCATCGCCGCGGACCACAGCCGGAAGCGCCACTCTAATGGATAGGCTGGGCGATTGGTACTGGCCGAGGTGGCTGGTTCGCCGCGGCTCAGCTCGGGCTCGCGCCGATCAGCTCGAGTCGCAGCGGGAGCGCTGGGAGGTTCAGCGTGCGAGCCAGCCGTCGTCGCGTCGCGACTGTGAAGTTGCCGGACACGTCGGCGCCGCCGCTGGCAGTGATCCCGTCCGGGTAGACCTTGAAGTCAATGAACGGGACGGTGAGGAGCTGGTCGCCGAGCGCGATCGCCAAGTGCTGGTATAGCTGCTCACCCGCAGTGCTGTCGAGTAATCCGCGGGTCGCGACAACGCGATGTCCGGCTGCCCGTCGGCTCCGGTGCTCTCATGGACGTCGGTGATCTGTGCGCCGCGGCCGCGCATGCAGCGCTGTCCGCAGCGCCGAACATGTAGTACGTCGTGCCGTAGAGAGCGGCTGCGGCGTTGGGTCGGGCGGGCTGCTCGGAGGCGAGTTTGATGGCGGCGTCGTTATAACCGGCATGATCTGCCGATGCGAACGGTCACGGTCATCGAGGCTCCGACCAGCGCGGGCGGCTACGCGCCCGGTCAGGAGGATGGTCCCCGCGCGCTGCTCGAGGCTGGCCTAGTCGAGCGGCTGGAATCCGTCGGCGTGGCGGTGGGCCGCGGCGGGCAGGTGACCCCCTTTCGATGGCGACCAGACCCCGACAACCCCAGGGCAGCGAACGCCGGCGCGGTCATCGACCGCGCCGGCCAGGTCGCGGCACTGGTCCGATCCGCCCCAGCAGAGGACACGATCGTGGCCCTCGGAGGCGACTGCACGGTCGGTGTCGGCACCGTGGCTGGGCTTCAGCATCGGGTCGAGCGGCTGGGTGTCGTCTACGTTGATCGGCACGCTGACCTCAACGTGCCCGAGAGCACGGTCGACGGCGCCTTGGACTGGATGGGGGTGGCGCACATGCTCGACATCGAAGGCGCGGTCGACGGGCTCGCGGCGCTCGCCGGTCCCCGACCCATGCTGAGCTCCGAACAGATCAGCTTCCTCGGGCTCGGGCCGCACACGGACTTTGAGGCCAGGATGATCTCCGATCGTCGGCTGCCCGTCGTGAACATGCAGATGACGGCATCGGATCCGCTCGGCAGCGCACGCGCGGCGCTCTCCCCCCTTTCGGCCTGCGACGGTTTGGCCGTGCACTTCGACGTTGACCTCGTCGACTTTCTCGACGCGCCGCTGGCGGAGAACACGGATCGCGGCGCCGCCCCATCGCTGACGGCGTGCGGAGAGATCCTCAGGGAGCTACTCACCGACAGACGTGTGCGCGCGCTCACCGTGACCGAGTTCAACCCCCACCACGGAGCTCACGACGGGAGCACCGCCCAACGCCTCCTCGACATCCTAGTGTGCTGCCTCGGATCGGGCGGTTAGCGGAGTTGCCCAAGCGGCGCGCAGCGTTCCGCAACCGGATGGGTCTCGATGATGCCGCCCTGGCCCAGGCGCGCGAGCCGCGGATACACCGTTCCTTGACGGCGGACGGCGCCAGGGTCGCCGCGGGCGCCCCGGGGGGTCGGCCCGGTTCGGGTAGTCTGGTCGAGGAAGAGATTGCTTCTAGGCACCTTGGTTCGACATAGCAAACTCATTGCGGTAGTTGGTATCGTCGCCGCGATCGTCTGCGTCGCAGCGATGGGCTGCCTCGACTCAGCGCTGGCGCGCGCTGGTTCGGTTGTCCGGGGCGACGCCGTCGCGTCGGTATCCGATAGGACGCTGACAACAGTGGTCTTTGTCCATTGGATGAAGATCGCCGCAAAGGGGAACGCCTCACAAAAGCCCGGAACACCAGTGATCGTGCCGACGGATCCGCCCGACTTCGCGGGCTGCATCGCTCAGGTGCGAGTTCGGATTCCGAGTTTGGCGAGTACCTCCACTGCGAGGATCAGGAGCGACTGTCGCGCACTGTTCGCGGCGCTTTCGGCCCAGGTGCTGTCTTTCCTGATTGAGGCGGATTGGTTTGAGGCCGATGCCGCGATTGACCACATTACGGTCACGAACGCGCAAGTGGCCGATGCGCTAGGCGCCGACAAGCGAAAACAGTTCCCGACAGCCTCTGCCTATCGCGCCTTTCTCAAGCTCACCGGCCAGACGAACCGGGACGTCCTCTTCCGCGTTCGGATTAATTTAATCTACGACGCGCTCGTCAAGCAGGCGCACGGGAACAGCCGGGAAGTCGAACGGCACGCGCGGGAGCAGTTTCTGGCGACGACCAGTTGCGCGCGCTATTACGTGATGTCGGACTGCGCCAACTACCGCAAGAACCCCGCGACCGCCTGAGACTGATCGCTGCACTGCGATCCAAGACGTCGTCCGCAGCCGACGCAGGTAACGAGTACCCGGCAGTTGACGAGATCGTCACCAGCGTCGCTCGACCGTCGCCCTCAAATGGGAGCGGCGACTGTGGGCTCCACGTCGTCCAGTGTGCCGTCGAGCACCACGATCTGCGCTGAAAGGTCTTGGCGCGTGCCCGGCTGGTAGCGCTGGTAGTGGCCGACGCCGGTCCGCTTGGCCTTGTACATGGCACTGTCGGCGTCGCGTAGCAGGCTGTCCGGGTCGTCGGTCCCGGTCGCGATGCCGACGCTGACGCTGATCGCGATCTCCGTACCGGCGATCTCGAACGGACGGCCGACGGCGGCGATGATGCGCTGCGCGACTGCGGCGGGGTCAGCTCCGGCGGCCAGCAGGACGGCGAACTCGTCTCCTGACAGGCGCGCACAGACGTCCTCTTCCCGGACGCAGTGCCGTAGGCGCTCGGCGACCGCCATCAGCAGCTGATCACCGGCGAAGTGTCCGAGCGAGTCGTTGACCGACTTGAAGCTGTCGAGGTCCATGAACAGGATCGTCGGTGGCGTCGCGCCGCGGTCAGCGCGCACGAGCTCGTGTTGGAGCCGATCCAGCAACAATCCACGATTGCCCAGGCCAGTCAGGGGGTCGAGTAGAGCCTGTCGCAGCGCGTGTCCCCGTCCGGCGACCAGCAACGCGACGCTGACGTGCTGGGCGTAGGTGGCCAGCACGTCACGGTCGCTCGACGTCCATCGGCGGCCGGGCTGCATCGAGCCGACGACGAGGCTCCCAACCACCCCGGTCTGCTCGCGCATCGGCGCCCCTATCAGTGCCTCTGCTCCCATCGGTACGAGCTGGGAGCGGTTGTGGCTCCCAAGACCATCTTCAACCGTCACGATCCGACCCGTCGAGATCACCCGCCCGCTGACGCCCTCGGTGATCGGTGCGCGGTGGCGCCAGCGCTCCCCCGTTCCCGCCGAACCGCTCCAGGCCGCCGCCACCATCCAGGCCGGATCCTCGAGGTCGACGAACCGAAGCGAACCAATCTCGGCCCTCAGCAGGCGCAACGCACCGTCCACCACGGCTTGGTAGATCGCGGCCAGCGGCGCACGCCGCGCCACCAAGCTCTGTACCAAGAAAATCTCATCGACAAACTCGGTCTTCACCGAACCCGCCCACGGCGTGAGGACCTCCGGTTGAGCTGGACCAGTCATCACCCCCTGTTCATCGGCCCCCCGGCCCGCTGCCTTGAACACGCGTGGCGCCGGGTAGGCGCACCGCAACTCCAACGGCTCATCCGCGACGCTTCGCCGCGAGCAAGCGCCGGGCCGTTGGTCAGTCGTCCCGGCCTTGTCGGGTCCTGCAGACCGCACCGGGTCTTCACTCAGACGCAGAAGGCCCGGTAGACCCCGATCCACGATAGGGGGATCGAGATGGAAAAGTTACGCACATACACGGCGTACAGCATCGCTTGTGCGGCCGCCTGAGTAGCCGGCAATGAGTGCAATCCTGAAAGTCTCTCGCCCGTCCAGCCTCGCTGACCTTGTCTGGCCCTATGCCGTGGTGCTCGACCGTGAGACCGTCGGCCGCCTGTCAACGGCGCGGAGACCTCGCTAGAAATCGCGCCTGGCGCCCACACTCTCCAGATGCGCTCCCGGCACATCGTGCTGGGTCGCCTGGGGTTCGCGTTGTCTTTCGAGGCGACCGGAGGAGAGACCGCGTCAGTGAGACGACTGTTCGTGCAGCTCCGCAGCCCGCGCGCGGGCGGCTCGGCGGACCAGGTGGTCGCGCTCGGCGACGTTCGTGGCCCCGCGGGCGGCCTCGGCGTACGCCACGGCGGCGGCAGGGAGATCGCCGCTGAGCTCGTGCAGGTGGCCGCGGACGGCGTGCCAGCGGTGCCGCTCGCCGAGCACCTCGCGCAGCCGGTTGGTCTCGCGCAATCCGGCGGCGGCGCCAAGCACGTGGCCGACCGCCACCGCGCGCCCGAGCACGGCGGCTGGGTCGTGGCGCACCGGGTCGTCGGTGAGGGCGACGAGGTCGTCATACCAGGCAAGGATCTGCGGCCAGTCGGTCTCCTCGGTGACTGCCGCGTCGTCGTGCAGGGCGGCGATCGCGGCCTCGACCTGGTAGCGCCCGGGGGGCCGTTCCTCCGTCTGCATGCTCAGCGCCGACTGCAGGACGCGCACGCCCTCGGCGATCTCGCGGGTGTCCCACAGGCCGCGGTCCTGTCGATCGAGCGTGACGATGCGACCCTCTGGGTCGAGTCGCGCCGGGAGGCGGGCGTGGTTCAGGAGCATCAGCGCGAGCAGCCCGCGCACTTCCGGCTCATCGGTGGCGAGGGTTAGTTGGCGAGCGAGCCGGATCGCCTCGCCGGCCAGGTCGACCCGGGTGGCCGGGCCAGTATGCCCGGCCATGTAGACGAGGTAGAGCACGCGCAGCACGACCGCTACGTCGCCGGGCTGATCCAGGCGACGCCCCTGCAGCGAGCGCTTGGCGCGGCTGATCCGCTGCGCCATCGTCGCCTCCGGCACGTAGAAGGCGTCGGCGATCTCTCGGGTGGTGAGGCCGCCGACGGCGCGCAGCGTCAGCGCCACCTGGGAGGCGGGCGCGAGGTCGGGGTGGCAGCAGCAGAAGAGTAGGAAGAGGGTGTCGTCTCCCACCTCGATGGCGGCCTGCCGCGGCTCGGCGTACGTCGCCTCCTCGCGGCGGTGACGGGCGGCCTCGCTGCGGCGGGCGTCGATGAGCCGCCGGGTCGCGACCGTCGCCAGCCACGCGCGCGGGTCGCGCGGCGGGTGCTCGGGCCACACCCGCAGCGCCTCCATCAGCGCCTCCTGCAGCGCGTCCTCGGCGGCATCAAAGTCCTCGCCCCGCCGGACCAGGCCCGCGAGCACCCCAGGGACGAGGGCGCGCAAAGCGCCCTCGTCCAGCCGTCGCGTTGGCTCGTCGATCACGCCGGGTCAGCCGTCCGACGGTCCCTCGGACATGACCTCCCGGACGGCGATCCACTCGTACAGCGGCTTCCCGCCCGGGCCCGGCTCGGAGGAGACGTAGGCCGCGAGCTCGACCGCGCGCTCGTGCGACTCGACGTCGATCATGTACCAGCCCGCGACGAGATCGCTGGTCTCGGGCAACGGGCCGTCGGTGGTCACTGGCGCGGCGTCCGGGCCGCCGTAGCGCACCCAGGTCCGCGTCGGCGTCAGCGCTTGCGCGTCGACGTACTCGCCGTTCTCCTCGAGCAGCTCGCTGACGTGCCTGAGGAAGGCCATGTGCGCCTCCACGTCCTCGGGGGCCCACTGGTCCATCGGGGGCACGGGACGGTGCGGCTCCGGGCCGCCGCGGTAGTGCTTGAGGAGCAGGTACTTCGGCATGGTGGTCTCCTGGTGTCGTGGGCCGCGCTGTCGTGGCCCTTCACCTGGTGAGCGGAGCCGGTCAGAGCTTCTCGACATGAAATCACTCGTCGAGCTCCGACTAACGCTCGGATCGATGCAGAAGGCCGTGGTCGCGATCTCGTTCTACCCCGCTAGCAGGCGTACTGGTCGAGGTGCTGCCACAACTGCTTGCACTGGTCTGCGGTCAGCCTATCGCCGTGAGGCTGCGTCTCGCTCATTAGGTTGTCGCCCTGGGCATCCGTGACGTGATGCAGCCCGAGCACGTGCCCGATCTCGTGCGCGCCAATGTTGTGCACGCGGTCGACGTAGTCCGGGTTGACCACCCCGAACGCGCCGCCTGCCGGACGCGGACCGATGGTACCCGAGTGTCCGTCCGCGAAGCTGTGATCCATCGCGATCATCAGGAAGTTGATGCAGCGCCGGCGCTGACATAGTCCGAGCGCGTACAGTGCGTCTACGTCGGCTTTGGACCGAACCTCGCCGCCCGCACCGATGGCGGGCAACACCCTTGTACGCCAGTCACGAGCGCTGATGTGACAGTGATGAAGTTCGACGCGCAGAGACGGGCAGCAACGGACGATGTTAGCGGTGGACAGAATGCGCCACACGTCGCGGAACGCGCGGTCGCCCGCCTCCATCGCCTTCAGGTCGCCCGAGCGATTGATGATGTTGATGCAGATGCACTTCTGGCGCTCCCGCTTCTGCGTCGGACAAAGCGTCCACGGCTCGCTGACCGGCGACATCCGGGCGGTGACGGTGAATAGGGTCGGGCCCTCTCGCGTGCAACGCCAGGCGATCTCGCCCAGAAGCAGTCCGTCTGGCGTGCCCTCCGGCGGGAGCGGGCGCGGCGGGGTGAACTCGACCGTCACCTCGTGCTCGGCGACGTCAATCGCCCGGGGCGATGTCTCTTCCGCCGGCGTCCAGCCGTCGAACCGGCTGCGGCGGCGGTCGAACTCGATCTTCACCGTCACGGAGGTGAGCGGATCGCCGTCACGCGGCGTCACGTATACGGGCGTGCGGAACGTGCTACCGACGGTCACGTACCCGGGATCGCCAAGCCAGGCGGCGGCGAAGCGCACCGTCCTGTTCAGTCTGAGCGGACCAGCGCGCAGCCGCAGCGAAGCAGGGCCGCCGGTGTTGCGCTGGATGCGAAATCGCGCCTCCTCGTCCGTCCTGACCGTCTCGATCAGTTCGGCGCCCGTGATGGCGGCGCCGATCCGGGTCGGATCGAGCGCGTTGTCGTAGCGGTCGACGAGCCGCGCCCGGACGTTGACTTCCCTGTAGGGGGACCCTGAGCGGGGATCGGGCTCCTGCACGAGGCGGATCGCCGTCGGCTCGCCCGGCAGCACGGTAGCGCAGCCGTCGCCGACCACGTGCGTCGCGAGGTCCTCCGCACGCAACCTCCAGCAGCCGGCGCGCCGTGTACGCAGCACCCCCCTGTAGTCGCCAGGCTCCACGCTCGACAACTCGACTGCCACGGTCTGGTCCCCATCGCCGAGCCACGCCTCCAGCACCAGATGCGCGTCGCTGACCGCGCGCTCACGATAATCGAGGGCGGTAACGCGGACGGCAACCCGGCCCCGCTCGGCAGCGGTCGGCGGTGTCGGGCTCACGACGAGCCGGTGCGTCATGCCGTCGGTGTGTCCTCCGAAGATCACCTCGTCGAACTCGGTCCCGTCGGCGAGCTTGGCGACGATCAGCCCGGCGCCGCGCTCCCCGAACGCCGCCCTCACCGATGCGCGACCATCGTCACCCGTGCGGGATGAGGACCGCTTCGACGCTCGCGAACCTAGCCCCAGCGGCCCCGAGAGAACCTCAAAACGGACGGCAGCACCTGGCACCGATTCGAGATCCGGACCACGCAGAACCCTCACCGCCAGCTCGACCGGGTCGCCCACAGAGCAGGCGAACTGACGCTCTCCGGCCGGAAATATCCCGACCAGCGGTGAGGCGATCTCAGGCATGGCTCCTCCGATCTTCACTGGGTACCCCTTGCGCGCAAGGGTCGCCGCGGTGCGGTGACGAGCGTGGTCTACACCTCGTAGGTGCTGCGTGCAACCTCAGCCCAGTCGAACCGGAGCACCTACCCACATGCGTCAGCCACACCACGCTCGCGTCAGACCGCCTGGCAACCGTCCAGCTTCGGCGCGAAGGCGAACTAATTAATTTCCTCGGCGCGAGGCGGGTCGAGGTGATAGCGTGCCGCGACCGCGGAGGACTGATGGGCGTGGAAGTGGGTGCGTCCGAGTGGTCACTGAGGAACACTCGAGAAGAGGGGGTCGCAGATGTCGGTCCACGGTCCAGTCCGTGAGCCGGGATCGGGCTCGCGTTTGAGGCTCATCGCTGTGCTCGTCGGTCTCGGGGCGGTACTGACGCTCGGTGTCTCGCTGTCGGTCAGTGCCGCGAGCGCCAAGTCAGCCGGTCGGCTACACAAGCTGGCCCCCGCGCTCGCCCGGGCGCTGTCGCGGAACGTGAACAAGAAGGTGATCGTGCTTCTCCGGCCGCAGTTCCAGACCGCTCGCGCCGGCAGCGAGGCCGCCGCTGCCCGGATGTCGGCGATCCGGCGCACGCAGGCGCCGTTCATGGCGGAGCTCCGCTCCACGCACGCGACCCACATCAGGAGCTACACGCTGATCGACGGCTTCGCGGCGACCGTTTCGAAGGGAGAGCGGGCGCGGCTGCGGGCCAACCCGGCTGTCGCCGAGGTCGTTCCCGACGCGATCATCGAGTTGGCTTCGCCCGCGCCGGCGGCGCGGGCGACGAAGCTGCGCCACGTGAAGGTGCGTGCGGCCATCGCGAGCAGTCCGTCGTTGACCCCGAACACGATCCCCGGCGCCTGCAGCGCCACAACGCCGCAGCTCGATCCGGAGGGGCTGTCGCTGACGAACACGGATTCGGACAATGCAACCCAGCCGACGGCACGCACGCTCGGCATCACCGGCGCCGGCGTCAAGGTCGCGTACATCGCCGATGGCGTCGACCCGAACAACGTCAACTTCATCCGCGCGAACAACACGTCGGCGTTCGTCGATTACCAGGACTTCAGCGGTGACAGCCCGGGGCAGCCGACGAGCGGCGACGAGGCGTTCCTCGACGCCAACACGATCGCCGGACAGGGCCTGCACACCTACGACGTCAGCAACTTCAGCGCGCAGCCGGACCCGACGGCGTGCAACATCCGGATCGAAGGTGTCGCGCCTGGGGCCAGCCTGGTCGGGCTCGACGTGTTCGGGAGCTTCGAGGACACGACCGAGTCGAACTTCCTGCAGGCGATCGACTATGCCGTGCAGACCGACCACGTCAACGTCATCAACGAATCGTTCGGCTCCAACCCGTTCCCGGACGTCACCGCCCTCGACGTGACCAAGCAGTTCAACGATGCCGCCGTCGCGGCGGGGACGTTCGTGAGCGTCTCGAGCGGCGACGCCGGTCCGTTCAACACGATCGGCTCCCCCGCGAGCGATCCGCTGGTGATGTCGGTCGGGGCTTCGACCGACTTCCGGTTCTACGCGCAGACCAACTACGCGGCGGCCGATTACTTCGCGACGAGCGGCTGGCTGGACGACAACATCAGCTCGCTGAGCTCGAGCGGCTTCTCCGAGACGGGGCAGACGATCGACATGGTCGCCCCCGGCGACCTGAGCTTCGCGTCATGCGACGCGAGCCCAGTGTTCGCCGGCTGCGTGAACTTCAAGGGCGAATCCTCGGACGTCGAGGAGAGTGGCGGAACGAGCGAGTCGTCTCCGTTCGTGGCCGGTGCCGCGGCTCTGGTCATTCAGGCCTACCGGCAGACCCACGGTGGGGCGACCCCATCGCCGCCGCTGATCAAGCAGATCCTCCTCAGCACCACGACCGACCTCGGCGCACCGGCATCCGACCAGGGTGCCGGACTGCTCAACTCCTACAAGGCCGTCGAGCTGGCCGAGTCGATCAGCACCGGCGACGGCACCCCGACGCCGGTCGGGGCGACGCTGCTGACCTCGACCAACCAGCTGAACGCGGTCGGCCTGCCTGGCGAGTTCAAGAGCTGGGCGGTGACGGTGACCAACACCGGCGCGCAGACTCAGAACATTGGCTTGTCTGGGCGCACCTTCGGCACCGACCAGAATGTGCAGACCGGATCGGTGACGCTGAGCGACACGTCGAGCCCGCAGTTCGTCAACTACCAGGGCCTAACGAACAACTACGCCACGTTCACGTTCAACGTCCCGTCCGGCGCCAACCGACTCGTCGGAGCGATCGCGTGGCCTGGGAACGCGTCGCTTGGCAACAACAACCGCGTTCGCCTGATCCTGATCGATCCGAACGGCAACTTCGCCGCGCACTCCCTCCCGCAGGGTCCGGGAGCGTACGGCGATGTAAACGTCCAGTCGCCGGCGGCCGGCACCTGGACGGGCGTCATCTTCGGTGATGTCGCTGCCGACGGGGGCACGAACGGGACGGTCCAGTGGCGGATGGCGACCGAGAACTTCCAGCCCTTCGCCCATGTATTCCCGAGCTCGTTGACGCTGGCGCCCGGACAGAGCCGGACGATCACCGTCCTCGCGAGCCTGCCGGCGTCGGCCGGCGACGCCGCCGGATCGGTCGTGATCAACTCCCAGCAGGGCGGCGTCACGACGATCCCGGTGACGCTCCGCACGCTCATCAGCCCGTTCACCGGCGGCAACTTCTCGGGCACCCTGACCGGCGGGAACGGGCGGCCGCCAGGGGAGGGCCAAGAGGAGTCCTACCAGTTCAGCGTCGGCCGGTTCGTCCGGAACATCACCGCCAACGTCACGCTGACCAACGACGCTGGTGACCCGGTCGGCGCCTACCTCGTCGCCCCCGACGGCGACGTCGCCGGGTACGGTCAGAACTCGAGCAACGGAACCCAAGGCACGACCCTGAGCGTGTACGCGCTCCACCCCGTCCCGGGCATGTGGACCCTCGTGATCGACTTCGCCGAGAACAACGTCGGCGACGAGATCTCGCAGCAGTTCGCCGGCAACGTGCAGTTCAACGCCGTCCACGTCACCGCCACAGGCCTGCCAAACAGCGCTCTCCGGCGGCTGGGTGCAGGAACGCCGGTGACGATTCCTGTGACGATCACCAACACCGGGCAACAGCCGGAGGACTACTTCGTCGATCCGCGCCTCGACAGCGCAACGACGGTGACCCTCGGGCCGCTCGACCAGGCGACCGGGCTGAGCCTGCCGCTGACCGGTAACCCGCCCCTGTGGTTCGTGCCGACCGAGGCCTCGAGCGTCACGGTCGCCGCCACTGCGAGTCTCCCGATCATGTTCGACTACGGTCCCGACCCGGGGGATCCGGACCTCGTCAGCTCCATCGGGACGACGGCGACCGGGACCTTCACGCCTGCGGACGGCGCGGAACTCTCTAACGGCGTCTGGTTTGCCGAGCCGTCGGAGATCGGCCCGTATCCGCCCCCCGCCCCGGCAGGCACCGTGAGCGCGGCCATGCAGGCCACGATCGCGGCGTTCGACCCGAACGTGACGTCGTCCACCGGAGACATCGAACTCGCGTCGATCAACCCTGCCGCGACGTTCTCGCCGATCGTCATCAACCCCGGCCAAACGGGCACGATCGACGTCACGATCACCCCCAGCGGCAGCTCCGGGACGGTCGTCTCGGGAACGCTATACGTGGACGATTTCCTGACGAACGTCCCGCCATACGGCCAAGAGGCCTCTGACGAGGTGGACGGCCTGTCCTACCAGTACACGATCAGGTAACAGCTCGACGGGAATGGGGGCCGGCGATCTCGTCGCCGGCCCCCCACAGCCGTAGTGGGCCGAGGTCGACGTCAGCGTCAGCAAGGTCTCTCAACATCGGCTCGACGCATCGGATCCGGAGTTCCTCAAGCAGGCTCCGACCGCGGCGTGTTCGCACACATCTCAGACGATGACATTGACACTCGTCAGCGGCCACCGGCTCCTTTCCCTCCAGCCTGATCCC
>Ga0302181_10002883_pt1 | contig 12020 bp, 11 predicted proteins | sample I_Palsa_E3_3_FD_198786 | JGI IMG/M metagenome (GOLD analysis project Ga0302181, IMG submission 198786) | Peat permafrost microbial communities from Stordalen Mire near Abisko, Sweden - I_Palsa_E3_3 | ecosystem: Environmental > Terrestrial > Soil > Palsa > Peat permafrost | place: Sweden... | reverse complement strand
ACCTGCGCCGAAGGCTGCGCGCGTGAGCAGCGGCAGGCGGCGGATCCGGGTCCGCGCCGCGCGCGAGGAGCGGCGGGTCGTGCTGCGCCCGCCGCGCGACGAGCTGGCCGAGGCGACCGCCCACGGTGAGGTGTACCTGCGCCGCCTCCGGCACGCACAGCTGCAGCTGTCGCTGCTCGCGCTGACGGCGTTCGGCGCGGTGTTCGGGGTCCTGCCGATCGCGCTCTATCTGCTGCCGCAGCTGCACCGCGTCCGCCTGCTCGACGTGCCGGTCGCGCTGTGGGTGATGGTCGTGCCGCTGCTGCCGCTGTTCCTCGCGATCGGCTGGCTGTACGCCCGGCGCGCCGACGCACTCGACGACGCCTTCCGCGATCTGGTCGAACGATGATCGCGCTGTTCGCGGTCGGCGCCGTCACGCTCGGGACGCTCGGCCTCGGCACGTGGGGCGTGCGGTTCGCGAGGACGACGTCGGATCTGCTCGTCGCCTCGCGGGCGGTCACCGCTTGGTGGAACGCGGCGGCGATCTCGGGCGAGTACCTGTCGGCCGCCTCGTTCCTCGGGATCGCCGGCCTGGAGATGCAGATCGGCGCGAGCGCGATGTGGCAGGCGCTCGGGTTCACCGCCGGCTACCTGGCGCTGCTGCTGTTCGTCGCGGCGCCGCTGCGGCGCTTCGGCTCATACACGATCCCCGACTTCGTCGAGGCGCGGCTGCGCAGCCCTCGCCTGCGCCTGCTGTCGGCCGGGATCGTGCTCGTGATCGGTGGTTTCTATCTGGTGCCGCAGCTCAAGGGGGCCGGCCTTGCGTTGAATGTGGTCGTCGGCTCGCCGTACTGGGTGGGCGTCGTCGTCGTCGGGGCGATCGTTGCCGCCGGCGTCGCGATCGGGGGCATGCGCGGGATCACGTACGTGCAGGCGTTCCAGTTCTGGGTCAAGGTGTTCGCGATCTCGCTGCCGGCGATCCTGCTGCTGGTGCACTTCGGCGGCCTGCCGGCGCGGGCCGCGCTGTTCGGTTCGGAGCTGCCGCGGGCGGGCTCGCGCGGGTTCGTCGTCAAGCTGCCTGCGTCCGAGACGGCGACGTTCCCGGAGGCCGGGTCGTTCGAGGCCGGTGGTCGGGTGGTACGGGTCGCTGCCGGTGGCCGCGTCTCGCTCCCGGCGCATGTCGCCATCCGGATCCCGCCCGATGGGATCGTGCCCGTCGCGAGCGGGATCGCCGCCGAGCCCGGCAGCGAGTGGTCGCGGCCGGTCGGCGGCTCGGGTCGAAGCGCGCCGCTGCTCGTCTACTCGCTGCTGATCGCGACGTTCCTCGGGACGATGGGGCTGCCGCACATCCTGGTGCGCTTCTACACCAGTCCAGACGGCCACCAGGCGCGCCACACGACGGTCCGCGTGATCGGGCTGCTGTCGCTGTTCTATCTGTTCCCGGCCGTATACGGCGCTCTCGGCCGGGTGCTGGCGCCGCAGCTGTACGTCACCGGGCAGACCGACGACGTCGTGCTGACGCTGCCGCGGATCGCGTGGCCGGGGACCGGCGGCTCGGTGCTGACGGCGATCACTTGCGCCGGCGCGTTCGCCGCGTTCCTGTCGACCAGCTCGGGGTTGCTGGTGTCGCTCGCAGGGACGATCAGCCACGACATCTGGCCGCGCGTGCGTGGCGAGGTGCCGGCGCGCATCGCGGTCAGGCGCCTGCACTTCCGCGTCGCTGCCGTCGCGGCGATGGTGCTGCCGGCGGTGCTGGCGCTGTTCGCCCGCGGAATCGACATCTCGATCCTCGTCGGCTGGGCGTTCGCGATCGCCGCCAGCACGTTCTGCCCGACGTTCCTCCTCGGGATCTGGTGGACCCGTCTGACGGCGCGCGCCGCGGCTGCGGGCATGGTCGCCGGGATGGGCGTCGCGACCGGGCTGATCTTCACCGGACTGGCGCTCGGCGAGCCGGCAAGCGGCCCCGGCGCGCTGCTCGCGCAGCCGGCGGTCGTGTCGGTGCCGATCGCATTCCTGGCGATGGTCGGGATCTCCCTGCGCCAGCCAGAGCCGGCGGGCGTCGACGACGACATGCTCGCCCTGCACGCGCCAGAGGGCCTCGGGTTGCGGCTCGCCGACGACGGGCTGGAGCCGGCGGCCGTCTGAGCCGGCCGCAATGGTGAGACGATGGGCGCAATGACCAGCTCAGCTACACCCATTTCCTATCAGCAGGCGTGCCGGGAGCATCGGTGGGATGTGCCCGAGCGCTACAACATCGCGGCCGACGTCTGCGACCGGCACCCGCGCGAGCGGCTGGCGATGATCCACGAGGACTTCCACGGCAACGTCCGGGAGGTGATCTGGGAGGAGCTACAGGACACCTCGAACCGGATCGCGAACGCGCTCGCCGCGCATGGTGTCGGCAAGGGCGACCGCGTCGCGATGCTGCTGCCGGCGCGGCCGGAGACGGCTGCGGCGTTCTTCGCGACCTGGAAGCTCGGCGCGATCGTGCTGTCGATGTCCGTGCTGTACGGCGAGGAGGGCATCCGACACCGGGTGACCGACTCGCAGGCCAGGGTGATTCTGACCGACGTCGAGAACGCCGCGCGTCTCGAGCCCTCGATGGTGGAGCACGTGCTGATCCTCGACGACGAGCTGCTGGCCGGCGCCAGCACCGAGTTCGAGTGCGTCGACACGCTCGCCGAGGATCCCGCCCAGCTCTACTACACGAGCGGCACGACGGGGCTGGCGAAGGGGATCCTGCACGCCCACCGCTACCTCCTCGCGCACGAGGAGTTCGTCTACTGCCACGACGTCCGCGCCGGCGAGCGGTTCCACGGGATGGGCGAGTGGGCGTGGGCGGCCGGCATCTGTCCGTTGATCGGTCCCTGGCGCTACGGCGCGGTTCAGGTCGTCTATCAGCGCGAGGGTGGCTTTGATCCGCACCGGCAGCTCGACTTCCTCTCGCGCCACGGGGTGACGAACATGTTCGGCACGCCGACGGCGATCCGGTCGATGATGTCGATCGCCGACGCCGGTAGCCGCTACCCCTGCTCCTTCCGGATCGTGTGCTCGGCCGGTGAGCCGCTGAACCCGGAGGCGATCCGTTGGTTCCGCGAGCAGTACGCGGTCACGGTGCTCGACTACTACGGGCTGTCGGAGTCCTACCCGCTGTGCGGGAACTTCCCGTTCATGGAGGTGAGGGAGGGCTCGATGGGAAGGCCGCTGCCCGGCTGGGATGTGCAGATCCTCGACGAGGACGAACGGCCGGTCGCGGCGGGTGAGCGTGGTGAGATCTGCCTGCGCGCGAGGTCCAATCCGCACTATCCGCTTGGTTACTGGAACCGGCCGGAGGACTCGGCGGAGGTGTTCGGAGGGGAGTGGTTCCATACCAAGGACGCCGCGACGACGGACCCCGACGGCTACTTCTGGTACGAGGGCAGAGCCGACGACGTGATCATCTCGGCGGGATATCGGATCGGCCCGTTCGAGGTCGAGTCGGTCTGCTTGGAGCATCCGGCCGTCGCCGAGGCGGCGGCGGTCGCCTCGCCGGATGAGCGCCGCGGGTTCGTGGTCAAGGCATTCGTGATCCTGGCCGCGGGGTACGAGCCCTCCGACGAGCTCGCGGAGGAGATCAAGGCGTACGTACGCGACCACCTTTCCGCCTACGCGTATCCGCGCAAGGTCGAGTTCGTGACCGGGCTGCCCAAGACCCTGACCGGCAAGATCCGGCGAATCGAGCTGCGCCAAAAGGAGCTTGGAGCGCACTAGGCCCGACGACGTTTCACGATTCTGTAATGGCCAAGGACGCACCGCGGTCCTATCGTGTCTTGAAACGACACGGAGGATCAGGCTGCCGATGGTCAAGGATGTGACGGGCGCGTCGATCGATGAGGGTATGTAGGGCGCCGTGGCGGCGCATCACGATCTCCCCGACACGCCGCGCGAGAACATCGGTGCGCGGCGGGTTGGACGGGCCGCGTTTCTCGGCGTCGTCGGCGCCGGGGTCGCGACGCTGTTCTACGGCCGACAGATCTCGAACCTGACGAGCCGCGCGACCAAGCCGTTCGCCGACGTCTCCGGGTTGAGCGCGATCGTCCCCTCCGGCGGCTGGCGGATCTACACGGTCGCCGCGACGATGCCGGTGTTCGATCGGCGGACGTGGAGTCTTCGGATCGACGGGCTCGTCCGCCGGCCGATCGAGCTCTCCTACGACGACTTGCTCGCCCTGCCGCGAGCCGAGCAGGTGTCGACCTTCCACTGCGTCACCGGATGGACCGTGACCGGCGTGCACTGGGCCGGGGTCCGCTTCCATGACCTGCTCGCGCTCGCCGAGCCGCTGCCCGAGGCCCACGCCGCGCACTTCGTGTCCGCCGAGATCCCCTATGACGACTATCTGACCCTGGCCGACACGGCGCTGCCGCAGGTGATGCTCGCCTATGGCATGGACGGGGCACCGCTGCCGCAGGAGCACGGTGCGCCGGTGCGCGTCGTGATTCCCGAGATGTACGGCTACAAGAACGTCAAGTGGGTCAAGCAGATCACGCTTGTCGACAAACAGGGATCTGGCTACTGGGAACAGCGCGGCTATGACGTCAACGCGATCGTCGGTCACTCCAACGGCTATGGCTGAGCTCTCGAGCCCGACCGCCGGAGCGACGGCTGCCGTGGCGGGGCAAGCCGGCGTGGCGCCGGCCCGCGCCCGCTTTGTCAAGCGCTTCACGCTCACAGAGCGCGTCCTGCACTGGGTCCACGCGGCCGCGTTCTTCGCGCTGCTCGGCAGCGGGCTGATCCTCTACCTGCCGGCGCTGTCGGTGGCCGTCGGGCGCCGGCCGCTGATCAAGGAGATCCACTTCTACACGGGACTCGGTTGGGCCGGCGCGCTCGTCCTGATCGTGCTGCTCGGCAACCGCCGCGCGCTGCTGCGGACCGCGCGCGAGATCGATCTGTTCGACCGCGACGACGCGCGCTTCCTGCGCGGGGAGACCGCGCGCCCGCAGGGTCGCTTCAACGCCGGGCAGAAGCTCAACGCGATCATCACCGCCGCCTTCGCGGTGCTGTTCTTCGTCAGCGGCCTGCTGCTGTGGGTCGGCGAGCGAAACACCGACATCCGGCTCGGCGGCACGCTGTACCTCCACGACGTCCTGATGTACGTGTCGGTCGTGCTCGTCGCGGGCCATCTGTACCTGGCGCTGATCAACCGCGGCACGCGCCACTCGCTGCGCGGCATGGTCCTCGGCAGCGTTCGCGAGGACTGGGCCCGCGAACACCACGCCAAGTGGACGCCCCCGCGCCCCTGAGAAGACGCTGCGCGGAGGGCCGAGCGGGCCGGCACATACATGTGCCGGCACGCCGTCCGGGCCGTTCGCCAGCATGGGCGGAGCACACGACCGACCCAGGAATGCCAGCATGAGCCAACCCCTCCCCGCTGCCGAGAACCCCCAGATGCGCGAGACCGTCCCATCAGTCTTCCTCGTCGCCCGCCCCGCGGTCGACTTGGCCGGCATTCGCGGCTACCTCGAGGACGTTGGCGGGGCCTCCTGGCTCGACATGCGTGAGGCCGAGCCCGGCGCCCGCAACGACGGTGAGCTGCTCGCCGAGTTCGCCGGGCGGGTCTGCTATCGCAGCTGGGAGCCGGGGCTGAACGCGAATGTCACGCGGATCCGCACCGACCGCGAGGCCTACTTCGCCAACGTCATGCGGAGCTTCCACGGCAGCGTGCTCGAGCACGCGAACTACTCGTTCGCGTTCCGGTCCTGTTCCAGAGTGTTCACGCACGAGCTCGTGCGGCATCGCGCGGGCTCGGCGTTCAGCCAGGAGAGCCTGCGCTATGTGCGGCTGACGGACATCGGCTTCCGCGTCCCGCCGGCGCTCGAGCCGGTCCGCGACCAGGTGATCAGCCTGGTCGAGCAGCTCGAGGAGTTCCAGCTCTCCGCCGCGGATGCCCTTGGGCTCGATGACGACGGCGTGCCGTTCGCGGTCAAGAAGGAGATCACCTCGGCGCTCCGTCGACTCGCCCCGATTGGGCTGTCGACGGACATCCTCTGGACCGCCAACGTGCGGGCCCTGCGACACGTGATCGAGATGCGGACGGCTCCCGGCGCCGAGGAGGAGCTCCGACTCGTGTTCGACCAGGTCGCTCGCGTGATGAAGGCCGAGGCGCCGAACCTGTTCCAGGACTTCCGTCAGCTCGAGGACGGCAGCTGGGTCCCGGAGTGGCGCAAGGTCTGAGGCTGAATCGGCTAGTAGCTTCTCGTCTCGTGTGCCCGTCGCGGACGTAGACCGGGCTACGATCAATCTCGGAAGACGATGACGGCGGTCGAGGTCGACGATCTCTTCAAGAGCTACGGCAGCGTCAATGCCGTGCGCGGCATCAGCTTCAGCGTGCAGGCGGGCGAGGTGTTCGGGCTGCTCGGGCCCAACGGCGCCGGCAAGACGACGACGCTCGAGATCCTGGAGGGTCACCGCCGGCGCAGCGGCGGCACGGTCTCGGTGCTGGGGTTCGATCCCCAGCTAGGTGGGCGGGCGTTCCGCGAGCGGATCGGGATCGTCCTCCAGGCAGCCGGAGTCGACGCGGAGCTGACCGTGCGGGAGCTGCTGATGCTGCATGGCAGCTGGTACCCCCGCGAGCTGCCGATCGCGGATGTGATCGAGCTCGTCGGGCTCGAGCAGAAGCGTTCCGCACGCGTTGGAACCCTCTCGGGCGGGCAGCGGCGCCGGCTCGACCTGGCGCTCGCGCTCGTCGGAGATCCGGATCTGATCTTCCTCGACGAGCCGACCACCGGCTTCGATCCAGCGGCCCGGCGAAACGCCTGGGAGCTGGTCGACCGGCTGCGGCGACTCGGCAGGACGATCATCCTCACCTCGCACTACATGGACGAGGTTCAGCACCTGGCCGACCGGGTGATCGTCCTCAGTGCCGGCCGTATTGTTGCCGAGGGCCCCCCGGATTCGCTCGGCGCGGACGGGCCACCCGCGACGATCGTCCGTTTCAGGCTCGACGAGCGCCACTCGTCGGATCAGCTGCCGACCGAGCTGCTGCGCGCGATCGAGATCGGGGAGCGCGAGATCGTGATCCGGACCAGCGCACCGCTGCGGACGCTCACGATCCTGTGCGACTGGGCGACCGCGAGTGGCGCCGAGCTCCGCGCCCTGGAGGTGGTTCGGCCTTCGCTGGAGGACGTCTACCTCGAGCTGACGAGCGGATCGTCAGCGGTCGGAGATGGAGGGCCACGTGTCGGGAACTGACCGCGCGTTCTATCGCGGCCGGCCGTCGGCCCTGCGGATCCTGGGCGGTCAGGTCGTCTACCAGCTGCGGCTGCTGAGGCGATCGCCGATTGCCGCCTTCGCGACGCTCGTGATCCCGCTGATGGTTCTGCTGGCGATCGGCCTGCTCTACGCGAACGCCCGGGTGTCGACGCGGGGCGACATCCGCTACGTCCAGTTCTTGACGCCGGCGATGGTCGTGTTCGCGACCGTCACCGCTTGCTACATGGGGGTGATCTCCTCGACCGTGCTCGCCCGGGAGCAGGGCATTCTCAAACGGATCCGCGGGACGCCGCTGCCGGCGTGGGCCTACCTGACCGGTCGGATCATCGCCGCTGGGATCGTGGCGGGCGTCTCCTCGCTCGTCGTGATCGGAGTCGGCATGGCCGCCTACGGCTTCCACATGATGTGGAGTTCGGTGCCGCCGGCGCTGCTGGTGCTCACGACAGCGATCTTCTGCTTCTGCTCGCTTGGTTTGGCGGTGACGATCGTCGTGCCGAGCGCCGAGTCGGCGCTGCCGCTCGCGTGGGGCACGATGCTCCCGCTGTGCTTCATCTCCGATGTGTTCCAGCCGATCGACGGCGCGCCGGCCTGGCTTCGCTCGGTTGCCGCGGTGTTCCCGGTGCGGCGGTTCGCCGACCAGCTCGAGGCGCTGTTCAACCCGGTGACGGGAGGCACGAGACTCGACGGAGCCGACCTCGTGATGCTCGTCGTCTGGGGCGCCGGGGCCGCGCTGTTCGCGCTGATCGCCTTCCGGTGGGAGCCGGCCGGAGAGCACGGCGGGATCTTCCCCGCACTGCGGGCGATCGCCTCGCTTGTTCGCGAGCGGATCACGGATCTGCTCGGCGCGTGCGCCAAGCGACTGTCCGCCAAGGGGCGTCCGCTCTAGAAGGCACGCACCTTGCTACGGTCCGCCCGGCATGACCTTCGCTGAGCCCGCGCCTGAACCGGCTAGCCCGCGACTCGGCTGGGGGATCCTCGGCACGGGCGGCATCGCGCGCGCCTTCGTCGCGGACCTGCAGCTGATCGGACGCGACGTCGTCGCTGTCGGGTCACGGACCGCCGAGACGGCACAGGGATTCGCCGGCGACTTCGGAATCCCTCACGCGCATGCGAGCTACGAAGCGCTTGTCGAGGACGCGGCCGTGGACATCGTCTACGTCGCGACTCCGCACCCGCGCCACCACCACGACGCCTCGCTCGCGCTCCGCGCCGGCAAGCACGCGCTAGTCGAGAAGCCGTTCACGATCAACGCCGCCGAGGCCCAGGATCTGGTCGACCTCGCGACCGAACGGGGACTGCTCGTGCTCGAGGCGATGTGGACCCGCTGGCTGCCGCACATCGTGGCGGTGCGCGAGCTGGTGGCCCAGGGCGCGGTCGGGGACCTCCGGGCTCTGATCGCCGACCACACCCAGCTGTTGCCGGATGACCCGGCCCACCGCATCAACGCGCTCGAGCTCGGGGGTGGCGCGCTGCTCGACCTCGGCGTGTACCCGATCTCGTTCGCCTCCGACCTGCTCGGGCCGCCAAGTTCGATCGACGAGGTCGCCAGGTTCAAGGACACCGGCGCCGATGCCGAGATCGGCATCGTTCTGCGCTGCGCCGGCGAGCGCACTGCCGTCATCTACGCCGCCAGCACCACGCCCGGACCCAACACGGCGACGATCCTCGGCACCGAGGGGCGCATCGAGATCGACTCGGTCTGGTACATGCCGACAACGTTCAGGCGCTACGACGCCGAGCGCAATCTCGTCCAGAGCTTCGACGGCGCGGTGCCCGGTCGCGGCATGCAGTTTCAGGCCGAGGAGGCGGAACGGCTGATCGCCGCCGGCCGGCTGACGAGCGACATCCTGCCGCTGTCCGAAACCGTGTCGATCATGTCGACGATGGACCAGATCAGAGAGAAGATCGGGTTGCGATACCCGAGCGAGGGCCCCGCACCGGTTTCCTAGTCACGCCGCCCTAGCTGACGAGTCTGTGTCAGCCGGGGAGCGTCCGGAGGGCGGTGAGGATGTCGCTTACTTCGGTGCGTCCGGTGTAATCGGGGTGGATGTCGACGAACCGTACGGTGTGGTCGGTGTCGACGATCAGCACGGTGGGCATCGGCAGCCGGGTGCCGGCGTCTGCTCGGGTTGTGCGGATGTCCACGCCGAGGGTTCGTTGTGCTGCGAGTCCTTCCTCAGAGGGATCGAATGTGATCCCGAGCGCGTCGGCGACCTTGGCGCCGGTGTCGCTGAGCACCGCGTAGGTCAGCTCGGCTCGTTCCTGGGTGCTGAGAGACGCGTCCGGGGTCTCTGGTGAGATTGCGACTAGGCGAGCCGAGTATGCGCCGAGCTGGGGGAGCAGGTCTCGCTCGTACGTGCGTAAGGTGAGGTTGCAGTACGGGCACCAGCCGCCCCGGTAGAAGACGATCACGGCGGGCCCGTTGGCGGTGAGCTCGTCGAGCGTTCGGGTCCGGCCGGTCGCGTCTGGCAGCGCGAACGCGGCGAGCTTGTCGCCGACCGCCACCGCTCCCGTTGGGATTCCGCCGGCGGCGAGCGCGGCCTGGTCAGAAGCGAACACCGCGACTACCTGTGCGGGCAGTCTGCTGGCGGCGGCGGCTTTCATGTCGTTGACCTGCTCGGCGATCGTTGTCATCGCTCCTCAGCTCCTCTCGTCGCGATCCATTGGACCGAACGGTCCACTGGATCGCGCATCGTAACATGTAATGGACCGACTAGTCCAGCCCGCTAGGATCGGACAGGTGACGAGCGCTCAGCCGGCGACTGCGAAGGGACGCGAGACGCGCGAGCGGATCATCCTTGCCGCCGCCGAGCTCGTCGCCGAGCGCGGAGTCGCCGGCACCTCGCTCGACGACGTCCGCGCCCGCGCACAGGCGTCCAAAAGCCAGCTCTACCATTACTTCGCCGACCGTGACGACCTCATGCGCGCGGTCGCCAGAGCCGCGAGCGACGAGGTCGTTGGTGGCCAAGCCGAGCTATTCTCACGGCTCGACACGATCGACGGCCTCCGTGCCTGGACCGATGCGCTCGTGACCCTTCAGCAGGCCCGCAACGCCAAGGGTGGCTGCCCGATCGGCTCGCTCGCCGGCCAGCTCGCCGAGCAGGACGAGGGTGCCCGCATCGAACTTGCCGATGGCCTGGACCGCTGGGAGACCGCGATCCGCGACGGCCTCGAGCGAATGGCGGCCCGCGGCGAGCTACACACCGGCACCGACCCGGGCGCGCTTGCGCAGAACACGCTGGCGGCCGTCCAGGGCGGCCTGCTGCTCACCCAAGTCCGGCGCGACCCCGACCAGCTCCGCTCGGCCCTGAATGGCGCGATCAACGCGATCCTCGTCGCACGCGCCGCACCTTGATCCTCGCCCCCATACGTCCTCGAGCAGCTGGTGCGGCGCGGACGAGGAGCTGACGACGACGATTGGATCTGAGTGACGGCCCCGATCGAAACGGTCGGCTTACGAGACGACTCACACTGTGGCGCCGGGAACGCGATGATTGGAAGGCCCTGTACCACCAGGGGACCCCCATCCTGGCCACTTGATGTGCTCAGCGCAGCCGACTTCGATCGATCCAACCAGCCGCCGGCTTCGATCGTTCCAACCAGCCGCCGACTTCGATCGATCCAACCAGCCGCCGAGTTCGATCGTTCCACGCGGCCGCCGCCCCGGAGTGATCTCATACCCGCCCGTGAGGAGGATGCAGGTGTCACCGGAACCGCGAATCGAGCACAAAAGCGCACAGGCCTACTGCGCGATCCCGCCAGCGTGACGCTCGAGGATCTGGCGGCCGGCGCCGATCGCAGCTTCTCGGAGCTGTTCGCCTGCCTGCAAGCCCGGGGCATTGCGCCGACAGGCCCGCCGTTCATCCGCTACTCCCGCGTCGACATGGACGCCCGAGCTCGAGCTCGAGTTCGCGGTACCGATCGCCGCAGAGATCGAGGGCGGCACGCAGGTCGCGGCGGCCACGGTGCCCGCGGCCGCTACGTGACACTTCCTCGTAAGTGAGGACTGACATCGCGGCTTCTCGACTCTGTCGACCTTTCGGGCGCTCAGCACCGGAAAGGTCGACAGAGTGCAGGGCTTGACCCGGCGGCAGGTGTTGAACGCCGCCACACTCCCACTGCCCCCACCACCACCGGCGCCGCCGCTCCCGCCGATGGCAACCGCCGCAACCACCGCGAAGGCAACGACCGAGCTCACAGCAGCGGTACCCGCGGCCACCCTCGCCAAGCGCACTCCTAAGTCAAGCTCCCATTCCTTTACCTGGCGGTGCTAACGCAAAGCGCATGAGCGTGGTATCTCGAAAGAATCAGATCACGATTCCTGCGAACGTAATGCGCGAGGCGGGGCTAGAGCCGGGCGATGACGTCCGGGTACGGAGCGTCGGTCCAGGCCGAATCGAGCTTGTGAAGACCGACGAGCTCATCGCCGAGTTCGCCGGCCGTCTGGACTCCGGTACCTACCCGGTGGGGTACCTCGACGACGTTCGGGCCGGATGGGCGTAGTCGTCTTTGGCAGTGACGTCCTGATCGGCTTCCTCAGCCGCGACGACGCCCACCATCAAGACGCCATCGAGCGAGTCCGGCTTTCACTGACGCCCGGCAGCCGCCGACTCCTGTGCGCGGTGAATTACGCCGAGATCTTGGTCGGGCCGGTCCGAGCCGGCACCCATGAGTTGGTCGATCAGATGCTCGTGCAGTTCAACATCGAGACGATCACGGTTGACATGAACCTCGCCAAGCGCGCTGCAGCTGTGCGTGCCAGGACCAATCTCAAGCTCCCGGATGCGTTTGCG
>Ga0302181_10002881_pt1 | contig 12023 bp, 9 predicted proteins | sample I_Palsa_E3_3_FD_198786 | JGI IMG/M metagenome (GOLD analysis project Ga0302181, IMG submission 198786) | Peat permafrost microbial communities from Stordalen Mire near Abisko, Sweden - I_Palsa_E3_3 | ecosystem: Environmental > Terrestrial > Soil > Palsa > Peat permafrost | place: Sweden: Abisko... | reverse complement strand
TAGCCGTCTGCGACCCGGCCGGTGGTGTCGAGCGCGACCGGGTAACTCAGCGACGTGCCTAGGCCGCTCAGGTAGGTCCGGACGGCCTGGGCGGAGGGCTCGACCACCGTCTCATCGACCGCGACGAGCGGGGGCAGGCCGTCCTTGCGGGCTATCGCGACGTAGGAGTTGCCGTCGATGAGCTCGGATTTCAGGTCCGAGACCTCGGACAGCCAGGTGGCGAAGAACAGCACGAGGCGCGGCGACCCAGGTCCCAGCAAGACCTTGGTGTCGCTGGTAGCCGACGGCAGGGCGACGTGATCCGTGGGGTCCTGCATGGTGATGGAGGCCAGCGACTCCTGGCTAGCCACGTGTGGGTGACTCGGCAGCAGGCTGGATACCTCGTCGGCGAGCACCTGCGCGGACTGGCCGACGCTGGAGTAGGCCATCTGGGTCAGGTAGAGCTTTTGCTCCCGGCCGCGCTGATCGATCACGAACAGGGCGGGAGTGTGGTCGATCTGACCCTGCTCGATCTGCACGGCGATGTGGTACGCGTTCCACACCGCCTTCAGCTGGGCCGACGAGCCGGTCAGGAAGTCCCACTGGTTGACCATGCCGTGGACCCGGGAGTAGGCGAGCACGTCCGCGACGCTGGTGGCGGTCGGGTTCGCGTCGACGCCGAGCAGTTGCACCTGGTTGCCGGCCGCGCCAAGCAGTTGCTTGGCCTCCAGCATGCTCGCGGTGGTCAGCGGGCAGACCGTCGTGCACTCGGAATCCTCGAACGACAGCATGACGACCTTGCCGCGGAACTGGCTGAGCGACATCGGCTGGCCGAACTGGTTCACCAGCGTGATGTCCGGGGCAGGCTGCGAGCCCAGCGAGCTGCCGAGGTCCAGGTTCGGGTTCATCTCGGCTGCGCTCGAGGCCGGGTTGGCCTGCATGCCGCCGAGCGAGCTGGTGCTGCTGCTGGCGCTGGCCCCGCATCCAGCCAGGGCCGTCAGCACGCTCAGCAGAGCCGCGGCCGCCAGGGTGCCGCGTGCGCGGAACGTCTTCATCCCGAAAGACCTCCTCCTGCGCGGTCTACTACAGGCCATCGTAGGGGGCTGGCCTACGCCGGGCCGGGGGTGGGAGCCGATTGCCTGGCGGCGTCGGGAGCTGGCTGCCTGACGGGGTCATCGGGCTCGTCGCCGACGATCACCGCGCCGCCGTGCCCCCAGGCCACATAGCGGTAGGTCAGGTTGATCATCGTGGATATCCGGTTACGCCCGCCGAGCAGGTAGAACAGGTGCAAGACCAGCCAGGACAGCCAGGCGAGCGTGCCGCGCAGCCGCGGGCCCTGGGCCAGCTGGACGACGGCCGACCGGCGCCCGATGGTGGCCATCATGCCCTTGTCGTGGTAGGTGAACGGCTCGGTGGTGGCCTTTCGGGTGAGCCGGACGATCTGCGCGCCCGCGTGGCGCCCCATCTGCAGCGCGGGCTGGGCCAGCTGGGGGGTGGGGTCGTCGGGGTTGACCGCGACATCGCCCACGGCGAAGATCCGGTCCTGTCCCCGGACCCGCAGGTCGGGTCCGACCAGGATGCGGCCGCCCTGGCCCTGGGGCAGGCCCCAGCCCGTCACGGCCTCGGACGCGCCGACGCCGGCTGCCCACACGGTCAGGTTGCTGGGCAGGTTCTCGCCGTCGGCCAGCAGCACTTGCGTGTCGGTAATCTCCGCGATGCGGGTGTTCAGCCTGATGTCCACGCCGCGCTTGTCCAGCTGCACCCGGGCGTACTCGCGCAGCTTTTCCTGAAACGCCGTCAGCAGTGAGGGCGCCATCTCGATGAGCCGGACGTGGACCCGGGCCGGATCGACGTCGGGGAAGGTCGCGGCGAGTACCGTGGCGCCCAGCTCGGCGAGCGTGCCGGCCAGTTCCACGCCGGTGGCCCCGCCGCCGGCCACGGTGATGTGCAGGTCGCCGCTGTCCACGCTCAACCGCTCGAAGGCCGCCATCAGGTGATCGCGCAGCATGATGGCGTCGGTGCGGGTGTACAGGGCGAAGGTGTTATCAGCCGCCCCCTTGATGCCGTGGTAGGCGGCCGACACGCCGGTGGCGATGATCAGGTAGTCATAGCCGAGCTCGAGGCCGTTGGTCAGCTTGATGCTGCGGGACGCCGAGTCGATCGCGGCCAGCTCGCCGCGCCGGAAGATCGCTCGGTACCGTCCCGCGAAACCGCCCGCCGGGTAGGCGACGTCGCCGGGATTCAGCCCGGCCGTGGCCACCTGGTAGAGCAGCGGCTGGAACGTGCTGTACAGGTGATCGTCTACCAGGGTCACCCGCAGGCCCGCGCGCGTCAGCCGGGAGATGGCGGACAGCCCGCCGAAGCCCGCGCCGCAGATGACGACCTGGGGCGCGTTCGGGTCAGCCTCATGTCTTCTGGCGATCGTCCTCACCTTTCGAACCCGGTTCCCCCACCACGGTATCGATGTCCTTGCCACGCTTCGCCGCCTGAGCGTACAGCTCGAAGGCCCGGTGGTCCTGCTCGGTGTACGGCGGTGGCGCGATGCTACGCGGCCACAGCCGCTGTGCCGTTACCACGTTAATCTCCACCGCGTACAGGGTCAGCTCCGCCTGCAGGTACAGCCAGGCAAGCAGCCCGATCACCACGGCGAAGGTGCCGTAGACCGGTGAGGCGTGGGCCAGCTGGTGCGAGATGAAGTAGCCGCCCACGTACTGCAGGATCTGCCAGATGACGCCGGCGATGACCGCGCCGAGGCGCAGTTGCCGCCAGCCGATCTCCCGGGCCGTACCGAGCCTGAAGGCCAGCCAGAACACCCCGACGTTCAGTACGAGCGAGACCAGCAGCGCTACCACCTTGCCGCCGAAACCGGGGAGCACCCGGTCGGCTCCGCCGGTGGCCAGCGTGGACAGGGTCGTGGTCCCGATCAGGCTCAGGCCGATCACCAGCACCAGGCCGAAGCTGCGCAGCCACGACCACGGGAACCCGGGCCGGCGCGCGAACGGGATCTCCCACACCGTGTTGAGCGCGTTCTGGATCGCGGTCGCCACGCTGCGGGCCCCGATGAACGTGCCGAGCAGGCCGACCACGAGGGCCAGTCCCGACTGGTGCAGCGCGCCGATGTGGCCGAGTTGCTGGCCGATCAGCGGATAATGACTCAACGCCGAATTCAGCAGCCGATGCTGTAGGGCGGGGTGGTTCCCGAGCACGATGTCCAGCACGGTCACCAGCACGAGCATGAGCGGGAAGATCGACACGAAGGCGTAGTAGGCGATCAGCGCGGCCTGGTTGCCCGCCTGGTCGTCACCGAACTTCTTCCACACCGCGACCGGCACGGCCAGCCACGCGTACCGCTGCTGGAGCGTGTCCGCGGCCCGGGTGGCTCGCTTGACCTTGTTCATGAGGCAGGACGGTACCCCGCTCGGCGGCGTCCATCCGCCGGACCGCCACGGCCTACAGGTTCAAGGCCACCAGTTCGGGGCGCAGGCAGCCCTGGACGGGCGTCGGCGAGGCTGACGGGCTGACGTCCGGGCCCGGCGTGCCGCTCGCCGACGAGGATGGCCCGGGGGACGTCGGTGAGGTGGCCGTCGGCGCCGCGGTCAGGCCGGCGCTGCCACTGGGCGTCGCGGAGGGACTGCCACTGGGCGTCGCGGAGGGACTGCCGCTGGGCGTCGCGGACGGGCTACCGCTGGGCGTCGCGCCAGGGCTGCCGCTGGGCGATGCCGATGGGCTCGCCGAGACAGGCGTACGCGGGGCCAGCTGCGTGCAGGCCGCGATGATCACCAGGTCGCTGGCCGGGTCGGCGCTGCCGCCGACGCCGCTGAGGTCCACGAAATAGTGCGGCCATCCCAGCCCGGCGGCGGACAGGGTGACCCGCTGCGCGCTGATGTCGTAGCCCCAGGCGTCCCCGTTCGGGCCCTGATCGAGCCCGAGCGCCACGCCGTCCCGGACCGCGTACAGGCCCGCCGACCCGTAGACCGCCGACCCAGAGGCCGTCGCCGTCACCTGGCCGGTGATCGGGTTCACCGCGACGAGATTGGATCCCCGGGTTAGGTAGATCCGCTGTTTCTGCGGATCGGTACCCTCGACCACCGCCCCGCCGATGGTCCACAGCCAGGCGCCGGTCGTGCCGTAGTACGCGGCCACCCCGGCCGCCGAGGAAAACAGCACCACGCCGTCGAACGCCGCGCTGAACGTCCCGGGGAAGGAGAGTCCCTCGAGCGGCCGGATAAGGACTTGCGCGCCGGTCGCGAGGTTGATCTGGCGCAGCGCCGTGACCGGCGCCGAGCCCAGGAACCCGGTGGCCGATTCCGCCATGTAGAGCGTCCCGCCGTCGGTCCGCCAGGCTAGCTGGACCTGGCCGGTGCTCAGCCGCCAGCGCGCGCGCCCGGTGGCGTTGTCGTAGCTCGTCACCGTCGTGGGACCGACGATGACGGTGTACTGCGCGCTACCCCAGACCGCCCCGCCGAACACGGCCGCCGGGTAGCGGCCGGACGGGGTGCCGGTCGAGCTGGAGATCACCACCTCGGTGCGCTCGAGGTGTCCGGCGCTGGTGTAGGAGACGCCCGCGGTGACCTCGCCGGGCCACGTGCGCACGGAGACGATCGCCGCGCCCGCCGGGAAGCCGGTCAGCCCGTCGCCCCACAGCGGCGCGCCCGTCTTGGCCGAGTACGCGGACACGGTCAGTCCGGCGCCGAGGGCGGCGACGCCGTAGCCGACCGACACGTAGGCCAGGCCCGCCGCCGGCACGGTGCCGGTCAGCCCGGCAACCACCTGCCACGATCCCGTCAGCGGCCGGTTCCACTGGATCATGCTCGGCACGGACCCGGCCCGGCAGTCCGACCGGCACGCCGCCACCGGTACCCCGCTGACCGCGCCGAGCGAGGGATACGGCAGCACGGCCACGCCGATCAGGACCAGGGCCAGCACCCACCGACGTAGCCGCGGGGAGGTACCCGCCACACCCAGGCGGATCCGGCCGAAGACGGCGCGCGAGGCCCGGCGGCGCATCCGGTCGGCCACGCGGTTCATGGTCCGGCGGTGCGACCGCCGCAGGACCCTGCGCCGCGGCTTTCGCCTCACGACACCACCGTAGGAGAAACCGGAACCAAACGAGGTCGCCTTCTGGCCCCGCCCGGGTGGTCCCGCGCCCTACCGATAGCTTTGGACCGGTTCGCGTAGCGTTGGACCCGTTCGCGCTTCCCGGAGCCAGTCCACCTCAATGAGGAGGTTCAGCCATGACCGACCGTCCGCCGCTGCCCTATGACTACTTGCCGGAGGTGCCCTCGTTCGACGTGCGCAGCGATGACGTCGCCCATGACGAGATGATGGGCGAGAACCACGTCTTCGACGGGTTCGGGATGACCGGCGGTAACATCTCCCCGTCGCTATCGTGGTCCGGCTTCCCTGCCGAGACCAAGAGCTTCGCGGTGACCTGCTTCGACCCGGACGCGCCGACCGGCTCCGGTTTCTGGCACTGGGTCGTGCTCGACATCCCGGCGTCGGTAACCGAGCTGAACAAGAACGCGGCCGGGACCGGCGGAGACGGCCTGCCCGAAGGTGCGTTCCACGTCCGTAACGACTACGGCGCCAAGGATTTCGGGGGCGCGGCGCCGCCCGCCGGGGACCCGCCGCACCGCTACGTGTTCGCGGTGCACGCACTGGACGTGGATACCCTGGGCGTCGACGACGAGATATCGCCCGCCGTGGCCGGTTTCAACCTACGGTTCCACACCATTGCCCGGGGCCTGCTGATCCCGGTCTACGGCTGCTGATCAGCTAGATCGTTCGCCGCAACGGCCCGCGTCGTAGCCGGGCAGGCTCGCCAACTGGGCCAGCAGCCAGGGCGAGGTCAGCGCCTTGAGCAGCCCCTGGACCTCCCGGGATGCGGCGTGCTTGGCCGGCAGAACCAGGTCGAACCGTTCCTCCGCGAGCGGGATGACGTTGAGCCCGTAGGCCAGCGCCGCCGGCTCGCTCGCCACGCCCACGTCGGCGAGCCGACCCGCGACCGCCGCCGCGACCTGGAGGTGCCCGGCGGCCTGGCTGTCGTACCCGGGCAGGTCGGCCGGGTCCAGGCCTAGGCGGCCGAGCTCACGGTCGAGCAGCTTGCGGGCTTGCGCGCCCGGCTCGCGGTTCACCAGGCGCAGCCCTTGGCGGACCGCGTCGTCCAGCCCGGTGATCTGGGTCGCGGGACGGATGACCAGGCCCTCGCGCCAGCAGGTGAACCCCACCACCTCGGCGCCGCCGGGTATCGCGGCCTGGGCGCCGCCGGGTATCGCGGCCTGGGCGCCGCCGGGTATCGCGGCCTCGTGGCCCGGCTGGTGTACCCCCGCGGCGTGGACCAGTCCGGCCGCGGCCAGTCGCAAGGCCTCGCCGTTCCCGCACGGCCACCAGGTGAATCCCAGTGGCGGGTCGAGCAGGGCCAGCGGCGTCTCGAGCAGCGGCAGGGCCGGATCGCAGCCCGCCACGACAAGCGTGGCCCGCGGCGGCGCGATGGGCCGGACCGCGATCAGGTCACCGTGACTCTCCTGGCCGACCACCAAGCCGCCCGCCGGGCCGAAGCCGGCCCGGGCCAGCGTGTCCGCGCTCAGCGGCAGCGCGACGAACGTGTCGCCCACCGTCGCCAGCGCCACCCGCGAGCCCTCGCCGCCGACCGGGGCCACCGGTTGGGCCAGTACGGGATCGGCCGGATCACCCGGGCCGAACAGTTCCTCGACGGTCATGCCGAGCGCGTGGGTCAAGGCCAGCGCGACCCGCAGCGAAGGATCCGAATGGCCGGATTCCACGGCGGATACGGCCTGCCTGGTCACGGCGGCCATCCCTGCGAGTTGCTGCTGGGACAGGCCCCGGGCCTGCCGGGCCAGCCGCAGCCGCGTGCCCGCGGCCCAGGAAGCGTCTGTCACACTCCACACCCTATGATCCGGGGGATGAAGACGCAGATCATCGAGGTCCATACCGGCGGAAGCGAGACGATTCGGGATATCACCGGCGAATGCGCGGGGTTCGCGACCACGGCGTCGGCCGGAGGCGACGGGCTGCTACACGTGTTCGTGCCGCACGCCACGGCGGGCATCGCGCTGATCGAACTCGGCGCGGGCAGCGACGATGACCTGCTGGCTACCCTGGTCCGACTGCTGCCCGCCGACGACCACTGGCGGCACGCGCACGGGTCCCGCGGGCACGGCCGGTCGCACGTCCTGCCCGCCTTCGTGCCGCCGTACGCCACGCTGCCGGTGATCGGCGGCCGGCTGGCCCTGGGCACCTGGCAGTCCGTGGTGCTGGTGGACCTCAACGTGGACAACCCGGACCGCCAGGTCCGGCTGTCGTTCCTAGGCTGATGCGGGTCCTGGTCGAGGGCTCTGGCGGGGAGGGGGGCTGGCCGCAGCCCGGGTGCCGTTGCGCCTCTTGCCTAGGAGTGGGCAAGACTATACGAGTACGGTCGACCATTGTCGTCGATGATACGTTGAGGCTGGGGGGCGAGGAATCGGGGAGGGGGGAGGCGGGGGGATACCGGGTGCTGCGGCTGGCGGACGCGCGGGATGGCCGGGTAACTGGGGGCTGGGACGTGACGGGACCGGATGGGGAGCGGCTGCTGTATCCGGCTCGGCCGGGGGCGGTGCCGGTGGCGGTGGAGGGGGCGGCGGCTTATGACATCGCCTTCCTTGACCTGCTGGGGGAACCGGCGCAGCTTGGGCTGCTCCGGGCGCGGGGGCTGATTACTGCGGACACGGTGACGGCGGTGGCGTTCGCCGACCATCGGGTGTCCTCCGAGGCGGAACTGAGGCGGCGCTGCGGGTTCTGGCGAGTGATGCTGGCCGGGGACGGGGATGCGGTGACCACGGGCCGTTCGGCAGAAAGATCTTTGAAGTTCCGGCGGTTGCCGTGGAGGGTGCTGGTGCTCGGCGGGGCGCGGTCCGGCAAGTCGGAACAGGCCGAGTTGCGCCTGGCGGGCGAGCCGGACGTGACGTACGTGGCGACGGGGGCGGCGCCGGAGGCCGGGGACGCGGAGTGGGCGAGGCGGGTGGCGGCGCACCGGGGCCGGCGGCCGGCCTGGTGGCGGACGGCCGAGACCACGGACCTGGCTGGGGTGCTGGCCAGCGCGCGGGGCGCGCTGCTGATCGACGGGATCGGCACCTGGCTGGCGGCAGCGATGGACGAGTGCGGCGCCTGGGAAGGGTCGGCACACTCGGCGGCCCGGCTGGCGGCCCGGATCGCCGGGCTGACCGCGGCGTGGCGGCAGACCGGGGCCCACGTGGTGGCGGTCAGCGACGAGGTCGGGCTGGGCGTGGTGCCCGCGACGCCGGCCGGGCGGTTGTTCCGTGACGAACTGGGACGGCTCAACCAGGTGCTGGCCGCCGAATCCGAAGAAGCCGACCTGGTCGTGGCCGGCCGGGTTACACCGCTGTAACACAGTCGTGACCCAGGGACCAGAAACGGGCCGGCAGCCGCCCGAACGATAACGGTCCGGTGACAATCCGGCGATCACCTCGTATTCGGCGGTCACCGGAGGGGGATCTCTGCCCGCTCGCTGGTCAGCAACGGCCGCTGGCCGCTACCGTAGGAAGTCCTGCGGCCGGGCAGGCCCCAGTTGCGCCTCGCCATCGACGTCGGGCTGTCTACGGCGGCTGTCCCGGGGGTCCTGGGGGGAAGGTCCCCTCAGGCGCGGGGGTTCCGGGGTCGCCCCCGGGCCAGTACAGCGAGGTGATGACCAGTATGGCGCGCGTGGTAGTCATTGGCGATCTGATGACGGACACGGTAGCCCATGCCCGGCTCGCGCTCGCGCGGGGCAGCGACACGCCGGCGGCCGTGACCATGCACGGCGGGGGTTCCGGGGCCAACATCGCAGCGTGGATGGCGGCGGACGGCGGGGACGTGGCGTTCGTGGGCCGGCGCGGCGCGGACATCGCCGGACGCAACCGCGACATGGAGCTGATGGGCTACGGGGTGGACGCCCGGCTGGTGATGGACCCGGAGCGGCCCACCGGCACGTGCGTGGTCATGGTCACCCACAAGGGCGAGCGGACCATGCTCTCGGACCCCGGCGCCAACGCGGCGCTGTCCCCCGACGACCTGCCGCACGACCTGTTCCTGCCCGGCGCCCACCTGCACGTGTCCGGGTACACGCTGCTGTCCGAGGGCTCCCGGGCGGCGGGGCTGGCCGCAATCGAGTACTCGCGGCGGGCCGGCATGACGGCCTCGGTCGACGCGGCCTCGGCCGCGCCGCTGGAGCGGGCCGGCGCCGAGCCGTTCCTCGAGCTGTCCGCCGGCGCCGTGCTGCTGTTCGTCAACGCCGTTCAGGCCAAGATCCTCACCGGCCGCGAAGACGCCGAACAGGCCGCGCGCGTACTCACCGCCTGGTACCCGCACGTCGTGGTCAAGCTCGGGCCAGAGGGTGCGCTGTTCTACGCCAACGGCCGGCCACCGGTCCGGGTGCCCGCGCCGCCAGTAGACCGGGTGGTGGACGGGACCGGCGCGGGCGACGCGTTCGCGGCCGGCTTCATCCCGCCCTGGCTGGACAAAAAGCCGCCGGGTGAGGCGCTGGCCAGCGGCTGCCGGCTGGCCGCGCACGCGCTCAACCTCATCGGCGCGCGGCCGGTCCTGTGAGTTTTTTGGAGGAGCTTTTCTCACTGTCCGGCCGGGTGGCCGTGGTGACCGGCGGGAGTTCGGGGATCGGGGAGGGGATAGCCGTCGCGCTGAGCCGGGCCGGAGCCCGGGTGGTGCTCGTGGCGCGCGATGAGGCGCGCCTGCGGGTGGCTGCGGAGGGGCTCGGGGCGGGGGCCGGGGCGGGGGCGGGGGCCGGGGCCGCCTGGGTCAGCGCGGATCTGGCCGACCGGGCCGAGGTCGAGCGGGCCGCGGGCGCGGTGACGGCGGCGTTCGGATCGCCGGACATCCTGGTCAACTGCGCGGGGGTCAACCTGCGCCCGCCGCTGGCCGAATTGAGCATCGCGGACTGGGACCTGACCATGGCGGTCAACTTGACCGCGCCGTTCCTGCTCGGCCAGCGGTTCGGGCCGTTGATGGCGGCGCGCGGCTGGGGGCGGATTATCAACGTGACCTCGCAGCAGGCCCAGCGGGCGTTCCTGAACAGCGGCGGGTACGGGGCGTCCAAGGGCGGCCTGGCCGCGCTGACCCGGTCGCAGTCCGAGGCCTGGGCCGCATCCGGGGTGTGCTGCAACTCGGTGTGCCCCGGCTTCGTGCCGACCCGGCTCAACGCGGCGGTGGCCAGCGACCCGGCGCGGATGGCGGCGATGGCGGCGCGGACCATGGTGGGCCGCAACAGTGAGCCCGCGGACTTCGCCGGGACGGCGGTGTTCCTCGCCTCGCCCGCCAGCGTGTACGTGACCGGGCAGACGCTGTACGTGGACGGCGGCTTCTCCGCGACGTAAGCGTGTCGTTGTCGTTGTCGTTGTCGTCGGCGGATGCGGCGTTGGCGTTAGCGCGGCGTTGGCCCGCGCAGGCCGGCGGACGCGGCAGAATGTTCGGTATGGCAGCAGCCCGACGCGGGGGAACGAGCACTCCCCCAGAAGATTTCGAAGAGAACATCGTCGACATCGACGTCGCCGAGGAGATGCGCGACAGCTACCTCGAATACGCCTACAGCGTCATCTACCAGCGCGCGCTCCCCGACGCGCGGGACGGCCTCAAGCCGGTCCAGCGCCGGATCCTGTACCAGATGAACGAGATGGGGCTGCGGCCGGACCGCAGCCACGTCAAGTGCGCCCGGGTGGTCGGCGAGGTCATGGGCCGCCTGCACCCGCACGGCGACTCGGCCATCTACGACGCGCTGGCCCGGCTGGTCCAGCCGTGGGCGATGCGGCTGCCGCTGGTGGACGGTCACGGGAACTTCGGCTCGACCGGCGGCGATGACCTGCCCGCGGCCATGCGCTACACCGAGGCCCGGCTGACCGCCGCCGCGATGGAGATGGTCGCCTCCATCGACGAGGACACGGTCGACTTCATCCCGAACTACGACGGCAGCGAGACCCAGCCCGACGTGCTGCCCGCCGGACTGCCCAACCTGCTGGTGAACGGCGCGTCTGGCATCGCGGTCGGCATGGCCACCAACATGGCGCCGCACAACCTGGGCGAGGTCATCGCGGCCGCCCGCCACCTGCTGCGGGATCCTGCCGCGTCCTTGGACGCCTTGATGCGCTTCGTGCCGGGCCCGGACCTGCCGACCGGCGGGCGGATCGCCGGCCTGGAAGGCATCAGGGAGGCGTACGAAACCGGCCGGGGCATCTTCCGGACCCGGGCCACCGCGACGATCGAGCAGCTCACTCCCCGGCGGGCCGGCATCGTGGTCACCGAGCTTCCGTACACCATCGGGCCGGAGAAGGTCATGGCCCGGATCAAGGACCTGGTCCAGGCCAAAAAGCTCAACGGCATCGCCGACCTGAAGGACCTGACCGACCGCAATCGCGGCCTGCACCTGGTGATCGAGGTCCGCACCGGCTTCAACCCGGACGCGGTGCTGGCCGAGCTTTACCGGCTGACGCCGATGGAGGAGACCTTCGGCATCAACAACGTCGCCCTGGTCGACGGCCAGCCGCGGGTGCTGGGCCTGAAGGAGCTGCTCGAGATCTACGTCGCGCACCGTCTGGATGTGACGCGGCGCCGCACTGAGTACCGCCGCCGCAAGCGGTTGGAACGCCTGCACCTGGTCGACGGCCTGCTCATCGCGCTGCTCAACATCGACGAGGTGATCCAGGTCATCAGGTCCTCGGACGATGCGGCGGCCGCGCGGGAACGGCTGATGGCGATTTTCGAGCTGTCGGAGATCCAGGCCCAGTACATCCTGGACACGCCGCTGCGCCGGCTGACCCGCTTCGACCGGCTGGAGCTCGAGCGGGAGCAGGACGTCCTGCGGGCCGAGATCGCGTCGCTGACCGCGATCCTGGAGTCCGAAGCCCTGCTGCGCGAGTTGGTCGGCGACGAGCTGGCCGAGGTGGCCAAGAAGTTCGGCACCCCGCGGCGGACGGTCCTGCTCGAGGGCGGTGCCGAGGCGGCGGCCGCGGCGGCCGTCCCGCTGGAGGTCACCGACGACCCGT
>Ga0302181_10002870_pt1 | contig 12049 bp, 9 predicted proteins | sample I_Palsa_E3_3_FD_198786 | JGI IMG/M metagenome (GOLD analysis project Ga0302181, IMG submission 198786) | Peat permafrost microbial communities from Stordalen Mire near Abisko, Sweden - I_Palsa_E3_3 | ecosystem: Environmental > Terrestrial > Soil > Palsa > Peat permafrost | place: Sweden: Abisko... | reverse complement strand
CCGTCGCGCGGCCAGGGCCAGCCGCACCAGGCGCCGCCGTGACCGGCTCCGACAGCGGCCCGGCGGACGCTCCGTCGGCGACCGCCGCCACCGCGTAATACCTAGCCCGGCCAGGCTCGCCGGAGGTGTCGGCGTAGGGCCCGGCCGGGACGGCGAGCACATCCCCGCCGCCGTGATCCAGCGGCTCGAACCGTTCGGCGGCGGCCCCGGCCCGGTAGACCAGGTAGCCGGCCGCTCCGGGGACCGGGTCCCAGTCCAGCGTTACGTGCCCCCGGCCCGGCACCGCGCGCAGCCCGGACGGCGGCGGCAGGCCGTCCGGCGCACCCGCGCGGCCATCCCGGCCGGGAACGCCCCGCCGTCCAATGCGCTGTTCCCAGTCGGCGCGGGCCGCATCGGGGCGACCGGGGACTCCCATGTGGTTCTCCTCAAACCCTTGATCCGGAACGAGCAGTGCTGCTTGCCGCCAGTCAGCCATCAGCCTGCGATCGACATCGTCTCCATCGACAGGTACGTGTGGGCCGCCCACGCTACCGGGTCGCGCGCGAAGTCACGCTGGATGGCCCGGTTGCTGAGCGCGTTGTCCAGCGACGCCATGATCATCGACTGGTCGAGCTCGAGGTCACGCTGCCCGACCGCGCCGGTGACCGGGTCGACCGCGTCGAAGAAGCCGACCGGCCCGTACAGGCCCTGGTAATCCGAGCGCAGCGCCTCGATGTTGGCGTAGGCCTGCTGCGGCGCGGTGTCCAGCGCGATGAACGACGCATACGGTGTGACCACGTTTTCCGCATCGCATGCGGGGTTCTGGCATTGCGCGAGCCTCTCGTTCGGGTGGCTCGCGTCGGCCCCCACACCGTAGTACGGGAACGCCAGGCCCTCGACGCCGTACGCGTTGTAGTCGCCGGTGTCGTCCGCCGTGCTCGACGGCGACATGCCCCATACCTTGTAGCCGAGCTGCTGGGTGGCGTACTTGATCTGCACCTGCACGGTGCGGGTGTCCGCGAGCCCGAAGCTGCGGGTGCCCCAGCTGGTCTCCGGTACGACGATGTTCGGCATCATCGCCTCGAACATGCCGCCGCCGTAGGTCGGGATGAAGGTCAGGTTGGTGCCGGGGTAGGTGTAGTGCCCCTCCCACACCTCGAACTTCTGGCCGGACTGCGGGTCGGTATAGGTCTGCCAGTTGCCGCCCATCGGCCACTGCCCCTGCCAGGAGAAGTCCGGGTCGGTGGCCTGGCAGTCGGCGAACGGGGCCTTCGGCGGCAGCTCCCGCCAGCTGCGCCACCACACGTTGCCCGGCATCTGGCGCAGGCCCATGCCGATGTAGGCGGAGATCCGCGGATCGCTGTACAGGGCGCCGTTGTGGTAGTACTCCGTGTAGTTATTGCCGGAATACGGCGGCAGCCCGACGTAGTAGCCGCCGAACATCTGGCCGGTCGGCTGGTTCCCCGGGATCGCCGGGTTGGTGTTGCACTGCGTCTCGGCCCGGTCGTCGTAGAAGATCCCGAAGTTCATCGGCGCGATCAGGCTGTTCGCCAGGCCGGCCAGCTCCGGCATGGCCTCCCGGACCACGATGAGGCCGGAGGCGTACCAGCCGTTGTCGACGTTGGAGACGAAGAAGCAGTTGTTGAACGCCGGGGCGGCTCCCGCGGGGCAGTCCGCCTGGCCGGGGTTGCTCAGCACGTCGCCATTGGTGGTGTCGTACCACTGGTACAGGAAGCCGTCGTACCGCTGCAGGTGCGATACCTCGGTCAGCGTGGCCTGGATCCTGGCCTGCGCCTGCTGCTCGCTGACCAGCCCCAGGTCCCTGGCCGAGACCACCGCCCACAGGTACACCCCGATGTCGGCCGCTGAGGTGTACCGGCCGTATGTCGTGGGGGTGGCCGAGCCGCCCGCCAAGGTGAGGTTGTCCATCGGCAGGTTGGTCGCCGGGTCGATGTCCGCGTTGTAGAACTTCCACGTGTCGCTGGCCATGGACAGCAGGTTCGCCCGCTGCGCCTGGCTCAGCCCGTTATAGGTAGCGACCGGGTAGCCGCCCGCCCCACCCCCGGCGGCGCGGGCCTGCTGAAGCGGAGTCAGCGTCGCGATGAGGACCGTCGTAATGCCGACCGCCGCGATGACCCACCAGTACCTCGGTCTGGTGACCCGCAGTGACCTGATCATCTTCTGCCCCTGCCTGTTGTCGTGCTGCCTGTTGTTGTGCTGCCTGCGCGGTCCGCGGCGAACGGGTTCGCCACCGCGTCGAGCAGCTGGATCGTGGACTTGTGCGTCGGATGCTGCAGGACCTGCTTGGTCGGGCCGCGCTCGACCACCCGTCCCTGGTTCAGCACCAGGATCTCGTCGGTGACCAGCCGCGCGGACAAGAGGTCGTGGGTGATGTACAGCAGGCTCAGCCCGCGCGTCCGGGCAGGAGCGGGACATTATCAAAACGTTATGTTGCTGGGGTGGTCCCGCCCGTTATTCAGAGGTCCCGCCCGCTCGCTTATTCAGAGGTCCCGCCCGCTCGCTGGATCCCCGCGCTGGCCGTCGTATTTTCTGCGGGCCGCGGCGATGGCGTGGCGGTGTCGTTCCGCCCACGCGGTGAGGGTGGCGAACGAGTCGACGAGCTCCCGCGCGATGGGGGTGAGGCTGTATTCGACCTTGGGCGGCACGGTCGGGTACACGGTCCGGACGAGCAGGCCGTCGCGTTCCAGCTTGCGCAGGTTGAGGGTCAGCATCCGGCGGCTGATGCCCTCAATGGTGCGCTCCAGCTCGGTGAAGCGGATGGGCCCGGCGGCCGCCGCGACGATGATGCCGATGCTCCACTTGCCGCCGATGTGGTCAAGCACCTCATTGAGCGGGCACGCCTCGTCCTGGGCCGCCGCGGGCACAGCGATGTTCCTCTGGGACACCAAAGTGCCTCCTTCCGCCGCCGCCTTTTGTAACAGACAATAATCTCTGTTACAAGACATGCCCCAAAGGAGACGGACAGATGACCCCCGCAGTGCCATCAGCGCCTCCCGCGGCAAGCGCCGATGAGTTCCGGCTTGACGGATACGTTGCCCTCGTCACGGGCGCAGGCCGGGGGATCGGGGCAGCCATCGCCCAGGCCTACGCCCGGGCCGGGGCGGACCTGGTCCTCGTGGCCCGGACCGCGACCGACCTCGGCGCTGTTGCCGCCTCCGTACAAGCATTGGGCCGAACGGCACTGGTTATCCCGGCCGACCTCACCGACGTGTCCCAGGTGGTGAAGATCGTCGAGCGCGCTATCGCCGAGCACGGCAGGCTCGACATCGTCGTCAACAACGCCGGGGGAGCGATGCCCGCCAGCTACCTCGACACAACCCCGGAGGCGCTGGACGAGGCGTTCCACTTCAACGTTGCCGTACCGTTCGAACTCATCAAACGGGCGACCCCGTACCTGCTCGACAGCGGCCGCGGCTCGGTCGTCAACATCACCTCCAGAATGGACCGCCTCACCGCCCGGGGGATGGTGACCTACGGAACCGTCAAGGCCGCCTTCACCCAGCTCACCCGCCTCCTCGCGGTCGAGCTCGCGCCCGGCGTCCGGGTCAACGGGATCGCCCCCGGCGTAGTGGACACCGACGGCCTGAAAGCGGTGCTCACCGACGAACTGCGCGCGCAGATCGTCTCCGCCACCCCGCTGCACCGACTGGCCACGGTCGCCGACGTCGCCAGCACCGCCAGGTGGCTCGCCTCACCCGCCGCCAGCTACGTCACCGGCAAGATCATCGAGCTCGACGGCGGCGCCGAAGCCCCCGTGTTCCCCCACGACACGCCTGACCTCCGGCCAGCGAACAAGCAGTAAGCCTGCCCAGGCGAACAGCGGCGTCGCGTTGCGACTGCTGTCTGTCGGTCAGACCGCCAGCACGACTGCTTCCACGATTGGCTGTTCACCGGGCCAGCGCCGATCGCCCGACGCGCTACTTATGCGGGCTCGGCGATGCCGTCGGAGTCGCGCTCGCGGAGACGCTGGGGCTGGGAGATTGCGCCGGGCTGTCAGTCGCAGAAGAGACCGGCGAAGGCGATGACGAGGCAGGCGCCGAGGTCGACGGTGAAGACGTCGCGGAATTCCCGGGGGTTGGACTGGAAGAGCTGCCGCTCCCTGGCGCGGGGGATGGGCTGTGTGTCGGTGCCGACTTAGTTCCTCCCAGGACATGAGAGATGCTGGTGCCCGTGCCCGGCTGGTTCGACACCACTGAGGCCAACGGCTTCCCCACCAGTAGCTCGATCAGGGTAAGGCAAGCTATCGCCAGGACGAACACAACCAGGACTGCTCCGGCCAGGTTCTTCCAGCGGGCCCGGCCATGACGCGTGGATGACCGAAGCCACACCGAGAAATCCTGCCAGGAGAATCCCCGGCCCAGCCCGTTGACTGCCTCGGCGCCGCTGCCATCGCGCTGACCGTTGCCGTCCTGACCGTTGCCATTGCGCTGACCGTTGCCGTTCTGACCGCCTTCGCGCTGATCGTTGCGGTGCTGCCCGGCAGCGTGTCGGCCAGGAGCGCGCTTTCCGGTCACGCTGGCGGAGGTCCGCGTCCGCGTGTCATCCTGCCGGTCGCTGTTCCGCGTCTGCGTGTCATCCGGCCAGTCGCTCCAGGTGCCGCCGAGCGCGGGAAGCGCCTGAGTCTCGGTATCGTCGGCGCGGTGCGCCCGGCTGTCCGGCTGCGTCGGGGACGACTGGGTGACTTGATGATGGCCCAGCACCGCCGGCACGCCGCGTCCTTGTGCCAACGGCTGAATCTTGGCCGATGCCACCGAGTGGATCTTCTCACGGCTCCGGTCCAGAAAGTACCTGTAAAGCGCCACCCCCATGGTGCCGGCCACACTCATCATCGCAGTGCCGATGATGGTTCCCGCAACGCCGAGGAACGAGGCTGCGAGCGCGCCTGTCACGGCGGCCATCACGCTGGCCGCGACCTGGATGGAACTGACGTCGATCCGCCGCTCGCTGCTCATCACCCCTCCCCTCACAACATGCATCTGCGGTGGCGGGCGCCACCGGGAAATCAGCAAGGGCAGTTCCGAGGCTACGCGGGACAGCCGGTCGGCTCGCCCGTTTTGGGCTATCCGGGAACTGTCCCGGATCCGGAGCGGGCCGGTCAGCGGCCGTGATCGTCCGCGGGTGTGGCAAGCGTCATCGGGCCCCCTGGCGAGCCCGGCCGCCGCCGCGTATCCGGGCCGCGTTCCCGTCTGCGCCCTGCCGCCGCCCACGGCATTACCAGCCGGAACGCACCCACTTGCGGTCGACCTGAACGGCCGCACCGAACGGCGCACACTGCCCGCGCGGTGTCCCACCGATCACGGCAGGGCCATCCGGCTGACCCCGCAATCGAGGGATCCGGCGGACACCAGAAACCAGGCCAGTGATTTTGGACACCTGCACCGGCGGTTCGTGTGGGGCGACAGACTGTCCGTTCGGTACTCGCTACATCGGTACGGTCAGACCTGACCGCGCCACTCCCGCGATCAGCCCGACCGGGCGAACGCTGAGCTGCCGTGCCAGGGGCGGCTTGCCGGCGACGTAGGGATTCTGCCTTGGCCGGCGTCAGCATCATGGCGCGAAAGACCGGATGCGCGTTCACGTGCCAGCATGGCGTAGCTCCTGGCCGGTACCGTCGGCTGCGCAAGGCCGGGCAGTTACCCGGTCAGGGGCTGGTGGCCTGGGAGAAGGTTTCGGCTGCCTGGGCGGTGATCTGCTCCTGGTCCCAGCAGAGCTTCCCGGACTTGAGGTCATCGATGACCGCGCTGAGCCAGCGGGCTTCGGCGTCGATGACGGCGCGCTGGTACTCGGTCTCGATCAGGGTGATCCGGGGCGCGCTGTGGTGGTGGTCCTGGAGTTGGGAGTCGAGGTGCGCTAGGCGGTCCTGGATGACAGCCAGGCGCCGGGCGAGGTCGTCGGCGACCTGGTCCGGGTCGAGGACCATGGCGAACGACAGGGCGGCGGGGAAGACGGGGTACTCGTTGCGCGGGGTGGCGAGCATGTCGCGCAGCCAGCGCAGCCCGGTGCGGCGGCCTTCCTCGGTCAGCTCATAGACGGTTCGCTCAGGGTACTGCTGGGCGCGCTCGGTCTGGCGGACGGCGATGAGCCCGGCCTCGTGCAGCCGCCTGATGGTCTTGTAGAGGTTGGCCCGCTGGCCGATGTTGACGACCTCGTCCTTGCCCCAGGTCCTGATAAGCCGCTGCATGCCATAGGGGTGCAGCGGCCCGGCGCCCAGCAGGGCGAGCACCGTCAGCCCCGACGGTGACGGTCTAGGCGGCGCTGGCGGCATATCCGCAGCATACCCGCGCGCCGCTCCACATCTACTAGTGGTATTTACACTATTCGCGCTGACGAGATCTATCCCATGGTAGGTTAGTTACCAATAGTGTAATTACCTCTAGTAGCATGACCAGGAGTATCCATGGCAACTTCCCGGGCAGCACAGTGACCGCCGCCGCGCCCCCGCTCATCGAAGCCTGCGGCCTGCGCGTCCAGTTCGGGAAGGTCGCCGCGCTCGACGGGCTCGACCTCGTCGCCCGTCCGGGGCAGGTGCTGGCGATCCTCGGGCCGAACGGCGCGGGCAAGACCACCTTCGTCCGCACCGTGGCCACCCTGGTGCCGCCCTCGGGCGGCGAGCTCAGGGTCCGGGGCACCGACGTCACCAGGGACCCGGCGGCCGTCCGGCGCGAAATCGGGCTGGCCGGCCAGTTCGCCGCCGTCGAGCCGACGATGACCGGCCGCGAGAACCTGCGGATGATCGCCCGGCTGTTCGGCCATCGCCGCAAGGCAGCGGAGGCCGCCTCGGAAGCGGTGATCGAGATGCTCGGCCTCGGCGAGGTCGCCGGCCGCCGTGCCGGCACCTACTCCGGCGGCCAGCGCCGCCGCCTCGACCTGGGCGCCAGCCTCGTCGGGGCACCTCGGCTCCTGCTCCTGGACGAGCCGACCGCCGCGTTGGACCCGGCCGGGCGCGCCGAGGTCTGGGCCGCGGTGCGCGGCCTCGTCGCCGACGGCACCGACATCGTGCTCACCACCCACTACCTCGAGGAAGCCGACGAGCTCGCGGACCAGGTCGTGGTAATCGACCACGGCAAGGCGATCGCCGCTGGCAGCACGGCCGAGCTGAAGGCAGGGATCGGCCGCGACGTCATCGAGGTCGTCCTCGCCGACGGCGCTCAGCTCGGCGACGCGGCCGCCGTCCTGGAAACACTCACGGCCAGCGCGGCGATCATCGACCGCACCAGACGGCAGGTCCGCAGCCAGGCCACCGACGGGACCGCTCAGCTATCGGCGGCCATCGCGGCCCTCGGCACCGCCCGCATCCCGGTCAGCGAGATCGCCCTCCGGCATCCCACGCTCGACGAAGTTTTCCTGACCCTCACCGACACCAAAGCAGGCAGCCTCCGATGAGCCAGACCGCCGCCGTCTCCGTCCTTGCCTCTGGTGCCGGTGCCATCACCAGGCCCGCGACCCCGCCGGCGCCCGCGACTGCGGCCGCTCAGATCGCCGGGCGCGCGCTGCGTAAGTACTTCCGCACCCCGGGCCTGTTCGTCATGGGCATCGTCCAGGCAGCGCTGTTCCTGTTCATGTTCCGCTATGTCTTCGGTGGTGCCATCCGGGTCGGCTCGACTGGGTACGCCGGCTACCTGATTCCCGGTTACGTGGCCACGATCGTGCTGTTCACCGGTGGCGGGATCGCTGTCGCAGTCGCCGAGGACAAGGCCCGAGGGCTCACCGACCGGCTGCTGTCCCTGCCCATCGCCCGCAGCGCCCTCGTCACCGGGCGCACCCTCGCCGACTTCGCCACCAACGGCTGGTCCATCGTGTTCACCGCGGCGCTCGGGTTCGCCTTCGGCTTCCGGCTGCCCGCAAGCGCCGCCGACGGGCTCGGCGCGCTCGGGCTGTGCCTGCTGTACGGGCTGGTCTTCACCGTCGTGTTCATCGTCATCGGCCTGTTCGCACCGAACGCGCAGGCGGCGCAGGGCATGTCCATGATCGCCTTCGTCCTGGCGTTCGTCTCCAGCACCTACGTGCCGCCGTCCTCGATGCCCGGCTGGCTGCAGCCGTTCGGCAAGTACCAGCCGGTCAGCCCGATGGTCAACGCGGTCCGTTCGGCCCTGACCGGCGGAACCCACGACCTGGCTGTCGCCCTCATCTGGTCGGCGGCCCTGATCCTCGTCTGCATGCCCGTCGCTGTCATCCGCTACCGCCGTGCATGAGGCCCGCAACCAGTCCGGCACGTAACCAGATGACCGATCCATCCTGTACCCCACGGCAGCCAGAGCCGCCGGGCCGCGCAGACGCCATATCGGCGCAGGGGAAGCCGTCTGCCTGGACCGGCGGCCGATGTACCCCTACGAGGGCCGGGGCGAAATGCGCGACTGGCTGGCCGGGATTCTGCGTGACCCGGCCGATAGGACCTCTTCGTCAGCACGGTCATCAGGTGCGCCATCCGGGCCGCGAACCCGGCCACCTCGAACGCGACCGTGCCGGGAGCAGCAAAGAGCTGGCGCGGGAGAAGAACCGGTGCGCCCGGTCGTGACTCCAGCAGCGGGCAAGGCCCGCCCCGGCCAGCATGCCGCACACCGTCCGCTTCCCGGGCTGGGCGAGGAACCCGCAGGCCAGGCCGCAGAACGTGCGGAACGTGCCGGGCAGGCCCGCAACCGCACCGCCCGCGCCGTCGAGCGGGCCATCCCGTTCCAGCTCGCCTGCCAGGCGATCACCGTCACCTGGTACGCCACCGCCGGCCACCATCCCGCCGATGTAGAAGACCACCGCGCCCGCGCACCCTGGTACCGCGCCAAGGCCCGGCCATCGACCGCCGACATGGCCGCCAAGCTCCGCCGGGTCCTCATCGCCGCAAGATTTCAGGCATCTCGCCCCGACCAGCCAACTCCTGAAGAAATCAACGTCATCCGTCTAGCCTGGGAAGACCTCGCGGCATAACCGCGAAAGCCGAGCGCTATGCGACCGCACGAGTTTTGTCGAGCCAGCTTTTATACATCAAATGACTTTATCCTGTGTAGCGGTCCTGGTACTCGCGTTGAAGCGTTAATTAGTTCTTCGTCCAGGCCCGTACGTAGTCGACCTTCATGGTCTGCGGCACAGATACCGGGCCACCGACATTGTTGAGCGGCCCCGTCGAGTAAGTCAATAGCAGGTGCATGGGTGACCTGAGGATGCCCCGGGTAATCGTACCGACGAGTTTCCCGTCGTAGTAGTACCTGATGTAGCCGGGCTCCCAGTCGACGGCGTAGATATGCCAGCCGGTGTAGTCCTGTCCCTGCTGGAAGCCGCCCTGCCAGACGGGGGTGCTGCCGTTCGGGTACATGAAGTGCCAGCCGGCCGCGCCGTGGAAACTTTCGAAGACATCGATCTCCCCGCCGGCCGGCCAATTGGCACCGGTCAGCCAGAAGCCGCCCCAGTTATAGATGGTCCCGTTAGAACCGGGGGAGTAGATGCGGGATTCGTAGTAGCCATAGGTTTGGCTGAAGAGACCGCGTGTCCTTATCTGAGCGCCCGTGTACTGGTAGTTGCTGCCGCCGACCGAGCACGATGTGTCCTGCAGGGCCAAATGCAGGTAGCCACCGCTGACCGATACACTGCCAGGCGAGTAGCAGGCGTACTCCTGGGGGTTATTCGGCTGCCGCAGTCCTTCGACAATCCACTTCGAGGTGTCGATGCTCGAACCATTGAACTCATCATCAAACGTTGGCGACCCCCAGCCACTGGCGCCGGTTGCCGTACTGCCGATGCAGGGAGCGACCACACCGTCGTAGCTGCAGCCGGCGTTGGCACTTCCCGCGCTCGGAGCGGAGTTGCCGCCCGGCGCCGCGTTCTCGGACCAGTCCTGGTTTGGCTGGCTGCCCGTCTTACCGGTCACGGCAGCGACCGCGGCGCCGCCGGTATTGCCGTAAATGCCACGGTGATCAAGGCGTGCCTGAAGCCACGATGGCTGCGGCGGAAGGAGCGCATATGAGCAGGGACGATAGCACCTCAGGCCAATCGAGTAGCACGTAACGCTGGTAGATGTTCTCAGCTACCGATGGCTGGCCAGCACGGCGCTGCTGCTGAATAGGCGTGCAGCGAGATACGGCGTTGTCGTCTCGACGTAGCTGCTGGTGAGATGGTGGGCGTCAAAGTAGACGAGGACGTTGCCGACGACCGACGGGCAGACACCGTGCCCGCAGATGAACTGGTTCATGTCGATCACCCTCACCGTGCCCGCCATCAACCGTGCCGCCCGGACGGTCGGCGGATCCGGCGGGATCGCCTCGGCCGCCGGACGGTCACAGGCCGGCGAAGCGGCGCCGTGCTCGGAAACGCAATCCGCCGGATCGAAGTCCATCGTGGGGGTCTCCTGGATCGGGACCACGGAGATGCCGTGATCCTGGAGTTGCTCCCAGTACTGTGCCATCCCCGCCGCGATGTCCGCGTAGGCCGCAGACCCGACCCGGGAGTGTGCCACGGACCCTATCTCGGTGAAGTCGGACGTGATCACGACGTCGGGGCGGATGCTGGTGAGCAGGTCGTGCTGCACCGTGACGTCCCACTCGTGGCACGATGTGTACCGGACGTCGGGGACGCTGGTATTCGGATCGGTCATCCAGGTGGCGGTCCACGGGCAGGTAGCGTGCAGGTCGGTGACCAGCCTCCAGTGATAACGCAGGGCAAGCTCGTCGATAGCCGGGAACCAGTTGCCGGCCACAGAGTCACCGACCAGAGCGACGGTGAGCGTGGGATCAGTCGTGTCGCCGTACACGCACACCTTCGGCGCGACGGCGTACTCGCCGTCCAGGCAGCCTTGCTGCCAGTACTCGGGAATAGCCGCGAGCGCGTCGTCCGGCGGCGGCAGGACGGGCTTCGCCGGAACGCTGAACGCGTTGCCCGCGAGCGCCGCGGCACCGGGATAGCCCGGCCCTAGCTTGCCGTCCCACTGGCCAGGCACGCTCGCGAGGTAAACAGACACCAGGATCACCGGCAACGCGGCCACCAGCGCCATCGACAGGGACCGCCAGCCGTGCCCGGTCAGCTTCGGCGAGAGCCGCACCGGGTCTTCGACGTAGACCTTGGTCCACCACGCCGCCGCCAGCGACGCTACGATCAGGGCCGGGCCGCTCAGAGGACCGGGGCTCTTGCCGCTGTCGGCGGTCCACAGGCTGATCATGGGCCAGTGCCACAGGTACAGCGAGTACGAGATGCCGCCGAGAAAGACCATCGGCCGCGCTGACATCAGCCGCGCCGGGCCGCGCCGTTCCAGGTCAGATCCTCCCGCGATGACCATGGCGGCACCGCTGACGGGCAGCAGTGCGAGGGCTCCCGGAAACGCGGATGTCCCGCGCAGCGCGAAGGCCGACGCGAGCACGGCCGCCAGCCCGGCCCAACCGAGCCAGCCTTGCCTGCGGAGCACGCGATCGACGCGTTCGGGCAGCATGGCGAGCACTCCGCCGGCGCCGAGCTCCCAGATCCTGGTGGTCGTGAGGAAATAGGCGGCGGCGCGGTCAACCCGCGTCTCGTACACCGAGTACGCCAGGGAGGCGGCCACGAGCGTCACTACGAGTCCGGTGAGTACCACGCGGCGATGTCGGCGGCCGGCGACAGCCGCGACGACGAAGAGCAGCGGCCAGACCAGGTAGAACTGCTCCTCCACCGACAGCGACCAGAAGTGCTGCACGGGAGTGGCCGCACCGTTGGATGTCAGGTAGTTGACGGCCTCGTGTGCGAGTTGCCAGTTCTGGAAGTACAGCGCACTGGCCCTTATCTGTACGGCCGTATCGGCGAGCCGGCCCGGCGGCAGCACGAGACGCGCGACGACCCAGGTCACGCCGAGCACAAGAGCCGCCGCCGGCACGAGGCGCCTGGCCCGGCGGCCCCAGAAATCGAGTAGCCGGACTCGGCCATCGCGCTGGTAACCGCGCCAGAGATGGCCGGTGATCAGGAAGCCCGAAATCACGAAGAAGACATCGACCCCGGCGAAACCGCCGGGCACGAGCGACGGGTAGAGGTGATAGATCACCACCATCGACACGGCCAGCGCCCGCAGGCCCTGGATGTCTGGACGGAAACCGCGAGAGCT
>Ga0302181_10002863_pt1 | contig 12063 bp, 5 predicted proteins | sample I_Palsa_E3_3_FD_198786 | JGI IMG/M metagenome (GOLD analysis project Ga0302181, IMG submission 198786) | Peat permafrost microbial communities from Stordalen Mire near Abisko, Sweden - I_Palsa_E3_3 | ecosystem: Environmental > Terrestrial > Soil > Palsa > Peat permafrost | place: Sweden: Abisko... | reverse complement strand
GCGGCAGTTCGGGCAGATGCCGGGGCTCAACCAGATGACCTCGGCAAGTTCCGCCGGCGCCTCGGTCATCACCCTGCAGTTCAGCCTCGACTTAGGACTGGATGTCGCGGAGCAAGAAGTGCAGGCGGCGATCAACGCCGCCGGAAATCTGCTGCCCAACGATCTGCCCACGCCGCCGACCTACGCCAAATTCAATCCGGCGGACGCGCCGATCATGACGCTCGCGGTGACATCCAAGACCCTCAAGCTCACCGATGTCGAGGATTTGAGCTTCACGCGCCTCGCGCAGAAAATTTCGCAGCTTCCCGGGGTCGGCGTGGTCAGCATCAGCGGCGGCCAGCGTCCCGCGGTGCGCATCCAGTTCAATCCGCGCGCGCTCGCCAAGTACGGGCTCAACATCGACGACCTGCGCACCACCATCAGCAATGCCAACAGCAATTCACCCAAGGGCAGCTTCGATGGGACCACTCAGTCCTCCTCGATCAATGCGAATGATCAGATCACGGGCATCGACGGCTACCAGAACATCATCGTCACCTATTTGAACGGCGCGCCGGTGCATTTGTCGGACGTCGCCACCATCGTCATGGCGCCCGAGAACACCAAGCTCGCGGCCTGGGCCAATGCCACGCCCTCACTGATCCTGAACATCCAGCGCCAGCCCGGCGCCAATGTCATTCAAGTGGCGAATGGCGTGAAGAAGCTGCTGCCCCAGGTTATCGCCGACATGCCGCCGGCGCTCGAGATCAGCATTTTAAGCGACCGCACTCAGACCATTCGCGCCTCGGTCTCGGACGTGGAGTTCGAACTGTTTCTGGCGGTGGTGCTGGTGGTGCTGGTGATATTCCTGTTTCTGCGCAACCTCCCCGCGACGGTGATACCCAGCCTGTCGGTGCCGCTGTCGCTGATCGGGACCTTCGGCGTCATGTACCTGCTGAATTACAGCCTGGACAACCTGTCGCTGATGGCGCTGACCATTTCGACCGGCTTCGTGGTCGACGATGCCATCGTGATGATCGAGAACATCGCCCGCTATATCGAGGCCGGCGATGCGCCGATGGCGGCGGCGCTCAAGGGCTCGCAGCAGATCGGCTTCACCATCATCTCGCTCACCGTGTCGCTGATCGCCGCGCTGATTCCGCTGTTGTTCATGGGCGAGATCGTCGGCCGCCTGTTCCACGAGTTCGCCATCACCCTGGCCGTGACCATCGTGATTTCCGCCGCCGTGTCGCTTACCCTGGTGCCGATGCTGTGCGCCCGCCTGCTGCATCATCGGCCCGAGTCCAGCCGCAGCGCCTGGGACTTGAAGGCGGAGCGCGGCTTTCAATGGATCATCGACCGCTACAGCCAGGGTCTGGAGTGGGTGCTCGACCGCCAGGGCCTGACACTAATCGTCGCCGCCATCACCTTAGTCTTGACGCTGCTGCTGTACATCTTCATTCCGAAGGGCTTTTTTCCGGTGCAGGACACCGGCATGATCCAGGGAATTTCCGAGGCCTCGCAGACCATTTCCTATGCCGCGATGGCGGAGCGCCAGCAGGCTTTGGCCGCGGCGATCCGCACCGACCCCGATGTGGTGTCGTTGAGTTCCTTCATCGGCGTGGACGGCTCCAATTCGACCTTGAACAGCGGCCGCTTCCTGATCAACTTGAAGCCGCGCAGCGACCGAAGCCTGGATGCCAGCGCCATCATCCGCCGGCTGGAGCAGGAAACCGCCGGGGTCATCGGCATCACCCTGTACATGCAGCCGCTGCAGGACATCACCATCGATTCCGCGGTCAGCCGCACCCAGTACCAGTTCGTGGTCGAGAGCACCGATAACAATGATTTCGCGGCCTGGATTCCCAAGCTGATGCAAAAGCTCAGCAGCCTGCCGCAGCTCGCCGACGTGGCCAGCGACATGCAGCAGCAGGGCACGGCCACGGATCTGATCATCGATCGGGCGACAGCCGCGCGCTTCGGAATCACGCCGGCGACGGTCGACAACGTGCTGTACGACTCCTTCGGCCAACGCATCGTCTCGACCATTTACTCGCAGTCGAACCAGTACCGGGTGATTCTCGAGGCCGACCCCTCGATTCAGCGCTCCCTTGCGGGGCTGTCCGAGCTGTACCTGCCGTCCTCTGCCTCCAACACCAACGGCCAGGTGCCGCTGTCGGCCATCGTGCAGGTCAAGCAGCGCGCGGGCCCGTTGCAGATCACTCATCTGGGCCAGTTTCCGGCCACCACGATTTCATTCAATCTGGCCGCCGGCGGCTCCTTGGGAGCCGCGGTCGATGCGATCAAGCGGGCGGAGAAGGACATCGGCCTGCCGGCCAAGTTCGTCACCGCCTTCCAGGGCACGGCCGCGGCATTCCAGAACGTGCTGACCAACCAGGCGTTGCTGCTGCTGGCCTCGGTGATCACCATGTACATCGTGCTCGGCGTGCTCTACGAGAGTTTCATTCATCCGGTCACGATTCTCTCGACGCTGCCCTCGGCCGGCATCGGCGCCATGCTGGCGCTGCTCATCGTGGGCGATGATCTGGATGTGCTCGGCATCATCGGCATCATCCTGCTGATCGGAATCGTGAAGAAGAATGCCATCATGATGATCGATTTCGCCCTCGAGGCCGAGCGCCACGGCGGGCTCGCGCCGCGCGAGGCGATCACCCAGGCCTGCCTGCTGCGCTTCAGGCCCATCCTGATGACCACGATGGCGGCCTTGCTGGGCGCGCTGCCGCTGATGCTGAGCGGCGGGGCGGGATCTGAATTGCGCCGGCCCTTGGGCGTGGCCATCATCGGCGGCCTGATCGTCAGCCAAATGCTGACTCTGTTCACCACGCCGGTGATCTACCTGGCCTTCGACCGGGTCGCCTTGCGCCTCCGGCGCCGGCCGGATGCGGATGAGGCCGCGGCATGAATCTGTCGCAGCCCTTCGTTGAGCGTCCCGTCGCCACCACGCTGCTGACTGTGGGGGTGGCGCTGGCCGGCCTTCTGGCCTACACCCGGCTGCCGGTCTCGCCGCTGCCGCAGGTGGATTATCCGACGATTTCGGTGTCGGCTTCCTTGCCCGGTGCCGATCCGGAGACGGTATCGACCAGCGTGGCGGAGCCCTTGGAGCGCTATCTCGGACAGATCGCCGATATCACCGAGATCACCTCGAACAGCACTACCGGGCAGACGCGCATCACGCTGCAGTTCGAGCTGGACCGGGACATCAACGGCGCCGCGCGCGACGTGCAGGCCGCGATCAATGCCGCCTCGGCCGACGTGTCGACCAGCCTGTCCAGCAATCCCACCTACCGCAAGGTGAATCCCGCGGATGCGCCGCTGATGATCCTGGCGCTCACCTCCAAGACCCTGACCCGCGGCCAGCTCTACGATGCCGCCAGCAATGTGCTGCAGCAGAGCCTGTCGCAGCTGGACGGCATCGGCCAGGTGACGATCGGCGGCGCCACCCTGCCGGCGGTGCGCGTCGAGCTGAATCCGACCGCCATGTTCAAATACGGCATCGGCCTGGAGGATGTGCGCGCGGCTCTCGCCTCCGCCAATGCCAACAGTCCCAAGGGGGCGATCGAGGAGGGCGATCACCGCTTCCAGCTTTACACCAATGACCAGGCCAGCAAGGCGAGCGACTATCGCCCGCTGATCGTCGCCTACCGCAACGGAGCCGCGGTGCAATTATCGGATGTGGCCGACGTCGAGGATTCGGTCCAGGATCTGCGCAATGAGGGACAGGCAAACGGCGAGCCCTCGGTGCTGGTGATCCTGTCGCGCCAGCCCGGCGCCAACATCATCGACACTGTCGATCAAGTGAAGGCGGAATTGCCGCAGCTGCAGGCGGCATTGCCCAGCGATGTCAACCTCACCATCGCCTCGGATCGCAGCACCACCATCCGCGCTAGCTTGCGCGACACGAAGTGGACGCTGCTGCTGGCGGTGGCGCTGGTGACCTTGGTGGTGTTCTGGGCGCTCGGCGACGTGCGCGCCGCGCTGGTGCCCGCCGTGGTCGTGCCGGTTTCCATCATCGGCACCTTCAGCGGCATGTACCTGATGGGCTTCAGCCTGGATAACCTATCCCTGATGGCACTCACCATCGCCACCGGCTTCGTGGTGGACGATGCCATCGTCGTGCTCGAGAACGTCTCGCGCCACGTCGAGGCCGGCGTCCCCCGGCGCGAGGCCGCCTTGCGCGGTGCCAAGGAGGTGGGCTTCACCGTGGTGTCGATCAGCATTTCGCTGATCGCGGTGTTCATTCCCATCCTGCTCATGGGCGGCATCGTCGGACGGCTGTTCCGGGAATTCGCGGCGACCTTGTCGCTGGCGATCCTGATCTCCATGGTGATATCGCTGACCACGACGCCGATGATGTGCGCGCTGCTGCTGCGCCCGCCGCGGCATGACCGCCCGGCGCGGCGCAGCTTCCTGGACCGGGCGTTGGGCTCCTACCAGAGAAGCCTGGCCTGGTCGCTGCGCCACGGGCGCCTGGTGATGCTGGCCCTCGCCATTACGATTGCCCTGAATGTGCTGTTGTTCTGGATCATCCCGAAAGGATTCTTTCCGCAGGAGGATACCGGCATCATCACCGGCGGCATCGTCGCGGACCAAAGCATTTCATTCCAGCTCATGAAGGACAAACTCACGCAGCTGATGACCATCGTGCGGGCGGATCCGGCGGTGCAGAGCGTCGCCGGATTCACCGGCGCCGGCAGCGGCGGCGGCGGATCGCAGACCAACACCGGCTCGGTGTATGTGCTGCTCAAGCCGCTCGGGCAACGCAAGGTATCCTCGGATGAAGTCATCGCCCGCCTGCGCGGCAAGCTCTCGCAGGTGCCCGGCGGCCGGCTGTTCCTGCAAACCGTGCAGGACATCCGGGTCGGCGGCCGCCAAGCCAATGCCGAGTACCAATACACCCTGCAAGCGGACAACATTGCCGATCTCAACGAATGGGGTCCGAAGCTGCTCACGGCCCTGCAGCGCAGCACGGTGATCGCGGACGTGAATTCCGATCAGCAGCAAAAAGGCCTGGAAACCGATGTGAACTACGATCGCAGCACCGCGGCGCGCCTGGGCCTGACCGTCGGCCAGATCGACAGCACACTGTACGATGCTTTCGGGCAACGCCAGGTCTCGACCATCTACAACGCGCTGAATCAATATCACGTGGTCATGGAAGTCGCACCGCGCTACTGGCAGAGCCCGGAGACACTCAAGTACATCTACGTCAGCACCGCGGCAGGCGCGGCCAGCGGCACACAGAGCACCAATTCCTCGGCCAGTGGCACTTCCGGTACCCCCGGCACCCCCGGCACCCCCGGCACCAATGGCACCATCGGCACGACCGGTGCGTCGGCCACGACCGCGGCGGGCGTGAGCAACTCGGTGCAAAATGCGCTGACCAATGCCATCGCAAATACCGGCCGCGGCGCGGTCTCGAACGGCGCCGCGGTGAGCACCAGCGTCGAGACCATGGTGCCGCTCGCGGCGGTGAGCAGCTATCAATACGGCACCACGCGCCTGGCGGTGAACCACCATGGATTGTTCGCCTCGACCACGATTTCATTCAACCTTCAGCCCGGCATGTCGTTGAGCGACGCAACTCTCGCCGTCAACCAGGCGATCCAGGAAATCCACATGCCCACGTCGATTCACGGCGTGTTTGCCGGCACGGCCGGGACATTTCAGCAATCCTTATCCACGGTACCACTGCTGATCGCGGCCGCGCTGCTCGCGGTCTATATCGTGCTCGGCGTGCTCTACGAGAGCTATATTCATCCCATCACCATCATCTCGACGCTGCCGTCCGCGGGCGTCGGCGCGGTGCTGGCACTGATGGCGTGGCATATCGAATTCAGCATCATGGCGGCGATCGGCGTCATTCTGTTGATCGGCATCGTGAAGAAGAACGCCATCATGATGATCGACTTCGCCATTCACGCCGAGCGCACCGAAGGGATCGCGCCCAGCGCAGCCATCTATCAGGCTTGCCTGCTGCGATTCCGGCCGATCATGATGACCACGCTGGCGGCGTTGCTCGGAGCGATTCCGCTGGCCTTCAGTTTCGGCAACGGCGGTGAACTGCGCCGGCCGCTGGGAATCTCCATCGTGGGCGGCTTGATCGTCAGCCAGGTGCTGACCCTTTACACCACCCCGGTGCTGTATGTGTATCTCGACCGGCTGCAGACCTGGGCCAAGAGCCGCTGGCCGCGGCGCTGGACGGACGCGGGGACGGCGGGGGCGATGCCATGAACGCCGGCCGCGGATTGATCTTCGCCGCATCGCTCATGCTGGCTGGCTGCAAGGTCGGCCCGAATTACCACCGTCCCGATGCGCCGGTTCCCACGGCCTACAAGGAATTGCCGGCGGACGCCCCGCAGTGGAAACCGAGCTCGCCGCAGGACGCGCAGGACCGGGGACCGTGGTGGGCCATCTATGCCGATTCCGAACTGGATGCTCTCGAGCGCCAGGTCAACATCTCCAATCAGAATGTGAAGCAGTACGAGGCAGAGTACCGCGAGGCCGTCGCGCTGCTGAAAGAAGCCGAGTCGCAGCTCTATCCCACCGTCACCGTCAATGCCAGCGCGCAGCGCGGCGGCGGCGGCGGAGGAACCCCTGCCGTGTCGAGCACGGTCGGCAGCGGCGCGGGCGGAACCACGCATACCGAATTCACGCTCGAAGCGGCGCTGGCGTGGCAGCCGGACATCTGGGGAAGCATCCGGCGCCAGGTGGAGAGCCGCAAGGCGGGCGTTCAGGTCAGCGAGGCGGATCTGGCCAATGCGCGGCTGTCGGCACAGGCGACTCTGGCGGCGGATTACTTCGATCTGCGCGCCGCGGATTCCTTGCGGACCCTGCTCAAGCAGGCGGTGTCGCTCGATGAGCGCCTGGTGGAGATTACCCGCAATCAGGCCAACGCCGGCACCGCCAGCAGCGGCGACCTCGCCTCGGCGCAGGCGCAGCTGGCATCCACCCAGGCGCAGCTCGCGGCGGTCGACCAGCAGCGCGGCACCTATGAGCATGCGATTGCGGTGTTGACCGGACATCTGCCCTCGGAGCTGGCGGTTGCGCCGGCGCCGCTGACCTCCAGCGTGCCGGCGGTGCCGCTTGCGCTGCCGTCGACGCTGCTCGAGCGCAATCCCGGCATTGCCGCCGCGGAGCGCCAGATGCAGCAGCAGAGCGCGCTCATCGGCGTGGCGATCGGCGCCTATTTTCCCACCATCAGCTTGAGCGCCCTCGGCGGCTACGCGGGAGATCCGCTGTCCAAGCTCTTCAACGTGGGCAACCGCATCTGGTCGCTGGGCGCGGCGGCGAGCGACACGGTGTTTCAGGGCGGTGAGCAGGTGGCGGCGGTTTCGAACGCGCGCGCAACCTACGATCAATATGTGGCGAACTATCGGCAGACGGTGCTCTCCAGCTTCCAGCAGGTGGAGGATGAGCTGCTGGCGCTGCGCGTCCTGCAGCGCGAGGGGGAATTTGAATCGCTGGCGGTACGCTCCGCGCAAACGGCATCGGATGTAGCCTTGAACGAATTCAACGCCGGCACCGTCGCCTACACCACCGTGATCACGGCCGTGCAAACCCTGATCGCCGATCAGCAATCGGCGCTGACCATCCAGCAAAACCGGCTGGTCGCCAGCGTCACCCTGATCGAAGCGCTCGGCGGCGGCTGGGATGTCTCGCAGCTGTCGAAATAGACCTCAGGCCTAGCCCCGGCGCGCCTTTTGCACCTGCGCCATCACCGTCTCCCAGGAGGTGGGTCCCTGATGCATGGCGAACACGGTATCCACCTTGAGGTTCTCGCGCTCCACCGCCTGTGCGACCTCGTGCATCAGCTCGGGGTCGTATAGGGAACCGTCTTCGTTCAAAGACAGCGTGTCGCTGGCATACAGCAATCGAAATTCCGGGAAGTACACCATGTATTGGCGCTCGGTCGAGGCGCCGCGCAACGGATAGATTTCCACCCGGTTGGCGCCGCTCCCCAGCAGCATCTTGCCGGCGACGATATGCCACGGCTTGATCGGCTGCTGCATGCGCGAGAGCTCGTCGGAATCCAGAGTGTGCGGCGCGCGCACCAGCCGGTCGAGAAGCGGTCGATTCAGATCGAGCACGTACAGCGCAAGTCCCTGCGATACGGCGAAGCGCACGCCGCCGATATGCGGCCAGGAATCGGAGGTCGACAGCACGGCCTTGATTGGCGCGCCTGGATAGCGCCGCCGGGCCTCGTCGATGACACCCTTGGTGTACATGCCTGAGATCGGCGCCTCGAGAATCAGCAGTCCGTCGGATTGTTTCACGATGGTCGAATTCCATGCGCCCGGAAACAGATCGACACCCGGCGCGAGCGCAGTGGATTTCTCCGGATGGAACGGCCAGTTCCAGCCGTGCGAGTCGTTGCTGCGCTTTGCGACGGCGGCATCCATGGCAAATTGCGCAGTGTCGGCGGGCGCGTCGAACTTCAAATCCAAAGCCTGTGTGGAGCTCCACACCATGCCATTGCGTTCCTCCACCAGATTGGTCGGAAAACTGATGCCCTGCACCAGCTTGTAGTTGTCGAAGTAGATGCGCTGCTGCACGTCGCCCCAGAAGTGCCACATGTCCTGAAATTGCTGTGTGGTCTGCACCGCATCCGGCAGATGATTGAAGGGATTGAGCAGCACGCGCACCGGGATTCCGCGCCAGTCGAACGCCACGGCCGTGTGCATCGTGCCCCTCAGGAGTTCCGCCGGCGCGTAGCGCAAGTCCGCAGCCCGGGATGCGGTGAACAGCACGCGGGCGGGCCCGAGCGCCAGCAATTCGCGCGCGGCCTGAAGCTCGCCCAAGCCGCAGGGCGAGTCGCCGCTGTTCGAGTGATGGACCCCGCCTTCCGCGCCCACGATCAGCGTGGCCTCCGATTCCGCCTGACCTTGGTCCGACTCAGGCCAGGTGGCCTTGGCCTCGGTCCGCAGACGCCCATTCACCAGATCGAGCGTCGTGTCATCGCGCTCGTAGGCGCTGATGAACGGATCCTGCCGGTACGACTGCTCGACCAGCAAGGTGTGGCCCACGGAATGCAATTGCACTGCGTTGAGCTGCAGCAGTCGCTCGCGGCCCCCCATGGCGACCAGCGCGAGGTCGATGCATTGTCCCGGCGTCCGGTCATTGCAGCCCGGATGCGCGTTTGGCGGCGCGCCGGCGGCGACCGCGCTGAGCGCAACCAGCAGCCCGGAATATGCATAACTCCATCTGATCATGGTCGGTCTCCTTGAGTTGGCTGATGCGGCGGATCGACGGGCGGCAGCAAGGACGCGAGATGCGGCACCTCGGCATCGCGCACCCAGGCATAGGCCACGATGTGCTCCAGGATGTGCTGCACATAGCCGCGGGTCTCGGTATAGGTAATGTTCTCGACCCACACATCCGCATCCGTGGCCTTGACGGGCTGCCAGCGCGCCACCGCGATCGGTCCCGCGTTATAAGCCGCGAGCGTCACGCCCAGGTGATCGCCGTAGCGGTCGAGCAATTCGCGTAAGTAAGCGGCGCCGAGGGTCACGCCCGCGTCGGGATCGAAGCTGTCGTGTGCCACCGGCAGGTGCCAGCGCCGCGCCACGGCCGCGGCGGTGGCGGGCTGAATCTGCATCAGCCCGCGCGCGTCCGCGCGCGACACGGCATCCTTGCGAAACAGGCTTTCCTGACGCATGACCGCCAGTATCCAATCGGGCGGCACGCGCGCGAGCTTGGCGGCTGCGGCGACCGGTTCCGGGTAAGGCCGGGGATACCGAAGGCGTACGTCGTCCCATTCGCCCGCTTGCGCGAGGGCCGCAATGGCCTGCGCATACCAACCCCAGCGCGCCGCCAGGTGGGCGGCCTGCACCTTGATCTCCGGCAACGCGCCGCCGATCACCACCGCCCACTCGAGCGCCGCCTCATCCGTCATATCGCAGTCGAACAGCTCGTGCGCACGCACCATACCGGGCTCGGCGGCAATCGCGGCCTGCACGGCCGGCTCATCCGGCGAGGCGCGCGCATTCAAGTTGTACGCGCGATGCAGCCGATCCGCTGCCAGATAGCCGTAGAAATCGCGCATGCCGGCGAGTGCATCGAACAGCGGCGCAGCCGCCTCGTTGCCGGAAACGGCTGCCGTCGCGCGCGCCCGCCAGTAGCGCCAGCGCGGCTGCGTGGCGAGACTCGAGGGCATTTGCTCGATCCAGTCGAGCGCTCTGCGAAAGTCGCCCGACCATAGTGCCGACCGCACCCGCCACTCCTGAACCTGGCTGTCGGCGGAATCCGCGGCGCTCAAGCCATCGAATGCCGCCAGCGCCGCCGAACTGTGTGCGTAGGCAAGGCCGAGCGCCGCGGAGCGACGCAGCCGGCCCTGCACCACGGAGGTCATGTCCGGCCTTGCCAGCAACCGCGGCAGCAGCTCCTGCGCGGCTGCGGCATCGATGTCGGCAAGGCGGCTGAATCCTGCGGCAAGCGCCTCTGGATCGACGCTGAGCGAGGGATCGTTCGCCAGGCTGCCCAAAGGCGCGCGCGGCGCCGCCAGCAGATCCGCCCACTGCAGCAGCGGCGCGGCGCGCGGAGCGGGAACATCGCTGAGAAACTCGCGCGCCAGGCGCGGATTATCGGCCGCGAGCGCGGCGCGGGTGCGCATTTCGGCCAACGCGGGAGTCACCATGCCCTGTGAGCGTAGCCATGCAAATACGCCGTCGCACTCGTTGGGCTGCTTCTGCGGCAGGTTCCAGCGCGTCAATGCCTCCCCGGCGAGGCCTTGCGTGCTGCCGGTCGCCAGCAGGCCCTGCAGGCGGTCGCAGATCAGGTGCGGGTCCGTGACATCGTGCGCCCGCGGCAGAAACCAATCCCAGCGCGCCCTCTCAGCCAGGCTCTCGAGCCATTCGCGCTTGAGATTGTGCATCACGGGCTCGCCCATATGCGCCTTCTGGAAGGCATCGATGGCCGCATCGAGATCCTCGCCCGGCTTTAGCGCCACATCGCGCCGCAGGCGGGCCGCGATCAGATAATCGTGAATCGCGTAAGCCTCGAGCGCCGGCGAGTCCGCAGGTTCCGGCTGGTGCTGCCGAATGCGCTGCATTGCCGCGACAAACTCCTGCCGGACCGGGTCGGCGGCAGGGGCCGCAGGCGTGGGCGCGGCGCTGTCGGCCGCCGCTGCGTGGCCGGCCGCCAATAAGCAACCCAAAAACAAGCAACGGAGTTCCAAGCGCCGCGACATGAGGCAGTCTATGCAAAGGCGGCCATGTTCGGCCACAATCGCTGCCCACGCGCGCCACCACGGAAAAGCCCAACAAGGGAAAGCGATGAAAGCTCTATTGCACACCGCATTGCTCTGCCTCCTGTCATTCGCCGCATTGCAGGGCACTGCCGCGCATGCCGAGGATTTGACTTCGCCGATCGGCCGCTGGAAAACCTTCGATGACAAGAGCGGAGCGGCGCGCGGAATCGTGCGGATCTACGAGCAGGACGGGAAGTTTTGGGGCCGCCTGGAGGAGAGCCTCACGCCCGACGCGGAGTCCAGAGTCTGCTCGGTGTGCACGGATGAGCGCAAGAACCAGCCGATCATCGGCCTGATGATCATCCGCAACGTGAAGTTCGAGAACGGCGAGTACGGCGGCGGCGACATTCTCGATCCCGATACCGGCTCGGTCTACCGCTGTAAGTTTCACCTGGAGCAGGGCGGAACGCGCCTGGTGGTTCGCGGCTTCATCGGTTTCTCGCTGCTCGGCCGCTCGCAGACCTGGCAACGCCAGCCGTAGATCGGGGCCCCATCAGTGGGCGGGCGGCGTTTTGGACTGCGCAGGCGCCGTGGGCTTGGGCTGATACTGCAGATCCACCGCGACATACCCGCAGGCGCCGAATCGGCCGGCATGTCCCGCGCCGGTGAGATCGTCGAACATGATCAGGGAGCCGGGTTCCTCCGAGTGCTTGGTTCCATCGGACAGCTCCAGCTCCATCGAGCCCGCCAGCACCAGAAAGATTTCGCGATACGGGGCCGGGTGTTTCGGAAAGGCGAAGTTCGGCGGTCCGGTCATGAGCACGACATTCGACGGCTCACCGAGTTGAAACTCCCGCAGAGTTGCGCCGAGGTAGCTG
>Ga0302181_10002861_pt1 | contig 12066 bp, 7 predicted proteins | sample I_Palsa_E3_3_FD_198786 | JGI IMG/M metagenome (GOLD analysis project Ga0302181, IMG submission 198786) | Peat permafrost microbial communities from Stordalen Mire near Abisko, Sweden - I_Palsa_E3_3 | ecosystem: Environmental > Terrestrial > Soil > Palsa > Peat permafrost | place: Sweden: Abisko... | reverse complement strand
CGATATCGCCGGCCATGGCGGCTACGCCAAACAAGCCGGCCGGCCGGTCACTGCGCCCGAACCCCCGGTTGTCCACCAGCACAAGCCGGAAGTGGTGCCCCAGTTTCCGCAGCACCGGATCCCACCCGGAACGGTCGAAACCCATCCCCTGGATCAGGACCAGCCATGGCCGCCGCCGGTGCATAGTTCCGCGCAACTCGTAGGCGATCCGCAAGTCACCGCTGCGGGCGTACCGGGTCCAGCTCACATCGGCTCCTGGCGGCAGGTCGGCGAGGCTACCTTGTTACGGGTGAAGACGCCGGGGAGTCCACGGCACTCCCCGGCCAGGAGACCGGTGCGTATAGTGAGCATTTGCTAACTATATCAAGCAATCGCGCCGACCGCTGGCGGAACGGCTATCCGGCGCGTGACTGGATGGCGGTGAGGGCCACGGTGTAGACGATGTCGTCCACCAGGGCGCCGCGGCTGAGGTCGTTCACCGGCTTGGCGAGGCCCTGGAGCATCGGGCCGATGCTCAATACCTGCGCGCTGCGCTGCACGGCCTTGTAGGTGGTGTTGCCGGCGCCGAGGTCTGGGAAGATGAAGACGCTGGCGCGCCCGGCCACGTCGCTGTCCGGACGCTTGTTCTGCGCCACCGAGGCGATAGCGGCCGCGTCGTACTGCAACGGGCCGTCGACGGCCAGACCGGGTTCGCGTTCGCGCACGATCCGGGTCGCATCGGCGACCCTGTCGACGTCGCTGCCCGTACCTGAGGTGCCGGTGCTGAAGCTGATCATCGCTACCCGGGGCTCGATGCCGAGGGCCCGGGCCGAGGCCGCGCTGGCGATGGCGATGTCGGCCAGTTCCTCGGCGTCGGGCCGGGGGTTGATGGCGCAATCGCCGTAGACGACGACCTCGTCGGGCAGGCACATGAAGAACACCGACGACACCAGCCGGCTGCCCGGCCTGGTGCCCAGGATCTGCAGCGCCGGGCGAACCGTGGCCGCGGTGGTGTGGACCGCGCCCGCGACCATGCCGTCGACCTCGCCCTGCTTGAGCATCATGGTGCCGACCATGATGGGGTCGGCGAGATGATCGCGTGCCATCTCCTCGGTCCAGCCTTTGTGCCGTCTCAGCTCGGCCAGCGGGGCGACGTAGCGTTCGGCGGCGGCCTGGGGGTCGACCACGGTGACGCCGCCGGGCAGCCGCAGCCCGAGGCTGCGGGCCAGCCCGGCGACCTGGTCCGGCGGTCCCAGCAGCACGCAGCGGGCGATGCCGCGCTCCGCGCACGCGACCGCGGCCTGCACGATGCGAGGCTCGGTGCCTTCGGGCAGCACCACGCACGCGTCGGCGGCGCGGGCGAGCTCGACCAGATGGAAGCGGAAGGCGGCAGGGCTGAGCCGGCGAGACCTAGAGGAGCTGCGCAGCGACTCCAGCCAGACCGCGTCCAGCGCATCGGCGATATTGTCTACTACGCCCTTGATCCGTTCCAGATCGTCGATCGGCAATCCCGGGTCGAGGTCATGAATCCGCGTCGCGGTCTCGTAACTGTCACCGTCGACCACAAGTACGGGCAGGCCGGTCGCGCACGCAGCCTGGGTGAGCTCCCATACCCGCGGGTCCGGCTCGGCCCCGGCGGTCATGAGCAGGGCGGCCAGCCGGGTCCCGCTGAGCACGGCGAGGCAGGCCGCCATGACCACGTCGTGGCGGTCTCCGGGGACCACGACGAGCCGGCCCTCGGTGAGCACGCGAAGGCCGCCGGGGATGCCCTGGGCGAACACCGCCACCTCTTTGATGCGCCGGGACAGGTCACCCTCGCTGAGCACCCGCGGGCCCAGCTCGCGGACCAGGTCGCGGACCCGCGGCCAGGTCAGCTCCGGACGGTACGGCACCGCGGCGATGAGGCGAAGCCCGTGCTGGGCCAGCGCCTCGCCCAGCTGCGCTGCCGCCGACGGATCCCGGGGCGGCACGCCGTTGACCACGCAGCCGACCACGCGTGCGTGCTCACCCGACCAGTACCCGCTGGCCGTGATGGCGAGCGACTCGGCCAGGCGCTTGACGGCGTTCCCGGCCGGGCCTAGCTCCGCACCGTCGGCCTGGTCCTCGCCGCTCACCGCGCCTGCCGCCGGCCAGCTGGCGACCAGCACGACGTCGGCGTCGACCGCTCTGGCCAGCGCCTGGTTGAGTCCGCCGGCGTACAGCTTGGCCGGACCCGGGCTGAGCCCCTCGACGACGACGACATCGGATCGGTCATGCACCGGCTGCCAGGCCGCGACGATCTTCTCAAGTACCGCGTCGAGTCCGCCCGATCCGAGCTGCTGCTCCAGGTCGGCGGTGGACAGCGGATCCGGAGGACGCAGCGCAGTGGTCGCCGTGGCCAGCGCGATCGAGCGGTCGGGGCCACCGTCGGCCCGGGGCTGGGCTACCGGCTTGACGAAGGCGACGTTCACGCCGCGCCGGTCGAGGGCCCGCACCAGGCCGAGGCAGGTCCTGGCCAGGCTGGCGTGGGCTGCGGCTGGCACGACCAGCAAGGTCCGGGTCATAGCATCATCCCTGCCGCGTGGGCGGAAGACCGTCGGCGATGAGGATCGGCGGCGATGACGCTTGCGGTGTCGCGGGCGATCAGTAGCTCCTCGTCCGTCGGCACGACGAGCGCCAGGACCGAGCCGGACCCGGTAACCACGCTGATGCGGCCCCCGGTCCGCCGACCATGGCCGGCATTGGCCAGGACGTCCTCAGTCAGGCCGAGGAAACCCAGCCGGCCGAGCACCAGGCTGCGGACGACGGCACTGTTTTCCCCGATGCCGCCGGTGAAGACCAGCGCGTCGAGCCGTTCAAGCCCGACCACCAGCCCGGCGATCGCCTTAGCCAGCCGGTGCACGAAAACCTCGAGCGCGAGCTGGGCCCGCTCGTTTCCGCCCGCGGTCGCGGCTTCGACGGTGCGCATGTCATTGCCCACGCCGGACAGTCCCTCAAGCCCGCTGTCGAGGTTCAGCGCCCGGGTGAGCTCGTCGACACCTCTGCCGGTCCGGCCGGCCAGGTAGCTGAGCAGGCCCGGATCGACGTCGCCGGAGCGGGTCCCCATCACCAGGCCGTCCAGCGGGGTGAGCCCCATGGTCGTATCCACCGACACGCCGTCGCGCACCGCGGTCGCGCTGCACCCGTTGCCCAGGTGCGCGGTGACCAGCCGGAGCCCGCCGGGGGCCCGGCCCAGCATGGCGGCCGCCTGCTCGCTGACGAAGCGGTGACTGATGCCGTGGAACCCGTAACGCCTCACTCCGTGCTCGGTGTACCACTCCTCGGGAACCGCGTAGCGAAAAGCGTACGGCGGCATCGTCTGGTGGAACGCGGTATCGAACACGGCGACCTGCGGCAGGTCAGGCAGGATGGTCCGCACCGCCTCGATGCCGGCCAGGTTCGCCGGGTTGTGGAGCGGCGCCAGGTGACTAAACGAGCGCACCGCGGCCAGGACGGCGTCGTCCACCCGGATCGAAGCGGTGAACCGCTCTCCGCCGTGCACCACCCGGTGCCCGGCCCCGAGCAACTCAGCGCCGGAATGGCCGGCCTCGGCCAGGTGAGCCAGCACCCGGGCCACCACGGCCTGGTGAGTAGCGCCGGGAAGCTGTTCGGTGACCGCTGCCGCCGGAAACCACTGGACCCGCAGCACCGCCTCCGGCGTACCGAGCCGCTCGCCGATTCCCCCCATCAGGCGCTCGCCACTGCCGGGGACCAAAAGCGCGAACTTGACCGACGAACTGCCCGAGTTGAGCACCAGCACCAAGCCGCCAGAACCGCCAGCGGCGGCCTGACCGGAGCTCGCGGCCGTAGCCGGCTCCGCCGGGTTTCTCATCGGCTCCAGGGTCACAGGCATGAGATCGTCCTCTCCCCCGGCTGCGCGGTGAAGCCAGCCACCGAGGCGATCATTCGGGGTCACCCCACGTCCAGTTCACGATTTCCGGCATGTCCTGGCCATGTTTGGCGATGTACTGGCCGTGCTCGACGAGCTTGTCCTGCATCAGCTGCTTGAGGTAGGCGCCCGTGGCGCCGAGCTGCGGGAGCCGGTCGATCACGTCCTGGACAAGGTCGAAGCGGTCCAGCCGGTTCTGCACCCTCATGTCGAAGGCCGTGGTGATGGTGCCCTCTTCGTTGTAACCGCGGACGTGCAGGTTGCGGTTGGCGCGGCGGTAGGTCAGCCGGTGGATCAGCCACGGGTACCCGTGGAAGGCGAAGATGACGTGTTTGTCCTTGGTGAACAGCGAGTCGTAATCGGTGTCGGTCAGCCCGTGCGGGTACTCGCTGCTCGACTGAAGTTTCATCAGGTCGACGACGTTGATGACCCGGATCTTCAGGTCGGGCAGGTGCTCGCGGAGGATGGAGACGGCGGCCAGCACCTCCAGGGTGGGCGTGTCCCCGCAGCAGGCCATCACGACGTCGGGCTCGGAGCCCTGGTCGTTGCTGGCCCAGGGCCAGATGCCGATCCCTTCCGTGCAGTGCACGACGGCCGCGTCCATGGTCAGCCACTGGGGCATGGCCCGTTTGCCCGCGACCACGACGTTGACGTAGTGCTTGCTCCGCAGGCAGTGATCGAAGACCGACAGCAGGCAGTTCGCGTCGGGCGGCAGGTACACCCGGACGATGTCGGCTTTCTTGTTGACCACGTGGTCGAGGAAGCCGGGGTCCTGGTGGGTGAAGCCGTTGTGGTCCTGCTGCCAGACGTGGGAGGCGAGCAGGTAGTTCAGCGAGGCGATCTTGTGCCGCCACGGCAGCTGCGCGGTGACCTTGAGCCACTTGGCGTGCTGGTTGAACATCGAGTCGACGATGTGGATGAACGCCTCGTAGCAGTTGAACAAGCCGTGCCGCCCGGTCAGCAGGTAGCCCTCGAGCCAGCCCTCGCACTGGTGCTCGCTGAGCATGGAGTCAAGCACGCGTCCGGCGGGCGCGAGGAATTCATCGCCGCGCTGGGTCCGGGCCTCCCACTGGCGGTCGGTGACCTCGAAGACCGCCCCCAGCATGTTCGAGAGCGTCTCGTCAGGACCGAAGACACGGAAATTCCGCTGCGCCTCGTTGAGCACGGTCACGTCGCGCAAGAACTTGCCAAGCACGCGCGTGTCCTCGGCGTCCACGGCGCCGGGGAATGGCACTTCCACGGCGTGGACACGGAAGTCCGGCATGCGCAGGTCGCGGAGCAGGATGCCGCCGTTGGCGTGCGGATTGGCGCCCATCCGCCGGTCCCCCTCGGGGGCCAGCTCGGCCAGCTCCGGGATGAGGCGGCCGTTGGCATCGAACAGCTCTTCCGGCCGGTAGCTCTTCATCCAGCTTTCCAGCTGGCCGACGTGCTCGAGATGATCTGAATCGACCAGCAGCGGCACCTGGTGGGAACGGAACGTGCCTTCAACTTGCAGCCCGTCGACGACCTTCGGGCCCGTCCAGCCCTTGGGCGACTTCAGTACGATCATCGGCCACCGCGGCCGGGTCGGCGGGGAGTTTGGGTTCTTTGGGGTGTTTGGGTTCGCGTCGCCGGGGCCGCGCGCATGGTCCTGAATCCGGCCGATGCCCGCGATGGCCTCGTCCAGCGCGGAGGCCATGAGCTGGTGCATCTCATCCGGGTCGGCGCCGGACACGAAGATCGGCTCCCAGCCGCAGCCGCGCAGGAACTGGTCCAGTTCGGAATCCTCTATGCGAGCCAGGACGGTGGGGTTGCTGATCTTGTAGCCGTTGAGGTGCAAAATCGGCAGCACGGCCCCGTCGCTGACCGGGCTGAGGAACTTGTTGGAGTGCCATGCGGTCGCCAGGGGGCCGGTCTCGGCCTCGCCGTCACCGATCACGCACGCGACGATCAGACCGGGATTGTCGAACGCGGCGCCGAAGGCATGGCTGAGCGAGTACCCAAGCTCGCCGCCTTCGTGGATCGATCCCGGAGTCGTCGGCGCGACGTGGCTGGAGATCCCCCCGGGAAACGAGAACTGGGTAAAGAGCTTCCTGAGCCCGGCTTCATCCTGGCTGATGTCCGGGTAGATCTCGCTGTAGGTGCCCTCGAGGTAGGTATTGCCCACCAGCGCCGGGCCGCCGTGACCGGGGCCAGCAATATAGAACATGTCCAGGTCATACTTCTTGATAACCCGGTTCAGGTGAACGTAGATGAAATTCTGGCCCGGTGTCGTGCCCCAGTGCCCGACCACAAGCGGTTTCACATGCGACAGTTCGAGCGGCTTTTTCAGCAGTGGATTATCGTAGAGGTAGAGCTGGCCGACAGATAGATAGTTGGCGGCCCGCCAGTACGCATCCATCCGGTGGAGCAGTTCCGGGGCTTCAGGCCCCGGCAGCACGGCATTCATGGTCTTCATTAGTCGGTCCTTTCCCTGGTGATTCACTACGTCACCAAGGTCTGGAGCGACGCTCCCGGGGGGCTAGCCCGGACTGCCAGCGGGGCATAAACAGCTACATCTTCGACCATACGCTCGGCGAACGCCCCGGAGCAACGCCACCGCCCTTTGGCCATGAGGCACGGTCATAACCGGTCGTCCAGGGACGTCCACTACGGATGACCCACTATCCGCGGCAGGATGACCGGCACCAGACCCGGAAATTCGCGAATGAGGGAAAACGGAAAAAGTGTAGTAATGTCAAAAATGTTGCTCCGGACCCCGGCAGCTGTACCGCGTAAAAGTCGCGGCTGCACGCAGGGCCCGGATTTTTCTCGTTAGACGCAGCAACGCGGGCCAGGATGCCGCAGACCTAGGGAACGGCGAACCCGCGGGAGAAATATTCTCCCCTCGCCATCTCCCCGGTACTACCAGCTGCCGCGTGCATCACAAAAGGGAATCAGTCATGGGCGTTATCCCCTGGCCCGCGGTCGGCCAGGCCGCGGGGTTGCTTGCCAATATCCTGCTCCCCGGCAAAGATCTCGGGACCTTATCTTCACCGGCCTGACCGGCATCACCGCGACCCTGGGCGGCGAAACGCCGGGCCACCGGGACATACCAGAAGGATCGCCATGAAAGCCCTGATCATCGTCATCGTCATCGTCATCATCGTGCTGGCGATCGGCGCGGCCCTGTCCGCGCGGATCATCAAGCAGTACCAGGAAGGCGTGCTGTTCCGGCTGGGCCGGGTCCGCGGCCCCCGCAAACCCGGCTTCCGCCTCATCATCCCGTTCTTCGACGTGCTGCACCGCGTCTCGCTGCGGATCGTCACCATGCCGATCCAGTCCCAGGGCATCATCACCCGCGACAACGTCAGCGTCGACGTCTCCGCCGTCGCCTACTTCCGCGTCGTCGACGCGGTCAAATCCGTCGTCGCGATCGAGAACGTCTACTCCGCCATCGACCAGATCGCCCAGACCACCCTGCGCAAGGTCGTCGGCCAGCACACCCTGGACCAGACCCTGTCCGAGACCGACAAGATCAACCTGGACATCCGCAAGATCCTCGACGTCACCACCGTCGACTGGGGCGTCGAGGTCACCCTGGTCGAACTCAAGGACATCCAGCTGCCCGACACCATGAAGCGCGCCATGGCCAAGCAAGCCGAAGCCGAGCGGGAAAAACGCGCCAAGATCATCAACGCCGAAGGGGAATCCCTCGCCGCCGCCGCCCTCGGCGAGGCCTCCGACACCATGATGGCCCACCCCCTGGCCCTGCAACTGCGCAACCTGCAGAGCCTGGTCGAAATCGGCGTCGACAAGAACACCACTGTGGTGTTCCCCGCCCCTCTGATGACCACGATCGCCGAACTCGGCGCCTTCCTCGCCCGCGAAAAAGCCGCCGCCAGCACGTCGCCCCTGCCCCTCGCCGACCGCATCCCGCCGTCCGCGCCCGCCGCTAACGGATCTGCCGTGAGCTAGGCGCACAGGCCGTCGGGCGCGGCATCCGGACAGGAACACGGAGGTGCCTCCGCGGGTGATCATGTGCTGAGCTGAGTCCCCGCCCTGGTCGCACGGACAGACCCCCGCCCTGGTCGCACGGACAGACCAAAGCGCACTGAGATTCCGGACGGGCTGTCACCACGCCCGTTCGGAATCATGATCATTTGAATTGAAGGCTGAGCCGATATTCGGGGCAATTTGGGGTCGGTGTCCTTGGGGCTGCGAGCCGGAACTGAATATGGCTGCGCAGAGAATGAGCAGCGACGAGATGAGCGGTCTGCGGGTCTCAACGATAATATTGAGGCGGCTATCCAAGACGGCGGCGAGGGCGTATTGTGAAGAAAAGACTATTATTGGCAATTGTCCTGCACCAGGCCAGAGAGAAGGTGCGGGCAGCCGCGTCGCCCCGGACCTCGGCGGCACGACCGATCATGGCCGGATCGGATCAAAGGTGCCTCAGTGGTGCGTCGGCCCTCAACTGCGCATTTCGCGACCGGAGCAGCTGCGTCACCCGCGGCGCGCCCCGAGCATAATGCCGTGCTTAAGGACATCTACCCGGTACGGTGGACCGGCCGGCAGGCGGTCGTGACGCTTCCCGAGCATATCGATGCGTCTAACGCCGGGCAGATCCGTGAGGAGCTTCTGTCGGTCATCAACCGCGGCGCGGAGACCGTGATCGCGGACATGACCACGACGATCTCGTGTGATCACGCGGGGGCGGATGCCGTGGTCCGCGCCTGTCAGCGGGCCGTCATCAGCGGCGCCACGCTGCGGCTCGTGGTCGGCACCCGGATCACCTGGCGAATGCTCAGCCTCGGCGGTCTCGACGGGCTGGTCTCCATCTACCCGTCCCTGGAAGCGGCCGTGGCCGCCGAGCCGCCGGACGGGAACGAGGCTGCCGTCCCCCCGGCTGAGCAGGCGCACCGGAACCTGGAACTGTTCGACACCGTCATCACCAGCCTCTTCCACGTCGGGCTCAGCCTGCATGTGGCCATGGACCTGCCCTCGGACGCGGCCAGAGAGCGTATCGCGGCGGCGGTCGGGTACCTCGACGAGACCATCCGCGAGGTCCGCGACCACGCATTCGCCGCCGGCGGTCACCAGACCGCGCCCCGTACTCCACCGCGCGACGACACCGCAAGACCGCGCGACGACACCGCAAGACCGCGCGACGACACCGCAAGACCGCGCGACGACACCGCATGATGCCGCCATTCGGGCGGGCAGCCGTTTGAGGGTCTCCGGTGAGTGGGCCCAGGAAACCCAGACCGTTCAGGGCGAGCGGCGGCTGCGTGGTGAGAACGTTGCCCGGCACGCCGAGCAGCGCCAGCGCCGTGACCCGCCGGCCCGTCCGCGTTGAGCTCACGACATCACTCCCTCGGCACAAGCCTGGCGCGGCGTCTCAGGTCACTAAGTGCCGCAGAGCCGGGCTTCGCGCGAAGCCGGGCATACGTAGGCAGGAGATAGCCTTTGGTGTCCGAGGGGGAGCTGGGGTACGAAACGCGTGCCGTTGACCGGCTGGCGTTCTTTTCCGATGCCGTCGTCGCCATCGCCATCACGCTGCTGGCTATCGACCTGCCGGTGCCCGAAGGGAGCAACGTCCGTGCGTTCTGGGCTTCGGTCCGGCACAACGACGGCCGCTACGCGGCGTTCCTGATCAGCTTCGCGGTGATCGCCGCGATGTGGACCAATCATCACAACATCTTCCGTTATCTTAAGCGGGCCGACAGGCGGCTGCGGGACATTAACACCATCTGGCTCCTGGCCATCATCGTCAACCCGTTCGCGACCAAGCTGCTCACCTCCAGCGGGCCCGAGACCCTCGATACCCATTCCTTGCAGTTCGGCTTTTACGCGCTCATCCAGGTGCTGGAATCCGCGGCAATGTTCGCCATGCTGAAGCACATGATCTCGCACCAGCAGGCGCCCGACGCCCCGCGGTCGGCCGTGACCGAAATGGCCTGGCGGTCCGGGTGCGTGATGCTCGCCTTCGGGCTGTCGATCCCGGTCTTCTTCGCCACCCCCGACGCCTGGGTACTGTGGATCGTCGGGCTGCTGTTCGGGCAGCTACGCCAGCTTCGTCCCAGAGGCCGCGCCATCCCCCAGGACAAACCCTCCCGGCCGGCCGGCCGGCAGCCGGTCCCTGGGGAAAGTGCCTAGTGCAGCCAGAGTTACCCCGATCGCGTCACCCGCGGCCGCAGCCTCCCGGCAGTCAGGATGATCACCTGAACGCGGACTCCATGCTGGCGATGCCGCCGCCGACCATCCACACGTTCGATACCGCGGATCCACAGTCACGTTCGGTCCCTCCTTGGCAGGGTGAAGGGCTAGCTGGCGAGGGCCCAGAACGTGCAGTGGTGTTCGGCGGCGAAGCCAGTCTCGACGCCCGGCCGGGGCGGGACCAGGGACAGTATCTGCTGGCTGGTGCTGTCGAAACGGGGCCACCACGGGTCGGCGAGCGAGTTGGGGGATCCGGTCTTGGCCAGGTTCGTCCAGTACTGTCTCATGGCCGCGGCCAGTTGCTGCTGCGATGGGGTGAGCACGCCGGGGAACGGGGTGTTCGCCAGGCTGAACAGGTACTGGACCTCGGACTCGTGTGCCGCCCCGTAGGGGAAGCCGACCGGTGCCAGGTAACGTTCCGGTGCATTCTGGTCATTGAACTCGTACGCATACGTCGGCACGTATTTCGACAATGATTCATCGACGGTCAGTGCCGGGCAGGCGAAGATCTCGTCGGTGCCGACCGCGCCGAGCGCGACCGGGGGGCTCGAATAGGCGCTGAGCGGGTACTCGGCCGCGATCGCGGTCGCGGCCGTAGCGGAGACACCGAGCAGGGACGCGATGCTGGCCTGGTAGTTCGCCGCGGTGACCGGCGGGGCTCCGTCCAGCTGTTCCTGGGCGACGAACAGCCGCCACTCGTCGCGGTTGGTTCCGTTGATCACCGGCACGCGGTTGAACTGGCCGCTGGCCAGCGCGGGTCCGATCGACTGGGTGAGCACCGTGCCGTCGATGTCGGGCTTGTAGCCGGCGAAGTCCTCGTTGTCCACGATGGTCGAGACCGGCAGGGCACGCAGGCAGGCCGCGCTCTGGCTAGTGCAGCCAACCTTGGCGGCGAAGGCCTGGCCCGCGGTCTCGGCGGTGGCCAGCGTCGCCTGGGTCAGGTCGTAGGTGCCGCTTTCCACAATGGCACGGGAGAACAGGCCGCGGGCGCCAGCCGAGACGAGCTGGGACAGGACGCTGAGTCCGCCGGAGGACTCACCGGAAAGGGTCACGTTGCGCGGGTTGCCGCCGAACTGGCGGATGTTGGCCTGCACCCAGCGCAGCGCCGCCTGCTGGTCCATCAGCCCGTAGTTCCCTGACGGCCCGCCCGGGTGGCTGGCCAGCGCCGCGTCGGCGAGGAAGCCGAGCGCGCCGAGACGGTAGTTGATGGTCACGACGATCACGCCGTGCCGCACCAGCCCGGCGGGGTTGTAGTCATCGCTCTCGCCGGCGATGAAGGCGCCGCCGTGAATCCACACCATGACCGGAAGGTTGCGGGCGCCCGCCCGGGCGCCCGGCGGAGTGTAGACGTTCAGGTAGAGGCAGTTCTCCGATGTGCTGGCCACGCCGAACGCCGAGGGCGGCTGCGGGCAGTGCGGCGCGAACGCCGTGGCGTCGCGGATGCCGGTCCAGGGGGCCGCGTGCTGCGGGGGCTGCCAGCGCAGCGGGCCCACCGGCGGAGCGGCGTAGGGGATGCCGAGGAACTCATCCGCCGGGCCAGCCGTCGTACCGCGGAGTGTCCCCGCGGCGGTGGTGACGACCAACTCCGTGCCCGGGCTAGGCTGCGCCGGAGCCGTACTCGCCCTAGCCGTAAGGGCGCCTGCGACCAGGGCACCGAGCGCGATGACCCCGGCGCCGAGCCGGACGCCCGCTCGCACTCGCCAGGTGCTGCCGTTCTTGGTCATGTTCTGCAGTTCCTGCCTGGCCACCCATCCGTGCATCCGCACGGTGGACAGCTCGCTGATCACGGACGCGATGATGGCGGCTCGGTCCCGGCTACCCCGTGCGGGGGCCGGGTCCAGAATGGCGGCGAGCGGATACCGGCCCGCGGCGCGCTGCGGGCGGGCCGACCGTCAAGGCGCAGGCGACGCGGGACCCCCGGCTGCTTGTGGCGCGGCCTGCTGCGCCTTCGCCGCCTTCGCAGCGCGACGTCGTTTGATCCACATCCAGATAAACATCTGAAT
>Ga0302181_10002854_pt1 | contig 12079 bp, 11 predicted proteins | sample I_Palsa_E3_3_FD_198786 | JGI IMG/M metagenome (GOLD analysis project Ga0302181, IMG submission 198786) | Peat permafrost microbial communities from Stordalen Mire near Abisko, Sweden - I_Palsa_E3_3 | ecosystem: Environmental > Terrestrial > Soil > Palsa > Peat permafrost | place: Sweden... | reverse complement strand
CCCCCGCCGCGACCGCGGCACCCGTGACTGCCTCGACGCTGAGGTATGTGTCGGCCAGCCCTCCAGGCCCGATCCTGATCGTGTGGTCGGCCATCCTGGCTGGTACCGAGTCCGCGTCCGGCTCCGATACCGCAAGCACGGTCTCGATGCCGAGCCGCACGCAGGTGCGGATGACCCGGACAGCGATCTCGCCTCGGTTGGCGATCAGCACCCGTCGGATGGGGGACACTAGTCCGCCCTGATGCGCAGCAGCGTGGCCCCGAGGTCGGCGAACTCGGCGTTCCCCAGGCAGATGTCGGCCACCGTGCCGGCCGCGCCCGCGATCACCGAGTTGAACAGTTTCATGGTCTCCACGATCCCGACCACGGTGTCCGCGCCGACCCTGCTGCCCACTTCCACGAACGGCGCCGCCCCCGGCCGCGGTGCCCGGTAGAACGTCCCGGGCAGTGGCGCCCGTACCGCCACTAGCTTCGCATCAACCTCGCTGGCCCCTTCCCTCGCGTCCTGCCCGCCGCCCCTAGCCTCTATCGCCCCGGCCGAAACCCCAATGGCACCTTCCACCTCACCAATCCCGCCAGCATCCGGGCGCGGCGTGGCGGCCGGGCGCGGCGTGGCGGCCGGGCGCGGCGTGGCGGCCGGGCGCGGCGTGGCGGCCGGGCGCGGGGTGGGAGCCGGGCGCGGGGTGGGAGCCGGGCGCGGGGCGGTGTCAAGCACGTTCGGCGCGGACCGGGACTCGAGGGACTGGGTCCAGCCGTCTGGGGTGCGCCGGAGGGTGAGCCGGAAGCGGGGTGTTTGCAGGTCGAGTTCGTCGTAGGGCAGCGAGTCGAGGAGCGCGAGGATGTCCATGACGTCCTCATTGGTCAGGTCCATCACAGCGGCTTCTCCAGCCAGGCCAGGACGTGATCGCTGGCGCGGGGTTTCGGGGTGGCGACCGAGGCTGGCTCGCGGGCCGCCCAGACCGTCTCCGGGCGGCTCTGCAGCACCCTGATCCGGTCCGCGGGATCGCCGTGCATCGGCGGGCAGGCCGGGTCGTCGCCGAGCAGCGCCCACTCGATGTCCTGCGCCATGCCGTAGTGCTCCTCGACGCGCCGTCCGGTGCAGGCCAGCGCGCGGGCCTCGTCGTCGGTGAGGCAGGGCCGCCCCCGCAGGCTGGCGGGCATGGCCGAGGCGGAGATTCCCGGGTCGTTCGGCCGAAAAGAATGCAGCCTGAGCTTGGTCCCGGTCCGTCGGCCGGTGATCTCGCCGGTCACCTTGCTGATCGTGAAGGAGTCCGGGGTCACCTCCCCGGCGACCAGGGCGGAGCCGAGACCCCAGGTGCCCTCGATGGCCACCACCGAGCGGTCACCGGTGACCGGGCTGCGGGTGAACATTACGCCGGCTGCGCGCGGGCGGAGCATGCGCTGGACGACCACGCCCATGGCCAGGCCGTCCTCGGGCCACCCGAGACGGCGCCGGTAGGCGACCGACTCGTCGTTGTACAGGCTGGCCCAGCAGCGGCGCACCGCGTCGAGGACCGCGGCCGTACCGTGCACGCCCAGATAGGTGTCCTGCAGCCCGGCGAAGCTGGCCGTCGCGGAATCCTCCATGGTGGCACTCGACCGCACCGCGACCGCCACCGCGGGTCCGCCCAGCGCCTCATACGCCGCCGTGATCTGCGCCGCGATTTCCGGCGGCATCGCTACCGAAGTGATCCGTTCGCGTACCCCGGCCGCCACCCGCGCAATCGCCGGGACGTCCGCGGCAGGCAGGTCCGCGACCGAGCCCGCCAGCGACCCAGATGGATCCGCCGCAGCCAGCATCTGGCCGAACGCCGATGCCGTCACCACCCAGCCAGGCGGCACCGGTATCCCGGCCCGGATCAGCTCGCCCAGGCCGGCCGCCTTGCCGCCCGCCGACGCCGTGTCCGCCACGCCCACATCGACGAGGCCCCGGACAAAGGGTGTCACCCGATGACCTGGACGATCCCGCGGTCGCCGTCGACGCGTATCCACTGGCCGGTGGTGATCCGCTTAGTCGCGTCGCCGGTGCCGACCACGGCCGGCAGGCCGTACTCGCGAGCCACGATCGCTGCGTGCGACATCGAGCCGCCGATGTCCGAGACCGCCGCCTTGATCTTGCCGAACACCGGCGCCCAGCTCGGCGCGGTCACCGGGCAGACCAGGATCTCCCCGTCGCGGATCTCACCGATCTGGTTCACGTCCGTCAGCACCCGGGCCGGCCCCTCGACCACCCCGGACGACGCGCCGAAGCCCCGCACCTCGTCCGAGGCCGGCGAGAGCCACGCCTCGATCCGCTCCTGAGTCACGCCCCAGAGCATGCGCACGGCCGGGTCGTTCAGCGCCTCAGGCACCGGCCCGAGCGCGGGCGGCGGCGACCAGTCCTTCATGGCGGCCAGCATCTTTTTGCGCGAGGCCACGATCGGCTTCCAGTAAACGCCGCCCAGCGGCGGCCCGCCCGCGGCCCAGGCCAGCATGACGTCCGACAGCGCCTGGTCGACCTCGGTGTGGTGCAGCTGGAACACGTCCTCGGCCTCGGCCAGCACCCCGAACCGGGCCAGCAGCGCGCCGAACTCGCGGATCTTGCCGAAGAACTGCGAGGTGAACCAGTGCTCACAGTAGAACTTGTGGTCCTCCACGAACGGGAACACCCGGCGGCACAGCCCCAGCATCTGGTCAAACGCCGCCTGCTCTTCCGGAGAAGACAGCAGCGAACGGTACGACGACGCGATCCGTTCCCGCTCGACCCGCAGCTCCTCGGTGGGACGCGCAGTCAGAGTCCCGGACCGCACCTGGGCCACGTACCGGGGCAGCGCCGTGAACGGGACGGTCAGGTCATCGGCCCAACTGCGGTGATGATGGTAGAAGCCGTCGCCGGTGGAGACGTTGAACCAGGGTTCGCGGGCCTCTTCGAAAGCGGACAGCCACCGCTTACCGCCCTCGCCGCGGTCGGCCAGCGCAACCAAGACAACAGACGGCGAGCAGCCCTCGGTGAACAGGTCGTCCACTCCGGCCTCGACCGCCAGCCTGGCCAGGCCCCGCAGCTCGTCGTCGGGCCGGTACATGATCACGTCGATGCCGGCCACCATCCGGGCCGCGGTCTGGTCGCTGATCTCCGGCCAGGCCTGCTTGCAGAACTGGAAGAACACCACGTACGCGCCGTAGCCGAGCATCAGCATCTCGGTGTGGTGGTGCCACATCACCGAGAACAGGTCGATGCACCGGTGGAAGTTCTCCCGCACGAAGTGGTTCTGCGCGATGCCGGTCGACTCGAAGACCACCGCGGGATCCTCGAATTCCGGCAACTGCGGGACCTCGATCGACTCGATCTGCGCGATCAAAGCCCGCATCCGGACCTTCCAGCCCTCGTACAGCGCGTCCCAGTTCTCGTAGTAGTAGCTGGCCCGTTCACCGAAGATCGCCGCCCGGCGCCCGATCTCCGCGGGGTCGGTGACCGGGATGGCCGTGATGTAGACGCGTCCGTTGACGATCCGGTGCTCGATGCCGAGCGTGGTCGGGAAGACGAACACCCGGGCCGTGTTCGCCCCGATCGCGCTGTACGGCACCTCCGCGGTGATCGTGTCGAAGGCCGGCATCGGCTCCGGGAAGTGCATGGAGTTGTAGAACCAGAAGCGCTGGTCGTCCTCGGGCTGGAAGCGGGTGAAGTATGGGTACATGGACCGCCAGTCCTCGGCCCCGGGCGCGTCGGCGATCTCCGATGGGAGCGGGAATCTCTCCATGACACCCTCCTCTTTACGCAGGTCCGCACCGCCGACGCTGGCATAGCCCGCAGGGCGGATCAATGGCGAACCACACCATTTCGCTTGGTCAGATCTTGGGCCACGCCCCAAACGCGGCTATCGTCAATCAGCAGCCGTCGTCACCAAGAGCGGCACCGAGGATCCGGAGCGCAGCAGACATGTCCCGCCGCGGGAGTCTCTCCGAATTGGAACAGCGCCTGGCCGCGCGACGCCGGGAAGACGAGCGGCTGGCGCGAGAGCACAAGCGGCAGGAAAGGGAACAGGAGCAGGCCCGCCAGCAAGAGAGGGTCGAGTCCGCGCAGCAGGACGCGCAGGAGCAGACCGCCGCGGTGCAGGAGCAGATCAAGAGCCTCGATGAGGTGCTGACGAGCGTGCTGGCCCTCCCGCCGGTGAGCTTCGACCGGCTCATGGCCACCCCGCGGACGCCTCCCTTCGACCCTGGCCCGCTGGGCGTGCCTCTTCCCGCTCCAGACTGGAGCGACTTCGCGCCGCCCCGACCTGGCCTGCTGCGCCTTCTCTTGGGCGGGGCCGCCCGCCACAAGCGGCAGACGGCGCAGGCGCAGGGCCGGTTTGAGGCCGCGACGGCCGAACACCGGGAGCACGAGTCACAGCGGCACCAGGAGCTGGCCGTGGCCAAGGCCAAGTACCACGGCAAGGTCACCGAAGAGCGCGCCCGGGCGGTGGCGCGGAACGCCTACATCGCCCGCCGCGAGTCGGCGTTCGGCGCGGGCGACGCCGAGTCGGTGGCGTGGTTCGCCCGCTGTGTGCTCAAGGCGTCCCGGTACCCTGACGGCTTTCCCCGCGCATACCAGGTTGCCTACCATCCGGGGGACCGGAAGGTTGCGATCGACTTCGAGCTGCCCCCGCAGCGCGTCGTGCCGTCGGTCCGCACCTACCGCTACGTACAGGCGCGTGGCGCCGTCGAGCCAGTGCCGCGTCCGGAACACGAGATCAGGCAACGCTACGAACGACTGATCGCCTGCGTCGCCCTGCGCACACTGCACGAGATCTTCAGCGCCACCGCAAGCGCCGATGCACCCGACGTGGTGCAGGCCGTGTCGTTCACCGGGTACGTCAGCACCACCGACCGGGCCACCGGGAAACCCATTCGCCCGCACCTGCTCAGCGTGTCGGCCGAACGGCCCGTATTCGGGGACCTGGTCCTGGCCGCCGTCGAGCCGGCCGCCTGCCTGGCGGCCCTGGGCGCGCAGACACCGGCCGATGCCGGGCTGGCCGAGCGCGCCCGCGGCCGCTAGATATCGGTGTCGCGCTAGAAATCCGTTTCGCGTTCGGCGGTTTCGAGCATGTCCATCAGGGCCCGCAGAGCCTCGAGGTAGGCGCGGGCCTGCTGGGCCAGCGGCGTCCAGTGGTCGGCAGCGAACTGGCGGGCTACCTCGTCCCGCCAGTACCTGGCCGCCTCCTCCCAGGCGGCGTCGAGCAGGCGGAGCTGCTCATCACCATCGCGGTCCGGCCGCGTGTTCATACTGGGAGGCCGCCGCCGGCCTGGACGCGGCGGGCCGCCTCCAGGCTCGCGATGAGGGCCAGCAGCTGGCGCTCGGCGCGGGGCACGTCGTTTTCCAGCAGATCCAGGAACGCGCTAGCGGTGCCGCCGAACTCGCTGGCTTCGGTGTCGACCCGCTGCTGCCACCGGCGGACGTGCTCCAGCCGCTCGGCGGCCTGCTCGACCGCCCAGGCGTACGCCGAGCAGTCCGTCGTCGCCCCGCTGCGTGCCCGGCAGGCGTCGAGATCGGCCTGGCGCTGCTCCAGCTGGGCTTGCCAGTGGCTGGCCTTGGCCGCCAGCGACGCACGGGTCATCTCGATCTCGTCGTCGCCGCGCTCGGCCACGGCCCGCTGGGCGTACCGGAACCGGACCAGCGCCTCATGGAACCCCTTCAAGGCGTCGATGTCCGCGTGGACTCTGTTTGTCCCCCCGGATCCAACCCAGGTCACGCCGACTTACCGCGGTCCGTCTCGGTCCGGCTCGTCCCCGCGCCCGCGCCCGCGCTCGCGCCCAGACCCGTCTCGAGGTAGCCGCGGAGCCGTTCGATCAGGGCGGCGAGATGCGCCTCGTGCTCTTGGGTGGCCGACAGGTACACCGTGATGCCCGGCGTGACCTCGTCGAGCGCCTCGCCGAACAGCCGGTACATGTCATCTCGCCACACGTCCCCGAGCTCTCGCCAGTGGCCCCGCATGGTCGCGAAGTTCTCCGCCAGGTCGTGGTTGAACTGCATCAGGTGGGCCCTGAACTCCGTCAGCGCGTCAAGATCGTTGATAACCCCGGACATGCCTGTTCTCCTGTTTATTGATTACCAGGCCGCTGGCAGACGCTTCGAATTCGGCGGCAATCTCGTCGAGGCTCAGCTTCACGATGTCCGGGTATCTCGCGACCCCGCCGACGGCGATGTGCTCAACCCGGCTACTGTACGGTATGTCCATTTCCTGTTCCCGCATGATCGCGTGGACGGACGCGGCCAGCGGCGCCAGGAAGCGATTGACCTCCCTATTCCGGTCGGGGACGTCTTCGGGGACCTCGCGCAGCACGGCCCGCAGCGCGTCGATGGCCTCCCCGATGGCCGCGGGCCGCATGGCGTTGCTGATGCCCTGAAGCTGCTCGTGGTAGGTGCCCCAGACCGCCTTCCCGAGCTGGATCTTCAGTTCCGCCGCAGTGCTGTCTTCCCCGGCGTCCGCCAAGAAGCTGGCCAGCCGGCGAACCCCGCCCCAGTCCCCCTGGTCCAGCAGGGCACTGGCCAGCGCCATGGTGCTGCCGACCACCTTGGCCCAGAGCAGGCCGGCCTCCGCGTAAGCGCCGAGCAACTGCTCCTGCCGGTCACCGCCGTCCTCCTCCGCCGAGGCCGGGCCAGCAGGTTCCGCACCGAGGAGGCGGGACAGCCCGGCTGCCTTCAGCAGTTCCCGGGTCAAGAAGAGCAGATCCTCGCACTCCGCGGCCAGATGCCCCGCCCGTTCCTGGTCTTCGGCCAGTAGGAAGTGAGCGAAGATGGCCGGCCGGACGACCTGCCGGAGGGACAGGTAGGGGGAGACGGATGGGGGAGTAGGGGACGGGGCCATGACGGGCTCGACAATCCTTTCCTGCGTGGTCATGCCGGGCTCCCGAAGGCCGGGCTCCCGAAGGCGGTCCGGGCGAAGGAAGACAGCGAGGCGGCCGAGTACGGCTTGAACTTCTCCACCTGCTCGGCAGGCCACTCGGTATCCCGGTACAGGGCGCGGTCGTCGTCCAGGCTGGCGGCGGCGGATACGCCCAGCAGGGCGTCGCTTTCCGCAGGTGACAGCACGCGGAGCACGGCCCGCAGGCCGAAGTGAGCCAGGCCCGCCCGGCGCAGCGCGCGTTCCGCGGTGGTGTACCCGTCGGCCCAGGCCACCACGTGCAGACCGGCGTCCGGTCCCTTGTCGGCCAGCCGGACCAGCCGGGCCGAGGTCTCGCTGGGCCGGCCGTAGTCGCCCTCGGCGAGCAGGTCATGCCAGCGGTGCAACCCGGCGATGAGGAAGAACCGTTCGGGCCGGGCCGCCCCGTCGGAGTCGGCGAGGCGGGCGTCCAGGTCGTCGAGGAGTTCGTCCAGCGCCTCCCCGGCCGCCCGGCGGTCGGCGATCCGCACCTGATGCGGCAGGCTCCGCAGCGGGTCGAACAAGCCGTGGGACGGCGACGATGGCCGGGTGAACTCGGCGATCGTGAAGCAGACATCGGCCGGGGAGCGCTGGACCGCGACGCTGAGCACGGTGGCCAGCAGCAACGCGTGGCCGTGATCCTCGCTGCCCACGATGAGCAGATTGGACCGCACGTAGCGTTCGAACGTCGCGGTGGTGGCGGGCTTGATCTCGATCGCCTCACCCAGCCACGCCGCCACGGTCGCGCCCGGCGCCGGCCAGCGCCCCAGTGCCGGCCAGCCCTCCGGCCCGGCCGCGAACGCCAGGCACGGCGGGTGGGCGCCGAAGTCCGCGGGCGCGTCGGGGTCGAAACTGGCTGGCGGCGGGTACTCCCGGCCGGCGCCGAGCTCCCGGATCGTCTTGATCAGCGAAAGCCGTTCCCTGGTCGGGAGCATCGCGATCCGCATCACCGGGTTGTCGCCCTCGCCGCGACGGTCGTTGTAGATGGCGTCCCCGGCCTGGACGAGCCTCGTCGCGGCGTCGTTGCCCTCCCCGAGAATCGCCTGGGACACCGAAGGCTGCGTGCAGCCCAGGGCGATCCGCAGCGCCATCTGCTCGTAGACGGGCCGCAGGTACGCGGCGAGCGGTCCGCCGGGCGACTGGGTGGCCAGCAGCAGATGGAGCCCGAACGCCGCGCCGCGTTTGGCGATGTCAGCCAGCAGCCGCCCGGCTTCCCGAGCCAGCCGGTCCTCCTCGCTGAACAGCACCTGGAACTCATCCATGATCACCAGGGCCCGGGGTAGCACCTGCCCGGTCTCGCGCCGGTAGTCGGGCAGGTCGGTCACCCTGGCCTCGCGGCACAGCCGGGCCCGCCGGTTGATCTCGTCGTGGAAGCGGCGCAGCATGCTCAGCCCGAACTCGCGGTCGGTGCGGGAGGTGATCGCGCGGGCGTGCGGCAGCCGTTCGGTGAGGTAGGCGTCGAACTCCACCTCCTTGAAGTCGAGCAGGTACAGCTCAAGCTCCTCCGGCGGGTACTGGAGGGCGAGCTGGCTGATCAGCACGTGCAGCAGGTTGGTCTTCCCCATCCGGACGTCGCCGCCGACCAGGCCGTGGTGTACCCCGCGGACGCCCATGACGAAGCGCTGCGGCTCGCCCTTGCCGTCCATGCCGATCTGCACGTCCAGGCCGTCGGTGGTGACGCCGGACCAGCGCCGCGGCGAAGTGACCGCGATCCGGCCGAAGGGCAGATCCCGCGCGGCCGAGTTGGCGGCGGCGCCGACCGCGTCCAGCCACGGGTTGGCCCGGGCCGCCGCGGGCATCTGATCCGGCTCGATCACGCTCCGCCCGAATTCCGGGTCATCCCAGGTGAGATCGCCGCGAGAGTCCAGGCCCAGGTTCGTGCTCAGCGCGGTCAGCTCGGCCAGCTCGAGGCCCCTGGGCATCGGGAGGCCGGGATCCAGCGTGGCCAGGATGTACAGCCCGGCTCGTGGGCCGTGCCGGGCCAGGCTGCCGAGCAACTGCGCAGCCTGGTCGTCGAGGCCCGCCGGGAACCCGGCCAGGACCAGGACGTGGTACGGAACCATCACCCCGGTCGTCGCCGCGTTGTAGGCCTCCACCGAGTCGTACACGTTGGTCAGCCGGTGCTGGGTGACCTCGACCACGTGGTCGGTCAGCGTTGTCAGTAGGGCCGCGATCTCCGCCGGCCTGGCCGCGACCCCGGTGCCCACCCGAAGCTGCGCGGGCAGTCGCAGGAATGCGCTCAGGTGCCGGCCCTGCCCGACGGGGTCGGCGAGCGCGAACCGGACGGTGCCCGGCCCCGTGGCGGTGGCGAGCCGCAGCACCAGCGCCTGGAGCAGCGACCGGGCCCCGTCGGCGAAGCCGCGCTCGCTGATCAGCACGTGCCCGTGCCGAGCGAACCGGGCCACCGCCGGCAGCGCCGGCGCTGAAGGCCCGCCCGGAGTCCGCAGCAGACCCACGCGCAGCCCGTCCGGCGGCGAGGCGTGCAGATCCGGCTGGTAACCGTCCCAGGCCTGGTCACCGAAGCCGCCCAGCGCCCACGGATGAGCGCCACTCAGCGCGCCCGCCAGATCCCGGCCGACCCCGCCCGCCAAGTCCCGACCGCCCCGGCCCTGGCCAGCAGGCCCGTCGAGCCCGTCCAGGTAGTGCTCGTGGCAGCGGCGCGCCGTGGCAGCCGATTCGGCCAACCGGATGCAGGCGTCGTGGATCTCGCGCTCGATCGCCCCGACCGGCATCGTCACCTCTGTTGTCAGCCTATCCACCCTTATGGTCAGCCCGTTGCCGGCAATCTGCAACCCCCTGGCAACCCCCAGCAATCCCGGGAACCTCGGGAACCCCGGGAACCCGCCTAGGACGGGACCCGGTAACGATACCCAGAATCAGGTCAGCCGTCGCTCGGCGGCCCACCGGGTCAGCTGGTGCCGCGAGGACAGCTGCAGTTTGCGCAGCACCGACGACACGTGGCTCTCCACGGTCTTCACCGAGATGTACAGCTCGCGGGCGATCTCCTTGTACGTGTAGCCCTGCGCGATCAGCCGCAGCACCTCCCGCTCGCGCGAGGTCAGCTGGTCCAGCTCCGGATCGAAGGACGGCTTCACCGAACCCGGAGCCGGCGAAGCCGCGAACGCGTCCAGCACGAACCCGGCCAGCCGGTGCGAGAATACCGCGTCGCCCGCCGCCACCCGCCGAATAGCATCGGTGAGCTCAAGAGTGGAGATCGTCTTGGTCACGTACCCTCGCGCGCCCGCCCGGATCACCGCGATCACGTCCTCGGGCGCGTCCGACGCGGACAGCGCGAGAAACCGCACCTCCGGGCAAACCGGCTTGATCGCCTCGATCACATCCTGGCCGCCGCCGCCGGGCAGGTGCACGTCGAGCAGCACCACGTCGGGCCGTACCGACGCGATCAGGTCGATCGCCGGCTGCACGTCGTCCGCCTCGCCGACCACCTCGACCTGCCGGCCCAGCTCGGCCCGCACCCCCGAGCGGAACAGCCCGTGGTCATCCACCAGCACCACCCGCGGCACCCCGCTCACGGCCGGCCCTCCGGAGGCCGGCCCCCCGGCGCGGAAGCCGCAGCCGTAGCAGTAGCAGGCCGCGGCATCTTCAGCGTCACCTTGGTTCCCTCCCCGTCCGCGCTCACCACGTCCGCCGTCCCGCCCCGCCGGGCCATCCGGCCGTGCACCGACTCGGCCAGGCCCTTGCGGTCCTTGGGGACCGCTGACGGATCGAATCCCTGGCCCCGGTCGCGCACGACCAGAGACACCGAGTCCGGCTCGACCTCGGCGAACAGCGAGATCACGCTGGCCCCGGACCACTTCGCCGCGTTCACCGTCGCCTCCCGGGCCGCGGCCAGCAGGGCGTTCAGGTTCTCGTTAAGCTCGCAGTCCCCGACCATCACCGCCTCGACCGGCACCCCGTACCGGGCCTCCACGTCCTGCTGAATCTGCCGAACCCCGCCCGCGAACGTCGTCTCGGACTCCGGCTCGCCCGGCGCTCTCCCCTCGAACAGCCAGGATCGCAGCTCCCGTTCCTGCATCCGCGCCAGCCACACGACCTTCTGCGGGTCGTCCGCGCGCCGCTGGATCAGGGCCAGGGTCTGCAGCACGGAGTCGTGGACCCGAGCCGAGATGTCGGCCCGTTCCTCGGCCCTGACCTTGGCCTGGCGCTCCAGCACCAGGTCGCGGGCAATCCGCAGCCACCACGGGCCAAGAAGCAGCACGATGCCCGCGATGACCAGCACCACCCCGCCGAGCGGCCGCAGCAGGGCCATGCTCTCCCGGCCGCGGGCCAGCCAGCTCGCGCCGCCCAACACCAGCAGGCCCGCGATCGTGAGCCGGATCACCGACCGACGGCCAGGCCGGCCAGGCCGGGACGGGCCCGCCGCGCCCAGCGGCTCGACCAGCCGCCGCAGCGTGGCCTGCTCGTCCGGCGAGGCGTTCCGCCAGATCAGCGCCAGCCCGGCGACGGTCACCGTCTGCGGCCACGCCCAGCTGGCGATCCAGCCGTCGTTGAACACGCCGCCCACGAACAGCACGAACGCCAGCAGCGAGGCCAGGCCGGCCGCCAGCGCGATGCCGGCCGCGTCCGACCGGGCCCGGCTGCCGATGCTCGTGTCCTCGCCCGCGGCCGGGATCAGCAGCCAGCCCACCACGTAGAACGGCACGCAGAAACCGCCGCTGATCAGGGCGATCAGCACGAACACGATCCGCACCGTGGTGACGTTGATGCCCTTCCAGGCCGCCACTCCGGCGGCTACCCCGCCGGCCAGCCGCTCGGAGGGGTCACGCCGCAGCGGCCCGCCGTTACCCCGGTTCCGCAGCCAGAACGGCCCGCGGTGCCAGTGTCCCCACGGGTCTGGGCCGCGCTGCCAGCGTGCCGGATCTTCCACGCTCCCCATCATCGCTCCCCTCGCGCGCGTCTGGGTATAGGGACCAACCCTGATCCGACCCTGACCTCCCGTCCCCGGGGTCAGGGTCGGGCCAGGATCTTCCCCGATGCGCGGGCCCGCCCCGCGGACGCAATGTAGAGCCATGAACACCAACACCGTGAACCCAGAAGACACCACCACCGAATCCGAGCGGAACATCCACCCCGCACCGGAGCACGGCCTCCTGCGCCGGTCCTACCAGGACCGCATGCTGGGCGGCGTGGCCGGCGGCCTGGCCCGTTACTTCGGCGTCGACACGATGATCGTCCGGATCG
>Ga0302181_10002850_pt1 | contig 12085 bp, 11 predicted proteins | sample I_Palsa_E3_3_FD_198786 | JGI IMG/M metagenome (GOLD analysis project Ga0302181, IMG submission 198786) | Peat permafrost microbial communities from Stordalen Mire near Abisko, Sweden - I_Palsa_E3_3 | ecosystem: Environmental > Terrestrial > Soil > Palsa > Peat permafrost | place: Sweden... | reverse complement strand
GTCGCGCGCCTCCTGAGTACGCTGATACCCCAGGTCGGAGATTCCCTGCTCGCCGTCTGACTCCGCGCGCACGATCTGATCGGCGTCCTGAATCCTGCGCCGAGCGATCCTCAGCGCGAGGCCGTTCGGCAAGAAGCGTGCATTCAATGAAAGATCTATGCCGAACGGCAGGCTCTCCGGCGGCGCGAACATCAGCTCCACGCGCGCGCCCGGGAACTGCGCCCGCTCGGGCAGCGCCCCAACGACGAGCTGTGCCTGCCAACTCGTGCCGGTCTCCGACTCGATCTTCACCGCCCGACCGCGATGCTCGACGTAACCGTCCATCCAACGCATCACGTCGCCCTCCAACGGCGCCAACGTCGCCTCACCGTTGCGCTCGAACACCAGCGCTCGCGGCTCGTGCAACCCGTCCACCTCCGGCTCCCCGATTCCGCGGCAGAAGGCCCTGCGCACCAGCCACTGCAGATCCACCCCGCGCGCCGGCCGGACCGGCAGAAAGTCCGCCAGGCGCGCATGCGCCTGGTCGGCGCGCACCCTTGCGCGCTCCAGCTCCGCGACCTTCATGACGCGCCGGTCGCGCACCGAGAGGGCGCGCCTGACCCCCTCCCACCACTCGCGCGGATGGCGCTCGGCGGCGCGCGAGACGTAGGCCGCCACGTCGCGCTCGGGATCGCGCAGGCTCACGATTAAGAACACTTCCGGCAGCGCCGCGCCGATCTCGCTCAGGTGTTCTTCGTGCTCCCCCACGTATCGACTTCTCGCCCACGCGTGTCGATCATCCGCACCGGCGCCTGCCTGCACCGAACCCGCTTCCAGATCTCTCGCATATCGCCCCAGATCCCAGCGCCGCCCCACACGCAGGATCTGCACATCGGCCTCGATCGCCTCCAGCGCGCCGAGCAGCGCAAGGAACCGCGCGCGCTTGCCATCTTCCGAGAGCCATTCATATGACTCCGTCTGCACCGCAAATGCGGCCCAACCGTCGTCGAGTGCGTCCGCGAACACGCAGTTGCCGTACACGAAGCCGATCGGCGGCTTCATTTCCCCGTCCTCCCGCGAGCCCCGTTCCTGCGCTCCGGCGGGTGTTCGAGAGTGACAGCGACCTTATCCCCCGGCGCGATGTCAGCCGCACGCACATCCAGTCGCGTGCCCGCGGCAAGCGCGATCACCTGGCCGCTACTCAGGGCCCCTGCACCTGGCAGCTCGCGCACGGTCAGCGATCGAACCCGTCCCAGCCGCCCCCGCCGCCCTGCACCCCTGTCGACTCGCTCGTGCGCGGTGGTGATCAACACGGCGCCGGGCCCGGTGTAGCGCAGCCGGCGCATCCCCCCATCGGAGCCGTCCGGCAGCAGCAGGATCTCCTCAGGACGCCAGCACTCGCCGGGCCCTCCGCAGGGGCGCACACCCGCGAGCCGGCGCGATCGCACCCGGTAGCACAGCAGCGCGTACGCCGCCAAATGAAACGGCCGACCCTCGATCCGGATCACGCTCAGCACGGTCGCGCTCGCGACCGGCAGCGCGAGATCGCGCAGGTACCAGGGCAGCGCCCCGATCGCCGCCCCCACCAGCGGTAGACCGCCGGCGATCAGCATCGTCAGCAGGATCGCGAGGAAGTAGACGACGCCCCGCACCGGGATCCCGCCCGGATTCAGCCGCAGTTGGTCGACGCGATAGATGCGCCGCTCCAGATCGAACACTGCACGGTACGAGCGAATCTCCATCACGGTCACCTGTTCGTCCGCGACGGTCTCATCGCCATCTCCGGCAGTCGCATCGCGATCCCCGCGTCAGGACCCGAACAGCGAGGTGACCGTGTCCTGCAGCAGGCTCAAGCCGGCCGGGGTGGCAAGCAGCACCGCGACGATCCCCACCGCGAACACCCCCGCCGCCTCCTTGAAGTCACGGCGGAAGGCCAGCACGATCGAGGCGATCGCCAGCGCGAGCCCGATCAGGCTCATCGCCACGGTGCGCGCCGTGTCGCCCGCTTTCGCGGCGGCCGATTCGAGCGAGGCTCCCGTTTTTTCCGCGGAGACCGCCTGCGACGTGCTCCCTTGAACGTTCGCCTGAGCGGGCGTCTGCACCGCGGCCCGGGCGGCGGCGGGAGTGAGTACCGCCGCCGCACAGCCGAGCGCCAGGACAGCGCATCCGATCGCCACGGCTCCTCGCGCCCGCCGGAGTGCAATGAGGACAAGTTGGGGGTGATTGACGAGTCGGGTACGACCGATCGGTCGGGAACGGCGAATCGACTTCATTGCGGGCTCCTTTTTTGCTTGGGTTGTGGCTAGTTGTCCGGGTCCATCTGGATCGCGGAGACCTCCCAGCGGCCCTGCACGCGGGCCACGTCGAGTTCGTAGGCGAGCGTGTACCGCGCGTCGCGCGCGTCAGCGGCCGCCACGACGGCGATCACCGCGCCCGCGCCCTGCGCCCAGTCCAGGCGTTGCACCGATTCCAAGCTCAGCGCCGCGGTCGGCAACGAGACGTGCGCATCGGCGGTTAGGTCCGCGGCGAGCTCCGAGCTCGAGGCGGCGAGGTAGTTGCGCAGGGCGCGCTCCACAACCGTCGCGAGCGCCGGTTCGTTGACTTCGCCGGCGTGCCCCTGCACCTGTGCCGGACCGCTGGCGGGCGCACCTACGAACGCGGGATAGCCGCCCAGCGCGAGGCTCCCGCCCGCGGTGCGCACAACGCTAACCGTCAGATACTGAAGGCCCGCGTCGTCGGTCTGTGCAGCCACCGTGTACACGTGCTGGGTTGCTCCCAGTTCCCGCTCCTGCACCACTTCGGCCCACTCGACGCGCTGCTCTCCGCTCGACGGCGGCTGCAACCCTGCGTCGGGGTCAATTCCCGAACCTACAAACGCGGCTAGGGCAGCTTCGTGGGCCTGCGGTTCCGCGGCGTTCCAGGTCAGGTAGCTGCGTGCGAACTGTGCCGCAAAACCCTCGGCAGCGAGGTCCGGCGGCGCGGGACCGGGCGCGAGGAGCCTCGGCGTCGCCGGCCGCGGCGGGTCGATCGCAAAGCGCGCGCTTGCCGCGAGTCCCGCGACGGCCAGTGCGCTCAACAGGTAGCGGGGCCATTCGCGAACGACGCGGATTCGCCACAACGGTCGTGTCCCGATCCGCACCTGCGCGTTTGGAGTGCTCGTGCCCATCGCTCAGCGTTCGAATCCGAACTCGCCCCGCTTTTCGCGCGCCGGGCGCGCATTTACCGAGGCAATCGTTGTGCTCACCTGCGTCGGGGCCGAGGCCGTGACCGCAGAGACTCCACCCGATGATGGGCGAGGCCCATCGTCAGCGACAACCGCGACATCGGTGCGCCGGCGAACCGGGAGAGGGTGGGTTAGGAGACGATTGGACCGGCGGAGATCCGGCTCCCCGAGGCTCCGTCTGCCATGTACGACAGGCGAGCGCTTCGCGGTCTTGACAGAATGCACGACCGCCGGCCGTGACGAGCCCACCTGGGGTTGAGCGTCATCGACGGCGGGTGAGCGCACGACTCGCGAGGAGTGCGTGGCCGCAAGGAGGCTCCCCCGTGTCCCGGCGCTGCCATGTGCCCGCGCTACGTTCAGGAAGACCACACCGCCGACGGCGCCCACGACCGCTGCGAGCATCGCCACCCCGGCCACACGGTGTAGTCGGCGCTCCTCCATCGCCCGGCGTAGCCGGCGCTCCCCTCCTGCTCGGTGCTTCGCGGTTTCAACCGACCGCGAGGATTCACCAACCGGAGACTCGCCAAGCGGGGATTCACCAAGCTGGCACTCACCGATGCTTGCGATATCCAACTCGGCGCCGTTCAGGTACTCCTCCTCCGAGTACACGCGGTAGACCTCGCGCGGGCGCCGGCGTAGGAGCGTCATGCAATCGCCACCGCAGTCATTACGAGGACCATCGGGTCTTCAACCACGCGGACGGCCGGAAGCCAGGGCGGGGAGGCACCCCGCTTCCGGCCGCTTGCGCGCGGATGGGTATCGCCGTGCGCTCGTCTGCCTGATCGAGTGCCGGCGTCCCGGGGAACACACCTATGAATGGGGGGAGTGATCTTCATAGGAGGTCCCTGTCTCCCTCTCCGACCGATGGGCCCAAACGGGACATGCGGCGCGGAAAACTTTCTTCGCTCGCCTCCATCAGCTCCCGCAACCGCGCGCGAGCGCGCTGAGAGACCTTGCGATACTTCTCCTTGGACCAGCCAAAGCGATCGCAGAACTGGACGCATTCCATTCCCGAATCGGCGAGACTTGAGAGGACAAGTCGCTGGTCCTCGGTCAGCTTGTGTACGACCTGACCGAGACTGCGCAGGTCCATCCGCAGCATCACGAGCTTGTCGATCTCGGCGCGGACGTCAGCGATCTCGATGTCATCGGCGTCGGCTCCCAGCCGCAGCGCGTGATCGAGCGCCGCCTGTGCGGGACTGCGCCCACGCAGCGCGCGGCGATGGTCGTAGATGCGCGAGAGGAAGCGCTGCTCGAGCACGTTCGCCATGTGCGTGCGGGTGACGTACGCGCCTGCGCCACCCTCACGCGCCTTCGCGAGCAGCTCGAGCGTGGCCTGGCTGAAGCAGTCCTCCAGATCCTCCTTGCGCAGCCGATGGCGGTGCGTGCGCAGCAGCAGCTGGCGGCGCGCCTGGGCCACCAGAGCCATCTCCTGCACCTGGTCGAGGCGCTTGCGCGGATCGCCGCCGGCAGGTAGGCGATCCTCCAGCCCTCGTATTTCCACTCCGCATCGGGTAGACACACCCCATGTCGATCGCTCGCGCGCGTAGACCCCCCTCCCAATGAGACTCATCGACCGCCTCCACGCCCTGGACCGCATCCAGCAGCGCCACCGGCGGCTCAGCTTCGCCGCCGCCGTGGTCAAGAAGTTCAGCGATGACGGGGCCGGGCAGCTCGCCGCGCTGATCGCCTACTACGGCTTCGTCTCCCTCTTCCCCCTGCTGCTCGTGCTCGTGACGGTGCTCGGCTTCGTGCTCGAAGGCGACGCCAAGACACAGGCCAGCGTCCTGCACTCCGCGCTCGGCCAGTTCCCGATCATCGGCGACCAGTTGCAGAGCAACATCCATTCGCTCAAAGGCAGCGCCGGCGCGCTGGCGATCGGCGTGATCGGCCTGCTGCTCGGCGGGCTGGGGATCGTCGGCGCCACCCAGAACGCCTTCCAGCAGGTCTGGCACATCCCGCGCAAGCGCCGGCCGAACTTCCTCGCCTGGCGGCTACGCGGCCTCGGCCTGCTCGCCGTGCTGGGCCTGCTGTTAGTGGTCTCGACCGTCGCCGCCGGCTACGTGACCGCGCAGACGGCGGGACCGGTCGCGGTGGTCGGCGGAGTTCTGGTTGCGCTGATCTTCAACCTGCTGCTGTTCTTCGCCGCGTTCCGGTTTTTGAGCCCTGAAGAGATACCCACGAAAGACCTGATCCCGGGCGTGATCTTCGCGGCGATCCTGTGGCAGATCCTGCAGCACATCGGCGGCTACTACGTCGCCCATGTCGTGCGCCACGCGCAGGAGACCTCCGGCCTGTTCGCGTTCGTGCTGGGCCTGCTCGCGTGGCTGTACCTCGGAGGCCAGGTCACGCTGATCGCGGCCGAGATCAATGTCGTGGGCGCGCGCCGACTGTGGCCGCGCAGCTTCTTCTCGCAGCCGCTGCTAGAGGCCGACAAGCGCGCGTTGACGTCATCCGCGGAGACCGAGGAGCGCGTCGACGAGGAGAACGTCGAGGTCAACTTCGACGGTCCCGCGAGCTGATTCTCGGGACCAACTTCGATTTTTGCTCCGCTGGTTTTGGGTCAACCAGCATGGTCACACCGGCTTCTTTTTGGCTCTGGCACGTCGTTTGCGTGGTGATCTCGAAACTACTTGCGCCCGCAACGACCACGCGCTATACTAACTACACTTTCGTAAGCACATATGGAGCCGATACCTATGCCTTCCACACCAGAGCAGCCCACTTCTTCAACGCCAGAGCAGCACCCGACACAGCCTTCGATACCGAAGCAGACCCTGCGTTTGATCCCACTCGAGGACACGGTCGTGTTCCCCAGCATGGGTATCACGCTGACCGTCGAGGTCGGCGATGACGAGCGCGTCGTGCTCGTGCCGCGCCACGAGAACGAGTTCCTCGAGGTCGGCACGGTCGCCGAGGTCGGCGATCAGCTCAGGCTGCCAGGCGGCGGCCACGCGGTCGCGATCTCAGGCCAGCACCGTGCGCTGATCGGCGCCGCCCAGACCGGCCCCGAAGGTGAGCTGCGTGTCGAGGTCGACGAGCGCCCCGACGAGCAGCCCGTCGACGGCAAGACCCGCAACCTCGAGCGCGAGTACCGCGCAACCGTCGAGGAGATCCTCGAGCTGCGCGGCGACGACGGCCGGATCGCCGCGTTCCTGCGCGCGATCGCCGAGCCCGGCGCGCTCGCGGACTCGGCCGGCTACTCCCCCAACCTGACCTACGAGCAGAAGGTCGAGCTGCTGCGCACGCTCGACGTGACCGAGCGCCTGGAGCTCGCCGTCAAGCTGCAGCGCGAGTCGCTTGCCGAGCTGCAGGTGCGCAAGCGCATCCGCGAGGACGTGCAGGAGGGCGCGGAAAACCAACAGCGCGAGTACTTCCTGCGCAAGCAGATGGAGTCGATCCGCAAGGAGCTCGGCGAGGACGAGGGCTCGGTCGCGGAGGAGTACCGCTCCAAGATCGAGGCCGCGGAGATGCCCGAGGAGGTCAACGAGCAGGCCCTGAAGGAGCTCAGCCGCCTGGAGCGGATGGGCGAGCAGACGGGCGAGTCCTCGATGATCCGCACGTACCTGGACTGGCTGATCTCAGTCCCCTGGAACAAGCGCTCGGACGAGCGCCTGGACCCGGTCGAGGCGCGCGCGGTGCTCGACGCCGACCACGCCGGGCTCCAGGACGTCAAGGACCGCATCACCGAGTACCTGGCTGTACGCAAGCTGCGTGCCGACCGCGGGATCGAGGCCGACCCCAAGTCGGGAGCGATCCTCACCCTGATCGGGCCCCCTGGTACAGGTAAGACCTCGATCGGTGAGTCGATCGCTCGCGCGACCGGCCGCGAGTTCGTGCGGATGTCGCTCGGCGGCGTGCGCGACGAGGCAGAGATCCGCGGGCACCGGCGCACCTACATCGGCGCGCTCCCAGGCCGTCTGGTCAGAGCGCTCAGGGACGCCGGCACGATGAACCCGGTGATCCTGCTCGACGAGGTCGACAAGGTCGGCGCGGACTGGCGCGGAGATCCTTCCGCGGCGCTGCTCGAGGTCCTGGACCCCGCGCAGAACCACTCCTTCCGCGACCACTACCTCGATGTCGAGCTGGACCTCAGCCAGGTGATGTTCCTGGCGACGGCGAACGTCGCCGACACGATCCCCGGCCCGCTCTTGGACCGGATGGAGACGATCCGCTTCGATGGCTACACCTCCGAGGAGAAGCTCGCGATCGCCAAGGGCTACCTGTGGCCGCGCCAGCGCGATCGCAACGGCCTGCGCGAGGACGAGGTCGAGATCGACGACGACGTGTTGAAGACGATCATCTCCGAGTACACGCGCGAGGCCGGCGTGAGGAACCTCGAGCGCGAGCTGGGGACGGTGCTGCGTAAGACCGCCACGAAGATCGCGTCCAGCCAAGTCGAGGCCGCCGCGCAAGCGCCGGCGAAGGCCGCCGTCGATGACGGAGTCGCACCCGAGACCGCAGCCAAGCCCAAGGCCACAGCCAATTCGAGGGCGAAGGCGACGCCTGTGAAGATCGACCTGGAGATCGTGCGCGACGCGCTCGGCCGCCAGAAGTTCTTCCAGGAGTCCGCCTCGCGGACCGCGACGCCCGGTGTCGCCACCGGCCTGGCGGTGACAGGCGCCGGCGGCGATGTGCTGTTCGTCGAGGCCACCGCGATGAAGGCCGGGGACTCAGCACCGGGCAACGGCCTGGTGCTGACCGGCCAGCTGGGCGACGTGATGAAGGAGTCGGCGCGGATCGCGCTGTCCTACGTGCGCGGCCACGCCGAGGAGCTCGGGATCGAGGAGAGCGCGTTCGAGGGCCGGGAGTTCCACGTGCACGTCCCCGCGGGCGCGATCCCGAAGGACGGGCCGTCAGCCGGCGTGACGATGGTCACGGCGCTGGCCTCGCTGCTGTCGGGCAGGCCGGTGAAGCACACGGTCGGTATGACCGGCGAGGTCACGCTACAGGGCCGGGTGCTGCCGATTGGCGGCTTCAAGCAGAAGGCGCTCGCCGCCCATGCGGCCGGATTGACCGACGTGATCCTGCCCGAGCGCAACCGCGGCGACCTCGACGACATCCCCGAGGAGGTCCGCAAGCAGATGGCCTTCCACCCGGTGATGACCGTCCAGGAGGTCCTCGAGGTGGCGCTCGAGCCCGCGCAGGAGCCCGCCCACGATGTCGCGCACGCGTAGATGTGAGCCGGTCCCCGAGGAGGTCCGCCAGACCGCGGACCTCCTCGAGCGCCGTTGGCAGCTGTCGATCGTCTACGCCGCGCTGACCGGCGCGCTGCGCTTCAACGAGTTCGCCGACGCCGTCTCAGGCATCTCCCCGAGGATGCTCTCCGAGCGCTTGCGCGACCTGGAGGCGGCCGGGCTGATCGACCGCACGGTGATTCCCTCCTCGCCACCTACGGTCGAGTACCGCCTGACGGCACGTGGGCAGCGACTCGGGCCGATCATCGACGCGATGAGGGCCTACGCGCGGGAGCCCGTGGGCTGAGCCGAGCCGCTCGGCTCGGCGGAGCGCGCGGCGATCTGAGAGCTGGCCCCTACCAGTTGCCCTCCGGCACAGGCCTCGGCGAGCACCTCGCCCTTCGGGTTTCGAATCCCCACCACTCCCACAACACCCCCGGCGGCGACGAGCAGGCCGGCGATCGCCATGCCGAGGTGGAAGCTGTGCAGTGAGGCCTGCTCGGCGGCCTTCGTCAGCGCACTCGCCTGGGCGCTTATGAGGCCGTGGACATCGGGGCGCCCGAGCGGGAGGCGCTTGGCCTGGGCGACCGCGGCGCGCGCGGCGGGCCCCAGCGTCACGCCCTGCAGGTGCTCGTCGAGCGAGGTGCCGAAGGAGCCCGCGACGGCCGCGCCCACGGCCGCGGTGCCGAGCAGGCCGGCGACCCGCGCGATCGCGTTGTTGACCCCCGAGGCGATCCCCGCCTGGGAGGTTTCCGCGCCCGCGAGCACCGCCGCGGTCAGCGGCGCCACCGTCATCGACAGCCCGAGCGCGAACACAATCAGACCGGGGAGCACTTCGGAGACATAGTCGACCTCGGTGCCGATCCGCTGGAACAGCAGCAGCCCGCAGGCGGCCACGAGCGGCCCGCCGCCCATGAAAAAGCGCGGGCCGAAACGGTCGGCGAGCGCGCCGAAGCGGCGGGAGAGGACGAACATGATCACGGTCACGGGCAGCGTCGCCATGCCGCTTTGAAGCGGCGTGTAGTCGCCGATCTGCTGCAGGAACAGGATGAGGAAGAAGAACAGCACCGCCAGGCCCGCGTACATCGAGAAGGTCTCGATGTTGCCCGCGGAGAAGTTGCGCCGCTTGAACAGCCCGAGCGGCAGCATCGGGTCCGGCGCGCGGGACTCGTGCCACAGGAACGCCCCGAGTAGGAGGACCCCGGCGATCAGCGGGACGAACACCGCGGGGCTCGACCAGCCCAGGCGGGGCTGCTCGATCAGCGCGAACACCGGGCCAGCCAGGCCCGCCGCGCACAGCAGCGCGCCGGGCACGTCGATGCGGCGGCCCCCGGGGCGGCGCGGCGCGGCGCGCGGCACAACGAACAGGATCAGCGTGACGCAGGCGGCGGCGAGCGGGATGTTGATCACGAACAGCCACCGCCAGCTGCCGATCGCGAGCAGCTCCCCGCCGGCCAGCGGCCCGAGCACACCGGCGATCGCGCCCCAGGCCGTCCAGCTGCCGATCGCTGCCCCGCGCTCGTCCTTGGGGAACGTGTTGACGATCACCGCCAGCGAGCTGGGCACGAGCAGCGCGCCCGCCACCCCCTGCAGCGCGCGCATCGCCACGAGCACGCCGATCGTGGGCGAGAGCGCGCAGGCCAGCGAGGCGACGCCGAAGCCTGTAACCCCGAGCGCGAATATCCGCCGCTCGCCGAACAGGTCCCCCAGCGAGCCCCCCACCAGGATCAACGAGCTGAGCGTCAGCAGGTAGCCGTTGACGACCCATTGCTGCGCGGCCAGGCCGCCGCCGAGCGCGCGCTGGATCGTAGGCAGCGCGACGTTCACGACAGTGCCGTCGAGCAGGACGATCCCCGAGCCCATGATGCAGGCGATCAGAGTCAGGCGCTTCGTGCGCGCATCGATCGGAGCACCCATCAGTTGCACCGTAGCGCTCGCATCACCATCCGCGCACGACGTGCGACAGCCGTGATCGCCAGCCTCACATCATCGAGACGGAGCCGCGACGAACGCACGGGCGTCGGCGACGATCAGTGCGTGATCGAAGGCGAGCCCAGGTATCTCCTCGACGGCAAACCAGCGGGCGTCGCTGGCATCGTCCGCGCCGGTGACGGCAGACTCTCCGGGCACGCGCGCGATGTAGACGACCGACACCGTCCAGCCGCGCGGATCGCGCCCCGGCGTGTCATAGACGCCCAGCATCTCCAGCGAACCGGAGTCGACCCTCAGCCCGGTCTCCTCGGCCAGCTCCCGCGGCGCGGCCTCGGCCACCTGCTCGCCGTCCTCGACGAAGCCCCCGGGCAGCGCCCAACTGCCGGCGAACGGCGGGTTCCCGCGCTGAATCAGCAGTACGCGCGCGTCCTCAGCGGCACCCGCCAAGACCACGATGTCGGCCGTCAGCATCGGGCGGGGATAGTCGTCGCCTTCCATTCAGCACACAACCTACTTTGCTGCTGTAACCAGCAGAACAAAACATCGGGGCGGCCGGATTCGAACCGGCGATCCCTCGCCCCCAAAGCGAGTGCGATACCAGGCTTCGCCACGCCCCGAAGTCCTGGTCCGAGTCTACTGCCTCCCCATGACCAACAACCAATCGCTGCGACCCGCGAAAATACGCGGCCGAAGTCGACGTTCTTTTCCCCGAAGCTGCTCACGGGCCCGCCGCTCAACCGCTTTGGTGACGCCGCCCGCGGAGTAGGATGTAGGGAGGAGCCGGAGGGGTGCGGAATGGAGGATTCGAGATGGGCGATACGGACAGGCCGACAAGGATGAGAGCCACCGCACGACGTGACCTGGATGGGACGTATAAACACACCGTGCAGGTACGTGATCATCAGCTGACTGTCGACGAGCCGCTGGAGAAGGGCGGAGACGACACCGCGCCGAGCCCGCAGGAGTTGCTCGCGGTGAGCCTCGCGTCGTGTACCGCGATCACGATGGAGATGTACGCGGCCCGCAAGGGCTGGGAGCTCGGCCCCGTCGAGGTCGACGTGCAGTACAAGGGCGCCGAGCGCGGCTGCCCGACGAAGTTTGAGCTCGTGCTGCGCCTACCCGACGACCTGCCCGAGGAGCAGCTCGAGCGCCTGCGCGTGATCGCCGCGAAGTGCCCCGTCCACCGCGCACTCGATGGCGAGGTCATGTTCGAAGAGCGCATCGAGCGCGTGCAGCTGACGCCCCAGTAGCGTGTCGCGCCCATAACAACCACCGCACCTTCCACACCCGTACCCTCGGCGGTGCTCGTGCCGCTGTTCCTCGCCGGCGCTGACGGGAAGCCGCACGCCGTCTTTACCCGCCGGCGCGCCGACCTGCGCCGCCACGCCGGCGAGATCTCCTTTCCCGGCGGCCGGCGCGATCCCGAGGACGCCGACCTGCGGGAGACGGCGCTGCGCGAGGCCGAGGAGGAGATCGGCCTACCCCGTGGCCAGGTACGCCTGCTTGGCGAGTTGCCGGCCGTCTCGACGTTCGTGACCAACTACGTGATCCACCCCTTCGTCGGTGAGATCCCTGCCGGCCTCGCTTGGCGGGTCTCAGAGCGCGAGGTCGACGCGGTCTTGGAGTTGCCGCTGCGCGTCCTGCGCGAGAGCCGCACACGCACGCAGATCGAACGCCGCGGGATCTCCTTCGAGACCGACGCCTACATCGTCGACGAGCACCTGATCTGGGGCGCCACCGCGCGGATCGTGGAGCAGCTGTTGGAGCGGGCGGA
>Ga0302181_10002841_pt1 | contig 12104 bp, 15 predicted proteins | sample I_Palsa_E3_3_FD_198786 | JGI IMG/M metagenome (GOLD analysis project Ga0302181, IMG submission 198786) | Peat permafrost microbial communities from Stordalen Mire near Abisko, Sweden - I_Palsa_E3_3 | ecosystem: Environmental > Terrestrial > Soil > Palsa > Peat permafrost | place: Sweden... | reverse complement strand
ATGCCCGGCATCAGCCCGCAGCCGCCCCTCATCCACGAAACCCAGCATGACCCAAGCCTGACCAGCCCGGACCCCGAAATCACGCAGCCACGCCGCACCCGGTCTCAGACTGCGGCTGTAGTACTAGTTGTGCCCGCGACATATTCCACGGATCGGGCAACGGAGGAATGAGCACGGCTGCACGAGCGGGCAGCCCCCATAGCGCGGCATCGTCGCCGCTCATTCGCGGCATCTCATTGGTGCCAAACCACATGATGAAGAACGGATCCCACGCTCCAGAGGATTTGTAGAGGCCGCGGGACCGCTGCCGATCGCCACCGGTGAGGCGCTTTACGCGGGCCTCGTCCATCTGCTCCACGCCGGCGGTCTCCGTCGTGGTGACGAACCGGTAGCCCCGCAGATCGTCGAGGTCGTCTGTCAGCGTCGAGCCTCCGCGGCCTTTCCGCAGGATGCTGGGCGCGGCTGGCGTCGCATAGGTGCCCAAAACGGTCATCAGGATCTCAAGGAAGGTCGTCTTGCCGGAGTTCCGGCCGCCCAGCAGGCATACCAGCAGCTTGAGCGTGACAAGCCCCCGGATGGACGCGGCCGCCAACTTGCCGACGAACCCGACCAGCTCCTCGTCTCCGAGCCAGGACATCATGGCCGCCTCGAATCCGGGGCAGGCAGCCGCCGGGTCGTAGGGCGCTTCGGTGATGCGTGTGTGACGGTGCTCGGAGAAGTGCTGCCCGGTAAAGGCGATCGGCTCCGCCGCTTGCCACGTCCCGTCTGCGAGCATCTCTAGCCGTCCGAGGTCGACCTCACCTGATGGCGTGTTGAGCCACCGAGGGTCGGCGTCGAAAACTGACCCGTCAACGCGCCTACCGGGGAGAGTCGCGGCGCACGCGATCATGGCGGACCGCCTGCCGGAGGCCTGCTGCGCGTTGAGCCATTTCCAGTAGCGGCCGCGGTCGCTTACCGGGTTGCCCTCCCGGTCAATGTGCTGAACGGCGGTGCTGAGGCTCATGGCCTCGGTAACCGGAAGGGACTCGATTGTCTGGTCCGCAAGCTCGCCGGCCAGGCCACGGCCGCCGCCTGCTGTGTCCAGCCATCGCCGCCCATCGAAGGCGTATTCGCCGAGACCGCTCGGGACATGCGTGAACAGGATCCGGTCGCCGTGATGATCCTGAAGCCGCTGAGCATTGCCCCGGTCATCGGAGTCCGAGACGAAATTCCGCACTGGCCAGGCGCCCGCCCGGTCCGCTGGCCGGCGGCGCGGCTCAACCTCATCGCAGGGAATAGGGCACAGCGGATGCCACTCATCTAGTGCGGGCTGCAGGTCGGCGGGAACCTCATGGCCCGTGGCTGCCCCGTCATTCCAGCCCGCCCTGAACCGCGCGCCAAACCTGTCCTCCAGGCCTTCCCGGCTGCCCCCGTCCAGGTTCTCCAGGTACTCATCCGGGAGGGCGGCGGCGCGGAGCATGGCTGAGGCAGGCCCGTAGTCGATCAGGTCCAGGTCCCCGAGGCCGCCGAGTACCCTCGCCGCCGGCTCAACTAGGTCAAGGCAGACCTTCATGTCTCCCCATTCCGCATCGTCGGCCGCCGGATCATCCGGCCGGAGTGCGGCAGCGGCCTCCCGGATCGGGCTCAGCAGCTCCTCAATGACCTTGTCTGCGTACTGGTCCAGTTCAGCGGGGGGCGGGACGCGCAGTCGCGGGATAGACGCATGACGGTTTGGCCGACGCGTTTCCTCCGCCGGTACGTAGCCCTCGCGGGTGAGCTGCGCCGCGGCTGCGCTCCAATCGCCGTCATGCTCCAGGATCGTGAAGACAGCGAACTTGCTGTAAGAGCAGTCCGGCTCGAACTCGGTCGAACTGGTGAAGCAATGGAACTTATCGCCTTCGTGCTGGGGATTGCCGGTGGTGGCGGATGTACCCCCGGCTTTGCCCGGCCGCGTCCAGTGAACGGTTCCGTCTGCCTCCTCCCTGTCAGCGCGCCACCCGTGCGGCTCCAGGAGGTCGGCCCACTTCGGGCCGCGGTCGTTAAAAACGTCACCGGGCCGCGTCTTCAGCGGGACACCGGCCGGGCTCCGGTGAGGGCCGCCCGCCGTCTCGTGCTTCGCCCGCTCCGGATGTTCGTGAATTACGCCCGGCTCGGCCCGGTTGCACAGCCGGGCGCAATGGAGGATTCCCTCGCGCTCTTCCGCCGTGATGACGGCGGTCGTTTCCGGCGAGCCTGCGCCCACCGTCCACGGCTGGCCGCTCGCGTTGAATGCCGCCGGTGTTGGTGCGGCGACGGAGTACCCGCCTCGCCCGCGAGTCTCCAGGAGCGTCCTGTATTTGTCTTTCGGGTTCTCTGCCAGCTCCTCCTCAGTAGCGGGCCGCATTGCCAGCTTGGCGTTGCTCGCGAAATCCCGGCAGAGCCAGTAGTAATGCTCGCCCCCGCTGGGGGTCCGCTCGCGGTACCCGGCAGCGATCCGCTGCCAGCATTCAGTGAGACCGGCCTCCTCGATATACGCGAGGAACTCCGCGAAGACGCCTTCCCGGATGGCACGGCCTTCCGGCTCGAACATTTCAATGCCGCAGCCGTCGGCGCGGTCTGTGCGGCCGGTGACGATGCCCAGGCCGCTGGTCCCGGCATGGTGCCAGTCCCAGAGCTCCTCCAGGCTCGGAAGGCGGCCCTGATACTCCTTCCATTGCCCTACCGGAGCTTTTGAGGCATCGTCTCGCGGCGGGACCGTCGAGATGCCGAGCGCATGAAATCGGCGGGCCGCGCCGAACACGGGCTGGAGGTCCGGATTCTCTCTGAGATACCGCTCGGCGGCGGCCGATGCCCGCTCATACTCGCCGTGAGCATGCTGCAGCCGCGGATGCAGCTCAGCGGCCCGGAGGGAGCCCGTTTTAACTCCCTCAGTCGCCTTCTGCAGCTCCTTGATCCGGGCCAGGGCGCCGCTTCTCCGCTCTTTGAGCCGGGCGTACTCGGCGGCCTCGCTGGCCGGCTCATCCTGGGCTCCCGGTGTGCCGACCCCGCCCGCCGGGACTACAGTGTCGGCGCTGGCCGGCCCCTCCTCCTGGTCTCGCAGTGATGCGGGGGGCCGGAAATTGGGCATAATTGCTAACGACCCCTTCTTAGGGTTGATCCGCTGGTGACGGATGGATGTAAATCGGTCGGTTTGACATGGCGGGGCCTCGCTCTCAAGGCGGGGTCCCACGCCATATCCCCAGCTTTTAGGTCACCGTGTCCTCTTCGCCTTTCGTGAAGTCGCGGGCGTCGCGATCAAGCCAGTGGCACGCCCTCAGCAGGACATCGGCCGCAATTCCGCCGCCCTGCTCCCAGTAGCGCCAGCAGCTGGGCTGGACGCCCAGCTGGTCTGTGACCTGGCGCCGCCGCAGTCCGCGATGCCGGCGCTCCCTGTCCAGCGCCTCAAACAGACATTCGGCATCAATCTCCAGCGTGGCTACCGCCGTCATGAGTCCCTCCCGATCGCAGCCTTCAACCCTTCGCCGTTAAGAATCGTGGTCAAGAAGCGCGATCGAATGAAAATGCCGCGCTTAACTGACAAGGGCGTCAGGGTTATCAATGAATCTGGCATTTGAACCTGACGAGCATGTCAGGGTTATCAATAAACCTGGAGGTGCACGTGAATTAATGGCCTGCTTTAATCGCGCTATGGACAGCAAAGGCACTAGCGGCACTAAGACCGCCAGGACCCGTGAGATCTGGTTGACGCAACAGGCAAACGGAATGGGACTCAGCTGCATGATCGTCGAAGAGGACGAGTCGGCCAGAGCGCACGAGATCGAGTCACTGAGCATGCGCGGCGGCCAGCGCGAGGTCACCGGCCTCCTGAAGGACGAGGGATGGGAGCCGGTGGGCCGCTGGACCGCCGAGGACGAGGAGGGCCTGGAGACGATGCGCGCCTTCCGCAAACCAGGCGGAGCGGCCGGGGACGCGGAGAAGCCCGCCGAGGCCAGGGCGTAATGAGCGGACGGCAGAAGTCCAGCTCGTCGCCGATCGGGGTCCGGCAGCCGTGAGCGGCCGGGCCAAGGGCGGGGTGTCGCTGCAACGGTGGAAGACCATCTGGATGCTGACCCGCGAAGGACACGGCCAGCGCGCCATCGCCCGGGACCTGGGCGTAAGTCTCGGTACCATCCAGCACTACTTGAAAAAGGGCAAACCGCCACGCGATTACCGGTACGAGGACCCTCCCGAGCTGGAGTCCCGACCAACTACTGACCAACCAGGGTCGGTCAGTAGTAAGTCACCCAACGTGATCGACTTCGAGCAGCGCAGGCGGGCCGGGAATGGCTGACCTCGACGACGAGTGGTACACCCCGCCGAAGTACGTCGAGGCGGTCCGCGCCGTGCTCGGCGGCATCGACCTCGACCCGGCCAGTCACGTGCTGGCCAATGACGTGGTCCGCGCGGCCCGGTACTACACGATCGATGACGACGGGCTCGCGCAGCAGTGGGTCGGCAGGGTGTTCATGTACCCGCCGCACGAGCGCTACACGATCCCCAAGTTTTGCACGAAGTTCACGCAGGAGTTCGAGGCGGGCCGCATCACCGAGGCGATCGTGCTGGTCAACAACTCGACCGGCGCGACGTGGGCTCAGCCGTTGCTACGGCTGTCATCGGCCATCTGCTTCCCGCGGGGGCGGATCATCTTCCGGCATCCCGAGAACAAGAAGTCGAATCCGGTTCAGGGGCAGATGTTTCTGTACTTCGGGCCAGCGGCCGGGGTGATCCGCTTCGCGGAGCGCTTCGCTGAGTTCGGCATGGTGTGGCGCGGGAGCTGGGTCTGATGCCGACGTTCGAGTGGCTCGACGTGCACTTGACCGATGCCGAGGTCGCCGCGCTCCTGCTCCTGGTGGAGGGGCAGCTGGACGCGCTCCCCAATGCGAGCGCGCTGAAAGCCGAGCTGCTGAATGCCCGCGTCCATCTATGGGCTGCACAAGCCGAACATCGCAGGAGCGCCGCGTGGGAGCAGAGGCCGGCCAGGCGGGATGGTCAGGTGGGGCGGCGTGGATGGCCCGGGGCGGCCCGCTGCCAGTGCCCGGGCGGGCGGACGTGACCGTCGTCCAGGGCGTGAAGGCCGCGGGGCTGGTGGTGAGGATCTCCTGCCGTCCGGCCCAGGCGGTGAAGGAGGTGAGCGCGGACAGGTGCCGGTTCCAGGTGGCGGCCGCCGCGTCGTCCCATCGGCTCATCACCGCGGAGTAGTCCTCGGGAAGGAGCGAGGCGGTGTCGCGGCCGCCGGCGCGGGAGACGAGGCGGGCGAGAGTGCCGGCGTAGCTGGAGCGGGTGGTCTTAGTCTTGATCGAGTCGAGGTAGCGGTCGACGGCGGCCCTTACGATCTCGCCGCTGGCGGGGGGGCCGGCGGGCGGGTCCTGGAACGGGACGATCGCCACGAGGGGCCTCCCGCGCTGATGTGACATATAGCGTTGCCGAGTCGGGTCCGGCCCGGCCCGGCCCGGCGCGAGCTTGGTGTCTTCCCGGTCCGCGAGGTCAGTGTGACAGGTAATGCAGATTCTGTGTCACACCCGCGGACACGCCCCGGGACATGGAACACGGCCATGCCATGCAAGATCGGCAAGTCTGGCGGCTGGGCGCACTCTCCTTACTAACGCCCCTACCTCCGCGCCCCTCTACCCACGCAGCTTTGACGATCGCTCGTTTGCGGCTGGTGACACGTTGGTTTCTTACCTGTCCCCGCGAGTTCAGCCGGACTGAAGGTTTCTCGCGCTGAACTCACGGGCTAGCGGGCGTCAAGGCTGGAAGCGCGGCGGGTTCGGCTTAACTCGGCGGGAGGCGGCTTGTGCGCTGTCTCTCCCCTGGTTCGCGTGTCCACTTTTCGTGGACGTGCGGTGTCAGGCCGGGGTGCCAAGGATCTGCGCTATCCCGGCTCGGAGGATCGGGTGCAGGGTGCCCGCGACGGCGGGACCGGCAGTCCAATCGGTGGCCCGTGGTCCGGCCATCCGTAGTCCTTCGAGGGCGCTGACGGCGGCGCTGTCTTCCCTGATTGACTGCAGGATTCCGACGGTAACGTCGCGGACGTGCCACCGGTTGTGGTTGTAGCCGAGTGCGGCGAGCCCGCGGATTGCCTCACGGAGTATGAGCTGGTCGCGGGTCACGTCAACGGCGCGGCGGACGAAGTCGGCGAGCGGGTCGCAGTCCAGGAAGCCGAACCCGCTTCCCTGCAGAGCGTCTGCGTAGAGCTTGAAGGCGCGGCTGAAGCCAGCGGAGTCGAAGCGCCCCCACCACACTTCTAGCGCCTGCGCCGGCAGCGCGCTGAGCGCCAGCGCGAAGTCCGGCCTTTCGAGCGGGCTGACCTGGTCGGCCCAGCGGATGATTTCCGTGGCCGCGTCGGGATCGAACAGGACGGCTAGCCGCTGCCGGAGGCGGAGCGACCTTTCAGCCGACGTCTCCCACCGCCCGGTCGGCAGCGCGGGCGCGGCGGCGGCCTTGACGGCGGCGAGCAGTTCTTCGGCGCTCTGGTAGCGGTGCTGCGGCTCAGGGGAGAACGCGCGCTGCGCCACGGGCCCGAGCCGGCGGCCCGGCGGAACCTGGTCGTCAACCGGCAGTCCGGCCACCAGCATGGCCTGGAGGATCTTGCCCGCGGAGTAGATGTCCGCTGCCTGGGTGACGTTCCTGGCGTCGCGCCACTGCTCGGGCGCGGTATAGAACCTGCTGCCCATCCCGGCGGCGGTATCGGTGAGCCGCGTGCCGTCGTCGGCGACCGAGCGGGAAAGGCCGAAGTCGGCGATCGCCCACGTCCCGGCCTGGGTGCGCAGGACGTTCTCTGGCTTCAGATCGCGGTGCAGGACCCCGCTGCGGTGGATGTAGTCGAGGCCGGCGCAGATATCCAGCATTACCGCCACGATGGCCTTATCGCTGAGCCCGGTGGGCAGGTCGCTAGCCAGGCTGCCGAGGGCCAGGGGCATGGAATACCACAGCCCGACCCTCTCATCGGTCCCGCTCGCGATGACGGGCATCACGTTCGGGTGGCTCATCCCGGACATCAGCTGCAGCTCGCGGACGAACCTGGCGACCGTCCCCGCGTCCAGGGCGTGCGCCTGCTTGAGGACCTTGACCGCCACCCAGCCGCCGGCCGGGTCGGCCAGGTCCCGTGCGCTGTGCACGACACCGAAGCCGCCCGCGTTGCTGATCACCGGGCCCAGTTCGAAGCGCCTCCCGACGGCGATCGGCATGCTGGCGGGCGAAGGCCTGCCCGCCGCCTTGCGCAGCCCGCTGGCCTTCCAGCGGGCGACGACGTTGAGGTCCCAGACGTCGCCGACCGACAGGGTGGCCACCGGTGCCGGGAAGTCAGGCTGCTGGCGGAGGTTCGCGACCTGCTGGCGGGTAACGCCAAGCTCCGCCGCCACTTCCGAGACGCCGCCGAGGCGAACGCCCTCATTAATAGTTGTCATTGAGTCAAGTATAGCCAGGCTCGCCGTTCCCGCGAACGCCGCCGCCGGTCCGGCGCAACCCCGCGTTCAGGCCTGCCCCGGCGACGACGGGATCACGACCGGCGAGGTCGTCGCCGGGCTGCGCTGGCCGGACGCGCTCGTAGCCAGGTGCGGGCGCAGATGAACGGGCGAGGCTGGTGGCGGTGCCGCGGGCCGGGACGGCGTTCTCGTGGTCACCTCTCGTCCGGGGTGAAGACGCCCTCGCCGCCGGTGGCGTCCAGCAGGAACCGGAACCTGTTGAAGTCATTGACCAGCGAGCCGGAGCGAGCCGGGGCAATCCTCGTCCAGATCCTTGATCTCGACGCCGAGGTAGCGGGCCAGGGACGGGGCGAGGTAGTCGTGGTCGGACTTAATCCAGCCGGCGAGGAAGTCCAGCGGCTGCTCGAGTTCCATGGCGTCGGCCATGTCGAAGGTGACCTGCATCAGGGGGCCTCCTGCTGGCCTCGGGGACGGTGGCGAGGATGCCGGCTTCGAGGTCGGCGATGCGATTGTCGAGGAACCGGTTGGTGTCGCGTGCGCCGGCGAGGCGTTCCTGCAGGCTGCGATGATCAGTCCCGTCGCGGCCTCGTCGGGGTGGATGCCCGCGGCTGCGGCGTGGAGCGCGGCGCTGAGCTGGCTGGTCACTCGGGTCCTCCTGTCTAGTGGTCGGGCTGGCCTGAGAGGAGGTCGCAGGCGATGAGCGTGTACTTGCTGGCGGTCGTCTGGGAGATGCCAAATACCAGGGCTAGGTGCAGCGGATCCGCCCGGGCGGTCAGCGCCTCGTGGAGCACGCGGTCGCGGCGGATGCGCTCGATGCTGACGCCGTGACGCTCCAGGTTCCAGTTGAGGAATCTCCTGCTGACCGGCTCCCCGCCGAGCGCTGTCTTCCCCGAGACCAGGACGTGCCTGTTGGGGGTGTGGGGCCATGCGGCGTGCCGGTGGTCGAGCCAGGCCGGGATGCCCTGGTGCGGATGCGGGACTGGACAGCAGGCGGGGCAGCGGAAGGATTCTGGTTGATGCAAGAAGGCGTGGAAGAGATCGACAACGTCGCGGAAACCACGAACGCGTTCTTCGACCGGGCACTCGCCCAAGCGCCACGGTCGCTGTTGACGAAGAACACGCCCCGGTTGACCGGCTGCCGGAATCAGCCGATGAGTCACGGACGGTAGCCCGGATGGTAGCGGCCGCCTTCGCCCTGCAGACCCCCAGCGACAAGCATGTGCGGCAATTCGCTCGCTCGATTGATGAGCAGGCCGGCATCCTCCCGATCGGGACTGCGACAAGCGCCTTCTGGCTGGCCCCACGCTCCCGCCTGCTGTGGCTGACGGTGCGCGTGGTGGACCGGGGAGCGGGCCAGCCCGGGGGCTACCAGGGGCAGGTCATCCCGCTGAGCGAGGAGAGCTTCACCGAGCTGGAGCGCGCGGTGCACGACGACCCACCGACCGCCTGCGCGTTACGCGTCTCGCGGATCTGGCCCACACCGGCACAATCGAGGGTCGGGGCCTCGGGCGCCATCTGCTGGTTCTGACCCTCGGGCAATGGTCCTACATCCGGGGCCTCGGTTCACTTGCCCGCGCCGCCGTTGAGCCGGAGCTTCGCGCCGCGGCCCTCCGGCGGCTGCAGCCCGATGACCTCGTGCTCATCGAGCGTCAGGTGGCGGACGCCCAGCACATGGCCGAGTCCATCCTCGGCTGGCTGGCCAAGCCGGGCCCATGGGAGATGCCGGCCCGGTGGCTCGTGGATATCGATGCCTGGGGGCAGCGCGTCGCCGGCCTCGCACGTGAGGTGAGGTCAGGTCGGGCGGACGCGGCCCGTGCGGCCGTCTCGGCCCGGTTGCTCGCGGGGCTGCCGGGCCAGCTGAGTGCGACGCGCCCGATCTCCGGCATGGCCCAAGCCCTTGACGTGCCGGAAGGCGATGTGCTGTCGGTGTTGTGGGACACCTCCGACGGCCCCGCCGCGGTTCCATGGCTCGACGATCTCGACGATCTCGACGATCTCGACGATCTCGACGATCTCGACGATCCCTCCGGTACCTGCTTCGCGAAGACCGCGGCCGGGTGGGATGTCGTGCCGCGTGAGCCGGAAGGGGGAAATGACCTGTGACCGCCATCCGAGCTCAGATACCGCGCTCGGCCCTCGACCAGGCGCTGACGGCCGCGCGCGACGTGGGCCCCGAGGGTGACGCGCCTCCACTCGCCTCCCCGAAGGACTCGGCGTTCTGGGGACGCGTCGGAGAGGTATGGGACGGTGTGGAACGGGCCATCCGCGAGGCCTTTGTGCGCGGCCGGCAGGCCGCGCAGGCCTTGATGGACCAGGCCGTAGCGGCCGCCGAAGCGGCGCTGGCGGAACTGGCGGGCAAGGCCAGGGAGTTTCACGCCGTGATCCTCGAGAAGATCGGGGTCTTTCTCGCCGCGCTCGCCGACCAGGCCCTCATGCTGGTCCGCTCGGAGGTTACAGTGCGTGGCCGGACGCTCGGGCTCACCGGGGTCGACGTTGAGTACCGCGTGTCGCTGAGCGGAAACCTCCAGGCATCGATACTGCAGGCATGCGAAGCGGCCGCGGACGGGGAAATCGCGGTCGTCGGCCACTACCAGTAAGCAATAGTCCCCGGGTTCGTGAGCTTGCCGACGACTGACTGCTTGCCCCGATCGGGCCTGTACCAGGACATGCGAAGGAAAATTCCAAGATCTTTAGCATCCTCGCAAACGTCGACCCGCTAAGGGATATCAATAAACCTTGGTACAGGTAAACCCGCAGGCAGATAAATAAATATGGATCTGGGTTCGAACGCCGCTCATTTTGCCTGGGTACCCATCCCGTCGCTTCACTGGTGGTGTGACCAGGCAGGACGCGGAGGCGCCAGGCGACCGGATCAGTGATCGGGTCGATGCGCTGGTGGCCGCTGCGCCGCCGCTGTCGGTCAGCCAGCGCGAGCGGCTCGCCGCGATCCTCGGCGGCGCCATGCCCGTGATGCCGCCACCTAGTGAGTGCCGGCCGGGTGCCGCGTAGCGCCGCACAGGGGTTCAGCCGTCGGCGCCGGTCTTCCACTCGATGCGGACAGAGTCCTCGCTGAACACCCGGCCCGAGAGATGCTCGACCGGCAGCAGCGTCACCGTCATGAGGGCCTTCACGATCTCCCGCTGACGGCCCCGGTCCAGTTCCCGCCAGACCTTCGCCGCGTCCTCGCGGCCCACGATCGGGGCTAGCGGAGATTCGCCCGTGACCGCGGACAACTGCGTCTCGATCTTGTCCAGCTCGGTGCGCAGCTCCGCTGAGCCCGCTTCGAGCTGGCGGGCGTCAATCACCCGCCGGGCGTGCAGCCGCGCCTGTTCGTCGAGCAACTCCCGCAGCGCCGCGGCCTCCCGGCGCAGCCCCGCCGTGTCGACGCCGGGGCGTGGCGGGCTGATCAGGTCCGCGGCGTCGGGCCTGGCGAGCCGGGCGCATACGACCCTGGCCACGAAGTCGTCGACCGGCCCGGCGACGCGCCGCAGGTGCGAGGCGCCCTTGGATGCCGAGCAGCACTGATAGGTCCTCGCATCCGCCCGACCGCCGGCAACCTTGATGAACGAGTGACCCTGCGAATCCGCCAGCGGGCGCTTCTCGCGTTCGCACCGTCCGCACCGGTAGATCAGGCTGCCCAGCCAGCGCGGCTTGTTCCCGCGGCCCTCGTTGGTCCGCCGGGCCGGATCGCTGAGGATGGCGCACACCGCGCGCCACTGGTCTTCGGGCAGGATCGGCTCCCACTCTGTCGCCGCGTACTCGTTGCGCTGCCCGGTGTCCGGATCGGTGTAGACCGAGATGCCCGCGTTCGATGGGCGCATGAGGATGCCCCGCAGGGTGGCCGTGCTCCAGTCCGCCCCCGTGACGGTGGGCGTGTGGTGCTCGGTCAGGTAGCGCACCAGGTACCGCAGCGATACCCCGGCCAGCACCGACTCGGATGCCCACCGGATGGCCTCCTGCTCATGGCCGCGCGGCGTGATCCCGTCCGCGTCCCAGCCGAAGCGGCGCCTTCCGCCGCGGTACTTGCCGGCGGCTGCGTTGCGCTGATGAGCGTCGGCTACACGGCGCGCGGTGTCGGCGCTCGACTTGTTGGCCACGGCAACCAGCATCCTTGCCATCGAGACGTCCGAAGTGGTCACAAGCCGCAGGGTTCCGGTGACCGACTCGACCGGGAGGCGCGGCACGCGGGAATCCACCGCGTCAATGAGATCTTCGAGGTCCCGCGGATCCCGGCATGCCCGGTCGAGGTCCACCGCGATCAGGCCGTCAGCGCGGCCGTCCCGGAGCATGGCGAGGGCTTCCCAGAACCGCGGCCGGTAGGGGCGCTTCTCCCGGCGCCTGTCCGGCATGGTCACCATGCGGCGCTTGTAGGCACTGGTGTCGTTTTCAACGACGACGTGTGTGGCGTCTGGCCCGATGCCCCAGCCAAGCCGCCCGGCGTGCTGCCGCAGGCCGGGGACCTGGCCGTCAACGCCGTGCGTGTCACCGTTGCGGGCCTCGGAGATGCGGGCGAGGGCAATTGCGCACTTAGGGCAGGCGGTCATCCCTCAAGTGTGACATAATTCGAGTACCGGGTTCCCGGTGCCGGTCGTGCCGATTACCACCTGGTGCGAGCGCAGCCGGGAGTAGGGGAGAGCGGCGATGGGTTTCGCCGGATGCCGTACCGCCCGGATCGTGCCGCCG
>Ga0302181_10002840_pt1 | contig 12112 bp, 13 predicted proteins | sample I_Palsa_E3_3_FD_198786 | JGI IMG/M metagenome (GOLD analysis project Ga0302181, IMG submission 198786) | Peat permafrost microbial communities from Stordalen Mire near Abisko, Sweden - I_Palsa_E3_3 | ecosystem: Environmental > Terrestrial > Soil > Palsa > Peat permafrost | place: Sweden... | reverse complement strand
ACGGTGCTGGCTCGGCATTCGCCGCCCAGGCGCGTGGGGGATGCGGCGGCCTAGCGACCTGATCGCCGAGCATCCACGAAAAAACTCGTTGTCCCGTTTGGAGCGCCTCGTCGGAGAGGAGGACGGAGGCCTTTCCACGCGAGCGACCGGTTCGGTCATCGGCGGACTTGTGGGTCTTCGAGAGCCCAATCCCAAGCGAAACAAGGAGCCAGCAATGTCGAGCCAAAATATCAATCACGTCGTCCTCACCGGGCGACTCACGAGCGACCCCGATCTGCAGACCCTGCCGTCGGGGCGCAGCGTCTGCAACCTGCGGATCGCGGTGAACGCCAGGCGCCGCGACCCGGCGGGAGACTGGATCGAGAAGCCGAACTTCTTCGACATCGCCGTGTTCGGCGGCCCGGGCGAGAACGTCGCCAAGTACATGCACAAGGGTCGCCCAGTGGCGGTCGATGGGCGTCTGGACTGGCGCATGTGGGAAACCCCGGATGGCCGTAATGCCACCGCGGTCAGCATCATCGCCAACACGGTGCAGTTCCTCGGCAGCCCGCCGAGCGACTCCAATGGCACCGGCGATTACGGCACGGGCGCACTGCAGGGCATCGCCGGAGGCGAGGAGGAGGCGCTGGACATCGGCGAGGAGGAGGTGATCGCGGCAGCCGCCGCCGAGGGTTAGCGGACCTACGGACACGCTGTGCTGGGGCACAACCCAAAGACCTGCTCCAGCACAGTGATTCCGGACCCGAAGACCGATCAAATGGGCAACGAAGATACGACCGCCCGAGCCGCCGATCTCGCCGAGCTGATCCTCGACGAGGTGAGCGACGCCGATCAAAACTGGCGCACGATCGAGTGGTGCGCCCAGGAGCTTTCAGAGCTTGCGTCGCAGGTGCTCCAGCGGGCTACCGTCCCGGCGAATTCGTCTCCTGATCGCTAGCCGGCAAGAAGCTTTCAGAGCGCGCGATGAGCTCTGATGGCCGTATGGCAAGCGCGTTTGCGAGCTTCAACAGATTCCCAAAGCTCACGTTACGCTCACCTCGCTCGATGCCGCCGACGTATGTCCGATGCAGGCGAGAGCGGTCGGCCAGACCCTCTTGGGAGATGCCGGCGCTGCGCCGAAGCTCTCGGATCGCCCGCCCAAGCGCGACATGTTCCAGCGACTTGGGCTTCACCGTCGATCCATCCTGCCAGGATGCAGCCTATAAGTCCACAGACAATTCAGGCCGTGACCGGGTCCGGCGCCCCGGCGAGCACCGCATCGAGCAGACCGGGGAAGCGCTCATCGAGGTCCTTGCGGCGCAGGCTGTTCAGACGGGCCGTGCCTTCCTCGCGCTGATCGATCACGCCGGCCTCGCGCAGCACACGAAAGTGGTGGGTGAGCGTCGACTTGGTGATGTCCAGATCGAACGAGCCACAGCGGCGCGGCACCGGATCCTCGGCCAGGCTGCGCACGATGCACAAACGCTGAGGGTCACTGAGGGCGTGCAGCACATCTGCCATCTGCAGCTCACCTCGATTGGGGTGAAAAAGACCCATAACGACATTGTACGACGATCGACGTCCTTTGTGGTACGATGCTCGTCGTACTAGCGAACTAAGAGGAGGCGACCCTCCGATGACCACCGCCATCACCGCCCTACGCAACCTCTCCCTGCCCCACCCTCCCGCAACCCGCTCCCGCGAGCGCTCGAAGAACGTGCTGCTCGTGCTGATCTGCCTCGCCCAGTTCATGGTGATCCTCGACGTGTCGATCGTCAACGTCGCGCTGCCGTCGATCCGCGACGGGCTGCACTTCGGCACAACCGGCCTGCAGTGGGTGGTGAACGCCTACACGATCACCTTCGGTGGCTTCCTGCTGCTCGGCGGTCGCCTCGCCGACCTGCTCGGTCGCCGGCGCGTGTTCCTCGCCGGTGCCGCCCTGTTCAGCCTCGGTTCGCTGCTGTGCGCATTCGCTAACTCCCGCGGCCTCTTGATCGGCGCGCGCGGGCTGCAGGGCATCGGCGGCGCGGTGCTCTCCCCCGCCAGCCTCGCGATCATCACGACGTCGTTCGCCGAGGGCTCAGAGCGCAACCGCGCACTCGGTGTCTGGGGCGCGATCGGCGGGCTCGGCGCCACCTCCGGGGCGCTGCTCGGTGGGCTGCTGACCCAGGGCTTCGGATGGCCGGCGATCTTCTTGATCAACGTCCCGATCGGGGTCGGGGTGATCATCGTCGGGCGCCGGATCATTCCCGAGAGCCGGCGCGAGGACATCCACCGCCACTTCGACGTCTCCGGCGCGCTGCTGGTCACGCTCGGCCTGATCGTCGCCGTGTACGGGATCGTCCGCAGCGAGAGCCTCGGCTGGGACTCGGCCGGCGTGCTCGGCCCGCTCGCGATCGCGGCCGCGCTGCTGGCGCTGTTCGCGCTCGTCGAGGGACGCTTTGCCCCCGCGCCGCTGCTACCGCTGTCGATCTTGCGCAAGCCGCGCCTGCGCGCCGCGAACCTCGTGATCGCGCTGCTGTACTCAGGCGTCTTCTCGATGTGGTTCTTCCTGACCCTCTATATGCAGCAGGTACTCGGCTACAGCGCCCTGAGCGCGGGGCTGGCGTTCATACCGATGACGTTGAGCGTCGCCCTCGCCGCGGCGCTCGCGCCACGATTCGTGGCTCGTTTCGGGGTGCGCCCCGTGCTCGCATCCGGGATGCTGAGCTCCGCCGTCGGCCTTGGCCTGCTGACGGGGATCGCGCCCGGCGACAGCTACCTGACCGTGCTGCCCGGCGGCGTGCTCGGCGCCGGCGGCCTCGGCCTGGCGCTCGTGCCGGCGACGATCGCCGCAGTGCAGGGCATCTCCCCGGAGCAAAGCGGACTCGCCTCCGGGCTGCTCAACACCTCACGGCTGGTGGGCGGCGCGCTCGGGCTGGCCGTGCTCAGCACGATCGCCGACTCGCACACCTCCAGCCAACTCGCGCACGGAGCCTCGAGCCTCGGCGCGTTGACCAGCGGCTATCAGCTCGCGCTTGGCCTGGGAGCCCTGATCTCCCTGCTGGGCGCATTCCTGACGGTCGTGCTGCTGCGACCACGCGCCTCTGAGGCCGTGGTCGAGCCGGTGAGCGTGGTCGAGCCGGCAGCAACCATCGACGCGTGCCTGCCTGACCAGGCAGCCGCTGCTTAGTCACGGTGAGGCGGGCTTCGCGCCCGCAAGGCTCTGAACGGTTGCTTGTGCCGCTCACTATCGAAACGGCATGCGCAGCTTGCGACCACGGCTCGCCCGGCGACGCTCCTTCAGCGATGTCTCGATCCCCTCGAGCAGCTCGGTCGTCGTCATCCCATCCCCTGCCGAGACCTTCTCCGTGGCGCGTGGGGCGTCTTTACGCCACGAGATGTTCCCCTCGCCGTCCTCGCTGCGCCAGTAGTAATGAGGCTCGCCCTCTTCCTCATGAATCACGACGCGGATCGCTCGTCCAGGACTCTTCCAGCTACCCACGCAGGTAAGGGTATCGAGACTGGATCTGCGGAGCGACTCGAGACCTGCGAAGCCGAGACCTGCAAAGCCTATGGATTGCCCATAGTGTGCGGGCCGAGAAGATGGCCTCAACCTCGAGACAGCCCTAGATGTGCCGACTATTCGCGATGAGCGGCGGCGCCGAGCCGGTCAGCGCGAAGCTGTGGCTGCTGGACGCCCCCGACAGCCTCGCCGCGCAGAGCCACAAGAACCCCGACGGCACGGGTCTGGGGATCTTCGACGCGCAGGGACGTCCGGTCGTCCACAAGGCGCCGATCTCGGCCTTCAGCGACACGGCCTTCGCGAGCGAGGCGCGCAATGAGCGCTCGCGCACGTTCCTGGCGCACGTCCGCTTTGCCTCGACGGGCGCGAAGACGCTCGCTAACACCCACCCCTTCGAGCAGGACGGACGCCTGTTCGCGCACAACGGCGTGCTCGCCGGCCTGCCGCGGTTGGAGGAGGAGCTCGGCGACGAGAACGCGCTGGTGCATGGGGAGACCGACTCCGAGCGACTGTTCGCGATGATCACACGCGAGATCCGCCGGCACGATGGCGACATCCACGCAGGCATCGTCGCGGGGGTGAGCTGGATCGCCGAGCACCTACCAATCTACTCGCTGAACCTGATCATCACGACCGAGGCCGGGGTCTTCGCGCTGCGCTACCCGGACACGAACACGCTGTACGTACTCGACCGGCCCGCCGGCGGCCACGGCGGCGAGCAGCCGATGAACCACCGCGGCAGCCTCGGCACCCGCGTGCATTGCGAGGAGGCCGCACGGCGGCCGGTGGTGGTGATCGCCAGCGAGCCGATGGACGAGGACCCCGGCTGGCGGGCGCTCGAGCCCGGGGAGCTGCTCCAAATCGGCCCCGAGCTCGAGCTCAGCTCCACGATCGCCCTGGGAGACCCGCCGGCCCACCTGCTTGACCTGAGCACCCTGAGCGAGCAGGGCCGCAAATCGCAATCGCCCGGCGCCGGAGCCGGATGAGTGACTTCCGAGGTCGCTGAGCGACCTCCAATCGCCGTGCCCCTTCACCGCTCGGCCGTCGCGCGTGCGGGGCCCACGATGATGCGCTGCAGCCGGCGGGCGGCGTCCAGGTGCTCACCGGTCCAGATCATGCGCACGGCGGTCGCGCTCGCCCTGCCGTCCGCGCTGCGCAGGTCGTGACGCACGGCATCGACGAGTCGCCCGTCGGCGACTCTGTCGTGAGCCAGTGGCTCGCGCAGCTCTCCTCCATCGACGAGGCTCCTGGCGAGGTCGTCATACCAGACCTTTACGAGCTCGCTCGCACGCAGCAACTCCCGGCGGGCCTGCGCACGATCGCCTGTGTTCGCGCCGTCCTCGCGCTGCCATAGATCCAGCACCGCGTCGGCCGCCAGGCGCAGGCCGCCGACGCCGGTGACCAGGCTCGTCACCTCGGCGAGCGGGACCGGCTTGGCGCCGCGCTCGGCCAGGTAGCCGCGGAACGTGTCGTCCAGGCGGCGGGCCGTCGCAGCGGCGCGAGCGGCATCCTGCACCGGGACGGCGGCAGAGCTCGCGCCGGGGTCGCAGCGCAGCATCCCGAAGTCGACGGCGCTTGCGAGATAGTCCGCGCTGTCGACATACGCGTCCGCCAGCGCTCGGCGCAGCGCAGCCCTCGCACCACGCGGCCAGAACAGCAACCCGACCGCCACGCTCACCGCACACCCGATCGCGACGTCCTCCACGCGCAGCAGGCCGACCTGCCAGCCGGCCGGCTGGATGATGTTGAAGAGAAACACCAGCGTCAGCGTGAAGGCAGCCTGGCCCGCCGCGAACGAGATCGCCGCGGGCGCGATGCCGGCGAGCAGGACCGCGATCGGCAGCAGACACCACAACAGCGTCGTGTTGGTCCCGATCGCCTCGAGCATCGCCGCGCCGATGACGAACCCGGCGACGGTCCCGAGCAGGCCGCGAACCGCGTTCTGTCCCGTGCTGAGCGCATTCGATCGCAACACCGACAACGTGCCGAGCACAACCCAGAAGGAGTGCTGGACACCGGTCCGGTTCGCGATCAAAACGGCCAAGCCCAAGCCGACGGCCCCGCGCACGCTGTTGTGCAGCCACACCGAGCTTCGATCGACGTGCGCCGACGCGCGTTGCTGGGCCGCGGACAGCGCCCCGGCCAGGCCCTTCGGCTGGCGCCCGAGCAATCGTTCCAGCCAGGTGCGCCGCTCGGCAGCCGCGGCCAGGTCGATGTTGTCGCCGATACTGGAGACCGCGAAGCCGAGCTCCTGGGCACGAAAGCTCGGATCGAGCGATGTGACGAGCTCGCCGACGCGCTCCGGCTCCGTCTCCACCCCCTCCTCCACCTTCGTCGCTTCCATCCCCGTGCGCTCGGCCCCGGCGGGCGCAGCACGCCTGACCGGCAGATCGGCCGTCGCGCTCTCCTCCATCCTGTGCCGCGCCGCGGTCAGCTCGACCAGCGCGCCGTGCAGGGCCGCGCAGTCCCCGCCCGTCACCTCCAGCAGCTCCGCCCCGCGTTCGAGCACGGCGGCCGCCGCCACCTTGACCGCGCAGGCGCCGCGATTGACCGGCGTGCCCACGCCCGGCTGCACGGACCCGACGACGATCGCGTTCACCCAGTTCAGCTCGTCCACGAGCCGCACGACCGCCCGTGCGGAGGTGCTCAAGCTCGCCGGCCGGTAGGGCGTGGCGAGAAATACGCGGTGCAGCGCGGCGACCGCGTTCCTCGCCTGCGCCACCGCGTGCTCGCGATCGCTCGCAAACGAGGAGTCACGGTCGCTCAGGACGTACGCGACCTCCGCGTGCAACCGCGCCGCCAGCGCCCGGCAGGCGATCGTGGCCGCGGAGCGCAGCGGCTCGCGCGCGGGCAGCGGCCACAGTAGTGCCACGGCCAGCAGCGCAGCCGCGGCGGCCATGCCCCAGCCCGCCACCCGATCTCCCACCGACGACGGCGGCCCGGCGATCGTCACCGGCAGGATGAAAGCCACCAGCAGCGAGGTGGAGGCGCCCGCCAGCACGGAGCTGACGACGCCGGCGAACAGCACGCCGAAGCCGACGACCGCCGTCGCCCCGGCCGCGAGCCAGACGCTCTGCGAGGCCAGCGTGCCCATGCACACGAACACGCATCCCACGAGCGCGAGCGCCGCCTGCGCCTGCAGCCGCTCCCGCAGCGTCCCGCGGAAGTCGACCAGCAGCAGCATCGCGAACGACCCCAGCGCGGCGAACGTCGCCAGCGCCGGGTTGCCGATCGCCTCCTCGCCGACGGCGAACATCGCCGGCATCACGATCGCGGCACGCCCCGCCCGGCGCAGCGCGGCCAGATCGCGATCGCGCTGTCCGAGCCATCGCAAAGGGTGCCTAACCTTTCGAGGATCCGGCTTCTGAGCGCAGCACCGGGCTCCAGTGCTCGGGGTCGCGCTCGGCCTGCTCGCGCGCCCAGCGGAAGTGGTGGACGGCGGAGCGACGCAATGGCTCACCGAGCAGCAGGCCCAACAGCGCCCACTTCCGCGCGTGGCGCGGGGTCTCGCACGCGACGGCCAACAGGCCCGCGAGCGTCCACAGGTGGAGCACCCTGTTGTAGGGGCCGAGCTGCTCGCTCGTCATGCCCTCCGCCTCGGTCAGATAGGGAATGCCGTGACGGCGCTCCCAGGGCCACTCGACGAAGTGGACGATGCCCCCCGCCAGCCCCGCCGCGTTGTTGAGGGCGATCCACTTCTCGATTCCCTCGCCCTCTCCCATCCATCCGGCGAGCGCCCACGCGGGCAGCCCGCCAGACCACATCGCGACGGCGGCGCGCCTGCCGATGAACGGCTCGAAGACCAAGCCGACGCCCGCGCGCACCTCGAAAGCGTGGTGGGCGGCCGTACCGAGCGCGGTCAGGACGGTGAAGGGTCGGCGCGGAAAAAGGCTCACCGTGTGATCCAGGTGGCGTCGTCGAGCTGTGGCGGGTGATTGAGCCCGGCGGGACGCTCGAGCATCTTCGCGGCCGCCTCGTCCATGCGCATCATTGTGATGGCCCCCGTCTCCACGAGGCGCACTATCTCGCCGAGCACGCTGTCGAGCGCCTCCCAGCCGGCTTCGCCGGTGAAGGCGACGGAAAACGGATGGAAGAGCAGCGCCAGGTGGCCCTCTTGCTCTGAGTGGTTCTGCAGCGCGGCGATCATCTCCCCCCGCATCTCCTCGGGCGTAAGGGGATCGGGACCGTCACCGTAGCGTTCGCGCAGGCCCGCAAACGTGGGTAGATACGCGTAGGCATCAACGAGCATCCAGCGGAACGGCAGCACGGCCAGACCCTCCAGCACCCCCTCGCGCTCGCCCGCGGGAGAGACGTAGTTGTAGCCGTGCTCGCCGAGCAACGCGAGCGTGCGCTCGGTCAGGCCGCCGCCCGGTGGTCGAAAACCACTGCATTCGATGCCGATCGCACGCATCGCTTTAGTGGCACGCTCCAGCAGCGCGACCTCTGCCTCGGCATCGAGCGCCGCCCATTCCTCGTGGCGCCAGGCGTGCACCGCGACCTCGTGGCCACCGTCCACGATCGTGTGCAGCGCCCGCGGGTACATCTCCGCGTTCAATCCCTCGACGAAGAAGGTCGCCCGCATGCCCCGCCTCGCGAGCAGGTCGAGCAGCCGCGGAAGCACTTCGACGACGGTGAAGTGCTCCCCTTCGGGCACCTCCGCCGGCCACATACCGAGCTCGAGCTGGGCTGCCTCACCGAGGTTGTCGAACGTCACCGACACTGTTGGCTCGGGCACGGGGTGATGATAGTCCGGGGGCTCGCCCGCAGACGGGAAGGGCTCGCCGTCGGGTGGCGGGTGGGCGGGGCTCGCGCCGGGTAGGCTGAGCAAGCAATGCGCCTCGTCAGTTTCCATACCGAGGACGGGCCGGCCGCCGCGGTCCGGCTCGGGGAGAACCTCGTGCCGGTCTCCGCGCTGGACGACGCGCCCGCCACGACCGTGCGAGGCCTGCTGGAGGTACTCGACGCCGAGGGGTTGCGCGAGTTGGGAGGACGGGCCGAGGAAGCGGACGCGCGAATCCCGCTCTCCGATGTGACCCTGCACGCCCCCGTGACCGACCCGCAGAAGATCATCTGCCTCGGCCTCAACTACCGCGACCACGCCGAAGAGACCGGCCAGGAGATCCCGACCGCCCCGATGTGGTTCGCCAAGTTCGCGAGCTCGCTCACCGGCAGCTACCAGGACATCGTGCTGCCGGCCGCGCACGCGGAGCATGTCGACTACGAGGCCGAGCTCGCGCTCGTGATCGGTCGCCGCGCGAAGAACGTCAGCGCCGAGAACGCCCTCTCCCACATCGCCGGCGCGATGCCGTTCAACGACGTGTCCGCCCGCGACCTGCAGATGCAGAACCCCCTGTGGACGAGCGGCAAGGCAATCGACACCTTCGCCCCCTGCGGCCCGGCGCTCGTCACGCTCGACGAGATCGACGACCTGAGAGCGCTCGGGCTGCGCACCCGGGTCAACGGGGAGCTCCTGCAGCAGGGGACGACCGCCAACCTGATCTTTGGCCCGGCCGAGGTCGTGGCGTGGCTCTCGCGCACGATGACGCTACTGCCCGGGGACATCATCGCCACGGGGACACCGGCGGGGGTCGGGGTGGCGCAAGGGCGCTTCCTAAAAGACGGAGACACCGTCGAGGTGGAGATCGACGGGCTCGGAACGCTCGTAAGTCCAGTACGCAGCGAATGAGCGAGAAGATCCGCCGCACAGGGATCGATCCCGGGAGCCTCGCCACCCGCTTTCGGAGATCAGATCGACCCTTCGTAGAGCTGTGCCTGCGCGTCGACCTCTTCGACCGCTTCCTCCGACGGGAGATCGACGTCGACAGGGGGATCGACCTTCGGGAGATCGGCCTGCAGCCGTTTGCGCTCTGCTTCCGCCGCGCTGCGCAACGCCTCCAGGTGTTCGCTCGTCTTGCGCTTGATTCTCCTCAGGAGGTCATCGGCCGTCGGCTTCTCGGTCGTCGCACTATCGGTCATCGAACTACCTTTCTGGCTGCCCTTTTTGTACTCAAGGACCAAAGATCATCGGCACCATCTTGGCGATCGCTCGGCCGCCCCGCGAGAGAGAACCTGGAACGTGGTGTGCCGGCGTACCTTCTGTACCGGCAGTCTGCTCTGGGACTTCGTCTTGACATTGATCATCGAACTGCCTTTCTTAGAGTCTGAAGAACACTCGACGGAACGGTAGGCCGCGCTTGGGACGTTTCGCTCGATCGCCACACCCGATGAGGAGACCCTACGGTTCTTTTTGTATTTAAAAACCCTTTCATCCCCAGCTAAATCTCAAGTCCCAAAAGTACGACACGAATTGCCCGATTTGGACAGAGCGACGGCACCCTGAGTGACATGTATGTATGACCTCTCGGATATGGGCTAGATCGTTTGTCCAACACCCCTGGACATCCTCTGGAAATAGTGCAACCTTGCTCCCGCACCGCCACACATTCACCAATGAGCGACGATTCAGTCAGGAGACCGTTACATGCAAACGCCCCAATCCTCCAGAGACTCGATGCAACACGTTTCGTCACCCGCCTACATCCCAGAGCCATGGAACATCGAACTGTCCGTGCGGGACGCACGGGAGCAGACGGGAAGCCGTCACGACGAGCAGACGCTCACCGCGCGCATCGTCCCCGCCGACCCATACACGGCGTGGCTGGCGCAGCGCGAGCCGCAGCGCCGCTCCGCGGCGGTGCCCGTCTGACCCGGGGGCTAGGCGCCGCGGCGGAAGCGCTTACGGAGCCACTCGGGGAGAAGCGGCCGGTGCCGCCGAGACTGGGCAGGGTCGTCTGCTCGAAGTGGCGGTCAGCGGGGGCCTTTTCCGTCCTACGGGAAGAGATCCTCAGAGAACCTCGGCGCGATCGCTTTCGTGGACATGAGACAAACTTACCCGGCACTCGAGACAAAACTCTCGGTCGCGAACCCAATTTTGGGATCAACCCCCGGTTTTACTGGCTTCTTCGCCGCAAAGTGGCGCGAAAACGCTCACAAGCGGTGACCGCGGACACCTCACGAGTCTCGCCGGGATCGTGGCGAAGCAGGTCAGGAAGGCGGCTGGTGTGAGCGATGCAGGAGCCGATGAAGCCAGCGTTTGGCAGCAAGCTTACGCGCTTCAGCTCGCTTACGCGAGAGCTCATTCTCGTAGATAAATACGTCGCGCGACATCCGCCCGACCTCGGGTCGAGCTGAGACCGGATTGGGAGCGGGTGTAGGTTGATCTGGCATAGCAATCAGGTTAGCGCAACGATCGGCATCCACCACGAACGAAACCTGTGCGGGCCACAGCACCCAGCCCGCGAACACGCCAGTCGACAGGAACGCGACCATTGCGAGGACCACCGCCCACGCGGGCGCGCTGCGACCAATGGCGGCGGCGCCGAGAAAGCTCGCCGACAACGTCGCTGCAGCGACGAGCGTGCTGGTCCGGGTACGGAGATCAGATAAGGCCGTGCCGGCCAGCGCGTGGAGGGGCAATTTCCCCGACAAAGGCTGCGTCCCCAGCACAGCAGGTCCCTACGAACGCTTCGCCGAAGACGGCAAGCGCAAGCCCTACCCCGTCTGCCCGCAGGCCGACGAGCGCAACCTCTATTACGGCCTGCTCGGCCCCGACGCCAAGAGTGTCACCTACGTCCTCGACGGCCATACCCAAACGCAGCCGACCGCTGGACAGGAGGGCGCGTACCTGATCGTCACCACCGCATCACCGAAACAGCTGTTCAACTTCAACGCCGGCGGCACCCAGGACGTCGTACCGGTCGACGGGCCGATCACGGAACTGCACTACCGTGACGGCGCTACCTGCCACCTGACCAGCAAGAGCTGGATCGGCGGAAAGTATGCGTGCACACCGGCGCTGAAGGTGCCCGTCGGCTGGGTGGTGCCAAGAACGCCGGCGCCGACCGCGGCGCAGGTCGCCTCGCCGGTGCACGTACGCCTGATCCAAGGACCGCACGGCGGCTACGAAGCAATCCTCCAGTTCACCTCTCGGATAGCCATCAGCAAGGCGAGCAGCTCCTACACGGTCCAGTGGCACGAACCAGGCCAGCCGCGGCAGGTGAACGGCTTCGGACCCCCTAGACCCCTGTTTCTTCCCGCCGCCGGTCAGATCGAGACGATGCGACTGGGCCGCGGATTGGGCCGCGGTCTGCACCCCGGGATCACCACCGGCGAAGTCTTCTTCCAGGATCAGAGTGGGCCCGGCAACCTCGAAGAAGCCGGGGGGACCATCCGGCACACGGTTGGGCGGTTCAGGGTGGTGGTGCCTTGAGGCCGCGCTCGAGCGAGGTGGACGGCAGTGGTTCTCACCCGCGCACGCGCGAGCGAAGTATCACGCGTGCGCCGCGTGCCGGCGGACCATGGCCTCGAGCACGACACGCTGCTCTGCCATCGCCAGCGCCGCGCCGAGGCAGCGGCGGGTGCCGCCGCCGAAGGGCAGCCACTCATAGGTTCCAGGTGCCCGCCCACCCTCGTGACCGAGCCAGCGCTCGGGACGGTAGGTGAAGGGATCGGGGTAGAGGTCCTCACGGTGGTGGACGAGCAGGATGCTGATGCTGACACCCTGTCCCGCGGGAACCACGTAGTCGCCGAGCTGCCATGGCACGGCCACGCGGCGCCCGATCACCGGGA
>Ga0302181_10002830_pt1 | contig 12125 bp, 12 predicted proteins | sample I_Palsa_E3_3_FD_198786 | JGI IMG/M metagenome (GOLD analysis project Ga0302181, IMG submission 198786) | Peat permafrost microbial communities from Stordalen Mire near Abisko, Sweden - I_Palsa_E3_3 | ecosystem: Environmental > Terrestrial > Soil > Palsa > Peat permafrost | place: Sweden... | reverse complement strand
CTCAGCGACCTGGCGATCACCGGTCACCCGCTGTGGTCGCTCACGAACACGCGCCACACCGCCACGACGCTGGACCGCGTCACTGGGATCGCGAACGTGCCGGAGTACATCCCACGGCGAATCGGCGAGATCCTGAGTCCGGCGGTACTGATCGGCGCCGCGCTCGGGGGGGTGCTGTCGCTATGGTTGCTGCGCCGCCGGGCTTGGGTTGGCGCGATTGTCGGGGTCATGGCGGTGGTGGTGTTCGCCGCTTTCGCCACGGCCGGCCTGCCGATCAACACGCGCTACGCGTTCCTCGCCTCGGCGATCCTCTGCATCTTCTGCGGCGCCGGAGTGTTCGGCTGGACGCGCCTTCCGCACGAGGACCCGCGTCGGCGCTGGTGGATGGCCGCCGGCGCGCTCGTATTCCTGGCGCTGCTCGCATCGATCCCGTCGCAGTACCACACGGCGCACCGCGAACTGAGAAAACTGGCTCGGCAGGAATCGATCCAGGACGAACTACTGGCACTCGTGAAAGACGGCGCGATCACACGACGGTGCGAGCCCGTGGGCGTGCCCAACCACGCGCCGATCCCGCTGCTCGCGCTGTACCTGCAGACGAGCCCGCGACAGATCGTCAGCGCCGAAGTCAGCCCGATCACCCACGGCGCCTATGTCGATCCGGCGAGCAAGGAAGTCGAAGAAGACTACGTGCTCGACCCCCACGACCCGCACCTGCCGGTGACCGTCCCGCCGGGCTTCACCGAGGCCCACTCGAACAAGTCGTGGTTCATCTTCGCGCACTGCCCCTAGGAAGATTCGAGCGGAGGTTCCGGCGTTGTTCGGTGTTATCAGTTCAGGGCGTGAAGAGTGATCCTGCGTCGAGCTCTTTTCTGTTGCTCCTAACACTTGCGGTGATCTCCAATAGTGGATCGGCAGCCTGGTAGTAGGTGCCTCGCTTGGCGCCTAGCCGCTTAAGGAGCCCCGCCCGCACCATGGAACGCAGATCGCTCGTCGCCAGCTGGTTGGAGATCTCTTCATCGTTTCCTTTGAGCATGAGGCGGTAGGAGGAGTTACGAATCCTCAAGCCAATCGCCGCATCGAACAGTGCCGAGATCGTGCGTTCCGCCAGGCGATGCTTCGCTCGTAGGGTGTCGAGCTTGCTCCACATCGCCTCGGACTCCTGGACTCGACGAAGGACGCTGGCCGCCTGTATGTAGTGAGCCTCGAGACAGAAGCGCACCCACGCGTGCGCGTCAGACGCGGGACTCCACCTTCCGCGCCCCACGCGGGCGAGGACCTGGTAATAGGCCTGGGTATTACGTCCCAGGTACTCCTCGATACTTGAAAACTGGGGCTCCAGGATGCGGTCCCGCCCCAAGACGAGCGTCTGCAGGCATCGCGCCATGCGCCCGTTCCCATCGCGAAACGGATGGATCATGACGAGATTGAGGTGTGCCATCGCAGCCCTGATCAGCACATGGACCTCCTGATCGCTGGACAGCTGAGCGACCAGCTCCTCGATCAAGTCAGGGACCTGCTCCGCGTCGGGCGCCTCATAGACGACCGTTCCAGTCGCTTCGTTACGCACCCAGATCGGACCGGGACGCCATAGTCCGGGTCCCGCGTTCAGTGAGTACTCCGCGATCATAAAATGCAAGCCGCTGATGACCTGCGAGCTGTAGGCGAAATGATTGTCCCGTGCCAGCTGGAGCACGTAGGTCATCGCGCGCCTATAGCCCTGGGCGGCCTGCCAGTCCTCCTCGCTCGCAGTCGAAGGCTCGTCGCCCTCGATCGCGGCGACGGCATCTTCGACTGAGACGTCGTATCCCTCGATGCTGTTCGAGCCCTGAATGGCACGTGCGGCGAGCACGCGCCGGATCTGTCCAACCCAACGCTTCGGCTCTGCTACGTAGTGGCGCAGCTCCCGACGCAGCTCTTCGATCCGCGCGAGTGCGATCTCTTCTTCGAGTGTCGGGTTTGGGATAGCGAAGATCATCTGCTTGCCTCTCTCGCCACTGATAGATATATACATTCATTCAGTGCCATGCGATGATATTATCATTAACTTGGCTCGTTATCGACCCTGAAAGAGCGCTCTATTGTCAGCTGACCATGTGCGCTCCAGGCCCCGGGCGCACCTCGCGCGCGCCTCGCGGAGTGGGGACGTCGGGCGCGAACAGGCCGAGCACGCTGCCACCGAAGCCGCCGCCCATCAACCGCGCGCCCGCGGTGCCGTCCTTGCGCAACCGCGCGACGGTGCGCTCAACCGTCGGCGTCGAGACCTCGTAGAGGTCGCGCAGGCTCGCGTGGGAGGAGTCGAGCAGCGCGCCGACGGCGGTCAGGTCCTCCGCGCGCAGCGCGGCGACGGTCTTCTCGACCCTGACGTTTTCGCCGAGGACGTGCTCGGCGCGAGCGCGCAACGGCTCGGGCAGTTTCGCCACGGCGTCCGCGCTCGCGTCGCGCAGCGAGTCGATGCCGATCAGCTCACACGCCCGCAGACATTCGGCCCGGCGTTCGTTGTAGCCAGAGCTTGCGTTCGCGTGCCGCTCGCCAGAGTCGACCAAAACGAACCGCCAGCCTTCCAAGCGCAGCGGCACCGGGTCGATCTGGAGCGTGCGGAAGTCAATGCGCACGGCCGTATCGGGAGCGCCGTACAGCGAAGCGAGCTGGTCGAGCATCCCGGTCTGAGCGCCGACCCAGTCGTTCTCGACACGCGCGCACAGCCGTGCAATCGCGATCCGGTGCAGCGGCTTCTGCACGCCGCCGGACGGGTGGACTCCGCTGACCGGCGCACGCGAGACGAGATCCACGAGGACGAGACACAGGGCGACCTCGAGCGCGGCCGAGGAGGACAGGCCCGCGCCCTGCTCCAGGTCGCCGCCGATCTCCAGCCGTGCGCTTGGAATCGGGTAGCCGGCTTTCGAAAGCTCGGCTGTGGTGCCGCGCACGAACGCGCGCCATCCTTCCGCGCTGGAGATATCGGAGAGCTCGAACTCGTCCGATTCGCCGAGATCGCGTGCGTGGGCGTAGATGCGCTGCGCGCCGGACGGGTCGGGGTCGGCCGTCTCCGCGCGCACGACGACGCCCTCGGCGATCGCGAACGGGAGGGCCAGGCCCTGGTTGTAGTCGGTGTGCTCGCCGATCAGGTTCACGCGCCCGGGAGCGAACGCGGCCGCGCGCTCACGCCGCACGCAGGATCGCCTCTCCCAGCATCGCGGCGGACTCCTCAGGGAGCACGTCGGAGATGAAGGTGCCCGCGCCCTGCTCGGAGCCGGCGAGGTACTTGAGCTTCTCGGCGGTGCGCAACGGCGGATAGAGCTCGACATGCAGATGTCCGCTACCCGCCGCGGCTGCACCTGCGGCCGCACCCGGCCGCCGGGAGTGCGCCGCGGCCGACGACCGTGGCGCGGTGGCGATCGTCGTGGTCGGCGCCTGGTGGACGACCATCACGTAGGGGAACGGCCGATCGAACAGGGCGTCATACCCGCGCGCGAGCGCCTGCAGTCCGTCGGCGAGCAGGCGCAGCTCCTCGGCCTCACAGTCGAGCAGGCTCGGCCGGTGCTCACGCAGCGTCACGTGCGCTTCGTAGGGCCAGCGCGCCGCATACGGGACGTAGGCGACGACGGCCTCGTTCTCGTAGACAATCCGCCGGCCGTCCTCGAGCTCGTGGCCCAGCAGGGCGCACGGCGCGCAGCCGCCGAGACGAGCGTCGGCGGCGAGCTCGAGCTTGGGAACGGGAGGTAGGAAGGGGTAGCCGTAGATCTGCCCGTGGGGATGGTGCAGCGTCACCCCGACCTCGACCCCGCGGTTCTCGAAGATCAGCACGTACTCGACGTCCGCGCGAGCGCCGAGCTCGCCGTAGCGCTCGCGCCAGACCCACATCAGCGCCTCGGCGCGCTCCGGCGCGAGCGTACCGAACGAGTCGTCGTGCCGGTCGGTGTACACGACCACCTCCGCCGCCCCGTGCGGGGCCTCGAAGGCGGGAAAGCGATTGTCGAACACCGCGATCTCAAAGGAGGGGAAGGGGATCTCGGTCTCCTCCCCGCCCGGGTGGGTCGGACACAGCGGACAGTGCTCGGCGGGTGGCAGGAAGGTGCGGTCCTGACGGTGGATCGCGTAGACCACCTGCTCGTCACGCAGCTCGTTGCGGCGCTCCTCGCTCACGCCTGTGGGTCCTCAACCGTCGGCGGAGCGTCGGACATCCCTCGCGGCGCCCCTTGGCTGTACAGGATCAGCGCACGGCCGTCGTCTTTGACGTGGCGCCTGAGCCTGATCGGACCGTAGGCCTCCTCGCGCTCCCGCGGATCATCCCCGGAAGCTGCGGAAAGGGAAGAATCCTCGGGTGGGGGAGCCATTGATCGAGGGTATACCCTTGTGTGAGAAGACACGAACCAAGGGAATTGGAACAAAGGGGATTGCCCGGATAGTTGAGCGGGTAACAAACAGAGACACGGGAGATCACCACAGGTGACGCCGCATGGTCACGGCGTCCTCAAATGCACCGAGGAGGAGGATGTGATGTCAGAGATCGATCAGGCACACGGGGCACCGGAGAGCCTCGATCACCTCGACCCGCCGGAGACCGCCAAGCGCGGCTTCGACCGCCGCGCGTTCCTGCAACGCACCGCGCTGACCGGCGTGGCGGCCGGTTCGGTGGGCACTCTGCTGAGCGCTTGCGGGTCGAGCTCCTCTTCGAGTGCCAGCAGTGGCTCCAGCGGCGTGTTCGGGTCGACCCCGAACTACAAATTCGTGATCGTCAACCACGTCACGACGAACCCGTTCTTCACCCCCACCCAGTACGGCGCGGCGGACGCCTGCAAGCTGCTGGGCTGCTCCTACCAGTGGACGGGCTCGGAATCGAGCAACGTCAGCCAGATGGTCTCGGCGCTCAACACCGCCGTCACCAGCGGGGCCGACGGGATCGCGGTCTCGCTGATCGACCTGCATGCGTTCAACGCGCCGGTCGAAGCGGCGCTCAAGGCTGGTATCCCGGTCGTCGCCTACAACGCCGACGCGCCCACGAACAAGCGCCTGTCCTACATCGGTCAGAACCTCGAAAAGGCTGGCGAACTGCTCGGCGAACGGATCGTCGCCGCGGTACCCTCGGGGGATGTGGCGCTGTTCATCGCCACTCCGGGCGCGGCCAACCTGCAGCCACGTCTCGAAGGAGCGCTGAAGGCGATCAAGGCCTCGGGTAAGCCGATCACGCCGCACACGGTCGCGACCGGCGCCGCCGTCCCGGCCGAGCTCTCCACGATCGACGCGTACTGGGTGGGCCACCAGAGCACGAAGGGCATGTTCTCCTTCGACGGCGGCTCCACGGAAAGCCTCGCGAAAGTGATGCAGAAGTACGGCCTCCCCGCCAAGGGGATCAAGGCCGGCGGCTTCGATCTCACCGAAGAGACGCAGAAGCTGCTCCAGGAAGGAAACATCGAATTCACGATCGACCAGCAGCCCTACCAGCAGGGGTTCCTGCCAATCCTGCAGCTGTTCTTCTGGAGGGCCTCCGGCTCACTCAGCGGCCCCGCGGAAGTCGACACGGGCCTGAAGTTCATCGACAAAGAAACCGTCGTGCCGTACGTCGAATCCAAATCCCGCTACGAGGGGACCTCGACAGAAGCCAAGGTCATCCCGCTCAAGGCGGGCGCGGAAGCCTAGACAATGGCCAGCGGCACCACCGAGCCTGCCCCCGCAGGCCCCGGTGCGGATGCGCCGGGCGGCTCGGGCTCGCCCGGCGCGGGATCGCCCAGTGCTGGGGCGCCCGGCGGGCGCGGATCGGGATCGGGTGAGGGCGCGCGCGGGCGCGGCCTCACCTTCAGAGGCGACGACGGCCTGCTCTCGCGCGTGCTGGCGCTGCGCGAGGGCAGCATCATCGTCGTCACGGTCGTCGTCGCGATCTACTTCGCGCTGAACACCTCGAGCTTCTTCACCTCGGCGAACTTCAAGACGCTGCTGCCGTACTTCGCGCCGTTCGCGATCCTCGGGGCGGGCGAGGTGTTCGTGATGATCCTCGGCGAGATCGACCTCTCGATCGGCGGCACTTACCTGCTCGCCCCGTACCTCTTCTACAAGCTCTCCGCGACCGTCGGCCTGCCACTCGTCCCGGCCGTGATCGTCGCGTTGATCGCTTGCATGGCCGTCGGCCTGATCAACGGCTTCTTCACGGCGATCGTTGGCATCAGCTCGTTCGTGGTTACGCTCGGCATGCTGTTCGCGCTCGAGGGGCTGACGTTGGTGATCTCCCACGGCGAGCCCGTCGAGACGCCCGGCGCCCAGGTGCACGCGACCACCCGTGAGGTAACCCATGTTGTCAACGGCGTGCAGATCCACCTCCCCGAACAGGTCAACCACATCAGCACGTTCGCGAAAATCTTTGGCGCCGGCATCTACTCAGAGCTGATCTGGGCGCTCGTGATCGTGATCGTGCTGCAGGTCGTGCTGACGTTCACGCGCTGGGGCCTGCACACGGTCGCGGTCGGCTCGAACAAGCTCGGTGCCGGCGAGGCCGGCGTCCACGTGAAGCTGGTGATGATCCGCAACTTCGTCCTCTGCGCCACCGCCGGCGGCCTCGTCGGGATCCTCGAGGCGGTCCGCTCGTCCTCGGTCCAGCCCGACACGGCCGGGGCGAACGAAATCCTCTTCTACGGGATCTCCGCCGCGGTGATCGGCGGCACGCTGCTCGCCGGCGGCTCCGGCACCGTCGTCGGCGCGCTGATCGGGGCGCTGTTCCTCGGCATCCTCAAGGACGGCCTGATTCTGCAGGGCGTCAACGCGAACTACCTGCTGCTCTACCTCGGCCTTTCGATCATCATCGCGATGACCGTCAACGTCTACGTCCAGCGCGTACGGAGGGGGAGCCACAGTGCCTGACGCGGTGAGCACCGAGCCGGGGGTGGTGCAGCCGACCTCGGCGAGCGACGATGTGCTGCGGGTCGAGCACCTGAGCAAGCGCTTTGGCCCGGTGACGGCGCTGCGCGACATCAGCCTGCACCTGCGCAAGGGCGAGGTGCTCGGCCTGCTCGGCGACAACGGCGCGGGCAAGTCGACCTTGATCAAGATTCTCTCGGGCTTTCAGAAGCAGGACTCGGGCCAGATGTTCCTGCACGGGCAGCCGTATGAACCGAAAGGGGTGGACGACGCACGCTCGAAAGGGATCGACACCGTCTACCAGGACCTGGCCCTGATCGACGAACTGTCCGTCTACCACAACCTGTTTCTGCGCCGCGAGCTCGTGCATAGGCCGCTGCCGTTCCTCGCCAACCGGGAGATGAAGCTCCGTGCGCGCGCGGCACTGGATGAGATTGGGATCAACATCCCGCGGATCGACGTCGCCGTGGCGCGCCTGTCGGGTGGTCAGCGCCAGGCGATCGCAGTGGCGCGGACGGTCAACGGCGACGCGGACATCATCCTGCTGGACGAGCCCTTGGCTGCGATGGGGGCGAAGGAGGGCTCGATGATCCTCGACCTCGTCGCGCGCTTGAAGGAGGAGGGGAAGGTCTCGATCATCATGATCCTCCACAACTACGTCCACGTCCTGCAAGCGTGCGACCGCGTCTCGATGATCCAGGAGGGCGTGATCGCGCTCGACAAGCCCACCGCAGAGACCTCGGTCGAGGAGCTCACGGACATCGTCGTCAACGAGTACCGCCGCGCGCGCGAAGAAACCCACGCCGAGACCCGCGCCGAGACCGGGGTACAAGGTTGAGGAAGGCGTTGTACTTTTAAGACTGCGTGTCACTATGGCTGTACACAGTTTTAAAAGTATGTAGTGGACCGTGCACCCCTCGTCGAGATTCCCACCACCGGCCACCGATTCGCTGCCCGCGACTCCGGTCCGGGTGCTCCCGCTGCGCCTGCCGGGGATCGCTTAAGGCTGCTTCCTTCCGGACCTGACCTGGTTCACAAGCCGACACCGCGCGGGACCCGAACCATCGACGCCCCAAACAGCGGAGCGACCGGGGCGGAACCCCTCTGAAAGGGAGTTCAGCCCCGCTAGAGCGGATTGCGGATTCAGGGCGCCGCTACCTCCCCGCCTAGCACGGTCCGGCTCGAATCCTAGCGCGCCGCGGGGCCGCGGAGTAGACATGACTCGCGCCGAGGAGATAAATGGAACATCAAGAACCCAAGTTCCGCTAGGCTGCGCCACCGTGACCTACTTCAAACGCATCTCCCCACGCCCCGCCCTCGCCCTCGCCGCGCTCGGCGCTGCTGTCCTGATCGCCGGCTGCGGCTCCAGCGGCTCCTCCGGCACGATCGGTGTCGGCAACGAGAACACCTCCGACAACGCGCTCGCGACATCCACCTCGAGTACCCCCACGACCTCCACGTCCCCCGCGACGGCGTCGGTGAAAACGCCCGCGACCGGCCCGCTATCGAAAGAGCCGACGGTGACGCCGCCCTCCAGCCCGGCTCCGACCAAGCTGGTGACCAAGGAACTGATCGTCGGCACCGGCCCCGAAGCGAAGGCCGGCGACTCGGTGACGGTCAACTACGTGGGCGTCCTCTACAAGGGCGGGAAAGTCTTCGACGCGTCGTGGAAACGGAATGAAACATTCCCATTCGTCCTCGGCAAAAGCCAGGTCATCCCCGGCTGGGAACAGGGCATCGTGGGCATGAAAGTCGGCGGGCGACGTGAGCTGATCATCCCGGCCGAGCTCGCCTATGGCGCCAAAGGCTCACCGCCGACGATCCCGCCGAGCTCCGCGCTGATCTTCGTCGTCGACCTGCTCGCAGCCTAGCCGGTATGGATGCCGCGGGGCGGCGGGCGGCCCTCGGCATTTGCGGCTACGCGGCGGGCTAGAGACCCCAGGATCCCGTGAAAGCGCTCCGCCTCGCGGCGATGTTGCTCGCGCTGAGCGGCGTCGCGGGCGCGACCGCAGTGCTCGCCGGATGCGGGGGCGCCAGGAGCAGTTCGAGTACGCCCGCCGCGGAAAGACTCCAGCGCGAAGACCTCGTTGCCGTCAGTCACGGCCTGCGCCAGGCCGAGAGATCTGTCGGGCGGGAGATGGCCGCCGCGAGGATCGCCTGGCCGCTGGTCGCAAATGGCCTGCCGGCCAAGATCCCGCCGGGCGTGCGGCCAGCCGTCTCCGCCGCGAGCGCAGCCGCGCGCGGGATCGTCCTGCCGCCGCTGATGAGCAAGCCCCAGGCTCGCTCGCTGACCGGCCCGGCCGCCGGCATCGCCGGCCTGTTCCAGAGCTTCAGCGGCCTGACCGAGCGCGGCTGGACGCTGACCGGCGCGGCGGCCGACGAGATCGAAAGCGGCTCGCCGGCGGCCGCGCGGTTTGCGCGGGAAAACGTTGCTCTGTACATCGACGCCGTCTACGACGGGCACTTCGACGGCGGGCTGATCGGGAAGAGCCTGCTCGCCGGCTATCGCAAGCTCGGCGGCGCGGCGGGCTTCGGCGCAACCCTCACCCAGGCGGAAGTCGACGCGCTCGCCGGCGCCTACTCCCCGGCCGCCGAGCAACTCCATCCCCACCCGGGGGTCAAGCTGGGGGCGTGAAACGGCGCCGTTCACCGGCCGGCGGCGAGGCCCAATAGAATCGCTGCACCAGGGCGCGTAGCTCAGTGGGAGAGCGCTCGCTTCACACGCGAGAGGTCGCAGGTTCGAAACCCGCCGCGCCCATCGGTCGTCTGAGGCCAGTTTGTTGAGAAGCGACGCGACCGCGCTGGCGGTGACACCCGCTCAGGTCCGAGCCGCCCATCTCGCCTCGTCTACTCGTGTCTGAGCAGCATGATCAAGGCGGCTCGCACCTCTGCGCACCGAGCTACTGTCTGCGCTATCGACCCGCCGCGCGCCACCCGAGGCGATCGACACCTCCACCAGCCACATTGGCTTCCGCTGCATCGTTCGCGAAGACAGCTGATCGAAAGGAAACACGATGATCGAACAAATCGATGACATGCCGAACTGGGTCGGGAAGGCATACCGGATGTTCGCCTGGATGACCCCAGGCGAAGTCAAGGTTTACGGACTGGACCAGCTGGAGGACGCCAAGAGCTGGGTCGCGGCCTGAGGCCAAAGCGGCAGATGACGGACAGACCGCTGGTGGCGGCCTGCCGTACGAACCCGTCGATCAGGAGCGTGACGGTGGCCTGCCGGTTGATGTTCAACCGGTTCTGGTGGGCGTCAAGATGATCACAGGGATCACGCGCTCGCCAGCCGTCTTCTCGTACTCCCCGAACTGCGGAACCCGTTCGACCTGCGTTCGATAGAGGCGCTGGCGCTCCTCGCCGGTCGCCTCGCCGGCGACGACGTCGATCGTGTCGGTCCCAACCTCGATCTTGACGTTGGGCTGAGCCTTGAGGTTGTGGTACCAGTCTGGATTCGACGGTGCTCCGGCCTTCGAGGCGAAGATCACGTAGCGCCCGTCGTCGCTCTGATAGGCGAGCGGGTTGATGCGGCTCTTGCCGGACTTCGCACCAGTGTGGTGCAGCAGCAACAGCGGCATGCCCTCGAACATGCCTCCGACACGGCCTTCGTTGGTATGGAACTCCTCGATAATCTGCGTATTGAAGTCTGTGGGCGACGTGGACATCGTGCTCCTCGGGACGTATGGATGACTGAAGATCGGATTACCGAACGCCGACCCAGTCTAGAGCGGATACCCTTTCCCCTATGTGTAGAAATATCCGGACTCTCTATAACTTCGAGCCATCCGCGACAGACGACGAGGTGCACGGCGCCGCCCTGCAGTACGTGCGCAAGATCAGTGGCTTTACCAAGCCATCGCAGGCGAACACCGAGGCCTTCGAGCGTGCCGTCGACGAGGTCGCTGAGATCTCCACCCGGCTGTTGAGCGAGCTGACCACCTCGGCGCCCCCGAAGGACCGTGAGGTCGAGGCGGCGAAGCGCAGGGCACTCAGCGCGCAGCGCTTCGCGGCGTAGCTCGGGTTCTGGGCACGGCGGCCCCTGCCTTGGCGGTGGCGGTGGCGGCGCTCGAGCATTTGCAGCCATCGCCACCGCCCGTGCCATCGTTTGAGGTCGCGCATGACGATCCTCCTCGCCCTTTTCGCCTCTCTCTTCATCGGTATCTCTGACTTCCTCGGTGGCATCGTCAGCCGTATGCGCAGCCCGCTGGAAACGAGCCTCGTGCTGTTCCTCGCCGCAGCGGTGACGCTCGTCCCGATCGCGATCCTGCTCGGCGCGAGCGATCTCACGGTCCACGACCTGGGCCTGGGCGCGGTGAGCGGCCTCACGACCAGCATCGCCTACGTGGGCTTCTTCGCCGCAATCGGCCACGGACGGATCAGCATCGTCGCGCCGATCTCGGCGGCCGTGACCGCGCTGCTACCCGCGATCGCCGGGATCGCCGGCGGCAACACGCTCTCGACCCTCGCGCGCGCCGGTGTCCTCTGCGCGCTGCTGGCGATTCCGCTCGTGGCCTACGAGACCGGGGACGGCGAGGTGGGCGACGACTGGTCCACCAATCGGCAGGTGCTCGTGTCGATCCTCTGCGGGGTCGGTTTTGGGTTCTACTTCATCTGCATCGGACACACACATCGCAGCTCGGGACTGTGGCCGACGGTGGCGACCCTCCTCGTGGGGATCGCGGTAATCGCTCCGATCGCCGCTCGTGGTGGCGTGATGCCCTCGCTCGCCTCCCTATCGCGCCTCGCCGTAGCGGGCGGTGTGGCGCTGGGCGTCGCCGACGCCGGCCTCACGACCGCGCTGCAGCGCGGGCCGTTGACCGTCGCCTCGGTGCTCGGCAACCTCTACCCGCTCGTCACGATCGCGCTCGGCGTAACGATCCTCGGAGAGCGCGTCCGGCTGTGGCACGCGGCGGGGATCCTGCTGGCGGTCGCCGGTGTGGCGATGATCGCGGCCGGGCAATAGACGGCCGAGTAACGTATCGGCATGGCATCGCCGCTCGCGCTGATCGAGTTTCCAGCGGACGACCCTGAGCGTGCCCGGCGCTTCTGGACCGGGTTGCTCGGCATCGACCTGGAGCCGCGCACGGTGGGCGAAGGCTGGCAGACCCAGTCACCGGGCCCGGCAATCGGCGTACATGCTCGTGGACGCGGCCCCGGCGACTCGCTCTCACTGCCGTACTTCGAGGTCGACGACCTGCCCGCCACCCTGGCCCAGGTTCAGACGCTCGGTGGCAGCGTCATCCATCCGGGTGAGATCTGGTCGATCTGCA
>Ga0302181_10002821_pt1 | contig 12151 bp, 11 predicted proteins | sample I_Palsa_E3_3_FD_198786 | JGI IMG/M metagenome (GOLD analysis project Ga0302181, IMG submission 198786) | Peat permafrost microbial communities from Stordalen Mire near Abisko, Sweden - I_Palsa_E3_3 | ecosystem: Environmental > Terrestrial > Soil > Palsa > Peat permafrost | place: Sweden... | reverse complement strand
TGGTCGCAGGTGAAATGGTTTCCGGCCGATGGGGGACGGTCAGCTCAGGAGGCTGTAGCCGAGCCGGCGGAGTTCCTCGCCGGCCAGCTTGTCTATCTGGGCGGCGTCCTGGATGCTGAGCGAGGATCCCGCTGGCCGGCGGGAACGGCCGCGCTGCCGGGCCGTGCGGGCCACGTCGCGGATCTCGGCCGCCGGCACCGTGGTACCGGTGAAGCGAGAGAGCTCGGCTAGGGCCTCGTCGGGCTTACTCAGCAGGTCCTCATACCTGATCGTCTTCAGCTGGCCGGCCGGCAGGCTGTGGTGCAGCCCCGCGGCCAGGCGGACGCACCATCGCCAGCGTAGCGCGCACCGGGCCGCGGGTGACAACGTGGACCACAGATCCCGGTCCTCCTCGCTTTCGATACCGAAGAACGGGTTGGGGAACTCGGTGTCCACGTTCACGAAGCTCGGCCGGAACCAGGACATGACGACGGGATCGGCGAGCATGCTGGTCACCACGTCGTGGCCGTCCCTGATGACCTGCACGATCCGCGCGTCGGAAAACGCGTAGGTGAGGGCCTCCGCGCAGTAGATAAGGTCCGGGCTCGCGTCCCCGAACCGCTCCAGGCCCCGCAGTTCTACGCACGGTCCCACGGCATCGGCGGCGAGCCCGGCGGCCGCCCGGCACTCGCGACTGCATTCCAGGCAGCTGTGCGGGGTGACCTGCCAGCCCTGCGCGAAGGCATCCCTGATAACCGTCGCGGCGGCCTGCGTCCGGCCCTGGTACATGGACGGGCGCCGGGCGAAGGCGTAGACCACTCGCAGCACGCTGGGCTGGCCCATCGTGACGTGAAAGCTCGCCGACGTCTTCAGCGCGCGGCCGATGAGGTCCGCTCCCGAATGCGGGGCGCCGACCACGAACACCGGCTGATGGACGTTGCGGGAGTTGACGATCAGGATGTGAAGGGCGGAGGGCATTCATCTTCTTACTGTCTGGTGGTCCTGCCGCTACCGTACTAGGCACCGGTTACCCGTAGGCTGGCATCATGCGGGTACTACCCGATGTAGTAGGCAGTTGGCCGCGGCCCCGGACCCGTCGCCTGCTCATCGCCGGGACGATGATCGCCGCCGCGACGGCTCTGGCGGGCTGCTCCCAGTTCGACGCGGCGCTCGGTCAGCGGCAAGCGGTCGTGACCTTCACCGACAGCGCGACGGTGGCCCAGCGGATGGCTGTGCGCACGGGCTGCGCGAAGACGCCGAACGTGACCCCGCAGCCCCTGCCGTCCGACATGAACTCGCCCTATGCCCTCGAGCAGGTCATCTACCAGATCAACAAGGCGAGCGACGCGGACGTGGCGCTGCTGCAGGAGTGCCTGGCCAAGTACCCCGTTGTGACGGGTGTCACGCTCCAAGACTCCAGCGACGAGGGCAACTAACGCCACCTCCCGGGCCGGCGGCACACGGGCCATGGGGATTATCTCGCGACGGCTTCGGGGCGGCGAGGTCTGGACCGATTCCCTATCTTGCCGGCCCTATGTATAGTGAACCGAGCGTGTTTCCCTATATAAACGATAGAGATTAGAATTTAGGAGAGCTAATGCGACGTGTCACGACCGCCGCGATGATCGGCGCCGCCCTGCTGCTGGCGGCGGGCTGCTCCTCTTCGTCGTCATCTTCGACGTCCTCTAGTACGACGGATCCCACCGGTAGCACCGCCAGCGCTGCAGCGGCACCTGTGACCGTCCGGCTGGGCTTTCTCGAGAACATCACGCACGCATCGGCGCTTGTCGCGCTGAAGGAGGGTTATTTCAGCAAGGCCCTCGGCTCGGCCGGGACCGTGCAGCCGACCGCCTTCAGCACCGGGACGGAAGAGACGACAGCTCTGCTGGCCGGCCAGCTCGACGCTGCCTACGTCGGGCCGAACCCGGCCATCAATGCTTGGCAGAAGTCCGGCGGTACCGCCATCAAGATCGTCTCCGGCGCCGCGGACGGCGGCGCGTCGGTGGTGGTCGCGAAGGGGATCACGTCGGCCGCCCAGCTCAAGGGCAAGACGCTGGCCACGCCGTCGCTCGGTAATACGCAGGACGTCGCGCTGCGCTACTGGCTGAAGCAGAACGGGATCGCGACGACCGCCACCGGCGGGGGAGACGCCTTTATCAAGCCGACGACGCCCAACTCCGCCGCCGTCCTGGAGTTCAAGTCCGGGCAGATCGCCGGCGGCTCCGAGCCCGCGCCCTACGACATCGAGATGGTCGCTGACGGCGGCACGGTGCTGTATACCGAGCCCGGCGTCACCACCGTGCTGGTCGTGACCCAGAGCTTCCTGTCCGCCCACCCGGCGGTCGTCGCGGACCTGATCAAGGCCCAGATTCAGGCCAACCAGTTCATCAATTCCAACCCGACGGCGGCTCAGGCGGACGCGAACGCCGAACTTGCCTCCTATACCGACAAGCCGCTCAAGTCGAGCCTGGTGGCGGCCGCGTTCAAGGAGATCACCTTCACCAATGACCCCGACGAGTCCTCGCTGACCAGCGACGCGTCGCAGGCCGTCTCGCTCGGCCTGCTCAAGCCGGTCAACCTGAGCGGCATCTTCGACCTCGGGCCGCTCAACCAGGCGCTGGCTGCGGCCGGGCAGCCTCAGATCAGTTCGTAGGAGGTGGTTGCATGGCCAGGCAGGGGAGTTCCCTCACGATCACCGGCCAGCGGTCGGCCGTCGAGAGAGTAACGGGAGCCGTCGGGTCCGTCCGGCTGGCGAGCGTGTCCAAGGTGTTCGGGCGCGGCGGTTCGGCCGTCCGGGCGCTGGACCAGATCTCGCTCGAGGTGCCGCCGGGGGAGTTCACCTGCCTGATCGGGGCGTCGGGCTGCGGCAAGTCCACGCTGCTCAACCTGGTCGCAGGCCTGGACCAGCCGACCTCCGGGGAAGTGTCGGTGTCCGGCCGGGTGGCGCTGATGTTCCAGGAGCCGGCACTGTTCCCGTGGCTCACGGCCGCTGGCAACATAGATCTCGCCTTGCGGGCCCGCGGCCTGGGGCGGGTCGAGCGCCGTCAGCGGACCGCGGAGTTGCTGGACACGGTGCGTCTGGGCGGATTCGGCGCAAAGCGGCCGCACGAACTGTCCGGCGGCATGCGGCAGCGGGTGGCGCTGGCTCGCGCGCTGGCCCAGGACGCCGACGTGCTGCTGATGGATGAGCCGTTCGGCGCGCTGGACGCGATGACCAGGGACCTGCTGCACGACGAGCTCGACCGGGTCTGCGCGGGGCGGCGGCTGACGATCATGTTCGTGACCCACAACGTGCGGGAGGCGGTCCGGCTCGGTGACCGGGTGGTGGTGCTGAGCAGCCGGCCCGGCCGGGTGATCGACGAGTTCGCCGTGCCGATCGAGCATCCCCGGCGGATCGACTCGGCGCCGGTCGCCGAACTGGCCGGGAGGATCACCGACCGGCTACGGGAGGAGATGAGCCATGGCACTCAATGAGGGACGGGGGTCGGTGCCGGCCTACGCGGAGAAGCTGGCCTGGCTCGAGGCCCAGGAAGTAGAGATGCCGGACGATCAGCGCGGGCGCCGCCTGGCTGTCCGCGCCTGGACGGCCCTGTGGCCCAAGGTGCTCGCGATCGCCATCGTGCTGGCCATCTGGGAGCTGATCCACCTCAGCGGCTGGAAGAAGCTGATCTTTCCCGGGCCAGGCGGGACCCTTTCGGACCTGTGGGGTCAGCTGCGGACGGGGCTGCTGTGGCACGCCATCGCCATCACCTCCGAGCGCGCCGTCATCGGGTTTGCGCTGGCGGTGGTGATCGGTGGCCTCGTCGGCGCCCTGGTCTCGCGGATCGGGCCGCTGCGGGCGGCGGTCGGCTCCTTGATCACCGGGCTGCAGACGATGCCGTCGATCGCCTGGTTCCCGTTCGCGATCATCCTGTTCGGTATCAGCACCACCACCATCCTGTTCGTCATCGTGCTGGGCGCGGCCCCGTCGGTCGCCAACGGCCTGATCGCAGGCGTGGACTACACCCCGCCGCTCCTGCTGCGAGCCGGCAAGATGATGGGCTTGCGCAGGCTCTCCCTATACCGGCACCTGATCCTGCCGGCCTCGCTGCCGGCGTTCGTGGCCGGGCTGAAGCAGGGCTGGGCGTTCGCCTGGCGGAGCCTGGTGGCCGGCGAGCTGCTGGTCGCCATCGCGGGCCAGCCGTCCCTGGGCGTGCTGCTGTCGAACGACCAGGACCAGGCCGACATGCAGGGCGCCACCGCGATCATCATCGTGATCCTGATCCTGGGCATCATCGTCGACATGCTGTTCGGCCTGGGCGATCGGGCCATCAGGCGGCGTTGGGGCCTGACCGGCACGGTCTGATCACGAGGAGCGGGCCAGGAGTCACTGCCAGGAGATCGACGCTTCGTTCAGCAGGAATTTCAAGGCCGCGGCGGCCCGGCGGAATCCCTCCGGGCCGCTGAAGCCGCCGAAGCGCCCGGCCTGGGCCAGGTGCGGCTCCAGCGACATGAAGCCCGCGAAGCCGTCCTCCCGTAGCGCGGTCAGCGTCTGGCGCAGCTCGCCGTCGCCCTGGCCGGCGGGTACGACCTCGCCGGTCGCGGCTAGCGCGTCCTTGACCTGCAGGTAGACCAGGTGGGGCCGGAGCAGTGCGTAAGCGTCGGAGAACGGCCGGACGCCGCACTGCACGAAGTTCGCCGGGTCGAAGGTCGCGCGCAGGGCCGGGGAGGCCACGGCGGTGATCAGGTCGGCGCACCGGTCCGGGACGTCTCCGTAGATCTCTTTCTCGTTCTCGTGCGCGAGGACCAGGCCGCGCTCCTCGGCGATCTGGGCCAGGGCGCCCATGCGGTCGATGACCTGCCCCCGGTATCGCTCCGGCGGCTCACCCGCGGGGATGAAGAAGGAAAACACGCGCACGATCGCGGTGCCGAGTTCGCCTGCGACATCGGCGACGCGGCGCATCCGGTCCAGCTCGCGGGCCAGCGGCGCGGCGACCGGAATCTTGCCGATGGGGGAGCCGATCGCGGAGACCCGTACCCCGGCGGCGTCCACCGCGGCCCGGAACCCGGTCAGCTGCTCATCGGTGAAATCGGCGACGTTCACCGACCAGGCGCTGCGCAGCTCGAGATGCGAGATCGACTCGGCGGCCAGCGTCGCGAGCTGGGCCCGCGGATCGGGCGAGATCTCGTCGGCGAACCCGCTGAGGGTGACGGTCATGAGCTCAGCCTCACCGGCCGACCGGTCCTGGAGGACTCGTATACGGCCAGGATGATCTCCAGCGCGTCGCGGCCGCTGCGGCCGCTGACCGCGGGCTCCCGCCCGGTATCGACCGCGTCGAGCAGGTCGGCGAGCTGGGCGGCGTGGCTGGCGATATCCACGGCGGCCGGGTCGGCGGCGCCCGACAGGCCGGTGTCCGCCGCCGGGGCCGGGGCGGCCTCGCCGGTGAGCGCGCGGCGGACGATCTGGCCATCCTGCACGGTCACCGTGCCTTCGGTGCCGGTGATCTCCAGGCGCTGCGGGAAGCCGGGCCAGGCCGCGGTGCTGGACAAGATGGTGCCGACGGCACCCGAGGCGAACCTGACGATCGCCAGCGCGGTGTCCTCCACCTCGATCTGGTGCGCCTGCGTGGTGCACACCGCGGTGACCTCGGCGGGCGGGCCCAGGCACCAGCGCAGCAGGTCGACGTAGTGGACGCCCTGGTTCATCAGCGACCCGCCGTCCATCGCGTAGGTGCCGCGCCAGGCAGCGCTGTCGTAATAGCCTTGAGCGCGGTACCACTTCGTGCTGGCTTCCCCCAGCACGAGGCGGCCGAGCGCACCATCGTCGAGCAGGCGTTTCAGCTCGACCAGGCCCGCGTCGAACCGGTGCTGAGAGATCACGGTCAGGGCCACGCCGGCCGCCTGGGTCGCGTTGATGAGCCGGTCCGCGGCGTCCAGGCTCACGTCGATCGGCTTTTCCACGACCACGTGCTTGCCCGCCTGGGCCGCCTGGATCCCGATCTGCGCGTGCAGGCCGGTCGGCACGCACACGCAGACCACCTCGACGTCGCTCCGGGCCAGCAATGTGCCCAAATCCGGCTCGGCCCGGCAGCCGTGGGCGGCGGCGAAGGCCGCGGCGGCGCCGGCCGCCACGTCGGTCACCGCCACCAGCAGGGCGTCCGGCCGCCCCGTTTTCGAAAGCAGGGCGATGGCCTCGGCGTGAATAGCCGCGATCACCCCGGTGCCGACGATCCCGAAACCGCGGGTCACGGGCTCACCTCCATCCACTCGGCGAGGACGCTGCGGTACTGCGGCAGGGCCACCTCGGGCTCGGCGATCTCGGGATGCCAGCGCTTCTCCCACTCCACCGAGATCCAGTTCGGGTACCCGCCCGCCGCGAGCAGCCGGAGCATCTCCTTGACCGGCACCTCACCCTCGCCGAGCAGCACCAGCTCCCAGTCATCGCCGTCGTCCCCCACGGTCCGGCGGGCGTCCTTGACCTGCGCGAGCAGGATACGCCCGCCGAGGTTGGCGTAGACGTCAGCGGGCGGCTCGCCCACGCGGTGCGGGTGATGGCTGTCCCACACCGCGCCCACCCACTCCGGGTCGGTCTCCTCCAGCAGCTGCGCCACCACCGACGAGGAAGAGAAGTCGTCGTGGGTCTCGACGCCGATGGCGACGCCGAGCCGCCGGGCCAGCGGCACGCTCGACTCGAGGACCCGGGTCGCGGCGCGGAGCTGACCACGGCGGGCCGGGCCGGAGGCAGCCAGCGCGCCGCCGAACACGCGCACCAGCGGCGCCTCCCAATAGCTGGCCAACTCGAGGAAACGCCGCAGCTGCGGACCGGGGTCGCTGTCGGTCAGCCGGATGGAGCTGTCCACGGCGACGACCGGCAGGCCGGCCAAGGCCCGCTTGACCTGGGCGCGCTCCGCGGCGGGCATCGACGGGTCGATGAGCTCACCGTCGATGAGCCGGAGCTCAACGCCGCGGTAGCCCCACCGGCGGCCGAGCGACACGGCCGAGGCCAAGGTGGCGTCGGGGAACGCCAGCGTGCTGAAGGCGACGCGCGACAGCGGATCCGCGCTGCGAATCATGGGACGCGGATAACGGGGATTACCTTCATGAATCCTTTGAGACTAGCTGGGCTAATGTGAACGTGGGGTGTGGCCCGTTCCCGACCGTGCGAGACGGCCGGGAACGGGCCCGCTTGCTCCTCGGATCCGGGGGGATCAGGTCCGCGGAAGCAAGTGCAGGATGACCACCTCGTCGGTGCCGGTGGAGTTGCCGTTGTTCGACCCGGAGGGCTGGCCGCTCTCGTACGGATTCGACTGGGTCGGCCAGCCGGTGTAGTTCTGCGAGTTGTACTCGAACCAGTCCGACGCGGTCGTGGTCGGGATGATCGGCAGGTTGGCCGCCACGTACTGCTCGAGCGGTACGAGCGCCGTGGTCTGCGCGGCGGTCGTCGAGGCCGCGGCCAGCGCGGCCAGGTCGGAGTCGATCGCCGGGCTGTTCAGCCGCTCGTAGTCACCGGTCGCGGCCGAGCCGCTGGCCAGCGAGCTGTCCAGCCAGCCGTCGTACATGTTGTAGGGGGTGAGGCCGCTGTTCGACCAGTGCGAGGTCAGCTGGAAGTCACCGTCGGCGACGTCGGAGTTCCAAGCGGTGGTAGCTATGCCCTGGAACGTGGCGTCGATACCGGCTGCCCGCAGTTCTTGGGCGACGATGGAGTCGTCCTCGGCGTAGTCGGTGTAGGCGGCCGGGTCGGTGATGGTGAGCGCGACGGTCTGGCCGTTCTTGGCGAAGAAACCGTTGCTCCCCTTCGTGTAACCGGCCTTGGTCAGGATCTGCTCGGCCGCGGCCGCGCTACCGGTGGCCGAGACCGTCAGGCTGGAGACCGGCCCCGCCCACGCGTTGTAAGTGGGCAGCGTGAGGCCGGTCGCGTTGAGCACCGGATCCTCCAGGCCTGCCTCACCCTCGGAGGCGATCAGGGTACGGTTGATCGCCGCGCTGATCGCCTGGCGGACGGCCAGCTGGTTGGTCGGCCACTTGTTCAGGTTCGGCATCAGGCTGTTGGTGCCGCCGGGCGCCTCCCAGAAACCGTGTTCGGACGGGTTGGTGTCGACGAAGTCCTTCTGCAGGCCGGGGATGAAGTTCCCGGTCCAGTCGATCTCCCCGGCGAACAAGGCGCTGAGCGCGCCGGTGTTGGAGGGGTAGGCCGGGAAGTAGACGTTCGGGACATGGACCTTGGAGGCCTGCCAGTAGTTGGGGTTCTTCTTCAGGGTGAAGCCCTGCGGCGTGAAGGTGCTCAGCATGAATGGCCCGGTGCCGACTGGGTTCGGGTCCGCGTAGGTCGCCGGGTTGCCGACCGTGCTCCAGATCGCCTGCGGCACGATCGCGGTGCCTGCGATGTTCTGCAGGTTGGCGTACTGAGCGGTGGGGAACGTGAGCGTGACGGTGTTGCCGGATGTGCTCACGTTGGTCATGGTTAGGCCGTCGAGGTTGATCGCCGCGTTGCTCTTGAGCAGGTTGAAGGTGAAGGCGACGTCGGCTGGCGTCAGCGGCGTGCCGTTGTTCCACTTCACGCCCTGGCGGATCGTGAAGGTAATCGCCTTGCCGCCGTTGGACCACGCGTAGGACGTAGCGAGCCACGGGTAGTACGTCGGGGGCGCGGCCACGTCGAACTGGAGCAGCGGCTCGTAGATGAGCCCGTCGGAGCCCATGCCGTAGGCCGCCTGGGTGGTCACGAACGGGTTGAACGCCTGGGTGATAGAGGTCTCCGGGGAGCTCTCCATGACCAGGGTCTTTCCGGTCGTGGTGGCGCTGCCGGTCGAGCCAGAGCTTGCATTCGTGCTCGAACTCGTGCTCGACGAACAAGCGGCGACTCCGGCCGCGAGCAGGACCGCGGCCGACAGGGCCAAGAACTGTCTTGGATGATTCAATCTCCTCATCTTCTCCTTCTCTCGGGTTTCTCTTGATTTATGAGGTAGCTGGCCGTCGCGCCTTTACCTCCTCACGGCGCGGCGACCACTTCGGGCGCGGCGATGTCCAGGTGCCAGCAGGCGGCGCCCCGGGTGGGCGAGATCTGCATGAGGGGGGGATCGTCCTGCCGGCAGCGGTCGTCGGCGAACGGGCACCTGGGACTGAACGGGCAGCCAACCGCCGGGACGCCCTCGGGGTTCCGGCGCGCCGAGGCGCTTTGGCTTCCCTGGGCGCGCCGCGCGCTGCCGCGCAGCGCGCTGCCGAGGTTGTCAGGGTCCGGTGCCGATGCGACGAGCAGCTGGGTGTAGGGATGCGCCGGGTGCTGGGTGATCTCCTCGGCCGGGCCGCGTTCCACGATCTCCCCGGCGTACATGACCAGCACCTCGTCGGCGAAGTAGCGCGCGGAGGCGATGTCGTGGGTGATGTAGAGCATGGCGAGCCGAAACCGCTGGCGAAGATCGTCGAGCAGGGCGAGCATCTCAAGCCGGATGGAGACGTCCAGCATGGAGACTGGTTCGTCGGCCAACAGCACCGCCGGGCGGGCGGCCAGGGCCCGGGCGAAGGAGACTCTCTGGCGCTGGCCGCCGGACAGCTCGTGCGGGTACTTGGGCAGGAATTGCTGCGCGGGCGTGAGCCGGACCTGGTCCAGCAGCGCCGCGACTTCCTGGCTCACGTTCGCGTCCGGCTGGTGCAGCTTCACCGGGCGCTCGAGATGGTAGCGCACGGTATGCACCGGGTTCAGCGAGGAGAACGGATCCTGGAAGACCAGCTGGACCTCGCTCTTGTACCTCCGGAAGTCCCCTCGGCTTGCTACCTTGACCGGTTTGCCGTCCAGCTGGATCCGGCCTGAGGTCAGCCGTTCCTGCCCGGCCAGCAGCCGCGCGGCCGTTGACTTGCCTGATCCGCTCTCGCCAACCAGCGCGACGACGGCACCGCGGTACAGATTGAAGGAGACATCGCGCACCGCGTGCAGGATCTGGCCGCGGCCGATCCGGAAGTCCTTGCCGATCGAGATCGCTTCCATGGCCAGCGGCCCGCGTTCGGCGGCCGCGGACGTCACGGTCAGTTCGGTCATGGCCCCAGCTCCGCGACGGTGCTCAGATCCCCGGCCTCGGAGGCCCCGGGTGGTGTCCGGATCTCCGGTACCGGGGTATCCGGCAGGACGAACGGGCAGGCTGTCACGTGCGCCGGATCGGAGGACGTGATCACCGGCAACAGCTGCATGTCGACCTCCTCGCACGCCGTGGTCCCGTACGGGCAGCGCGGCAGGAACGGGCAGCCAGGAGGCGGATAGCGCAGGTCAGGCGGGGAACCTGGGATGCCCGCGAGCTCGCGGCGGGGACCGTGCAGCGACGGGAAGGAGTTCAGCAGACCCTTGGTATAGGGGTGCGAGGTCTCGTGTTGGATCTCCTCCGCCGTGCCGACCTCCAAGAGCTGGCCCGCGTACATGACCGCGATCCGGTCGGCCAGCTCGAGCAGGAGCGACAGGTCATGCGTGATGAACAAGATCGAGAAGCCGAGGCGCTCCTTCAGCTCCACGATCTGAGCCAGGATGTCGCGCTGCACCACGACATCGAGCGCGGTGGTCGGCTCGTCCATGATGACGACTTCCGGTTCGGTAGCCAGCGCCATGGCGATCATCACCCGCTGGCGCATGCCGCCGGACAGCTCATGGGGGTAGCTGCGCAACCGGGACCGCGGGATGCCGACCAGATCGAGCAGGGACGCGGCCTTCTCCCGCGCTTCGTCCCGCGGCATCTTCAGGTGGGCGTGGATGGCGTCAACCAACTGGTCGCGGACCCGCAACACCGGGTTCAGCGCGTTCATCGCGCTCTGGAACACGATGGCGATCTCGCGCCAGCGCAGTCGCCGCAGCTCCTCGGGTCCCATCTCGAGCAGGTCGACAGGCCTGGACAGCCGGCGGCCCCGGTAGATGACGCTGCCGTTCGTGATGAGCGCGGGCGCGCGCAGCAGGCGGGTCGCGCCGTAGACCAGCGTCGACTTGCCCGACCCGCTCTCGCCGACCAGGCCGAGGACCTCGCCGGCGCCGAGGGCGAGGTTTACCCGGTCCACGGCCCGCACGTCACCCCCCGGTGTCCGGTAGGCGACCGACAGGTCACGGATGTCGAGCACGGTATCCGGGCTGAGGTCAGCGGAAGAAGCTCGGGCCCGGCCGGTGGCCAGAATCGCCGGGTCCAGGGTCCGGTCCGTGCTCATCAGCGTCCACCTCCCGTGACGTCGTCGAGCAGGGAACTTCGGGAGAACGAGTGCAGGAACCGGGCGACGCGGCCGCCGAGGCGTACCTGAGCCAGCACGGGCGTCGGGTCGGCGGGCGGGAGCCAATGCCCGGCGATCCTGCTGGCGCTGCTCGCGTCGCGCAGGCGCGGGTTGCCCAGCTCGTCGATCCCGGTGTTCACCAGCACCAGGGCGGTACCGATCAGCGCCACGGCCAAGCCCGGCGGTACGAACCACCACCAGGCTCCGAGCTGCAGGGCCTGCTGGCTCTCGGCCCAGTAGAGAATGGTGCCCAGGCTCCAGCTGTTCAGGTCGGCGAGGCCGATGAAAGCCAGGGCCACCGAGGCCCCGATCGCGTACAACACGGTGTTCACGAAGCTCGCCGCGATCAGGCTCACCTCGTTGGGGATGATCTCGAAGGCGATGATCCGCCAGCTTTTCTCCCCCGTCTCCCGGGACGCGGCCACGAAGTCGCGGTTACGGATGGCCAGGGTCTGGGCCCGGATCACCCGCGCCCCCCACGGCCAGCCCAGGCCGGCTAGCACCAAGATCGTGGGCGCCTGCCCCCTCAGCGACGGGTAGCCGAGCAGGACGATGAGCAGGGGCAGCGGCGGGATCACCAGGAACACGTTGGTAATCAGCGACAGCACCTCGTCCCAGAAGCCGCCGAGGAAGGCGGCCGCTACGCCCACGATCACGGCCAGCGCCGTGGCCACCACGCCGACGATGATCGCGAGCTCCAGGGTGAGCCGGATCCCGACCAGAAGCTGCGATAGCACGTCCTGCCCGCTCTGCGTGGTGCCGAGCAGATGGGCCGCGCTCGGCGCGTTCAGCGACGCGCCGGGGGAGGGATTCCCGTACGACGGGTCGTACGGCGTAACCTGCGGCCCGATGATGGCCGCGAGCACGAAAAGCCCGAGCACGACGGCGCCGACCTTCGCCTTGGTCGGCATCCGGCGCCAGCGGCCGCGATAGGCGATTTCCTGGGTGACCGCGGTCGAGT
>Ga0302181_10002819_pt1 | contig 12160 bp, 13 predicted proteins | sample I_Palsa_E3_3_FD_198786 | JGI IMG/M metagenome (GOLD analysis project Ga0302181, IMG submission 198786) | Peat permafrost microbial communities from Stordalen Mire near Abisko, Sweden - I_Palsa_E3_3 | ecosystem: Environmental > Terrestrial > Soil > Palsa > Peat permafrost | place: Sweden... | reverse complement strand
TGCAGAAGAGCTTGGCCGCCGACGGCGCGACCCGCCGGTCGGCGCCGCTGTCGTAGGCGGCCGCGGCGTCGCGGACCAGGGCGCGTCCCGCGGCGACGCCGGTGTACTGGTCGGCGAGCATCGCCTGCACGAGCTGGTGCTCCCCGATGGGAATCCCGCCTCGCGCGCTGGTCGCGGATACCCGCGGAGTGGGGCGGACTGGGACTGGACCTGCGGCAGGACGTCGAACTCGCGATGGAGTTCGGGTACACCACCGTTCCTATTGAGCTAGCAGGAGCTGGTCCTGGCTGGCCGGCGGCCCCGAACGGTCGTGGGTCGCCTGGTCGGGCGGGCGTGGCCGCTGGGCCGTCGCGGTCTTCCGCCACGGGGTGGCTGCCGCTGGGCCTGGCGGGGCCCCCGTTTCCGGGCTGCGCGGGACGCGGCCCGGCCGTTGGCGTCCAGGCGGCCCTGCGCGCACCGGGCGGCCAGGTCCCGGCCTGCCAGCGACCCCAGGTGCGATCCGGCCGCCCGCAGCACCGCCTCATCGTCTGCCGAGAGGCGCAGCCGGGTCCGGACCCTGGCCCCGGCCGGGACGGCAGCCACAAACGGGACCGCGATCGCCCGCAGCGTCCTGCTCATCCGGCACCGCCCGGCAGGGATGCAACAGGCGGTGCGACACCACAACATCCGTCCACCTGTTCTACATTGAACATTCTATTAGACTATCATCTAGAACATGTTTACGTCTTATAGAATCCGCAGAAAAGCGCAACTGTCCTAACCTCGCCGAGATCACCGACCTGAAACCAGGCAGACCGTCGCACAGATGCTGCCCACCGTGACATGAGCCGCCAGGTGACGCAGCCCACAGCTACCGACGAAAAATACTTAATATATAATGTTTGCGAACTCCTGGTCGCTGAGGACAGAAAGAGGATGCCCATGAGCCGCTACGATCGCTTCGCGCACCTGCGGGTGGACGAGCCGGACGAGGCGGGAGTCATCGAGCTGGTGCTCGACGCGCCGAACCTGAACGCGGTGGGCGAGGGAGCGCACGGCCACCTGGCCGGGGTGTGGCGGGAGTTCGACGCCGATCCCGAGGTGCGGGCCGTGCTGATCCGGGGCGAGGGCAAGGGCTTCTCCGCGGGCGGCTCGTTCGAGCTCATCGAGAAGATGAGCGGCGACTTCGAGGTCCGGTCGCGCGTGATGCGGGAGGCGCGGGACCTGGTCTATAACGTGCTCGACTGCTCCAAGCCGATCGTCTCGGCCATCCACGGGCCCGCCGTAGGGGCGGGCCTGGTGGCCGGGGTCCTCGCGGACGTCTCGGTGGTGACCAGGACCGCGAAGATCATCGATGGGCACACCCGGCTGGGGGTCGCTGCGGGCGACCACGCGGCCATCTGCTGGCCGCTGCTCTGCGGCATGGCCAAGGCCAAGTACTACCTGATGACTTGCCGTCCGCTCAGCGGCGAGGAGGCCGAGCGGATCGGCCTGGTGTCACTGTGCGTGGACCAGGACTCCGATTTGCTGCCTACGGCGCGAGAGGTTGCTCACGAGCTGGCGGTCGGCGCCCCGGCCGCGATCCGGTGGACCAAGCAGTCGCTGAATAACTGGTACCGGCACGTGGCCGGGGCGATCTTCGACGCGTCGCTGGCCCTGGAGTTCTACGGGTTCGGCGGTCCCGAGGTCCGCGAGGGCCTGGCCTCCCACCGTGAGCACCGGGCACCGCGTTTCTAGCTCGTCATCGTCCAGGGCACCGAGGGCGGCGGCCACACCGGCGACGTCGGCCCGATCACGCTGCTGGCTGAGGTGCTGGAGTTTTCCACCGTGCCGGTCGTCGCGGCCGGCGGCCTGGTGAAAGGCGCGCAGATCGCGGCCTGCCTCACAATGAGGGCGCAAGGAGCTTGGGTCGGGACGCGGGTTCCTGGCCCGCCCGGTCGGGGCGATGCCCTGGAACGGGCCGCCGGTGAACGTGCCGGCCGCATGCCACTGGACCACTGCCGAGGTCGGCCGGGCCCGCTCGGCTGAGCCCGCTACCGACCATCATCCCCGCCGAGACCGCGCCCGTGGAAGCCCCCACTCCCGCCTCCCGCCCCCCTCATCCCAGTACCTGCATCACCGCCCCTCAAATCCCCACGTGGCCAACGGGATTGCTCGGCACACTGGATCGTAGGGCACGATCGTGGGGTGGGGTGCCACATCCATCGACCGGCTGAGGCTCGGGCGGGGCCCGGAACAAGCCGGGGTGGGAGGGATAAGTCAGGGAAGAGCGAAGGGGAGGGTGATGCCATCCAGGGCGTGCGCGTTCAGGCAGCGAACGGCACGTGGCAGCGCCGAAGTACACCTGCACGACAGCTACGGCGGCGGCAAATTAAAACTTAATATATTATCCTCAATATAAGAACGGCTAGCTTCGGCGAGACGCCCACGACAGGAAGACGCCCGTGATCCGGCTGCACCACGATGACCCGACGGCGGACTGGACGGTCCCCGGTGTTTACGAGGTAGATTCCGGCCTGTACCGTATTCGGGATTTCGCACTATGCCAAGGCCTGACGTGAACCCGGCCGGCGCCGCACCCGCTCCGGCCGGCGCCGCCCCCATCCTGGCCGATGCCCTCCGGGACTGGCGGCCCGGCACGGCGCAGCTGTCGCGCCGGGTCGATCCCTGGCCCGCGGCGGCGTTCGCGGACCTGATCGGGGCGGTGCCACCCCGGCTGGACCCCGGCGATCCGCTGCCGCCGCTCTGGCACTGGTTCTACCTGCTTGACCACCCCGCCCAGGCCGAGATCGGCGCAGACGGCCATCCGGCCGCCGGCCCGTTCCTGCCCCCGATCCCGGGACGCCGCCGGATGTTCGCCGGCGGACGGCTGCGGCTGGACGCCCCCATCGGTGTCGGCGCGGAGCTGTCCAGCCGGTCCTCGGTGGCGGACGTGTCGGTGAAGTCCGGCCGCAGCGGCGACCTGGCGTTCGTGACCGTGCGCCACGAGCTGACGGCCGACGGCGTCCCGGTCGGCACCGAAGAACAGGACATCGTCTACCGCTCCGAGCCCGACGGGGCCCCGCCGCGGGCGGTCCCCTGGTCCGCGACAGCCACCCCGGAGCCAGCCACCCCGGAGGCCCCGGCGCCCGCGGGGGAGTGGCGGTCAGAGCTGGCCACCGATCCGGTTCTGCTGTTCCGCTTCAGCGCGCTGACCTACAACGGGCACCGCATCCACTACGACCGGCCGTACGCGACGCAGACCGAGGGATACCCCGATCTCGTCGTGCACGGCCCGCTGCTCGCCCTGCTCGCGCTGGAACTGCCGCGGATCCACGCCCCGGACCAGCCGGTCCGCGAGTTCGCCTACCGGCTGGTGCGGCCGGCCTTCCTGCCCGCCCGCCTGATCGCCATCGGCCGTCCGGTCCAGGCGCCGGAGGCCGAGATCATCGTCGGGGCGCAAGGCGCGGAACCCTCACTGACCGCTACCGCGAGCTTGGAAAGGAAGGCCCGCCCATCATGCTGAGCACCGAGGAACAAGCGGTGGTCGATACCGTCGCCGACTGGGTCGACCGCGAGGTCCGGCCCGTGGTCCGGGACATGGAGCGTGCCAACACCTACCCGGAAAAGCTCATCGAGCAGATGAAGGAGATGGGCATCTACGGGCTGGCCATTCCCGGGCCCTGGGGTGAGGCCCCGGTGTCGATGCCCTGCTACGCGCTGGTCACCGCCGAGCTGTCCCGCGGCTGGATGAGCCTGGCCGGCGCGATGGGCGGTCACACCGTGGTCGCCAAGCTGCTGCTGGCCTTCGGCACCCGGGAGCAGCAGGACCGGTACCTGCCCAAGATGGCCACGGGCGAGATCCGCGCCACGATGGCGCTCACCGAGCCCGGCGGCGGCTCGGACCTGCAGGCCATGACCACGCGGGCCCGCCGCGACGGGGACTCCTACGTGGTCAGCGGGGCCAAGACCTGGATCAGCAACGCCCGCCGCTCGAAGCTGATCGCCCTGCTGTGCAAGACCGACCCGGATGCGCGGCCCCGGCATAAGGGCATCTCGATCCTGCTCGTCGAGCACGGCCCGGGCCTGACCGTGTCCAGGGACCTGCCGAAGCTGGGCTACAAGGGCGTGGAGTCCTGCGAGCTGGTGTTCGAGGGCTACCGCGCGCCCGCCGACGCGGTGCTTGGCGGGGTCGAGGGACACGGCTTCGCGCAGATGATGAAGGGCCTGGAAACCGGGCGGATCCAGGTCGCCTCCCGCGCGCTGGGTGTTGCCCGGGCCGCGTTCGACGACGCGCTGGCCTACGCTCAGCAGCGCGAAAGCTTCGGCAAGGCCATCTGGAAGCACCAGTCGGTCGGCAACTACCTGGCCGAGTCGGCCACCAAGATCACCGCGGCCCGGCAGCTGATCCTGTACGCCGCTGAGCGGTTCGACGCCGGGCAGCGCTGCGACATGGAAGCCGGCATGGCCAAGCTCTTCGCCTCCGAGATCGCGATGCAGGTGGCGCTGGACGCGGTCCGCGTCCACGGCGGCTACGGCTACTCCACCGAGTACGACGTCGAACGTTACTTCCGCGACGCCCCCCTGATGATCGTCGGCGAGGGCACCAACGAGATCCAGCGCAACGTCATCGCCGCTCAGCTCGTCAAGCGCGGCGGCCTGGACCGGGGCTGAAACCACCCTCAGCGAAAGCGAAGGACTCTGATGAATATCGTCGTGCTGGTCAAGCAGGTACCAGACACATATTCCGAACGGACACTGCGATCCGCGCCGCCTTCGGCGCCGCGGTTCAGCCGGACCCCGGCGCGGTCGCCGGTCGCGCCGGACAGCGGGCCCGTGGACGTGCACCAGCTCATCGAGACCTGGTGCCCCGCGCCCGTGCCCGACCGGACGTAGAGGAGACTTCCCGTGGCTGATCTCGACATCGCCCAGTACCTGAGGCCGGGCGACACGGTGCTGATCGGCCAGGCCGCCGCCGAGCCGCCGGCCCTGGTCGAGAAGTTCATCGAGGCGGCCCACGCCATCGGCGGGCTCACGGCGTTCTGCGGCTACACGCTCAGCGACGCCTGGGCCGACGTCAGTCCCGGGCAGCCGAACATCAAGGCCTACGCGGCCCACGGCGCGCTGCGCAAGCTCAGCGCCAAGGGCCTGGTGGACATCGTCCCGTGCCACTACAGGGAGATCGAGGACCTGATCACCACCGGGCACATCCGGGTCGACGCCGTCCTGATCCAGGTGGCCCCGGCCGACACGGACGGTTACTACAGCCTGGGCGCCACCGTGGACTACGCGGCCGTTGCCGCCGAGCAGGCGCGGGTCGTCCTGGTCGAGGTCAACGCGAACATGCCGCGGACCTCTTCCTCGCGATCTCTGCACCTTCCTCGCGATCTCTGCACCTTCCTCGCGATCTCTGCACCTTCCTCGCGATCTCTGCACCTTCCTCGCGATCTTTGCACCGGTCCCGCGTCGCGGCCTCGGTCACCACGTCCCGGGCGCTAGCCGACTCGCCCGTGCGGCCAGCCACCTCGGCCGAACGCGCCGTCGCGGAAAACGTCGCGGTGTTCGTCCCGTCGGGGGCGACGATCCAGCTCGGCGTGGGCGCGCTCGCCGACGCGATCGCGCGGGAGCTGCGTGGCCGCCGGGACTTGCGGGTGCGATCCGGCCTGGTCGGCGACTGGCTCGTCGATCTCGACGAGGCCGGGGCCCTAGCCGACAGCCCCGGGAGTTGCGTGACCGGGATAGCGCTGGGCACGGATCGGCTCTACAAGTTCCTCAACGATTCGGCCAAGGTGCGGATGGCCCCGGTTGACGAGCAGCTGGCGCCGGCGGCGCTGGCGCAATGCGACCCCTACGTCGCGATGAACTCGGCCATCGAGGTGGACCTGCACGGCCAGGTGAGCGCCGAGGTGGTGGGTGGCCGATATGTCGGCGCCGTCGGCGGGCAGGTGGGTTTCTTCCGGGCCGCCCGCCAGGCCCGGTCGGGACTCGCCATCGTCCCGCTGGCGGCGACGAACGCGGACGGCACCGCGAGCCGGATCGTCCCGGCCGTCAGCGGCCCGGTGACGACCCCGCAGAGCGACGTCGACCTGGTGATCACCGAGTTCGGCGCGGCCGACCTGCGGGGCACGTCCTACCGCGAGCGGGCCGAGCGCCTCATCGCGGTCGCGGCTCCGCAGCACCGCGCCATCCTGGCGTCGGGACGCCCGCCGTGGCTGTAACCCGCCCTCAACGTGAGGGAGACGGCCGGTTTGTATCATGCTTCGTATATAGAGGCAGGGGGAGTGATGGCGGACGACGTAGTCGGGATTCGCGACCGGATGTCCCGGCGGCAGCAGCTGCCAGAAGAGGTGGCGAGCTACGTCCGCGACCTGATCATCTCGGGCGCCGTGAAGCCGGGCGAGTTCCTCCGGATGGAGCGCATCGCCGAACAGGTGGGAGTGAGCAACACGCCGGTCCGCGAGGGCCTGCTCGCCCTGAAGAGCGAGGGCTTCGTCCAGCTCGTGCCTCGCCGCGGCTTCGTCGTCGCCCCTTTCACCCAGCAGGACGTGCGGGACCTGTTTTGGGCCCAGGCCCAGCTGGCGAGGGAGCTGGCCGCCCGCGCGGCCAAGAAGATCACCCCCGAGCAGGTGGCCAGGCTCGAGGTGAATCTCGAGGAGTTCCAGAAGGCCGTGGCGGCCGGGGACAAGGAACGCATTGCCGATCTCGGCTACGCCTTCCACCGGCAGATCAACATGGCGGCGGACTCCCACCGCCTGGCCCTGCTGCTCGGCTCTGTGGTCAACCACCTGCCGAACCGCTTCTACGCCTCGATCGAGGCCCAGGTCTCGGCCACCGGCGACGAGCACCCGCTGCTGGTGGAGGCCATGCGCCAGCACGACGTGCGCAAGGCGCGGTCGCTGATGGAGCACCACATCATGGCCAGCGCCGATCACCTGGTCGACATCCTGGAGGAGCGCGGGCTGTGGGACAACCAGAGGACGGACGCACGGGAGTCGGCGTCCTGACCACGCCCGCCCGAGCCCACCTGCCCGCTCAGGCGGGGTGGTCAAGCAGCGCTGTGAGCAGATCGGCGAGCCAGGACCTGAACCGGGCTGGGTCGTTGTCGAGGAGCAGTTCGGTGCTGGCGCCTTCATAGACGGCCATGACGGCCCGGGCGAGTCCGTCTGGGGTTTGCAGGGACTCGGGCAGGCCGGAGTGGTCGATCGCGGGGGTGAGGGAGGCCGCGAGCGCGTCGCGAAGTTTGCCGCGGTGGGCGCGGAGCGCGGCGGCGACTTCGGGGTTGCGGGCGGCGTAGAGCCGGAAGTCGGCGCTGACCAGGATCCAGTCGCGGTCCAGCGTGAGCGCTTGGACCGCTTGGGCGACGAGTCCGAGGATGTCGCTGGGGGGCAGGGTCAGGCCGGCCGCGACCTGGTGGGCGATCTGCTCGCTGCGTTCGGTGTAGAGGGCGAAGAACAGCTCGTCGAGGGTGTCGAAGTTTGAGTAGAACGCGCCGCGGGTGTAGCCCGCCGCCTCGCACACCTCCTCGATGCTGGCCCGCCCGAACCCGCGGGCCGCGAAAACGCCGAAGGCGGCGTCCAGGAGCCGGCCGCGGGTTTCTGGCCGGCGCCGGGTCACCCGCGCTGGCGTCCCGTCGGCCCGGAGCTTCGCCCGGCGGGCCCGCTGGCTGGGTGACCGCTCCGGTGTGTGCTCAGGCGTCATGACCCCTCCTCCTTCGATACGTTGACGTATCTGATACATGGACGTATTGTAGCGGAAGAGTCAGCGGACAACAACGTCGGCCGACCACGAAGAAGAGGACCGGCAATGAACCAGACAGCCCCGCGACCCCCGCCCCAGCCGGCACCCGCCACCCGACAACGCTTCCTCGCCGAATTCTTCGACGCGTTCGACCGGCGCACGTTCTTGCTGGTGATCGGGGTGCTGCTCATCCAGGCCGGCTTCGTGCTCTCCTATGTCGGCGCCTTTCACGACCCGAGCCCGCACCGGGTGCCGATCGCCGTGCTCGCCCCCGCGCAGATCTCGGGCCACCTCGTCAGTGAACTCAACGCGATCCACGGCCAGCCGCTCTACGCCACCGCCGTCGCCGATCAGACTATCGGCCGGACGCTTCTGCGGCACGGGTCCACCAGCGGGCTGCTGATCATCAACCCCGCAGCCAGCACCGACGGACTGCTCGTCGCCGGGGGCGGCGGCGCAGCGACAGCGACCGCCGTGCAGGACGTCATCGCCCGGACCGAAGCCGCCCAGCACCGCCACGTGACGGTCACCGACGCCGTCCCCGCCCAGCCGGGAGACGCCCGCGGACTGTCGGGCTTCTACCTGGTCGTCGGCTGGCTGGTCGGCGGCTACCTCGTCGCCGCCCTGCTCGGCATCGCCACCCGGCCACGGCCGGCCACGACCCGCCGGGCGATCATCCGCCTCATCGTGCTTGTCCCCTACGCCATTTTCTCGGGGCTCGCCGGAGCCATCATCGTGGGGCCCGTCCTCGGCGCGCTCACCGGCCACCTCGTCGCCATCTCGGCGCTCGGAGCCCTCATCGTCTACTGCGCCGCCGTCGTCACCATGGGCTTTCAGGTCCTTCTGGGCACCCTCGGCGTCGGCCTCACGCTCATCCTCTTCGTCGTGCTGGGCAACCCCAGCGCCGGCGGCGCCTACCCGCCACCCCTGCTGCCGGCCTTCTGGCGGGCGATCAGCCCCGCCCTGCCCAACGGCGCCGGCGTCCAGGCCCTGCGGCACATCGTCTACTTCGGCTCCTACGGCATCACCGGCAACCTGATCGTCATCGCTGCCTACATCGTCACCGCGATCACCGTCGCGATCACCGGGACCTCACTCCTGGCCCGTCGCGCCGCCACGGGCCAGCCGGCCGCGGCAGTTCTCTGACCGGACTCGCCGCCCGGAGACGGTAGCTCGCGTCCAAGATCACCGAATAGCCGGTAACGGCGCGGACACCTCGGCGTCCGCGCCGTTACCCGGCGAGGCTGGCGATGTCCTCCGGGGTGAGCTGGACGCTGGCCGCGCCGACGTTCTCCGCCAGGTGGACGAGGCTGCCGGTGCCGGGGATGGGGAGCATCACCGGGGCGGCGGCCAGCAGCGCGGCGAGCGCGACCTGCTGGACGGTCGCTCCGTACCGGGCGGCGGTCTGCTCAAGCCGGGTCGTGTCGATCGGCTCGAGGCCGCCGCCGAGCGGGAAGAACGGCACGAACGCGGTGCCGGTCCTGGCACACTCCGCCAGCAGCGCGGCGTCCGCGGTGGCGTGCACGTGGAAAGCGTTCTGCACGGCGGCGACCGGGGCGATCGCGCGGGCCTCGGCGAGCTGCGCGGCGTCGACGTTGCTGACGCCCAGGTGCCGGATCAGGCCGTCGGCGCGCAGCTTGGCCAGCGCGGCGAACCGCTCGGCCACCGGCTCGCCGCCAGGCGCGTTCCTCCCGCCGACCCGCAGGTAGACCAGGTCGAGATGGTCGACGCCGAGCTCGCGGAGGTTGTCCTCCACCAGGCCGCGCAGCTGGCCCGGGGTCGCCTGCAGGGTGGGGGTGCCGTCCGGCCCGAGCATCGGGCCGACCTTGGTGGCGATCACCAGGCCGCCGGGATAGGGGGCCAGCGCCCGGCGGACCAGCTCGTTGGCGACGACGTCGCCGCGCCGGTAGAAGCTCGCGGTGTCGATGTGGTTCACGCCCAGCTCGACGGCGCGGCGCAGCACCGCGATCCCGTCGTCGGCGTCGCGGACCGGGCCGGTGAAGGTCCCGGTGGGCAACCGCATCGTGCCGAAGCCGAGCCGTGCGACGGGCAGGTCGCCGCCGATCGCGAAGGTGCCCGACGCGGCGGCGAGCGGGCTGGTGTTCGTTGTGTTCGTCATGCTCACAGCCTGCCCCGTCCCCGTGGCCGCGGCGAGGAACTGGCAGGTTGCTGCCATTTGCCGGGCCTGGACACGGCTGACAGACTGGACGGGTGACTGATGACCAGACCAGCACGGTGCGCGGCGACGCGGAGCTCATCGCCCGGGCGGGGCACCTGTTCGACGCGGTGCACGAGGAGTTCGTCTGCGCGGCCCGCGACCTGGCCACCTGGTCACAGCCGGAGGCCCGGTCCGCGATCGCCCGGCGGGTGCTTGCCCCCGGCACGGACAGCTTCACGGTGCGCAAGCTGTGGAGCCCGCTGGCGCTGGCCGACGAGGCGCAGCGCGCGCACCTGCGCCGGCTCGACGCGGCGGGCGCGCAGGTGCGGATCAGTTCCGCGCCGCTGCCGCACGAGACGATCATCCTGGACCGGCGGGTGGCGATTCTGGCCGGCCAGCCGTCGCCGCTCGGCCGCGAGTACACGGTGACGACGTCCCCGGTCCTGGTGGGCGGGGTTTATTCACTGTTCACCGCCGCCTGGGAGGCGGCCATCGACCTTGGCGTCTGCCTGCGCGGCGAGGTCCCCGAGCTCGCTGCCGAGGACCGGGAGATCCTGCGGGCGCTCGGCGCGGGTCTCACCGACGAGGCGGCCGCCCGGCGGCTGGGCACCTCGCTGCGCACCTACCGGCGGCGGGTCGCCGAGCTGATGGCCGCGCTCGAGGCCGGCTCCCGCTTCCAGGCCGGGGCGCGGGCCGGCGAGCTCGGCCTCGCCCACTGACCCGGCCACCCGGTCAGCCCCGCAGCATCTCCAGGTCGGCAGGGTAGCCGAGCCCGTCGATCACGCCGTTGCGGGTCACGCAGAACGCTCCCGCCCGGCAGCCGTGATCGATCGCCGCCTCCATCGGCTCACCGCGGACCAAGGCCGCGGCCAGGCCGGCGTTGAAGGCGTCGCCCGCTCCGGTCGTGTCGATGGCCCGGAGCGGATAAGCATCGAAATACTCCAGCCCCGCGGCCGAGGCCCACAAGGCGCCGCGTTCCCCCAGCGTGACCACCACGTCGCGGACCCCGCAGGAAACCAGCTGCCGAGCCAGCACGTCCGCCGGGCCGGCGGCGAGGCCCAGCGAGGCCGCCAGCGTCGCAAGCTCGCCCTCATTGGGCGTGATGATGTCGAACGAGGCGAGCGCGTCAGGCGGCAGCGGCCGGGGCGGCGCCGGGTTGAGGATCGAGGCGCACCCCACGTTACGGGCCCAGGACGCGAGGTCGACGGCGAGCTCGGCGCGGCACTCCAGCTGCATCAGCAGGTATTTGCCGCCGCGGAGGCCAGCACCGAACCGGCTCAGCACATCGGGCCCGCTGAGCAATGCATTGGCGCCCGGCGCGACCGAGATCGCGTTCTGCCCGACGTCGTCCACCAAGATCAGGGCTATTCCGGTCGGGTTCTGGTCATCGGTCGTGATGCCGTGTCCCGGCAATCCCTCAGATGCCGTCCACCGCCGAGGCCCTGAGCCGGTACGCGGTGGTCGCCCTCTCCGACGTCGGCAGCAACACGTTCCTGCTCCGCCGCCAGACCTTCATCGGTGGCCAGGTCGCGCCCGACCTCCTGGAGCTGATCGCCGCCTACACCACCGGCGGCGGCGGCCTGGTCATGGTCGGCGGCTACATGTCGTTCAGCGGAATCGACGGCAAGGCCGGCTACGGCCAGACGCGGCTGCAGGAGGTACTACCGGTCTGCGTGTCGGCCGGCGACGGCCGGGTCGAAAGGCCGGCCGGGGTCACTCCCGCCATTGACCTGCCCGGCCACCCGACGGTCGCGGCGATCGCGGGCCCGTGGCCCAGGCTGCTCGGGTACAACCGGCTGACGGCCCGGCCACCCGGTGAGGTCGTGGCCAGCTGCGGGGACGACCCGCTGATCGCTGTCGGCACATTCGGCCGGGGCCGTTCCGTGGCGTTTGCCTCAGACCTCGGACCGCACTGGGCGCCAGCCGAGTTCACCAGCTGGGAGGGCTATCCCGCGCTCTGGCACGGGATCGCCTCCTGGGCCGCCGGCCTTGACCACGTCTCATAAGGAGGAAGCGTGACCACCGAACAAGATGGCTCTCAGCGAGGTCTCCGGGCGAACGCCATCGGCCTCGGCGGCGACGTCGTCGTCGCCGTAGCCAACGTCGCTCCGTCCAGTGCCGTGGCCTTCACCCTGGCGCTGCTGTTGACTCTGACCGGTCTGGCCTCGCCGCTGATTGTCCTGCTCGTCGGCTTGCTGATGCTGTGCGTGACCCTGGGCTATGCCGCCATGAACCGCTGGCGGCCCAGCGCGGGCGCCCCGTACGTCTGGGTGGGCGAGGCGACGTCTCCGGTGGCCGGCATCGGCA
>Ga0302181_10002816_pt1 | contig 12165 bp, 12 predicted proteins | sample I_Palsa_E3_3_FD_198786 | JGI IMG/M metagenome (GOLD analysis project Ga0302181, IMG submission 198786) | Peat permafrost microbial communities from Stordalen Mire near Abisko, Sweden - I_Palsa_E3_3 | ecosystem: Environmental > Terrestrial > Soil > Palsa > Peat permafrost | place: Sweden... | reverse complement strand
GGCATCCCGGTCGAACTGCTCGAGCCGCGAGTGCCCGCCGCGTAAACGCCGGTTGCGGGCGAACGCGGGCTTACGGCGAAGCCGACGCACCGACCGTGACTCCCCTTTCCGCCCCGCGCGGCACCAACGACATCCTTCCTCCCGAATCGGCGGAATGGATCCGCCTCGAGGCCGATTGCCGCGATATCGCGCAGCGTTTCGGCTACGGCGAGATCCGCACGCCGATGTTCGAAGCGACCGAACTCTTCGTGCGCGGCGTCGGCGAAACGACCGACATCGTCGAAAAAGAGATGTACACGTTCACGGACAAGGGCAACCGCAGCATGACGCTGCGGCCAGAACTGACCGCGGGCGTCGTGCGTGCGATCCTCGAGCACAATCTGCTGGCGCAAGGTCCGCAGCGGCTGTTTTACATCGGACCGTTCTTTCGGTACGAACGCCCGCAAGCCGGGCGCTACCGGCAGGCCAATCAGTTCGGCGTCGAGTGCTTCGGCGTTGCCGGCGCGGAGGCCGACGTCGAAGTGATCGCGATCGCCGCCGACTTGATCGCGCGGTACCGCATCGAGGTCGTGCTGCAGATCAACAGCGTCGGTGACACGGCCTGCCGGTCAGCGTATCGTCAGGCCCTGATCGACCACTTTCGTCCGCACCTCGACCGGCTAAGTGGCGATTCGGCGCGCAGGCTCGAACGCAACCCGCTGCGGATCCTCGATTCGAAGGCGGAGAAGGACAGCGAGCTCATCGCGAGCGCGCCGACGTTCATCGATCTCTTGTGCGAACCGTGCCGCGAGCACTTCGCCGCGGTGCGGCGCTACCTCGAGGCCGCCGGCATCCCGTATATCGTCGCGCCGCGGCTCGTGCGCGGTCTGGATTACTACACGCGCACGGTCTTCGAGTTCACCTCGTCCGCACTCGGCGCGCAGAGCACCGTCTGCGGCGGCGGGCGGTACGACGATCTCGTCGAGCAGCTCGGAGGTCCACCGACGCCCGGCGTCGGCTTCGGCCTCGGGCTCGAGCGCTTCCTGATCACCGCGCGCGCCGTCGCCGGCGAGCACGATCGGGCGCGCAGCGGCGCCCAAGCGATCGCGCTGGGCGAGGCCGCCCGGCTGCGGCTCTTCCCGATCGTCGGTGCCTTGCGCACGCTGGGGACCCAGCCGACCTTCGCCGACTGGCAAGACCGCAAGCTGACCGCGCATTTCAAGGCCGCCGACCGGAACCGCGCTCGCTGGGCGCTCATCCTCGGCGACGAGGAGCTGGCTGCCGGCCAAATCGTCGTCCGCGATCTCCTCGCCCGCCAGGACCGGCGGCTCCCGCTCCCCGCGCTTCCGGCGGAGGTCGCGAAGCTGCTTGTCGAAGCCATGCGCTGATGGACCAGGACGAAACCGCGCGCATTCGCGCCCTGGGCGCGATCGCGGCCGAGTTCGACCTCGATGCGATCCGGGTCCGCAACGGCGAGGCGGAGATCGAGATCGTGCGGCGCGAGCCGGGGGTCGTCGCGTCCGGACCGGCTGGGCCGGCTGCCCCGCAGCTGCCGGCGCCGGCGGAGAACGGCTTCGTCTCGGCAGGGCCCCCACCGAACGTCCGGCGGGTGACGGCGCCGGTGGTCGGCGTGTTCTACCGTTCTGCCTCGCCGGGTGCCGATGCGTTCGTCGAAGTCGGCCAGCGCGTCAGCGTCGGGCAGACGCTCTGCATCCTGGAAGCGATGAAGTTGATGAATGAGATCACCAGCGATCACGCCGGCGTGGTCGCGCGCGTGCTGGCCGAGAACGGCGAGCTCGTCTCGCTCGGACAAGAGCTGTTCTGGATCGAGCCGTGAGCGTGCCCAACTATTTGGCGCGCCGCCCGTTCGCCGAATTGCTCGACGACCGGCGCGGACGGCTCGACGCGCCCCACTACGCCGCGCAGGTCGCCGCGATCGTGGCGGCGATGACGCACGCGTTTCGCAACGGCGGCAAGGTACTGTGGTTCGGCAACGGCGGCAGCGCGGCCGACGCGCAGCACCTCGCGGCGGAGTTCAGCGGGCGCTTCTTGCGTGAACGCGGCGGGTTGCCGTCCGAAGCGTTGACCGTCAACACGTCGGCCGTTACCGCGATCGCCAACGACTTCGGCTACGAAAACGTGTTCTCGCGGATGATCGAAGCGCTGGCTGCTCCGGGCGACGTCGTCGTTGGGATCACGACCAGCGGAACGTCGAAGAACGTCGTGCGCGGCCTCGAGGCTGCCAGAGCGCGCGGCGCGACGACCGTCGCTTTTACCGGCAACGGCGGCGGGACCGTCGCCGCTGCTGCGGATCTGGTGCTGCTCGGACCCGACGGCTACAGCGCGATCGTGCAAGAAGTGCACATCGTCATGGGGCACATCATCTGCGACCTGGTCGAACAGGAATTGCTGTTCGCGTGAGCCGTCCGGCCGTCTTTCTGGACCGCGACGGAACGATCATCGAGGACAAAGGCTTTCTCGGCGACCCGCAGGGCGTGGTGATCCTGCCGACCGTCGTCGACGCACTGCGGCTGCTGCGCGACAACGGTTACGCCGCGGTGGTGATCTCGAATCAGTCCGGGATCGCGCGTGGATACTTCGGCGATGCCGACGTGCGCGCGGTGAACGCCGAGATCGCGCGCCGGCTCGCGGCCGACGGCGTCGCGCTCGACGGCTGGTATTGGTGCGCGCATGCGGGCGACGGCTGCAGCTGCCGCAAACCGGCGCCGGGCCTCGTGCAGCAGGCTGCCGCCGAACACGATCTCGACATCGCCGGGGGCGCGGTCGTCGGCGACCGCGGGAGCGACGTCGCGCTCGGCCACGGGCTCGGCGTACCCGCCATCTTAGTCCCGGGGCCGTATCCGTACACGGGTCCGGAACCGGACTTGCGCGCGCAGACGCTGCTCGAAGCCGCCGCTTGGATCGTCGCGCGTGGCTGATCTGATCGCCGCGCCGCGCGCGACCGAACTCCTCGCACGGATGGCCGGCCGGCGCGTCGTCGTCGTCGGCGATGCGATGATCGACGAATGGATTTGGGGCGACGTCTCACGCATCTCGCCCGAAGCGCCGGTGCCGGTTGTCGCCGTGCACGAGCACACCTTTACGCTCGGCGGCGCGGGCAACGTCGTCAACAACCTGCACGCGCTGGGCGCGCGCATCGCGCTTGTCGGCTGCGTCGGCGACGACGAGGAGGGACGCCGCCTGCGCGAGATGCTGGCGACGCTGGGCGTCGACACGCAGGGTGTGCTGACCACGGCCGACCGGCCGACGACGCGCAAGACCCGCATCGTCGCGCGCGGCCAACAAGTCGTGCGGGCCGATTGGGAGTCGACGGCGGCGCTGAGCGACGCCGACCGCGCGCGCCTGGTCGCGTGTACGCGCGAGGCGGTGCGCGATGCCGATGCGGTGGTGCTCAGCGACTACGCCAAGGGTCTGCTGCAGCGCGACGTCGTCGAAGCGGCGCTCGCGGCACCGGTCGTGGTGGCAGACCCGAAGCCGTCCAACGCGGCGATCTTCCGCGGCGTGACCTGCATCGCGCCGAACGCCGCCGAGGCCGCGCGCGCCAGCGGGATCGCGATCGTCGACGACGCGTCGCTCGCCGCGGCCGCGCAGGCGCTGCTGACGATGCTGGAGTCGCGCTGGGTACTCGTCACGCGCGGTGAACACGGGATGACGTTGTTCGGTTCCGGCGGCGAGCGGTTCGACGTGCCGGCCGTCGCGCGCACGGTATTCGACGTCTCGGGCGCGGGCGATACGGTCGTGGCGGTGCTGACGCTGGCGCTGGCGGCGGGGATTCCCGCCGCGACGGCGACGCAGCTGGCGAATTTTGCCGCCGGCGCGGTGGTGGAAAAACTCGGCACCGCGACCGCGACCCCCGACGAGATCGTTGCGCTCATGGAACACGCGCATGGAACCTGAGCGCTTTTCGGCGCCGGTGCTCTCCTTAGAAGATACGCTCGCGTGGCGTGACGAGCAGCGCCGTGCGGGGCGGCGTGTCGTCTCAACGAACGGCGTCTTCGACCTGCTGCACGCGGGGCATGTCGCATACCTGGCCTGGGCGCGCGCGCAGGGCGACGCGCTGGTGGTACTGCTCAATCGCGACGAGACGGTGCGCGCGCTCAAAGGGGCGGGGCGGCCGATCGTGCCGTTCGACGAGCGCGCGCGGGTCGTCGCCGCGCTGCGCAGCGTCGACGTCGTCACCGGCTTTGCCGAGCGGACGCCGGAGGTCGCGCTGGACCGCCTGCAGCCCGATGTGCACGTGAAAAGCGCGCAGTACCGGCTCGAAGATCTGCCCGAACGGTTTGTCGTCGAGAGGTACGGCGGCACGATCGTCCTCGCGCCGCATCAGCCGGGCCGCAGCACGACCGATCTCGTCGCCGCGATCCGCTCGTGACCGGTAGCCGGTGAGTGCGCGATGAAGATCGCGATCACCGCGAACGGCCCCGGCGAATTCGCCGGCTGGGTGCGGCCGCTCGTCGGCGCGCTGCGCGCGCGCGCGCCGTCGACGGAGATCCACGTGCTGTGCGTCCCCGACGACTACGCCACCGGACGCGAAGCGGCGTACATCACGGCGCTGTTCCCGGAAGTGCACGCCTATCCGCCCGGCGCATACGTGCGGCTCGCACTCGGACGGAGTGTCGACGGTTTGCCGCATCCTGTCGACCGCGTGCAGTATCTCGGCGGCGATCTCAGCCACGCCGTGCGCGTTCACGCGCGGCTGGGCGGGATCGCGTCGTCGTATAAATTCTCGCGCAAAGGGTACGCCGGCACCTTCGCGCGCGTCTTCGCGATCGACGCCGCCAACGAACGGGATCTGCTGAAGTGGGGGACGCCGCCCGAGCGCATCCAAGTCGTCGGCAACCTCGCGATCGACGGCGCGCTCGGCGAAGCGTCCGGAGCGTTCGGCGACCCGCCCAGCGACGCGGCCCGCGACGGGATCCTGTTCTTCCCGGGTTCGCGCAAGCACGAGGTCGCGAACATCCTGCCGATGTTCGTGCGCGGGGCGCTCAACCTGCGCCGCCGTCTGCCCGGCGTGCCGATCGCGTTTGCAGGTTCGCCGTTCGTCGAGGATGCGACGCTGCGCGCAGCGTTGCGGCGCGGCGGCGACACCCCGCTCGCCTACGGCGCACGGGCCGATCTGCTCGACGGCGGCATCGTCGCGGAAGGACAGCGGTTTCCGCTGGTGCGCGCCGCGATGCGAGCGGCCGCGAACGCGCGACTCGCCGTGACGATCCCCGGCACCAAAGTGATCGAGCTCGCGGCGTTGGGCGTGCCGGCCTTGGTGTGCGTGCCGTACAACTCCCCCGAGCTGGCCGTGATCGGCGGCCCGCTGCAATACGTCGGCAAGCTGCCGCTGATCGGACCGCCGCTCAAGCGCTCCGCGGTCCTTGCCGTCGCCGGGCGCTTCCGCTATTTCGCCCAGCCCAACATCGATGCGGGGCGTGAGATCGACCCCGAACTGACCGGAACGCTACTGCCGTCCGAACTCGCGCGCGCCGCCGCAGCACGCTGGGCGGATGCGGAGTGGTGCCGGCGGACCGGGGACGAACTGCGCGCGCTTTACGCGCCGCAAGCCGGCGCTGCGGAGCGGATGGCGGCGGCGCTGCTCGAAGCGGAGCCCGCGTGAGAGTCTCGGTCGTGATCGCGACCAAGGATCGTGCCGGCCTGCTCGACGCCGCGCTGTCGTCGCTGGGCGCGCAGGCGGGGGCGCCGCCGTTCGAGATCGTCGTCGTCGACAACGGCTCGACCGACCGCACGCGCGCCGTCGTGAACGAGCACGGCGCCGCCTACGTCTACGTCGCGGAGCCGAATCGCGGCAAGGCGCGCAACGCCGGCGTCGCAAAGGCGACCGGCGAGCTGATCATCTTCGTCGACGATGACGTCGTGACGCCGCCGCATTTCGTTGCCGCGCATGCCCGTGCGCACGAGTACGCGGCGACGCCGCTCGCCGTCTCGGGGCCGATCATCAACGTCGCCGGCGCCGGCGAACGTCCGCTCCCAACGGCGGCGAACGTGTCGCGCGCGTTCTTCGTCACCTGCAACGTCTCGCTGCAGCGCACGCTCTTCACCACCGTCGGCGGCTTCGACGAAGCGTTCGATCTCTACGGCTGGGAGGACACCGAGCTCGGCGTGCGCCTGCGCGCGCACGGCGTGCGGCGCCGCTTCGTCTGGGATGCCTACCTCTGGCACATCAAGCCGCCGTCGCCCGAAGCGCTCGACGATGCGCTGGGAAAGGCGATCGAGAAAGCGCGCATGGCGGCGCGGTTCGTCCGCAAGATGCCGACCGCGCGCGTGAAGCTGGCAACGGGTGCCTATGGCCTCAACCTGTTGCGCGCGCGCGTCTTGGCAGCGCCTGCGCTGCAGCCGTTGTATGCCGGACTCGCGACCAGCGGCCGCCTTCCGCCTGCGCTGGCGAGCGTCGCGCGCGGCTTGCTGCTCGATAGCGTGTATACGGAAGAACTCGATCGCCAACTGAGCCGCGGCGACTAACGGCCGATGCGCGTGCTGCTGGTGCGGCTCGACGGCGTCGGCGACGCTGCCGTGTGTACGCCGCTCGTCGCGGCGCTGCGCGCCGCCGGACACGAGGTCGGTGTGGCGCTGACGACGCGCAACGCGGGGATCTTCGCGCCGCGGGCGATCGTCGCCGAGCACGTGCTGGAGCGCATTCCGTGGCCCGCGCACGGCTCGACGCCCGTCAGCACCGCGGGGGCGCGCGCGGAGATCGCAGCGCAGCACTACGACGTAGCGCTCGTCGCCAGCGAAGAGCCCGAGGCATACGCGCTCGCGCAGGGCGTTCCGGTGCGCGTCGGCTTCACCACGGGCTGGACGCGGCCGCTCAAAAACCTGTGGGTGCGCGGTCAGGTGACGCGCACGGTTGCGCGCGCGCAGCGCACGGGCGCCGATCCGCACGAAGTCGAGGTGCTCTACCGCTTGGGCGCAGGTCTGGTCGCGGAGCCGCAGCCGCCGCGCGAGAGCGCACTCTTGCGTCCGCTGCTGCTGGACGTGCCGCTGCCGGTACGCGCAGGTGCGCGCATCGTTTTGCAAGCCGGACCCAAATGGGCGGCGGTCGGTGTCGGCGAGGAAGACGTGCGGGCCATCGTCGCAGCGCTCGGCACGCGCGTGCGTGCGGTTTCCGCGCCGCACGAGCGGGCGGCGGCGAGTTCGGCGCTGGGCATCGAGGTCGAGTCGTTCACCGATCTCCGTACCTGGATGGCGGCGCTGGACGCGAGTGCGGCCGTGATCACGACCGACACGGGTGCGGCGCACGTCGCAGGGATGCTCGGTGTTCCGGTCGTCGACGTCTTCGCGGACGCGCGCTTCGAGGGGCAGGTGCGGCGCTGGCATCCCTGGGCATCGCCATACCGGACGCTGCGGGCGTCGGCCTTGCGCGGCGGTGCGGTTCCGGCCGTTATCGAAGCAGCACTGAATGCCATCTGAGCGCGCGCTGCTGGTCGCGGCCGGCGGCGGGATCGGCGACACGCTGCTCGCCGGCGTCGTCGCGCGCGCGCTGCTGACAAAATACGCCGCGGTCGATGCGGTCGTGCTCCCGGCGCACGCTGCGCTGGCGGAACGGATGCCGATGTTCGAACGGCGCGTCGTGTTGGGCGACCGTCTTCCGGCTCGCTACGATGCCGCAGTCGTCACCTGGTCGACGCTGCAGACCGCGCTGCTGCCGCTCATGGCCCGCATCCCGGTCCGCGTCGGACAGGCCCGCCGGCTCTATTCGGGACTGTTCACCGAACGCGTCATCGTACGCAGCGAGCTCGGCGACCGCACCACACCCTGGACGCAGATCCTGCTCGACTACGCGCGCGCGCTGGGCTGCGACCTCGCCGAACCGCTGCCCGAATTCGCTCCCAGCGAGGGCGACCGGCGTGATGCCGACGCGCTGCTGCGCGTTCACGACGTCAACGGACCATTCTACGTCTTGCATCCCACGCGCGCGCTCTCGGCGCGGCATGCGCGGTGGCCGGTCGACGCGTTCGCGCGCGTCGCCGCGTTGCTCGCGCGCCGCGACGGGCTTCCGATCCTCGTCACCGGCGCGGCCGACGATGCCGCGATCGCCGACGCGATCGCGGAGCAGGCAGGCCGCGGCGTGCTCGCGGTCGCCGGTGGAACGTCGATCGGTTCGTTCGGCGCGCTCGCGGCGCGCGCGCGCGCGGTCGTCGCGGTCGACTCGGGGCCGATGCATGTTGCGGCTGCGGTCGGCGCGCCGACGGTGGGGATCTTTGCGCTCCAATCCGACGAGCCCGACCGCTGGGGACCGCAGGGACGGCGCGTCGCACTCGTCCGTCCCGTCTACCCCTGCCCGGCTTGGCATCGCAAGGAAACGTGCCCCGACTTTGCATGCGTGCGCGAGCTCGATGCGACGGCGATCGTTGCGACACTCGACGGACTGCTCGGCACGACCGCCGAACGCTGACCGGATGCCCGGCGGCCGCGCTTGACGGAACTCACGATCCAACTGTGCACCTACAATCGTGCGCAGCTGCTCGAACGCGTCTTAGCGGCGTGCTTCGATCAGACCGTCGATCCCGCGAAGTACGAAGTGGTGCTGGTGAACGACGGCTCGCGCGACGACACGTCCGACGTGATCGAGCGTGCCCGTGCCCTGGCCACCTGTCGTTTCACGGTGATCGAACAAGCGAACGCGGGGCTCGCGCGCGCCCGCAATGCTGGGCTCGCGCACGCCACCGGCCGGCGCATCGCCTTCATCGACGATGACATCCTGCCGACCCCCGTTTTCGTCGCCGAACATCTCCGCTCGGACGCGCGGCACGGCGACGTCGTCGTGCGCGGCGCGGTCATCAATGCGGAGTCGTTCGACCGCCTGCCGCTGCCGTTTTGGTCGATGAAGAACTACAGCGCGAACTGGTTCTGGACGTCGAACGTCTCCGTCCGCAGAAGCCGCCTCGACGCCGCCGGCGGCCGCTTCGACGAATCGTTCGCCGAGTACGGCTGGGAAGACATCGAGCTCGGCCTGCGCCTGCGCGCGCTCGGTACACGTGCCGTCTTCAACCGTTTCGCCGTCGTCTTTCATTACAAGCCGCGCGCGGCGGCGACGAACGTGGTGGGGATGGTGCGGCAGGTGCGCGCACAAGCGCGCACCGCGGTGCGGCTCGAACAACTCCATCCCGGCTGGCGGGTGGCGCTTGCGGTCGGCGACACGATCCCGCAGCGCGCGCTCGGCGCCGCACTGCGCCGCAGCGGCGCCGCGGCACGGCTCGAGAACGCGCTCGCGTCCGAAGACGAGACGCAGAAGCTCTCTTCCGTCAAGCTCGGTGCGGCGCGCCTGGTGGCGAGCGCCGCCTACTACGACGAGCTCGCGCGCGCCAAGCGCGGCTGATGCGGATCCTGCTGTCGCGGACCGATCGGGTCGGCGATCTCATTCTTTCGACGCCGGCGATCGCATCGGTGCGGCGCTCGTTCCCGAGTGCCCACATCACGCTGGCGTGCAGCCGCTACAACGCCGTCGTCGTCGACCGCTCGCCCGACATCGATAGCGTCGTGCAATGGACGCCGGGTGCGGGGCCGACGACGTTCGGCGCGCAGTTTCTCGACATCGATTTGGCGATCGCGCTCGCACCGCGGTACCGCGATCATCGCATCGTCGCTGCGACGCGCGCGCCGAAGCGGGTCGGGTACACCTACGCGAAACGCTTCGCCGCACGACTGATGCTGCGCGCGATGCTGACCGACGTCGTCATCAGCCCGGCCGACCCCGCCGTCTCCGAGCGCAATCCCCTGCTGCGCGTCCCGCACGAAGTCGACCAGGTGCTCGGGGTCGTCGAAGCCGCCGGCGCGACGGAACTCGTGCACGACCTGGTCCTTCCGGTGACCGACGAAGACCGGGCCGCCGTCGCCGCGCTGCCGGAGCACCCGATCGTCGTGCAGCTCGGCCAGCGCTGGACCGATCGCGGCTCGACGCTCGCCAGCCTGCTGCAGTTGTTCTCCGATTTGCGAGCGCTCGGCCGCCCGATCATCGCCACCTATGGAACCGACGCGGTCGCGCTCGGCGCGGCGGTCGCCGAGGCGCGCGTCGCCGATGCGGTCGCTGGGAACCTCGACTTCCACACCTGGGCGGCGATCTTCGAGCGCGCCGCCTGCGTGGTCACGATCGACACCGGCGCCACCCACGTGGCGAGCGCGGTGGGGACGCCGACGGTCGTGCTGTTCGAGGATCGCTGGTTCTCGCTCGCGTCCCAGGAATGGTCGCCGTACCGCGTGCCGAACGCCGTTCTGCGCAAACCGCCGGACGAGTCCGACACGTCGCTGCGCACCTCGCGCGCCGAGATCGTCGCCTCCGTCGCCGCAATCCTATGACCGAGCAACTACGCATCTCCGTCGTCGTTCCGACGTACAACCGGCTCGACACGCTTCGCTACGTGATCCCCGCGCTGGTCGCCCAAGAGCTCCCCGCGGGCGCCTTCGAGATCATCGTCGCCGACTCGAACTCGAACGACGGCACGCGCGAGTATCTCGCCGAGGTCGCCCGCGAGCACCCGCACGTGCGGCATCTGCCCGGGGCGTACACGGGGCGTGCCGCGGCGCGCAACGCCGGCATCGCGGCGGCGAACGCGCCGGTCGTGTTCTTCATCGACGCCGATATCATCGCGGCGCCCGATCTGCTGGCGCGGCATGTGGCGCATCACGATGCGCCCGGCGCGCGCGCGGTCGTCGGCATGGAAGTTCAAGTGTCGTCGTACGAGGATTACGTCGCCAAACGGGACGATCCGTCGCAGCGCGCGCCGCTGCACGGCGAGTCGGCGAAACGGCTGTCGTGGCTGTACTTTCTCACCGGCAACGCGTCGGTACCGAAGGCCGAACTCGACCGCGTCGGCCGCTTCGACGAAACGTTCACCGGCTACGGCCATGAAGATCTCGAGCTCGGCTATCGGCTCCAGCACGCCGGCGTGCCGATCGTCTACGAACCGCGCGCGGTCGACTACCATTGGCATCCCGTGCCGTGGGACGAGCAGCAGCAGAAGTACGAGCTCGCCGGCCGCTCGACGGTGCGTTTCTTCCGGAAGCATCCGAACTGGGACGTCCGCCTGCGGCTCGGGATGACGCCCGTCTCGCTCGCGCTCCACTCCGTCGTCGACCGCACCGCGCCGCTCAAGACATGGATCGAGCGCGGCGCCGGCCGTCCCGGCTTCGCCCGCACGCTGTCCTACCAATACCATTACCTCAACGGGGTCAAGGCGGCGCTGCGTGGCTAGTGCGCCCGTACGCATGGAGTGCGGGACGCTGACCGCGGCCGACGCGGGCCGCGCGGTCGAGCTCAACGGGTGGGTGCACCGGCGCCGCGATCACGGCGGCCTGATCTTCATCGACGTCCGCGACTGGACCGGGCTGACGCAGGTCGTCTTCAATCCGTCCGATGCGAGCACGTTCGCCGAGGCGGGGACGCTGCGCAGCGAAGACGTCATCCGCGTCAGCGGCACCGTCCGGCTGCGCCCTGCGGGAACCGAGAATCCGAAACTGAGCACCGGCGAGGTCGAACTTCCGGCGAGCGGGCTCGAGGTGCTTAACCGCTCCGAGACGCCGCCGTTCGTCATTGCCTCGGAAGAAGAGCCCGACGAGAGCGTGCGGCTGCGCTACCGCTATCTCGATCTGCGCCGGCCGCGGATGCAGCGCAACCTGCGATTGCGGCATCGCATGATCAAAGCGATCCGCGACTACTTCGACGAGCGTGGCTTCGTCGACATCGAAACACCGGATCTGATCAAGTCGACGCCCGAAGGGGCGCGCGACTACCTGGTTCCGTCGCGCATCCACCGCGGCACGTTTTACGCGCTGCCGCAGTCGCCGCAGATCCTCAAGCAGATCCTGATGATCGGGGGCCTCGGGCGCTACATGCAGATCGCGCGCTGCTTCCGCGACGAGGATCCGCGCGCCGACCGTCAGCCGGAGTTCACGCAGGTCGACGTCGAGATGACCTTCGTGACCCAAGAAGACGTCATGGCGGTGATGGAAGGCTGCGTGCGCGCGGTGTGGGAGCGCGTCCTCGACCATGCCGTCCCGCAGCCGCTCCCGCGCCTGACGTACGCCGACGCGATCCGCGACTACGGCACCGATAAGCCGGACCTGCGCTTCGCGCTGCCCTTACGTGATGTCGACGACCTCTTCCGCGACGGCAGCTTCGGATTGTTCGCCACGCTCTCGCAAAGCGACGGCAACCGCATC
>Ga0302181_10002810_pt1 | contig 12183 bp, 9 predicted proteins | sample I_Palsa_E3_3_FD_198786 | JGI IMG/M metagenome (GOLD analysis project Ga0302181, IMG submission 198786) | Peat permafrost microbial communities from Stordalen Mire near Abisko, Sweden - I_Palsa_E3_3 | ecosystem: Environmental > Terrestrial > Soil > Palsa > Peat permafrost | place: Sweden: Abisko... | reverse complement strand
ATGCGGCCGGAACGCGTTCCTGACCTCGGGCCGATCGAAGGCGATCCGCACCGTACCCGAATCCACGGCCCGGTGGTACGTGATGTCGGTAAAGGAGAACCCTTCCACGCGGCGCCACCGCTCAGGGTCGAAGATCTCAGAAACCATCCCCCCATTGTGGCCGAGCCGCCGGCCCGCCCGAGCCCCCGTCCCGCCCGAGCCGCCGACCCGCCCGAGCCCCCGTCCCGGCCCGAGCCGCCGATCCGCCCGACCCGCGCCTACTGGAGCGTGGTGACCAGGCCGGACTGGTAGGCGATGATGACCAGCTGGATGCGGTCCCGGGCGTCGAGCTTGGTCAGCAGGTGGGCCACGTGGGTCTTGGCCGTGGCCGGACTGATCGTCAGTTCCTCGGCGATCTCCCCGTTGGACAGGCCCCGGGCCACCATGGCCAGGACCTCCATCTCGCGCTCGGTCAGCACCCGGGCGAGCTGATCGGCGGTGCAGCGGCCGCCGGAGGTGATCCGCCTGGCGGGATCCGCCGGTGGCGCTGGCACGGTGCGGGCGAACTCGCCGATCAGGAGCCGGGTCACGCTCGGCGCCAGCAGCGCGTCACCCGCCGCGACGACCCGGATGGCGGTCAGCAGGTCAGCCGGAAGGGTGTCCTTGAGCAGGAACCCGCTGGCCCCCGCGCGCAGCGCGGCAAAGACGTACTCGTCCAGGTCGAAGGTGGTCAAGATGAGCGCGCGGACGTCGGTGCTCTGGGTGATCCGCTGGGTCGCCTCGATCCCGTTCATGACCGGCATCCGCACGTCCATCAAGATGACGTCGGGCCGGGCCCGCCGGGCCGCCGCGACGGCCTCCTCCCCGTTGCCCGCCTCGCCGACCACGACGAACCCCGGCGTGGCCGCGATGATGCCGCAAAAGCCCACCCGGACCAGGGCCTGGTCGTCGGCGACCACCACCCGGATGGGCTCGGCGCCGGTCATGGCAGGGGGATACGCGCGCTGACCCGGAACCCGTAGCCGGGCAGCGGACCGGCGCTGAACTCGCCGCCCAGCAACGTGACGCGCTCGCGCATGCCGATGATCCCGTGCCCGGCGCCGGGCAGGCTGGCCACGGGGGCCGGGCCCACGCCGCGCGGGTCCAGCGCGCCGTCCAGCACGGCCACGCCGTCCAGCACGGCCACGCCGGGCCGCGACATCAGGGCGGTGCCGTTCTGCGCCACGATCCCGTGCCCGCCCAGCCCGCCGCCTGACCGCCCGCCGCCGGCCAGCCCGCCGCCTGACCGCCCGCCGCCGGCCAGCCCGCCGCCTGACAGCCCGCCGCCGACCAGGTCCGGAGCCGGCATCCCGGTGCCGTTGTCGGTGACCTCGATGGTCAGCTCGTCGTCACGGTAGCCGAGCAGGACCCGGCACGAGCTCGTATGCGCGTGCTTGACCACGTTGGTCAGCGCCTCCTGCACGATCCGGTAGGCCGACAGGTCGATGCTCGCGGGCAGCTCGCGATGCTCGCCAAAGCGGCTCACGTCGACCCGCACGCCCGCGCCCGCGGTCCGCGCGACCAGCCGGTCCAGCTCGGCCAGCCCTGGCGCGGGAAACAGCGGCGCGCTAGAGGGCGCCGCGGGCAACTCATGACCGGTCATCGTCGCCCCGCGCTCATCGGCGTCGTCGGCCTGCCGGAGCGCACCCAGCATCCGGCGCATCTCGTCCAGCGCCTCGCGGCTGGTGGCCTGGATGGCGCCGAGCGCGTCCCGGGCGTCACCGGGCTGGCTGTCGATCACGTACTGACCGTAGCCCGCCTGGACCGCGATCACGCTCATGCTGTGCGCGACCACGTCGTGCAGTTCCCGCGCGATGCGCAGCCGCTCCTGCGTCACCGCCTTGCTGGCCGCCTCGTCCTGCAGCCGGACCGCGTACCTGCGGCGCTGGCGCACGCTATACCCGCTCGTCCAGGCGATGATCACGCAGAACACGACCGGGATCATGGCGCCGCGGTTAGCTGGGCCGCGATCGCCGAGTATCTGCACCGCGGCGACGGCCATCAGGGTCACGTACACCGCCACCGCCACCCGCACCGCGTCCCGCTTCGTCTCGTAGGTGGCCGCGACCAGGTACAGCACGTAGGCGACGGGCAGGAAGTAGGTCAGCGCGCTGGCGTCGGGGACGGTCAGCGTGCTGATCAGGAAGACGCCGACCAGCAGGACGCCGAGCATGAACACCGGATGGCGGCGGCGCAGCGCCACCGCGACGCCCGCCGCCAGCACCAGCAGCGTGGCGGCCGGCCCGGCCAGTCCCGTCGGCCAGTAGCGTATGACGCCGGGGCCCAGCGGCAGCGCAACTGGTGCCAGACTACGCCTGACCTGCACGAACAGGACCAGCGCGGTGAGCGCGCCGGCCAGGTAGTCTAGCGCGGCCCAGTGCTTGGGTCCCAGCCGCTTGCTCAGCGGAGGACGCTGCCGGGCGGCCGGATCATCTGAGGCTGTAGCCACATACCTACCGTAACCGTCGCGGCCCCTCGTGGCGTCATCCTGCAGGCGTAGTCCAAGGCGATGAGCCCACGCGCGCGGGGCACGGCGCAACTTCACTCTTGCGGCTGATGACGGGCCGGCTCCCTCACTGGCACGGTAGCACCATGCCATCCACCACCCCAAGCCCCGACGGGCCACCCGAGGCCGTCATCGAGACCCGGGCGCTGACCAAGGTGTATCCGGGGAACGTGACCGCGCTGGACGGGCTGACGGTCAGCTTCGCGTCCGGTGTCACCGGGCTGGTCGGCGCGAACGGCGCGGGCAAGTCGACCTTGATCAAGATCCTGCTCGGGCTCCTCCCGCCGACCAAGGGCCAGGCCAAGGTGCTCGGCCACGACTGCGAGACCAGCGGCGAGACGATCAGGACCCTGCTCGGCTACATGCCCGAGCACGATTGCCTGCCGCCCGATGTGACCGCCACCGAGTTCGTCACCCACCTGGGCCGGATGTCCGGGCTGCCGCCCACCGTGGCCAAGGAGCGGGCGGCCGAGTCGCTGCGCCACGTCGGGCTGCACGAGGAGCGGTACCGCCTGATCGGGACGTACTCCACCGGGATGAAGCAGCGGGTCAAGCTGGCCCAGGCGCTGGTCGGCGACCCGCGGCTGCTGCTGCTCGACGAGCCGACCAACGGACTGGACCCGGCCGGGCGGACCGCGATGCTCGAGCTCATCGAGCGGATCGGGGCGGAGTTCGGCATCTCCATCGTGGTCGCCTCCCACCTGCTCGGCGAGATCGAGCGGATCTGCGATCACCTGGTCGCGATCGAGGCCGGGCGGCTGCTGCGGGCCGACACGATCACCAGCTTCACCCAGGTCAGTCAGGTCCTCGCGGTCGAGGTCGAGGAGGGCCTGGCCCAGCTCGAGGCGGAGCTGAACGCCCGCGGGCTGGGCGTCACCGTCGCCCACCGAACCCTCCTGGTCCCCCTGGCCGGCGACGACACGTACGACGTGGTGCGGGACGCGGTGGCCGACCTCGCGCTGCCGCTGTGCCGACTGGAGCAGCGGCGGCACCAGGTCGAAGAGCTCTTCCGCGACGAGCAAGACGAGCAAGACGAGCCAAGCGAGGAAGGGATGACCCGTGTCTGAGCCGCAAACCCAGGCCGTCGGCGTCATCCACGACCTCGGCTACCGCCGCTACGACGGTCCCCGGCTGGGCCGCGCACAGATAACGAGAGCCCTGATCTGGCACAGCTTCCGCTCCTCGTTCGGCATCGGCCGAGGCGTGAAGGCCAAGATCATCCCGATCCTGGCCTGCATCGCGATGCTGCTGCCCGCGTTCGTCAACGCGTTCGCGGTGTCCCGGGGCAACTCGCGGCTGTTCGGCTACGACGTCTACACCCCGCAGCTGCGGGTCATCGTAGTGACGATCTTCATCGCCGCGCAGGCGCCCGAACTCGTCTCGAGGGACCTGCGCAGCCACGTGCTGCCGCTGTACTTCTCCCGGCCCATACGCCGCGGCGATTACCCGCTGGCCAAGTACATCGCGCTTACCGCGGCGCTCCTGCTGCTGATCGAGATACCGCTGCTCGTCCTGTACGTGGGCACGATCGCGTCGGCCAAAAACGACCACGCCGTCTGGAACGAGACCAAGGCCCTCATCCCCGGCCTCGGCGTGGGCCTGATGTGGGCCGTGCTCATGGCGGCGGTAGGCCTGGTCCTGGCCTCCCTCACCGGCCGTCGCGCGTACGCGACCGGGATCGTGGCCATCTCCTGCTTCTTGACCTGGACCGTGTCCGAGGTGCTGATCCAGGCCGAGGGCGGCATCACCTCCACCTCGACCGGCGCGCGGATCGCCGGGCTGTTCAGCCCGTTCAACCTGCTGGACGGGATACGGATCTGGCTCGGTGGCACGTCGCCGGGTGAAGACGCTAATCCAGGCCACTTCGGCCCCCTCTACGGGGTCGTCGGGGTCCTCCTGCTCGCGGCCTGCCTCGGGGGCCTGGCCGCGAGGTACCGGAAGGTGAGCCGGGCATGAGCATCGAACTGAAGAACGTCTCCCGCTGGTACGGCAACGTGGTGGCGGTCAACGACGTGACGATGTCGATCGGGCCCGGCGTGACCGGGCTGCTCGGCCCGAACGGCGCGGGTAAGTCGACGATCATGCACATGATCGCCGGCTTCCTGCCGCCGTCCCGCGGCGAGCTCACCATCAACGGCGGGCACAGCTGGCGTAACCCGGACATCTACCGAACCGTCGGCCTGGTCCCCGAGCGGGACTCGGTGTACGCGTTCCTGACCGGCGAGCAGTTCGTCGTCGCGAGCGCGAAGCTCCACGAGCTCGCGGACCCGGCGGCCGCCGCCGCCCGCGCCATCGACATGCTCGACATGGCCGACGCGGCCGACCGCAAGGTCGCCACCTACTCCAAGGGCATGCGGCAGCGCATCAAGGTGGCCGCCGCGCTCGTGCACGACCCGGAGATCCTGGTGCTGGACGAGCCGTTCAACGGGATGGACCCGCGCCAGCGGCTGCACATGATGGACCTGCTCGACAAGCTCGGCAGCGAGGGCCGGACGATCCTGTTCAGCTCGCACATCCTGGAAGAGGTGGAGCGGCTGTCCGGCACGATCCAGGTGGTGGTGGCCGGCCGCCTGGCCGCCTCCGGCGACTTCCGCGCCATCCGGCGGCTGATGACGAGCCGGCCGCACGTGTTCACCGTGCGGTCCTCCGACGACCGCCTGCTGGGCGGCACGCTGATCGGCCGGCCTGCGGTGACCGCCGTCGAACTGACCGGCACCGGCCTGCAGGTCCGGACCTCGGACTACGGCGCGTTCTGCCGGGACATCGCCGTGCTGGCCCGTGATAACGGCATCAGGCTGCGCGAGGTGCAGCCCACCGACGAATCCCTGGAAAGCGTCTTCGCCTACCTGGTCGCGGACTAAGGAGCCCCATGCGAAACCTGTTCAACCCGACGGTCGCGTGGATCACCACGCGCGCCACCCTGGGCCGCAGACGAGCGTTGCTGTTCGCGATCCCGGCCGTGATCCTCATCGCGGTCACGCTCGCGCTCAAGTTGTCCCGCCCGCCGTCACGGCCCTGGCCGTCGCACGTGCTGGGCACGTTCGGCTTCTCGGTATTGCTGCCGCTGACCGCACTGATCATCGGCTCCAGCGTGCTCGGCGCGGAGATCGACGACGGCAGCATCATCCACCTGCTGGCCACCCCGGTCCGCCGCTCCTCGGTGATCATCACCAAGTTCCTCGTGGCCACCGGGCTGACCATCATCTTCGCCGCCGTGCCCGAGCTCATCGCGGCCCTGATCTCCGGCGGCGGCCAGAGCGCTGCGGTCGTCAAGGTCGGCCCGAACGGCCCGGTCACCATCACCCCGGGCGCCGTCATCAACAACACCGATTTCGCGGTCGGCCTGTTCGTCGGGGCCCTGGTCTGCGCGGTGATCTACAACGCGATCTTCGTCATGGTCTCGGTCGCGACCACCCGCGCCATCGCGGTCGGCCTGCTCTACGTGCTGATCTGGGAGGCGCTGCTGTCCAACTTCGTCAGCGGCGCCCGCCTGCTGTCGGTCAGCCACTACGGGCTCGGCATCGCTAACGGGATCGCCCACGACAGTTCCCTGAACGCGGGTCTGTCCGTGGCCACCTCCGTGGTCATGGGCATCATCGTCACCGTGGCGGCCCTAGTCCTGGCCGTCAACCTGCTCTCCTCCTTCACCCTCAAGGGCGAGCCCGCCTAGCGCCAGGCCCGGACCGTAGCGCCACAGTCCGTTCGGATCATTTGAAATTTGCCGAACGGCCGTGGTTTCACGAGACAAGCCTGGCGATAGAGCTGCCCTCGCGTGGACCTACTCCCTGGATTATGTGAAGCAGGATCCATTCCGGCGGCCGGACCGCCTGCCGGACTGGGGACGTCTGAACACCCCTCATCTCCTATGCGTGTTAGTAGTTGATGGGACGCCACCGGCCCCCGGGAAGCAGCTACAGCAGAAGGAGGACCGTGGAGATGACCGACCGACGCCAGGTTCAGCAGCGGCCACTGCCAGCACTAGTGGAGAGCCGGGAGCGGCCGGTTCTGCCGGCCGGTGCGCTCCGGCGTACCAGCCGGCTGGCCATGCTGCCGCTGCGGCATGCTGCTCGCACCGCCGCCGTCGCCAGCCGGCTGTCCCGGGCCGCTACCGACCAGGTGGCCGCCCGCACCGCCGAGCAGGTGTTCACCACCCTGGGCGAGCTCAAGGGCGGGGTAGCGAAGCTGGGTCAGGCGATGTCGGTGTTCGAGGCGGCGATGCCAGAGGAGGTCGCGGCGCCCTACCGGTCAGCGCTGCGGCGGCTCACCGACGCGGCGCCGGCCATGCCCGCCGAGGTGGCCCGCCGGGTGGTTGCCGCGGACCTGGCCGCCGTCTACGGGCCGGGCTGGCAGGACCGGCTGGTGGCCTTCGACGACACCCCGGCGGCGGCGGCCTCGATCGGCCAGGTGCACCGCGGGCAATGGCGGATGGACGGCGGCCAAGTCGTGCAGGTGGCGGTGAAGGTGCAGTACCCGGGGGTGGGTCAGGCGCTGCGCTCAGACCTGCGCCAGGCCCGGCTGCTGGCCCGGGTGATGGCCCGGCTCACCCGACTGAACGTGTCCGGGCTGGCGGACGAGCTCGCCGGGCGCATCGTCGAGGAGCTGGATTACGTGCGTGAGGGGCGGGTCCAGGCCGCGGTCGCGACCGCGTTCGCGGACCGCCTGCCGACTGAACTCGCCGCCGCCCGCGCTGCCGGGGCACCCGAACCACCGGGCCGGACCAACATCACGGTCCCGGCCGTCTACGCCGCGACCCCCCGGGTGCTGATCACCCGCTGGCTGGACGGGGCGCCCCTGTCCGCGCTGCTCGACGGGCGCGCCGACCTGCTCCCGGAGGGCTGGCGCGAACTCGGCCCAGGCGAGGCAGCGGACCGGGCCGCCCGGCTGCTCGGGCACGCCATCTACGCGCCCGCGGCGTGCACCGGCTGGATGCACGCCGACCTGCACGCCGGCAACTTCCTGCTGCTGGCGGGCGGCCGCCTCGGCATGCTGGACTTCGGCGCGGTCGCCGCGACGCCCGGCGGCATCCCCGCGCCGTTCGGGCAGCTCGCCGCGGCCGTGCTCGCCGGGGACGGCCCGGCGGCGATCCGGCTGGCCCAGCAGGCCGGGGCGCTCGCCCCTGACGCCGAGGCCGACCCGCGGCTGATCATCGAGCTGCTGCACCCGCTCGCAGCCACCGGGGCCGAGGCCAGCTTCACGTACTCGCGCGCGTGGCTGCGCGGGCTCATGGCCCACCTCACCCAGCCGCGCTTCGGCCCGGCGTTGCGCACCCTGACGCCGCCGCCGCAGTACGCCCTGCTCTGGCGGGCGACGCTCTCAGCCGCCGGGCTCTTCGCGCAGCTCGGCGCCACCGTTCCCACCCGCGGGTTCCACCTCGCCTACTCGCCAGGATTTCGCGGCAGCATCCTCCCGGTCCGGCCCCGGCAGACGGACGAGACGCTCCGCCACGCCAGCTGAACAACAGACACCCCAAGCAGGCGCAGAAGCCACCGCCACAGGCCCCCACCCCCCTTAGCGGCCAGTTACCAGTCCGGTCAGCCACCCGCTGGCCGCGCCCGTCACTGGTGAAACCGCGGCCGCGCCTTCGCCATCGGCCCAGACGGCTCAGTGGTCACGCTCGGCCGGAAGTGGCTGCGGCTTTCACCGGCCGGTAGGAACGCCGTGCCCCAAGTTGATGACGGAGGCGAAGGAGCAGGTCAGGACGACGGTGCTTTGCTTCGGTGCGGCGTTTGGCGTGCCGGGGTCGGCGCATTCCCGCGATGGTGAACTCGGCCAGGGCGGCCGGCGCGGCCTGGATGCTGTCGCGACCTGAGAGCCGGCGGCCGGTGATGCGTCATCCGCAACCGCGGTACGCGTCTGCAGTACCGGCGGCAATGCGGGCCCACGTGTTTATGCGCCGAGCGCCGACGCGCGGGAGCGGCGTCCGGGCCGGCCGCGGTGCCTAGGAGGCGCCGCGGTGCCAGCCGGAGCCAGGTCCGGCGCGCGCCCGCTGACGCGTGTCTGGTGATGGTCATGTTCTGCCTGTCCGGGTCATCGGTCCGCTGGCTTCGCCCGAAGAACGAAGTCAGCGGACCGAGGCGCCTGGCCGTGTCAGTAGCCGTAAGGGTTGCCGGCCGGGGCCGCCGGGGCCGCCGGGGCCGCGGACCCGGTGATCGCCGTGAGACCGGGGGTGGCCACCAAGAAGCCCTGCACTCCCTGGCCGGTCACCTGGCCGGCCTGGTCGTCGGCGAAGGTGTACAGCAGGTGCCCGTTGTAGGCGACCTGGTCGCCGTGGATGTCCATGACCGCGGTGAGCTTGGCGGTCAGCCCGGTGTCGGCTGGTGACGCGGACGTCAGCGGCGGCCACAGCGCCGCCAGCCCGCCGGTGACGGCCGACTTCGCCGCCGTGTCGTTCAGGTAGTAGTACAGCGGCAGCCCCTGGCTGTTGACCAGGATGGTCTCGGTCTTGCCTCCGACGGTCGCCTGCACGGTGCGCACGGTCGCCGCGGCGTGCTGGCTGGCCGCGGGCTGACTGGTGTTATGAGAGGTAGTCGCCGCGGCGGCGGTGATCCCGCCGCCGAGGGCGGCCACTGCGGCCAGGCTGACGCTGGCGATGATGATTCTCGGGTGTCGCATGGTTCTAGCTCCTTAGGTATTGATGATGCACTATCTACTAATACGGTTAGTAGAGATGCGGGGTTCACTTGGCAGGCGGGTTTTTCCGGCGGTAAGGCAGCCGGGGGCGGTGGAGCGCGGTGGTTGTGGCCGCGACTTGCGGCGGGGCCGCCCGGCGACCGGGACGTGCCGGGGCTGGTGGCTGCGGCGCCCTGGGGGCGTGCTCCCGGCTGCGCGGGGGCGGCCTGTGCCGCATCCCGCCGGGCGCGGGTGCGCAGCGGGATCTCCTTGAGGATCAGGGCGAGCAAGAACGCCACGGCCAGCAGCGGGATCAGGTACGCGTACAGGGGCGGGAGGGCGTGGGCGAACGCCAGGGCGATGACGTGCCTGAGCGGGGCAGGCAGCTGGGCGAGGCCCTGCGGCGTGATCGAGCTGACCTGCGCCGCGCTCAGGTGGCCGGCCCCTGACGCCGGGAGGTGAGCGCTGAGCTGGCCGTCCAGCCGGTGGATGAACAGCGCCCCGACCAGGGCCACGCCTATGCTGCTGCCGATCTGCCGCGCGAAGTTGACCGACGCGGTCGCCGCGCCCAGATCGCTCCGTGCCGCGCTGTTCTGCGCGATGAGGACCATGACCTGCAGGAACAGGCCGAGGCCCAGGCCCAGGATCAGCAGGTACACGCTGGAGGTCAAGTGCGAGGTTCGGACGCCCATGGTGGACAGTAGGTACAGGCCGGCGGCGGCCAGCGCTGTCCCGGCGACGGGGTAGGCCTTGTAGTGCCCGGTCCTGGTAATCAGCCGGCCGGAGGAGATGGAAGTGACCAGCAGGCCGCCGATCAGCGGCAGCAGCAGCAGCCCGGAGGTGGTCGCGCTGACCCCGGTGACGATCTGCAGGTAGGCCGGCAGGTAGCTGATCGCCCCGAACATCGCGATCCCGGTGATCAGCGAGATCGCGGCCGCGATGCGGAAGGCTGGGTCGCGGAACAGCCGCAGCGGGATGACCGGGTCGGCGGCGTGCCGGGCCGTGACCAGCCAGGCCGCGCCGAGGGCCACCGCGGCGGCGGCCAGGCCGAGGATCACCGGCGAGGTCCAGGCGTAGGTGGTGCCGCCCCAGCTGGTGAGCAGCACCAGGCTGATCACCGCGCCGCCGAGCAGGACCATGCCCGCATAGTCGATGCGGGGCTTGTGCTCCGGCCGGGGCAAGTGCAGCACGATGGTGGTGACGATCAGCGCGGCGGCGCCGACTGGCAGGTTGATGTAGAAGATCCACCGCCAGGACAGGTTGTCCACCAGGAACCCGCCGAGCAGCGGACCGATTACCGAGGCCAGCCCGAAGACGGCTCCGATCAGCCCCTGGTACCTGCCCCGCTCGCGCGGGCTGACCACGTCGCCGATGATCGCCTGCGCGCCGATGATCAGCCCGCCCGCGCCCGCGCCCTGCACGGCGCGGAACGCGATCAGCTGGTCCATGGAGTGCGCCAGCCCGGATGCGGCCGAGCCGGCCAGGAACAAGACGATCGCGAACTGGAAGACCGGCTTGCGGCCGAACAGGTCGCCGATCTTCCCGTAGACGGGCATTACGACCGCCACCGCCAGCAGGTACGCGGTGACCACCCAGCCGATGTGGTTCAGCCCGTGCAGGTCGCCGGTGATAGTCGGCAGCGCCGTGGCGACGATCGTCTGGTCCAGGGCGGCGAGCAGCATGCCCAGCATCAGGGCCGAGAAGATCAGCCGCACCTGACGGCGGCCCGGGGCGGCCGCCCCGCCATCGGCGCCCCCGGCCGCGGGCCGCCGCGGCGACTGGGACAAGACCGATCGCCGGGCGGGCGCGTGACGGCGGCCTGCTGCGGGCGCTCTCCATCCCGTGGTCATGGCCGACTGCTGGACGTCGGCGTGCCGGCCGGCAGGGACGCGAGCGGGCCGGCCGGCAGGGACGCGTGGGGGCCGGCCGGCAGGGACGCGGGGGGACGGGCGGGCAGGGCGGCGGGGCTGGGCGCCTGGGCGATGGCGCGGACCTGGTCGCCGGTGACGGTTTCCTGTTCGAGGAGGGCGGCGGTGAGCTGGTTGAGGGCTTCGCGGTGGCTGGTGAGCAGGTCGCGGGCGCGGGTTTCGGCCTGGGTCAAGATGGCGGCGACTTCCTGGTCGACCAGCCACTGGGTGTGTTCGGAGTAGCTGCGTGCGGCGGCGAACCCGGGGTGGCCGGCGGGCGGGCCGCTGTAGCTGACCGGTCCGATCGCCTCGCTGAGGCCGAATTCGCGGACCATCTGGGTGGCCAGGGCGGTGGCGGAGGCCAGGTCGTCGGCGGCGCCGGTGGATGCCTCGCCGCGGACCAGCCGTTCGGCGGCCCGGCCGCCGAGGCGCACGGCGAGGGTGTCGGCGAGGTAGCTTTCGCCGTAGAGCCGGCGGTCGTCGGCGGGCAGCGTCTCGGTCAGCCCGAGGGCTTGCCCGGCGCCCAGCACGGTGACCCGGCTGACCGGGTCGGCGTGCGGGGACAAGGTGGCGACCAGGGCGTGGCCGGCTTCGTGGACGGCGACGGTGGCGAGTTCGGCGGGGGCTAGCGGGCTGGTGTGCCGGGTGCCGAGCAGCACGCGGTCGCGGGCACTGTCGAAGTCGGCGGCGGCCAGGGTGGCGCGGCTGTCCCGGACGGCGGTGAGGGCGGCCTCGTTGATCAGGTTGGCCAGGTCCGCGCCGGAGAATCCGGGGGTGGCGGCGGCGACCTGGTCCAGGTCGGTGTCCGGGCCGAGGTTCTTGCCGCGGGCGTGGGCGGCCAGGATGGCGGCCCGTTCGGCCCGGCCGGGCAGCGGGACGACCACTTCGCGGTCGAACCGGCCGGGGCGGCGCAGCGCGGGGTCCAGGGCGTCGGGCCGGTTGGTGGCGGCCAGCACCACCACCCCGGCGGAGTCCTCGAATCCGTCCATCTCGGCGAGCAGCTGGTTCAGGGTCTGTTCCCGTTCGTCGCTGCCGGCCAGGCCGCCGTGGTCGCGGCGGGCGCCCAGGGCGTCGATCTCGTCGATGAACACGATGGCCGGGCCGCGGGTGCGGGCCTGCTCGAACAGGTCCCGGACCCGGGCC
>Ga0302181_10002809_pt1 | contig 12190 bp, 14 predicted proteins | sample I_Palsa_E3_3_FD_198786 | JGI IMG/M metagenome (GOLD analysis project Ga0302181, IMG submission 198786) | Peat permafrost microbial communities from Stordalen Mire near Abisko, Sweden - I_Palsa_E3_3 | ecosystem: Environmental > Terrestrial > Soil > Palsa > Peat permafrost | place: Sweden... | reverse complement strand
GAGTATGTGACGGCCTGCGCGGCGACGCGGTGGGGTGAAGCTGCCGCCGCCGTAGTCCTGCTCGGCTTCGAGCCGGTCGCGACCCGCCGCGAGTTCACCCGCCGCGTCACGATGGGCGGCGTTCACTGGCCCGATGTGCTGGCCGAGCCCGCGTGGTCCGAAGGCGAGCGGTTCCTGATCGCGACCGCGGCCGGACTGTGGACCGGGCGGGCGCACGGGGCCGACGTGAGCCGGGTGCCGTTCCTCAGCGACGACTTCTACGCGGTGTGGCTGGCGATGGTGACGGCCTCAAGGACGGGGAAGGTGCCGGTCCGATGACTGAAACTGACCGGAACGCCTGGGCCGTCATCACCCCGGACGGGGAACTGGCGTGGTACCCGCTGGCAGCGGAGCACGACGTGGAAGCCCTCGCGGGCGGCCCGGTCGCACCCGGGGCACTCGACACCGCGACGGTGACACTCCATGGCATCCCGCCGGGCTGCGGGCCGCTCAAGGTGGTGGCCTCTGACATCTCGCTTGTTTTCCCAGACAAGTACGAACCCAACCCGCTCGCGGAGGCGGTCCTGCGGGACTTGTCCGGCGGGCGGATCGACCAGCCGTGGCGCGGTACCGTCGCCCTGGTCGAGTACGAGGTTGACCCGGACACCCGCGAGGTTCTGTGGCCGGGCGAGATGTGCCCGCACTGGGCTGAGGCCATCGAGGCCGCCGTGCGGCGCGGGCAGGAGGGCGGGTGATGGCCCGGTTCAAGCGGCTGACTGACGCGGAGGCCCGGACGCTCACCAGGGCCGAGCTACTGGACCGGGTGGAAGCCGAACAGGCGTACTGGTCCCGTAAGCGCACCTTCACCGCCGCCGACCGGGAAGCGGAGCGGGAGTTCAGCCGGATCATGCACGCCTGCATATCACTGGCGGACGCGATCCAGGCGGCCACGGACACCGCGCAGGGCCGCAGGTCGGACTACTGGGAAACCCGTCCCGGCGACGCGCGGGAGGACAGCACCGGTGGATGACTTCGCCGCGGACATCACCCGCCGTGCCCGGCACGCGCGCGACCACAACGACGGCGATCCTGAACCCGCCTGGTCGACCGGGGAGCGGCTGTTTACCGCCCTCGTGCTCCGGAACGAGGAATACCTCGCCGGCGAGGAATGGACCGTGGCGGAGGTCACGCGGCCGGCTGGCAGGGGAACTCGGCGCCGGGTCCTATGCCGAGGTCGAGGACTGGCTCGCGGAGGTCCGGGGAGCGCTGGAGGACGACGATGACAATTGACGAGGCTCGCGCCCACATCGGCGACGGGGTGATCTACCGTCCGTTCGGTGACGGCACCGACCGTGCCGAAGAGGGGACGATAACCAGCGTGAACGACCGGTGGGTATTCGTTCGCTTCGGCGGCGGCCCGGCCGGTGCCAGCATCGCAACCGACCCGGCCGACCTGACGCTGCCGGTGATCCCGCCGGACGTGACCGAACGGCGGCGGCAGTGGCGCGCATCCCTCAGGCAGGCTCCCTAGGCATGCAGCCGCCCCGGCCTCTGGCGACCGGGGCGGCTGGATTGTCAGGCTGTCGGCGCGGCGGGGGCCGCCAGCGCGGTAACCGAGGACACGGCCGGGTCCAGCGCGGTCTGGGCTGCGGTGGCCTGAGCCTGGAGCGCGGTGGCCTGGGTCACGAGCGCGTCCAACCCGGACGTGTCGACCGGGTTGCCGGCGGCGATGGCGGCCTGGATTGCGGTCACGTCGGTTACGAGGGTGCCGGCCTGCGTGGCTACGTCACCGAGCGCGGACTGGACCGAGGTCAGCACGCCAGCGATTGCGGTGACGTCATTGGTAATGTCGGCTTGCGACACGATGATCTCCTTCAGTTGACTTTCGATCGCGGCAAGCCTGCCGGCGATCGTGTTGAGCTGGACGGTGTTCGCTGCCTGGATGGCGGCGCCCGCGGCCTGCGCGGCGGTGAGCGCCTTGAGCTGGGTCTCGATCGCGGCGAGGACACTGCGGTCGCCGCCGCCGAACGGCCAGTCGCTCACCGGCCGAGCAGCTTAGCCCAGGTGACCGGCCCCGCAACGGAGTCGGCGGTAATCCCGGCCGCGGACTGGAACGCCCTCACCGACGAGGCCGTGACCACGCCATAGGAGCCGTCGATTGCCACCGTGTGCCCGCGGGCGCAGAGGAGACCCTGCACGGTGCGCACGTCGCCGCCCGTCGCACCCTGGGCCAGGGTGGGAAGTTCATTCAAGAGCGTCTCCGTCCAGTTGGCCGGCGCGGCAGGTTGCGCGGGTGCCGGCGTCCCGCCGTAGGCCAGCGCCCGCAACTGCCCGATGGTGCCGCGGAACAGGGAGCAGTCGGCGGTGCCGACGCCCGGCACGGTGTAAGCGTCGGTGAACTGCCAGAGTTTGTGGGGCATCGCGGGCTCGGTTGCCTGGTAGGCGGCCACCCAGTCGACCGGGTCGAGGCCGGCGGCGTAGGCGAAGTCGAGCCCGGAGTAGCTGCCGGGCGCGAACCCGAGCTCACCGTGCATGACGTCCGCCCATGCGAGCCAGCGGGCCTGCTGGGGGCCTGCGCCTTCTTCGATGTCGGCGATGACGTACTCGCCGGGGTTCAGGTGGCCGAGGAGGGCCGCGAGGGCACGGGCCTGGGTGGCGGCGTCCTCGGTGGCGACCAGGTACTGGTACAAGCCCAGGAACTGGGCGCCGCCCGATAGGAGCTGCTCGCGGCGCTGCCCGCCGTACCAGGCACCGTCGACGTGACCGGCGCCGTACATCGCGCGGATGATGACCGCCTTGGACCAGGCGAGGTAGGTGGCGTCGGTGATCTCGGCTTGGAATTCGCTGACATCGGCCATGAGGACGACCGGGCCGGGTGAGGGCGGCGCGGCGGGTGCGCTCTGCCCGCCTGCCCCGCCGGCGCGGAACGTAACCGCCCTGTTAGCCATGGTGTCAGCGTACACGGAAGGTAAAAGAGCGGTCACGGCCTGCGACAATGGGGCTATGGGCACCCATGGCTAATGAACTCGGGGATTACGAACGCGGGATCGCGGAAGGCCAGATCCTGTCCCGGCTCGCGAACCACGATGAGCATTTCGCCGCGATCAACGGCTCCATCGACCGCCTGGGCGGCGAGATGCACACACTGGTCCTGTCCCTGCAGAAGTTCACCGACGCGGCTGACTCCCGGGACGCGGTCGCCACGGCATCAGCGAAAGCGGTCATCGACGCCGAGACGGCCCGCCGGGTCGCCGCCGAGCACAAATGGTCAGGCTTCCAGAAGCTGTTCGCCGTCGTCGCCGCGCTGGCCGCTGCGATCACCATCGCCGGCGTCGTGATAACCCTGTTCGCCAAGTAGAAAGGGAAACATGCCCGATGAGATAGCCCCGCAGCCGGAGCCGGACGGGATGGCCGCGCTGCCGAACACGTTCCGGGAGAAGATCGTCATGGCGCAGGGGATTGTCATGATCATCCTGGTGGCGGCCCTGGTGTTCCTGGTCGTCCGGCTCACCTCGGTCCAGGGCAGCAACGCGTGCAACATCAGCCGGGCGGCCACGGCGGCGGCGCTTCAGCAGACCCGGCTGTCGTACGGGAACGAGGGCCGCGCCGCCGCCACCGCGCTCGCCAACTCCGTCATCGCGGCGGCCGACAGCCCCGCCGGCGTGCAGAAGGCCCTGATCGTGACAGCGGAGAAAACCTACGCCGGCGTGATGACCGGGGTCGAAGCCGGGCTCGCGGCTAACCCTGTGCTGCCTGTGGTGCCCTGCTGATGGTGGAGAAAATGGTCTACAGCACGGTCACGACGGTGCTTGTCGCCGTGATGTTCCTCATCGTGGTCACCGGGACGTCGTGGATGCTGTGGCGGCAGTACGCCCTTTCGGGGAGCAGCGGATGCCAGGTCTCCTACGACAAGTCGCTGTCCGCTGTCCTGGCGCAGCGCGGCCTGCTGTCCGACCAGAGCACGGCGGTGAACGAGGCGCTGCAGGCCGCGCTGCTGGGCGATCCGCCCGCAGTGCTCGCCGACGCCGCCCGCAAGACGTACCTGACCGACATCAGGGCGATCGCGGCCGAACGGGACTCCTATCCGTACCCGCGCGAAACCTGCGGGTAGCTCGCGTGCAAAGCGGTGCGGGTGGTGCGGCGTGGCGCTATCGTGACCTGCGGGTGACATGATGACGGAGATAAGGGAAGGTGACCAAGCATGATCGCCATAATCGGGCTCGTCCTCTACGTGATCGCGGCCATTCTCAAGCTGGTCGGCAAGTACCCCGGCTCGATCACATGGCTGCTGATCATCGCCGGCGCGCTGGTCGCCATCGATGTCATCTGGGGCTGGCACCGGGCCGGGGCAGGCTACTACCGGCGCAGCGGGCCGGCGGCCTGATGTACATCGGCATCGGCGGCGTGCTGCTGGTCATCATCGTCGTCGTCGTGATACTGCTGCTCGTCCGGCACCGCTAGGGCGGCGGCCGGCCGTCCGCGGTCACGGGCAGGCAGCCCGTCCAGGGATCAGCGCGCGGGTCGGGCTTGTCCGGTGCGGACGGCGGGGCGCAGGCGGGGTCGAGCAAATCGAGCATCTCCGCGACGGACACCTGCGTGATGCCCTGGTCCAGGTACTTACTCAGCGTGCTGAGCATGCGAATTCTGATCATGTCCTCTTCCACTGGGGCGGGGTCTTGGCTCCTGCGGAATTTGAGACTCACGGTGACTGAGTATAAGGCCGGGGCCGGACAATCGGGGGGCCCGGGCGGCCTGCCGGTGCGAACGTGCGTGCACCCTCAGACGCGGGTGCCCCGCCGCGAGATGACGGACTTACGACCGCGCCCGGACCCTTACGGCATAAGCCCTCCACATCAGGTGGTCCAGGTCCAGGTCGGCGCCGTGCCCGTATAGGTCAGGGTGATGCTGGCCCCCGCGATCATGGTGTCACCCGGGACCATGATCTGGCTGGTGGCCCCGGCCGGCGGGATCAGCACGGTGTTCGGTGTCGGCGTGACGGCGGTCAGGGTGCACCCGGCCGGTGCCGTCACGACGACGGTTACGTAGGTCCCGAACGGGTTGACCAGCGGCGTCCCGCTAGCCGGGACCGCCGGAGGCGTCTGGTAAGTGAACCCGGCCACCGGCACGATCGGCTGCCCCGCCAAGGGCCCGTCATACCAGTAATTGTTCGCCCACGTGTTATTCAGCGGCCCCCAGTGGACGTACGGGCCGATGGCCCCGCAGTTGGGGTAGAACATGGTGCTGAAGTAATTGTTTGTGAAGGTCAGGAACTGGGTCGGGCCGGAGTAGGTGACGTGATCTGTCGGTGTCCCGCCGTAAATGGTGTACCCGGCGCCGGCGAAAAGGTTCCCGGAGATGGTCAGGGGCACCGGGTTCATGGCCGTGGGGCCGACGCAGTCGGTCTGGGTGAGCTGGACGAAAATCGTGTTCCCGGTGATGCTCCCGCCCAGGCCGTAAGCCATGTAAATACCGTCGGAATGGTCCAGCGCCACGTACCCGAGGTCATGCAGATAGTTGCCGTACATGTTGACGTAGCAGATGGCCGCTGAATTCTGGGCGTTCTCCCACATGTTCTTGCACCAGAAAACATCATTCCCGTACATGGTGAAAAGCGGGTCCGAGTTAGCCATGTAGACGCCGCTCTGGACCCGGTTGGTGCTGCTATCCGAGCCGGACAGGGTGCAGTTGGCGACGGTCCCGTAGTTCGATCCCTGGGCAAACCGGATAGCCCCGGGGTTGGACCCGCCGGGTGTCTGCACCACGCAGTTGCCGATGGTGGCGTTCGTGGCCACGCCGTTGACGTAGATCCCCTCCGAACCTCCGAGGAAGGAATTCTCCAGCGTGATGTTCGCGGCCTTGAGGTACGCCCCGCCGGCGGGAAGGCTCAGGCCGGAGATGGTGGCACCGGGGGTGCCGCAGTAGATGTAGTTGTTCGCGGACTGCCACACCCACCCGGGCCCGGACGTGGCCTGGGAGGGAACCGAGACCAGCGGCAGCCCGGACAGGTTCGCGCCGGTGTTGCCGGCGTTCGGGAAGACGGTGGCCGGCCCCGGCGCGGGCGGGGGCAGCCACGCGGCCCGCAGCAGCCGGGTCAACGGGCCCCGACCCAGTACGGCTGCGCGTTGCTGTTATTGGTGCCGGACAGCGTGATGGCGGACCCGATGGCGGTCTGCCCGGAGGCGCTGGAGGCGTACTGGTAGGACCCGGCCGTCAGGCCGGAGTTGGCGGCGTTCCTGGCCTGGCCGGAGGAGTTGGAGTTGAAAAGGGACGGCTCGGACGTCATGTTCCACAGGAACGCCGCGTACACCCACGGGGGGCTGACCAGGGTGGGGGTGACCATGGGGACGGTGAACAGCCCGTTGACCGGCGCGGCCCCGAAGATCGTCCCGGCGTCCGCGCTGACCGCGAGCCGCGTCCCGGAGTTGCTGATGACGGCGGCGTAGGTGCCGGTCGAGGTCGTGGCCGCCGCGGCGGCCGATCCCGCGATGCACAGGTCCGAGATGGTCATGGTCGCGCGGACGGGCAGCCGGAAGAACAGGATGTACCCGGCGGCCGGCGCGGCTGCCGCGGTCATCAGCCACAGCGGGATGTAGGAGGAGGTGAGGAACCCGTTGTCGCCCGGCACCCAGTTCGTGGCCGGGGCCTGCGGGCAGGACCAGGTACCCGGTGACCCTCCGGCCGAGCAGACCCACATGGTGCCGCTCTGGTCGATCACGTAGTCGCCGGTGCTGAACGTGCCGCTGGCAGGGGGCCCTGATACCGTGGCCCCGGCGTAGCGGCTGGACGACGCCGCCCCGGTCAGCCCGGTCGCCGCGAACGTCGGGCCGATCTGGGCCCCGGTGAACGTGTTCCCGCCGAGTCCCGCGCCGCCGCCGCCCCCGGTGTTGATGTTCGTCCAGGTCCCCGGCGATCCGGCGACAGTGCAGACCCAGATCTTCCCGGACTGGTCGATCACCCAGTCGCCGACGAGGAACGCCCCGCTGGCAGGGGCCCCGGAGACGGTGCCGCCCGCGTAGCGGCTGGCTGCGGTGGCCCCGGTCAGGCCGGCGGAGATGAACGCGGGGGCGGTCTGGTTCCCGGTGAAGGTGTTCGCGGCCAGTCCCGCGGCGACGGACAGCCCGCCCCACGTCCCAGGCGACCCCCCGGCCTGGCAGATCCAGATGACCCCGGTCTGGTCGACTACCCAGTCCCCGGTGACGAACGTCCCGGTGACAGGGTGCCCGCTGGCGGTGCCGCCCGCGTACCGGCTCGCTGCCGTCGCCCCGGCCAGGCCCGAGGGGGCGAAGTCCGGCGCGGCCACGGACCCGGTGAACGCCGCCCCGGTCAGCGGCGGGTACCGGAGGTCGAGCTGGGACAGGGGCAGGTCGTTGGCGACGGAGTACCAGATGGCGCCGGCCGCGTAGTAGATGAACACGGCGCCCTGGTCCAGCATGGAGATGGTCCCCGTCTGGAGCCCGCCCGCGACGTTGATGACGTCGGACCCGCCGAGCTGCAGCGTGATCGCGTTGGTGCCCGTCTGCGCGGTCATCTTGAGGCCGACCATGGTGAGGTTCGGCGGGGCGACCGGGAACGTCGCGGTGACGGCCCCGGCCGCGGTGCTGACCGGCGCGAACTGCCCGGCGGCCAGGGTGAAGCTTGCCGTCTGCAGCGCGACCGGGGTCAGGAACGCCGACGCCCAGACGGGCAGCGCGCCCGAGCCCGCGCTCTGCAGGAACTGCCCGGCGGTCCCGGAGGGGACCGACTGGACCGGGCCGGTGGAGGTGGTGCCCCCGGCCAGCAGCCCGTAGTAGTTCAGCGACGTCCCGCCGATGCCGCCGTTGATGACGCCCAGCGGCAGGCTCGGGACGGTGAACCCGGTCCAGGCCGCCCCGCCGTTCAGGGTCTCGAAGACCAGGACGGCGACCGCTCCCGCAGCAGCAGGCAGGACCGGGGCGATGCCCCCCAGCCACGTCACCGAGGCCGGCCAGGTCGCCGCGTACCCCCCGGTGCCGCCCTGCGTCACGTACAGCGTGAAGCTGCACGCGGTGGTGCTGCTGGCCACGGTAAACGTGAAGGTCACGCTGGTGTCGAGGGTGAGGTTGAAGACGTTGCCGCTGGCCAGGTTGATCGTGTAGGTCCCCGCGGACACGGTGGCCGCGGAGATGACTTCCTGCCCGCCGCCTGAGGCGGTCATCGCGCCGAGGTTCGCCAGCGCCCCGGCCGCCGTGTTCGCCCCGGTCCCGCCTGCGGGGATTGAGAGCGCGCCGCTGCGGGCGAAATCCCCCGGCCCGGCGTTCTGGACGTACCAGGTCGTGCCGATGTAGATGACGGCGAAGGTGAACCCGGCCGGGATGACGATGTTCCCGGCCGTCCCGAAGTTGGAAAGGGCCGCCCCGGCGCCGGGAGCCAGCGTCACCGAGACGGATGACGCGTTGGTGATAACGTTGGCGGAGCTCGACGGCGGGCCGGCGGGCAGCGTCAGGGTCTGGGCTGCCGCGGAACCGGAGAACACCGTCTCCTCACCGGGCAGCAGCGTCGCCGTGGCGGTCCGGGCGGTGGCGTTGTTCAGGTCGCTGACCAGGGACGCCTCGGCGGCGGTGACCGCGACGCCCTGGATTTTCGCGACCGTGTTGGCGCCCGCGGCGCCGGTGACATCCCCGGCCAGGGTGCCGCCCCCGCTCAGCGCCGCCTCGGCAGCCTCGGCCCGGGCCGTCTCTGCGGCAACGGCCGAGGTGGCGAAGCCCTGCGCTGCGGTCTGAGCCGACGCGGCCAGGCCTGCGGCGTCGAAAGCCGTGGCCGGCTGGACAGCGGCGGTACCGAGCCCGAGGCTGGTCCTGGCGGCAGCCGCGTTCGCGAGGTCTGAGAGGTTGTTCGCCTTCTGCGCGGCCAGCCCTTCGGCTGTCTGCGCGCGGGTGGTCTCGGCGGTGACTGCGCCGGTCGTGAACGCGGTGGTGGCGAGCTGGGCGGTGGACGTCAGCGCTGTCGCGGTCGGGGCGGTCGGCACGCCGGTCAGGGCGGGGCTGGCCTTCGGGGCGAGCAGCCCCTCGGCCGTCTCGGCGCGGGCGGTTTCCGTGCTCACGGCGGAGGTGGCGAACGCCTGGGCCGCGGTCTGGGCGGAAGCGGCCACGCCTGCCGCGTCGAACGCTGCCGACGCCTGAGTCGCCGCGGTGCCCAGGCCGAGGTTCGTGCGAGCGGCGGCGGCGCTGGCCAGGTCGGACAGGTTGCTGGCCTTCTGCGCCGCCAGTGCCTCAGCCGTCTGCGCGCGGGTTGTCTCTGCTGCCGATGTTCCCGCCGGGTCGAACGCACCGGCCGACGGATGCCAGTAGCCCAGCGCCTCCCACGCGGTAGTCCCGTCGCCCATCTTGGTCTGGCCGGTGTCTGTTTCCAGTCCGGCCTCGCCCTGCGCCAGAACCGGGTTCACCGAGGTCCAGTTCGCCGCGGTGTCGCGCCGGAGCTGGATCGTAACCGACATATCAGGCGTCCGGCGACGGAAGAATCATAAGCCCATAGTAACCGCATGGGCACCGTCAGTAACGCTTATGCGTGCCCGCCGTCGTACAAGGTGACCGGGTACGACGCGCCGCCCGCCGCCGACCCGTCAGCGACCGACACGGGGTACAGCCCGCTGACCGCCGACCCCCCGTCCATGCCCGTCAGGGTCACCATCGTCACCCCCGGCGACCCGTACACCGGGAGCGTCCCCGCGAACACGGCCGGCACCTCCGGGACGCCTTGTATCGTCGCCCACACATCGACGGCAACCCCCGGGGTGAGCGTGACGACCCCGCTGCCAGGACCGACCAGGCACTGGCACGTCCACCCCGCCGCGGTTGACCCCAGCAGCCACGACGCGGAATACCAGGTGACCGGGACCGCAGGCTCGAGCGGGTTGCCTGAGCTGGCCGGGAACGCCATCGCCACCGGCAGCGCGGCCTGGCCTGCCGTCGCCCCGGTCGGGTCGATGACCGTGCCGAACAGCCGGGACGTCCACGTGACGTTGATCTCGGCGAGGGACGCCGCGGAAACAGGCTCGAATGCCGTCATGATTATCCTCCATCGCTGCTGGGCGGGTTCCGCCGCCCACCGGTGCGGGGCCGGCGACGCCCGCCACCGGTGCGGGGCCGGCCCCGCAACCCAGTCGACTGTGCCGGTGATACCGGGCGTGCCTACGACGCCGGCACATGACGGGGCGAGCGCGACCCCGGACCGGGCCGAACCGCCCCGCTGGCCGTATCCGGCTGCCGAGGGATCGGTGAGCAGGCCCGTCGCCACAGAACCGGACCGGGCGCTTGAGCCCAGGGCGGTCAGGGTGAGCCGGACCCCGGCGGTGACACTGCCCGATGGCCCGCCCGCGGCCGACGGCGCGAGGTGAGCCCCGGCGGCGGGGGATCCGGTCCGGCGGGCGGCACCCGCGGCCGACGCGGTGACGCTGGCGCCCGCGGAAACGGCCCCGCCCCGCTGGCTGGCACCCAGGACGGGGCTTGTGAGGTGGATCCCCGCGGAGGCGGCACCGCCCCGGGTGCTGGCCCCGGTCGCTGACAGGACGAGGCTGACACCGGCGGTGACGCTGCCCGCCGGGCCGCCCGCCGAAGAGGCAGCGAGCGCAACGCCGGCCGTTGCAGGCCCGTGCCGGACGCTGGACCCGAGCACGGCCGGGGCGAGAACCGGGCCGGCCGTGACGGATCCGTGCCGGGTGCTGGTGCCGGCCGCGGAGGGGCCAAGGTGGACCCCGGCCGGGGCGCTGCCGTTCCGCTGGCTGGCACCGGATGCGGAGGGAGCCAGGTGAGCCCCGGCCGCGACGGATCCGGCCCGCTGGCTGGCGCCGGTAACTGACGGGACGATCGTTACCCCGGTGAAGGTGCTGCCCGCTGTCACGCCGCCGGTCAGCGTGAGCGCAACCCCGGCCGCGACGCTCCCGTGCCTGACACTGGCTCCCGTGGCTGACGGGCCGATCTGGACCCCGGCGGAGCCAGAACCGGCCCGCCGGCTGGCACCGGAGCATGAGGGAGCAAGGTGAGCCGCGGACGAAGGGGAGCCGTGCCGGACGCTCGTGCCCGATGCCGGCAGGGCGAGGATGACGCCGGCTGCGGCGGCACCGTGCCGCACGCTGCTGCCTGCGGCAGACGGAGTGAGCGTGATCCCGGCGGATACGGACCCTGCCGGCCCGCCCGCCGCCGACGGGGCGAGCGCAACTCCGGCCGGAGGGGAGCCCTGCCGCTGGCTGGCGCCCGCCGCAGTCAGGGTGATGATTACCCCGGCAGGGGGAGATCCGTTCCGGACACTGGCCCCGGCGCACGACGGGGTGAGGGTGACCCCGGCCGCGGCAGACCCGGCCGGGCCGCCCGCCGCGGACACGGCGAGCGACACGCCGGCCGTAACGGGGCCTGCCCGGCGGCTGGCACCTGAGCAGCCCGGGGTGAGCAGGACCCCGGCAGTAACGCTGCCCGCTGCCCCGCCCGCCGAGGAGGGCGTGACCGCGATCCCGGCGGAGGCGGAACCATTCCGCTGGCTGGCCCCCGTGCACGACAGGGCGAGGGTGACGCCCGCCGTCACTGTTGTGGCGGGCGGTGGCGTGCCGGGCGCGGCCAGGCCCGGGACGGCCCTCCCGGGAACAGCGGAGGGGTAAGACACCGCCTACCTCGCGTACGCCAGGACGCAGGAGGTCTGGGCGCTCATCGTCGACGGCGTGATCGTGCCCGGCATCGTGGCCTGGGAGTTCAGGTACCGGGAGACGTAGTGGCCGTTCAGGGGGTAGGCCTGGGGGGTGCCGGACACGGCCTCGAAATGGGGCTGGGTGCCGGTGAAGGACGGCAGTACCGCCAGGTAGTAGTTCGCGCCCGCGATGAGGGTGAAGCTCGTGATGCCCCCGGGGTTGGCGATGGCTCCCTCGGCGTACCCGAGAGTCGCGAACGCCGCCGTCATGTCGGCGGTCTGCGCGACCAGGGCACCGGCCTCGGTGTACATGGCCAGCTCGTTGACCCCGGCGCCGGCGGTGACCCCTGCGGTGGTGACCAGCGCGCCCAGCGTGGTGACGGCCTTGCCCTGGGTGCAGGTGCACAGGGCGACGACCAGCTGCTCGTTGCTGGCGGTCAGGGACGCCCCGACGTAGGAGGGGCTGACGGACAGCAGGCCCAGGCCCAGGCCCGCGGTGGTGGGCCCGCCGATGCTGGCGCCGGCCGGCGCGAACCCGGCGAGATCCCCCGCCGAGACGACCGCGTAGTAGGTGGCCCCG
>Ga0302181_10002806_pt1 | contig 12191 bp, 13 predicted proteins | sample I_Palsa_E3_3_FD_198786 | JGI IMG/M metagenome (GOLD analysis project Ga0302181, IMG submission 198786) | Peat permafrost microbial communities from Stordalen Mire near Abisko, Sweden - I_Palsa_E3_3 | ecosystem: Environmental > Terrestrial > Soil > Palsa > Peat permafrost | place: Sweden... | reverse complement strand
GAGGTGCTCAACTCTTGAACCGGATGGCACGGGTGGAGCGGCTCACCCACGAGACGCAGATCATGGTGGAACTCGACCTGGACGGCATCGGGGTGGTCGAGGTCAGCACCGGCGTCCCGTTCTTCGACCACATGCTAGCTCAGCTGGGCAAGCACGGCGGCCTCGACCTGACCGTGCGGGCCAAGGGCGATACCGAGATCGACTCCCATCACACCGTGGAGGACACCGCCATCACGCTCGGCCAGGCGCTGAAGGAAGCGCTCGGCGACAAGAGCGGCATCACCCGGTTCGGTGATGCCCTCATCCCGCTGGACGAGACACTGGTGCAGGCGGCCGTGGACCTGTCCGGGCGCCCCTACGTGGTGCATCACGAGCCGGATGCCATGGCCCCGCTGATCGGCAGCTATGACACCACGCTGACCAGGCACATCTTCGAGTCGCTCGCGTTCTCTGCCGGGATCTGCCTGCACGTCCGGGTGATCGAGGGCCGGAACCCGCACCACATCGTGGAGGCTCAGTTCAAGGCGGTCGCGCGGGCGCTGCGCACGGCAGCGGCCCCCGACCCCCGGTCCGGCGGCATCCCGAGCACCAAGGGCGTCCTTTAGTGAGCGAGCCAAAGGCGCGCGGCGCGGCCTGGACCGAGGAGCGAGGAACGAGCGACGAGGGAAGGCAGCGCTTCAAAGCACGCCGGAGGCGAGCGAGCGCCAAAATAACTGTGCTCGACTACGGGTCGGGGAACCTGCGCTCGGCGCAGCGCGCGCTCGAGCGGGTCGGCGCCCGTGTCGAGGTGACCGCCGACCCCGACGCCGCGCTGGAATGCGACGGGCTCGCCGTTCCCGGCGTCGGTGCCTTCGCGGCCTGCATGTCCGGGCTGCGGGCAGTCGGCGGCGACAAGCTGATCGCCCGCCGGATCGAACTCGGCCGTCCGGTGCTTGGTATCTGCGTGGGCATGCAGGTCCTGTTCGCCGCCAGCGCGGAAGCGCCGGGGGGGGCCGGGGGGGTAGTCCCCCCGGGGAAAGGCTGCTGGACCGAAGGCTGCGGGGCATGGCCGGGGACGGTGGAGCGGCTTGACGCCGAGGTGCTGCCGCATATGGGCTGGAACACGGTCTCGCCGCCGCCAGGTTCGGTCCTCTTCGCCGGGATCTCGCCGGGGACCCGGTTCTACTTCGTGCATTCCTACGCGCTCCGGTCGCCCGGTGCCAGCGAGCTCGCCGATGCGGGCGCCCTCGTCACCTGGGCCGAGCATGGCGAGCCGTTTGCCGCTGCGGCTGAGCGCGGGGTGCTGTCCGCGACCCAATTCCACCCGGAGAAGTCCGGCGATGCCGGCGCCGCGCTGCTATCCAACTGGCTGGAGAACCTGTGACGCTCCTGGAGTTCTCGTGACTGATCTGGCCGCTCTGACCTTGCTGCCCGCGGTCGACGTCACCGACGGGCATGCGGTCCAGCTCGTCCAGGGCGTGGCGGGCAGCGGAAGCAGCTACGGCGACCCGATGGAAGCGGCCCTCGCCTGGCAGCGGGCCGGTGCTTCCTGGATCCACCTCGTGGACCTGGATGCCGCGTTCGGCCGCGGGTCCAACGCGGACCTGCTCGCCGACGTGGTGCGCCACCTGGACGTCTCCGTCGAGTTGTCCGGCGGCATCAGGGACGATGAGTCGCTGGCTCGCGCGCTCAGCACCGGGTGCACCAGGGTCAACATCGGCACCGCGGCGCTGGAGAACCCGGACTGGGTGCGTTCGGTGATCGCCCGACACGGAGAACGAGTTGCGGTAGGCCTCGACGTCAGGGGCACCCGGCTCGCCGCCCGGGGCTGGACCGCCGAAGGCGGCGAGCTCTTCGAGACCCTCGCCCGGCTGAACGCCGAAGGCTGCGCCAGATACGTCGTGACCGACGTACTCAAGGACGGCATGCTGCGGGGTCCCAACCTTGCCCTGCTCCGTGACGTGTGCGCGCGCACATCGGCACCGGTGGTGGCCAGCGGGGGAGTGTCGAGCCTGGCCGACCTGCGGGCGATCGCGTCGCTGGTCCCGCTGGGTGTGGAGGGCGCGATCGTCGGCACCGCCCTCTACGAAGGCGCGTTCACCCTGGAGGAAGCCCTGGCTGAGGTCGGGAGGTGACGGTCGCGGTCCGGGTTATCCCCTGCCTGGATGTGGACGCCGGCCGGGTGGTCAAGGGGGTGAACTTCCGCGAGCTGCGGGACGCGGGGGACCCGGTGGAGCTGGCCGCCTTCTACGACGCCGAAGGCGCCGACGAGCTGACCTTCCTCGATATCACCGCCTCAAGCGGCGGCCGGGACACGATGTATGACGTGGTGCGGCGCACCGCCGAGCAGGTGTTCATCCCGCTGACCGTAGGCGGCGGCGTGCGCAGCATGGCTGACGTGGACCGGCTGCTGCGGGCCGGGGCGGACAAGGTCTCGCTCAACACCGCCGCCATCGCCCGGCCCGACCTGCTGGCCGAGGCGGCGGAGCGGTTCGGGTCGCAATGCATCGTGCTCTCCGTGGACGCGCGCCGTACACCTGCCGCGCCGAGCGGCTTCGAGGTGACCACGCACGGCGGCCGGGTCGGCACCGGCATCGACGCGGTCAGCTGGGCGCGGCGGGCCACCGAGCTCGGCGCGGGCGAGATCCTGCTTAACTCGATGGATGCGGACGGCACCACCGTCGGATTCGACCTAGAGCTCATCCGGGCCGTGCGCGACGTGGTCACGGTCCCGGTAATCGCGAGCGGCGGCGCCGGGACCCTGGCGCACTTCGCCCCAGCCGTCGACGCCGGAGCGGACGCGGTCCTGGCCGCAAGCGTGTTTCACTTCGGCACCCTGCGCATCACCGAAGTCAAAACCGCCCTCCGCAGCGCCGGCCACCCCGTCCGCTGACCCTGAGCTTTCATGATCCCTTCGGGATCACCGAATTGTTTAGCTTGTGCGTTCGATTGAGGTGTCGGTGCTTGCGGTCGCCATCGCGGCACCGACGATGCCGGCGTCGTTGAGCAGAGCCGCGGGCACGATGCGGGCGCTGATGCCGGTCAGCCGCGGCACCCACTTGTCCGCCTGCTTGCTGACGCCGCCGCCGACGATTATCAGTTGCGGCGAGAGCACCGCCTCTACGTGCTGGAGATACTCATCGACGCGCCCGGCCCACTTGCCCCAGCTCAGATCGTGCAACTCTTTAGCATGCTCGGACGCGCGGGTCTCGGCGTCTTGACCGTGGATCTCGATGTGCCCGAACTCGGTGTTCGGCACCAGCACGCCCTTCCTAAACAGGGCGCTGCCGATCCCGGTCCCGAAGGTCAGCACCAGCACGGTGCCCTCGTTGCCCACCCCGGCACCGAACGTCATCTCGGCGACGCCGGCCGCGTCGGCGTCATTCAGCACCCGGACCGGGTTGCCGGCGGCCTGGCCGAACAGTGCGCCCGCGTCCAGTCCGATCCAGGCTGGGTCGAGGTTAGCGGCGCTCCTGATCACGCCGTCGATCACCACCCCCGGGAAGGTAATGCCGACCGGTCCCGACCACTTGAACGAGGTCGTGAGCTGCTTCACCACATCCGCGATCGCGTCTGGCAGGGCCGGCCGCGGCGTAGCGATCTTCTGCCGATCGGCGAGAAGCTTTCCCGTGGCCACGTCGACAGGCGCGGCCTTGATCCCGGTGCCGCCAATGTCAATGCCGAGTGCATGCATGGCCCAAGCGTAATGGCCCGCTTTATCTGACGCTCGCCCGCCGCTCGGCGCGGGCGAAAGTCGGGTAATATCGCGAGAGAGGACAGATCCTCAGGTGCTAGACCCGGGGGCTGGGGCCTGAGGCGGCTCCTTGTCGAGAGAGGAAGCTGCGGATGCGCTTGTTCAAGGTGGCCGCCATCGGAGTCGGCGTTCTGATCGCGCTCATCATCGGCTGGGCCGTGGTCGGTTTTGTCCTGCACGCGGTGGAGTTCCTGGTGATCGCCGCGCTGGTGGTAGGCGCAGTCGCCGTCGCCATCAAGGTGGCCCGCTCAGGCAAGCAGATTTCCCGCAAGCACGCCAAGCGCGAAGTCCGCGAACCCGACTACGACAAGCCGCTGCCCCGGGCCGACGTCGAGCACGTCGCCACGTCGTACCCTTCCCAGCCACCCCGGCAGAGTGCGCCAGACATCGACGAAGAGCTGGCCAGGCTCAAGCGCGAGATGGGCGCCTAGCCCGGCCTCGCTTACCGCCAGCTCGCCACGGTGAGCTTGTTCACTGCGGCCTCGATCCCGTCGAATCGGACCCTGGCCCCGGTCGTTCGGCCCATCGCCCACATGGTCAGCTCGGCCGGACTGCCGATGACGGTGACCGCGGGGGTCGCGTTCTTGGCCGTGATCCGATAGGCCGGGCCGTCTGGGCTCACTTCGCCGGTATCGGTGTCGTCCCGGGCCAGCTCGACCCCGACCGGGGCCTTGCGGAGCATGAACCTGGCCATCCGCAGCCGCTGCCACAGCATGCCGGATTCCCCGCCGCTGATATCCCTCGGCTCCCAGCCTGGTACGGCGCGGCGCACGTCCTCGTGATGCACGAAGAACTCCACCGCGTTGGCCCGCTCATCCATGCCGGGGAGTCCCATCACCGACAGCCGCGGCGGCCCCGACCTGATCCTCCGCACCAGGTCAGGAAATGGCGTCCGTTCTTTGATCCGGTTCTGGACCCGGGTCGTGTACCCGGCCAGCGGGCCGCCTAGGACGCCGCCGGCCGCATCAAGCCTGTGCTCGCGCAGCACGAGGTGCGCGGCCAGGTCGCCGGTGGTCCAGCCTTCGCATAGCGTCGGGGCGTCCGGGCCTGTCTTTTCAAGCAACGCGCATAGCGCGACGCGCTCTTCTCGCGAGTAGCTCACCCGCTGATGGTAGGCGTGATTGCTACCCTGGCTAAAGTCACGAGGCAGCGCTGGCCCCGGCGCGACCCCCGGACCCCTGTGGAAATGAGGAAGTGATGCTTGACCCTGCCATCGTCGCCCGGCTGAAGCGCGACGCCTCTGGCCTGATCGCGGCGATCGCCCAGCAGTACGACACCGGCGAAGTGCTGATGCTCGGCTGGATGGACGAGGAGGCACTGCATCGCACGCTCACCACCGGCCGGTGTACCTACTGGTCACGCAGCCGCCAGGAGTACTGGGTGAAGGGTGACACATCCGGGCACCAGCAGTGGGTGAAGTCGGTGGCGCTGGACTGCGATGGCGACGCCCTGTTGGTCAAGGTCGACCAGGTCGGCGCGGCCTGCCACACCGGCGACCGGACCTGCTTCGACGCCGACGTGCTCGAGGCGGTGACCGGCGAACCGGCCCAGCGCGTGGGCTAGTATCCCTGCGACGCCAAGACGCAGCGACACCGAACCCCTCCAGACGCATGACCTGGCGACCTGAAAGATCCAGTGACCTGAGATGTCCGTGATGCGCAGGGAATTCGCGCTGGTGCTGCTGCTCGGCGCCACGGGAGCCGGAATGGTCCTGCTCGCCACGCGGCAGGCATGGGCGCAGGCCGTCTTCGTCGCGCCGCGGCCGCTGCCTGCACAGGACTTCTCCGTCACCGGCCAGGAGCTTGTCCCGCTCGCGAGCGCGCTCGCGCTGGCGGCGCTGGCCTGCCTGGCGGCCGTGATCGCCACCAGATCCGTGGTCAGGCGCGTCGTCGGCGCCCTGCTGGCCGTCCTCGGGGCGGGGGCGGGCCTCGCCGCGACGACCGGGGTGCAGGCATCGGCCGTCCTCGCCGCGGCGAGGGCGAACGCCTCGAATGGCACCGTCGGCGGGTCGACGACGAGTGGCAACTCACCCGGGAATGCGGCGCACCCGATCGTCATCGCGGGCTCGTCCGGCCATGCGATCATGGCCGGCGCGCCCTGGCAGGCGGTCGCCGTCGCCGGTGCCGTCGCGATCATCCTGGCGGGCCTGGCCACCGTGGGACGAGGCCCGCGCTGGCCGGTCATGTCGGCCCGGTTCGACCGGCCCGGACAGCAGGCCGCCCGGCCACAGGAGCGAGCTGATTCCGCGACCATGTGGGAGTCGCTGAGCCGGGACATCGACCCGACGGTCGAGGGCGGCGCGGACCTGAGAGACCCGCAAGACCCGCAAGACGTGAACGATCCGCAGGACCTGCGAAACCCGCAGGACCCGGAAGACCCGCAAGACCGGAAAGGTCCGCGGGGCCCGGGGGACTCGAGGACCCCGGCGGACCAGCTTGATGGCGGGACCCGTAGCTGACGTCGGCCCCGCGGAGAGGCTGGCGCCCGCGGGTGCGGACCCCTCTGTGTCCATGCGACGGGACCAGGGACCTTCGGTGCTGCTAGCCGAGCACGAGCCAGAAGTCGCCGAGATGTCGGCTCGCTATCTGCGCCGGGACGGGCTTGCCGTCCGGCTGGTGACCACACCGGAGCTGGCCCTCGCCGAGCTGACCTGTGGTCCCGATGCCGTGGCCGTGCTCGACCTGACCATGCCCGGCCTGGACCCTAGGCGCATTCGCCGGGCCCTGCGGACGCCGGTCATCTTCCTGGTGGCCGGCCCCAGGCCGCGCGGGCTGGCCCGGGCGGGCGCACGCCGGTGGCTAGGCCGCCCCTTCAGCCCCCGGCAGCTGGTGGCCATGGTCCGCGACGCGGCGGCCGGCGAAGCGCTGGCACCGGCATCGTGCCCCATTGCCCTGGCGCCCCGCGGACGCAGCGCGGGTCGGCTGCGGCTGGATGGCCGGAACCGGACCGTGATCAGGGATGGACGGCCGGTGCCGCTGACCGCGTCCGAGTTCGCGGTCCTGGCCGCCATGATGGACCGCCCGGGCCGGGTCCTTTCCCGGCGGGAACTGCTGGCCGCCGCGGGTCGTCAGGCCGCAGGCGACCGGGCCGCCGACGTGTATATCGTCCAGCTCCGGGCTAAACTCGGGCCTGCCGCGGTGATCAGGACCGTCCGCGGCGCAGGGTACGCGATGGACCTCGTACAGGGGGGTCAGTAACAAGGGCACAGGAGCGGCCGGGCTACCATCAGTGGCGCAACAGTACCGATTTTGAGGGGACGATCTAACCGCGTGAGTGTGCTCGACGAGATCCTAGACGGCGTACGGGCCGATCTCGCCGAACGGCAGCGGCGTGTCTCTCTAGACCACCTGAAGGAGATGGCGCGGCGCGCGCCGTCCCCGCAGGACGCGATGGCCGCGCTGAAGGCAGAAGGCGTCAGCGTTATCGCCGAAGTCAAACGGGCCAGCCCGTCTCGGGGCCAGATGGCGACCATCGCTGACCCGGCCGCGCTGGCCTCGGACTACGAGGCTGGCGGCGCGAAGATCATCAGTGTGCTGACAGAATCGCGGCGGTTCGGCGGATCGTTGGAGGATCTGGACGCGGTGCGCCGGGCCGTGCAGGTGCCGGTGCTGCGCAAGGACTTCGTGGTCAGCTCGTACCAGCTTTGGGAGGCCCGGGCCCACGGCGCGGACGTGGTACTGCTGATCGTGGCCGCGCTGGAGCAGAGCGCGCTGGTTTCCCTGGTGGAGCGAGCGATCTCGATCGGTCTGCTGCCGCTCGTGGAAGTGCACGCCGACGCCGAACTTGACCGGGCGCTGGACGCGGGCGCGAGCGTTATCGGCGTAAACGCGCGCAATCTGGCCACACTCAAGGTAGATCGCGGCATTTTCGGCCGGATGGCGAGCCGGATACCTGATGGCATCGTTAAGGTGGCTGAGTCTGGCGTTCGCGGCCCGCGCGATCTGCTCGCCTACGCTGCCTGCGGCGCCGACGCCGTGCTGGTCGGCGAGAGCCTGGTCACCGAGAAGGACCCGCGGTGTGCTGTCGCCGACCTGGTGACCGCGGGCTCGCACCCCGCGCTGCGAGGGGAAAAAGAATGAGCGAGACCGCGACCGCGGTGACCGAAGCGCCAGTCGGCCAAGTCGCCCCGGCGGATTCCTCAGCGCCCGCTGAGCACGCCGGACCCGCCGAGCCCGATATCGCCCCCGTCCCCGATATTTCCGGCCACTTCGTCGTCGGTGTGGTGGAAGCGGTCGGCAGCGCGCGTCCAGGCGTGCCGGCGACCTCGGCCGCCCCCGGCGTCGCCTACGGCGGCCGGTTCGCCCCCGAAGCCCTGATGGCCGCCCTGGACGAACTGGCCGTGGCCTACGAGCAGGCCCGCAAAGACCCAGCCTTCCGGGCCGAACTCGACGGGTTGCTCCGCGGCTACGCCGGACGCCCCACACTGCTCACCCAGGCCAGGCGATTCGGTCAGCAGGCCGGCGGCTGCACCGTGCTGCTCAAGCGCGAGGATCTCACCCACACCGGGTCGCACAAGATCAATAACGTGCTCGGCCAGGTGCTGCTGGCCAAGCGGATGGGCAAGACGCGGATCATCGCAGAAACCGGGGCCGGCCAGCACGGCGTCGCCACCGCCACCGCGTGCGCGCTGCTCGGCCTGGACTGCGCCGTCTACATGGGCGAGGAGGACACCCGCAGGCAGGCGCTGAATGTGTCCCGGATGCGCATGCTCGGGGCAGAGGTCATCCCGGTCATGGCGGGCACCCGCACACTCAAGGACGCCATGAACGAGGCGTTCCGCGATTGGGTGACGACGGTGGGAACCACCCACTACTGCATCGGCTCGGTGGGCGGCCCGCATCCGTTCCCGATGATGGTCAGGGACTTCCAGCGGGTGATCGGCCTCGAGGCGCGCGAGCAAGTCCTCGAGACCACCGGCAGGCTGCCGGACGCGGTGATCGCGTGCGTCGGCGGCGGGTCCAACGCCATCGGCATCTTTCACGCTTTCATCCCGGACCCAGGCGTCCGCCTGATCGGCTGCGAGGCGGGCGGCGACGGCCTTGACACCAGCCGCCACGCCGCCACCCTGACCGGCGGCTCGGCGGGAGTGCTGCACGGCATGCGCACCTTCGTGCTGCAAGATGACGAAGGCCAGACCCGCAGCACCCACTCCATCTCCGCCGGCCTGGATTACCCGGGCGTCGGCCCGGAACACGTCTGGCTGATGGAAACGGGCCGGGCGGAATACCGTGCCGTGACCGACGCCGAGGCCATGAACGCATTCTCCGTGCTGTGCCGCACCGAGGGCATCATCCCGGCCATCGAGTCGGCGCACGCGCTGGCCGGCGCGCTCGATATCGGCCGCGAACTCGGCCCGGACGGCCTCATCGTGGTCAACCTGTCTGGCCGGGGCGACAAGGACGTGGACACCGCCTCGAAATGGTTCGGGGTGTGACGGCCGTGATCAGCACCGTCAGCGCCGTCGCGGTGGCCTTCGCCAAGGCAAGCGCGGACAACCGCGCCGCCCTGATCGGCTACCTGCCCGCCGGGTTCCCCACCGTCGACGGCGCCATCGAGGCCGCCCTGGTCATGGGTGAGGCCGGGGCAGACATCATCGAGATCGGCCTGCCGTATTCCGACCCGCTCATGGACGGCCCGGTGATCGCCGAGGCGGTCCACCGGGCGCTGACCGGCGGGACGCGGGTCGCCGACGTGCTGCGTACGGTCGAGGCAGTCGCGGCGCAGGGAATCCCGGCACTGGTCATGACCTACTGGAATCCGATCGAGGCCTACGGGGTACGCGCCTTCGCTCGCGACCTGGCCGCGGCGGGCGGCTCTGGTCTGATTACTCCCGACCTCACCGTGGAAGAGGCAGGCTTGTGGCTTGCGGCCTCCGACGAGCATGATCTGGACCGGGTATTCCTGGTCGCGCCGAGCTCCACTGACGAGCGGACGGCTAAGATCGCCGCCGCCTGTCGCGGATTCGTCTACGCGGCCTCGCTGATGGGCATCACCGGTACCAGGGACGCGGTCAGCGGCGACGCGGCCGGTCTGGTCAAACGGATCCGCCAGCACACCGGCCTGCCGGTAGCCGTCGGCCTCGGAGTGAGCAACGGTGCCCAGGCGGCGCAGGTCGCGACCTTCGCCGACGGAGTGATAGTGGGTTCGGCCTTCGTCCGCCGCCTCCTGCAAGCCGACGGTGGCGCTGCGGGGATACCGGGGGTCCGTGACCTTACCGCCGAGCTTGCCGCGGGAGTACGCAGAACAGCGTCGTCCTCCTGAGCGTTCCCCGCGTTACCACGCTTCTTTGCGACTTTTACGACATGGCGCTTCTTTAACTGTCCTGCGGACAGACCATGTAGTGTCCAGAAGATGCCGCTCGCGTCGATTCCGAGCCCAGGCCAGGCGGCCTGGCGGCTAGGGCCGCCGTCGGTCAGGGCATACGCGCTGTGCGTGATCGCGGGCATCATCGTGGCTGTCGTGGTGGCCAGCCGCAGGTACCGGCGCTCCGGCGGTCAGCCAGGGATCATCCTCGACGTGGCCGCCTGGGCCGTTCCATTCGGGCTGGCGGGCGCCTTTGTGCACGCCATGCTGCTCGAGGCCGGGCATGACTTCAGGCACGCGCACCGGCTGTGGCACGCCGCGGCCGCGGGGGTGGCCGCCATCGGCATTCCCGGCGCGGTGGCGCTCGGTGCGGTGGGGGCTTGGGTCGCCTGCCGGCGGGCCGGGATCCGGCTCGGACCTGTCGCCGCCGCGGTCGCGCCCGCGGTCGCGTTCGGCCTGGCCATCGGCGGCCTGGGCAACTGGTGGGCGCAGCGGTTCTACGGCCAGCCCTCGACGTGGTGGTGGGCGGTGCAGATCTCGCCCGAGCACCGGGTGCCTGGGTATGAGAACTACGCCACATTCCAGCCCGTGTTCTTGTACCAGTCGCTGTGGGACGTCGCGCTGGGGATCGTGGTGATCTGGGCCGCCCGACGGTTCAAGCTCAGCGGCGAGCGCACGTTCATGCTCGGCGCAGCGGGGTACGCGGTCGGCGGTCTGTGGGTGGAATCGGCGCGCATCGGCCCGTTGCCGCAGGTGCTGGGCATACGCTACGGTTCACTCGGTGATATGGCGGTTTTCGTCCTGGCTGTCGCGGGAATGTACCTGACCAGACCAAGGCGCAAACCGCCGGCACGCGCATATCCGAAACGAGCCCTGGTAGAGGATTCGTCCGGTGATGTAATGTCTATGTAACAGGGCCAGTGTCGTCCCAGCGCACTGAAGTGGCGTTTTCGAGAGACGACGGGAGAGCGCATGGCGGCGGCTGCTGGCCTTTACGACCCCCAATTTGAGCATGACGCGTGTGGCGTCGGTTTTGTCGCGGACCTGTCCGGCCGCGGCGGTCACGATGTGGTGACAAAGGCCCTGCGGGTGCTATGCAATCTCGAACACCGGGGTGCCCAGGGCGGCGACCCGGGTACCGGGGACGGGGCGGGGATCCTGACCCAGATTCCTGACGAGTTCTTCCGCGCCTCGTGTGGCTTTGAGCTGCCGGAGGCCGGTTCCTACGCGGCGGGCATGGCCTTTTTTTCTGCAGAACGATGGCTGGTGACACCGGCCGTCGAACGGCTTGCCGCAGCCGAGGGGCTGACGATACTCGGCTGGCGTGAGGTCCCGTTCGACATCACCGCCTGCGGGAATGGCGCGCGGGCGGTGCTGCCTGACGTGCTCCAGCTGTTCGTCGCAGGCGCGGAGGGCCAGTGCGGCCTAGAGCTCGAGCGGATGGCGTTCTGCCTACGCAAGCGGGCTGAGCACGAGATCGGCGTGTACTTCGCCAGCCTGTCATCCCGGACCATCGTGTACAAGGGGATGCTGTCCGCGCCGCAGCTCGAGCCGTTCTTCCCTGACCTGTCCGATCCCGGCTACAGCTCGGCGCTCGCCCTCGTGCACTCCCGGTTCTCCACCAACACGTTCCCGTCCTGGCCGCTGGCTCACCCCTACCGGTACGTCGCCCACAACGGCGAGATCAACACGGTCAAGGGCAACCGCAACTGGATGCGGGCCAGGGAGGCCATGCTGGCCAGCGACCTCATCCCCGCCTCGCGGGACGGCCAGGGCATCGAGCGGCTGTTCCCCGTGCTCAATGAGAAGGGCAGCGACTCGGCCAGCTTCGACGAGTGCCTTGAGCTGCTGCACATGGGCGGCCGGTCGCTGCCGCACGCGGTACTCATGATGATCCCCGAACCGTGGGAGAACCATGAGGAGATGACCGTGGAGCGCCGCGCGTTCTACCAGTTCCACGCCGCACTGATGGAGCCGTGGGACGGTCCCGCGCTGATTGCCTTCACCGATGGCTCGGTGATCGGCGCCGTCCTGGACCGCAACGGCCTGCGGCCGGGCCGGTACTGGGTGACCAGCGACGGCCTGGTCGTGCTGGCCAGCGAGGTGGGCGTGCTCGACATCGACCCCGCCACCGTGATCAGGAAGGGGCGGCTGC
>Ga0302181_10002803_pt1 | contig 12198 bp, 3 predicted proteins | sample I_Palsa_E3_3_FD_198786 | JGI IMG/M metagenome (GOLD analysis project Ga0302181, IMG submission 198786) | Peat permafrost microbial communities from Stordalen Mire near Abisko, Sweden - I_Palsa_E3_3 | ecosystem: Environmental > Terrestrial > Soil > Palsa > Peat permafrost | place: Sweden: Abisko... | reverse complement strand
TTCCTGGGTGTACTTCTTGCGAGCCTGTCCCACGTCCGGTTCTCTCCTCGTAGACCATCGTGCCACTTCGGATGGTGTCTACGAAACCGGTGGGGGTCCAGTCCGCGGGCCTGGGCGGTCATGCCGAACTGGTGGTAGGCGACTGATATGCCGGGGCGGTTGCCGAGTTTTTCTTCAATGGCGAGGGATTTGCGGTACCAGTCGTCGGCCTCGTCCAGCCGCCCTCGGATCTGGGCGGTGACGCCGAGCTGGTGGTAGGTGATTGACATGCCGGGGCGGTTGCCGAGCTTTTCCTTGATGGCGAGGGATTTGCGGTACCAGTCGTCGGCCTGATCCAGCTGCCCGCGGGCCTGGGCCGTCATGCCGAGCTGGTGGTAGGTGATTGACATGCCGGGGCGGTTGCCGAGCTTTTCCTTCATGGCGAGGGATTTGCGGTACCAGTCGTCGGCCTCGTCCAGCCGTCCCATGATTTGCGCGGTCATGCCGAGCTGGTTAAAGAGGACAGAGATGCTGGCACGGGTCGATTCGGTCTCGGGCTGGTCCTGCAGGTAGGCCAGGGCCTGCCGGTAAGAATGTGCGGCCCGGGCCGGCTGCCCGGCATCCTTTTGCCGGCTGGCCTGGTGGATGGTGGTGTGCAGCCACAGCGAGCGGGCTTTCTGGGCCGGGTGCCGGCCGGGGCCGGCAGTGGCGGCCAGGATGCGGTCAGCCCAGGCGGCGGCCTCCTCGCCGAGGCCGCGGGTGTCCCAGTACTCATCGAGCGCTTGCACGATATTGCCGGCGTCTTGCCACGCGTGGTGGTCCAGGGCACGGCCGAGCATCGCGCCCAGGGTCCGCCGTTGCAGTCCGATCATCGTGTAGGCGAGGGCGGCGTTCCCCGATCTGATCTGCCTGGTCAGCCAGTAGCTGAAGGCGGCACTCGCGGTGCATAGGGCCTGTTCGCAGGTGTCCCGTTCGTGGCCGTAGCCGCTGGGGGCGGCGGCCCGCCATGCGGCGGTGAGGTAGCCGGGCAGGGCCGGGTGGATCCGGTACATGCCGCCGCCGATCCCGGTCAGCAGCCCCACCCCGGCCGCGTCCTCCAGCACAGCCGTCCACTCCACCCGGCTGATCCCGGCAAGCCGGCCCGGCGCCCCCTCAACGGAGGACAAGAGCGTAAGGAGGTGCGTGTCGGCGATGCCGTGGAGCAGGCTGACGGCGGGGAGCAGCCGCGCGGTCTGCTTGCCCAGGTGGGCGATGGAGTAGGTAATGCACGCCCCCAGCGACGACAGCCGGCCTTCACCGCCGCCATCGTCCGGCAGCGGGACGGTGCCCTGCAGCCCGGCCAGCAGGACCGCCGGATCAGTGTCAGCCAGGCGGGGCACGGTCAGCCGCATGGCCAGGGGGTGGCCGTCCAGCCAGTCCAGCAGTTCCCCGAACGACCGCTGCTCCCGCCGCGCCTGGACGGCCGGGAACGGGGCGAGCAGGCATTGCCCGTACTGGGCGGCCTCAGCCCGGTTCAGCGCGCCCACCTCGATCCGGCGCGCCTGGCCGAGCCAGTCTTCCCGCGCCCGGCTAGTGACGATTACCGTACTGCGGGAATGGCCACGGACCCAGCCCAGGAACTCCTGCAGCCGCGCGCAGCCCTCTTCATCCAGCGGCGGGGTCGCCCCGGCCGGGTCGGGCATCTCCCGGACCGACTCGAAGTTGTCCCAGATCAGCAGCGCCCGGTCCCGCGCGAGCAGGTTTTTCACCGCCTCCAGCCGCCGCCGCGCCTCCAGTTGGGTGAAGTCCGCGCCGAGTGCCGCCTGGCCGATGTCGGTGATCACCCCGTCCAGGCCGAAGGAGGCGACGCCTGGCTCGAACGAGTGCCAGAAAACCAGCCGCGGGTCATCGACTCCGCCTGTATCGCGCTGCCACCGCGCGAACCCCTTGGCCAGCTCCGTCTTCCCCGTCCCCCCCGACCCGGCCAGCACCACCACATGCTGCAGCCGGGCCGCGGTCTCCAGTCGATAGAAAAGGTCATCGCGGCCGACGAACACTCCGGCCACCGCGGCCAGCGGGTCTTGCGCCTCCGCAGGCTGCTTGGGGGAAGCGGCCCGGGTCCGGTCCAGCGCCGCGTCCGGTGACGTTGCCGTGGCCGGGCGGCTCACACGGGCCCGGGGGAGGCGGACCTCACGGCGCATGTAGCAGACCGGCACCAGCCAATCGGCCAGCGGTATGTCGCCTTTCGGGCTCGGGCGGCCATCCTGTTCGGACAGCCGCCTGCGCCCGGCCCCTACCGCCATCCCAACGCTGTCCCCGGCGAAGAGTGACTCGTAAAACGCCGCTATGAACTCCGCCGCCGCGGCTGCGTACACGCGGTAGGCCATCGCCACCACCGCTGCGCACCCCGCCCGGAGCAGCGCGGTCGCCACGGAGGCTTCCAGCTCCTTGCCCATCGCCCCGGACTGGCACGCGTTCAGCACCGCCACCGGTACCCTCCCGGCCGCCAGCGCTGCCGCCACCTGCGACGCCGCGACATAGCCGCTGCCACCGCCCGGCAACTCGAACGCCAGCACCCCCTCACCCGCCCAGGCCACCATCCCTCCGTGCCCGTCGAAATGCACCACGTGAAACGGCCGGTCCGCCTCCGCGGCCTGCTGTACCGTCTCGCGCAGCGCGGCGAACGTCGGCGGGCGCAGCACGGTCAGCTCCACCTCGCCGCGGACCGCTTCCAGCCGCTCCAGCAGCGGCCGGGCCACCATCTGATACCCCACGTCGTCAGTTCCGCCCGGGCGGGCGATCACCATCAGCAGCCGCAGCCGTCCGCCCAGGATCTCCACCGTCTCCGCCCCGCCGGTCACCGGCAGGGTGCGGGAGATCCCTCCTGCTTCCAGCGCGATCGGCCCCGCCTTGTCGCGCATCAGCTCCCATGGCAGCCCCAGCAGGCCGGGAACCTCAGACCGGAGCACCACCCCCAGTCCCCGGTCCCGCGCCCGCTGGCACGCGTCACGGGCTGGGCCGACCCCGAACACCGACCCGAAAACCTGCTCCCCCCAGCCGACCAGCTTCCCCCGCACCGCCGGGCCGCGGTCCTCCCACACCCCGAACGGCGCCAGCAGGTAATCCTCCAGGTACCAGCGCAGGTCCTCCAGCGCATCCCCATCCAGCGGCCACACAAGCCGAGCTCGCGACACCTCGGTCGGCAGGCCGCCATCCGGCCATGACCCAACCACCGCCTGGCCGTCCCCGGTCAGGTCCACCAACAGCCGATCCGGCACGCCCCAGCCCCCAAGCCAGCCAACCCAAGACAGGCCAACCCGCCGCCTGCACTCCAGCATGCTATGACTGACACCGAACCGACACGACTGCCTGCAAAGCGACTTCGTCGCGAATCCATGAGAACCGCGAAGCTCCTTGGCAACCATAGGAGGAGCGACGCCTGCCGCGTCAGGTTCACTCAGCGCTTGGGCCAGGGCTGAGCCGTCCCGGCTTTGATAAAAGTCTCCACCGAATCCGTGGAATGGCGGCTAGCAGGCACGTGGTGGTTACCTGCCAGCAGCGAGATCGGCCAGGAGCCGGTCGAGGACTGTCTCCTCCTCGACGGCCATGAGGTGGTCACGCATGGTGCGGGCGAGGGCGTGGTCCCACGGGGTCTGTACTTCGCCGGCCGGCGCGGGCAGGGGCTTGGGCCGGTCGTTGAGGGCGAGCCCGTCCTGGTAGTCGGTGGCGCCGAAGCGCCATGGCAGGGCTCCGCTGCCGATGATGGGGCGGGCAATGGCTAGCCCTGGCCAGTCGAAGTCGCCGTGGTAGCGAAGCTGGGAGCCTGCATTCCGGAGTTCCTGCAGGAGCAGGTTCGCGGCGACGCTTGGCCTGCCCTCGACGCACACGAGCGGGGCGCAGCGGGTGCTGAGTGCGTCGGCGGCGGCCTCGGCGATGGTCGGGTTCTCGCAGACGAACACGGTGGCTGTCGTGCTGGCGGCCGGGATGCGCTCGGCGTCGAGGTAGTGGCGTACCTGGCCGAGAGTGAGCCGGGCGGGCAGGCCCGCTGCCGCGTTGGCGGCCAGCGTGGCCACTGCTGGCCCGTTGCCAGGCATGATGAGGCCGAGTACCAGGACGGTGGACGAGACGGTGTCCAGGGCCACCCCGGCGCTTGCCCAGAGCATGCGCCTGCCTGCGGAGTCCTCGGGCGCGCCTGGCTGGTCATCGTGCCAGGCGAGCGCCCGCAGGACGGCTGCCTGGACCGGGCCGTCGTCGAGCGCGTGCGCGTGCCCGAGCACGCGGGTGGCAAGGCGGGCAAGTCCGGTACCCGGGTCGGGCAGGGCGGCGAGCACGGCGAGGGCGTCTGCCAGTACCTGCCGTCGGGCCGGCGCGGGCATCCGTCCCGTCCTCCGCTCGTCAGCAAGCCATGCCTGCAGCCAGGGATGGCGGGCAACGGCGGGATGGGCCGCGGCTTCGGCCCATAGCTGGTCGCTGGCTGCGTCGCGGGCGGCCTTGCTGGCGCGGCGGCGGGCGGCCTCGTCGTGCAGTGGCCCGCATGCTGCCGTCAGGCAGGCCGCGAGCCCGGCAGACAGGCCGCTGGAGTGCAGGAGCGCGTCGAGCCGGGGCAGGTTGATGGTTACTGTTCCGGTCTTGTGCGTGGGCCAGCCGAGGAAGTCGGCCATGGCGGCGGCCTCGGAGTCGCTCAGCGTGGACAGGTCTATGCGGAGGCGCTGGCGGGACAGGTCCTTTTCCCAGGCCTCGCGCACCGTGCGGGTGAGCCATCGCCACGAGGTCGGGCTGAGCGCCTCGCGGATCCGCGAGACGCTGTGCTCGTCAATGAGCTCAGGAGCGAACAGGCCCCCCTGGGGCTACGGTTCCGACTGGCGGGCTGGCCTCGGCGCTCACTCGAATAGCCTGTCCGGCTCGTGGTCAGTGCTCTGCGAGGTTCCGGGATCGAACATCCTGTGCGGCGCCCTGCCGTCCCAGATGGTGCGGGTGCCGAGCACCGCGTCGGAGTTGCCGACGAGGTGATAGATCGCCAGGCCGTCGAGCTGGCGGTAGAAGCCCTGCTCGCTTTCGCTGGTCGCCACCAGGTCAAGGCCCAGGGTGCTGATGAGCTCGAAGAGGTCTCCGCGGTTATCCTCATCGACTCCGGCGAACACCTCGTCCAGCAGGATGAGCCGGGGTGAGCCCGGTACCTGCCTTCCGTCGGACTCTGCTGCGCGCACTCCGGCCGAGTCGCAGTAGGCGGCGGCGGCGGCGAACAGGGGCAGGTGCAGGCAGACTGCCTTCTCGCCCCCGGACAGCGAGCCGTGCGCCTTGCTGGTGAGCGTCTCGTAGGGCTGGTCGGGGCCGCGCCTGAAGCTGATGGTGAAGCGCCACCACTGGCGGTAGTCCAGGAGCCTCCTCATCTGCTCTGTGTAGTCGGCGTCGGGCGTCGCGCGTACGGCCGCGAGGTGGGACCGGAAGAATTCCTGCAGGCGTGTCCGCTCGGATTCCAGGGGCGCGTCCTTGGCCATGAGCGTCACGATGTCCTGCATCCCGGACGCGTTCTTCTCGTCGGGGACCCAGTTGAGCCGGACCTGGATGCCACTGCCGGTGGGGTGGGCGGATATGAGCGCGGACATCGCCTTGATGGCCGTGCGGGCATCGCGCACCTTGGTCGTGACCTCGCGGCGCGTGGAGTCGGCGAGGAACTTCCGGAAGAGCTCGGCTTCATGCTGGGCCAGGAGCTGCTCGGCCGCGACGTGCTCCTCGGCGATTACCGAGAGCATGTCCGCGAGCGGCAGGGAGCGCGTTCCGCGAGCGGCCTGGAGGACCAGCATGCCGTCCCGGTGCTCGTCCCGGACGCTGACCTTCCCGGCGAGGTCGGGCTCAAGCTGGTAGCGGATCTCGTTGACGCGGTTGGCTGCGGTCTCGACCGCCGCAGCGTCCCTGCGCACCTTGTCGCCGACGGTGTCGCGGATCGCGCGGGCCCAGTCGCGCGCCGCCCGGACGCCGACCGCCGCCACGCCAGCGGATGGTGCGGTCTGGTCTTCCGGGCTGCCGCTGGGAGGCGAGTCGGGCAGCCCGGCTATCGCGAACAGGCCGAGGCGGTGGGCAGCCAGGAACGCGGCAGTGGCGCCTGCTCGCACGTCGTCGGCGGCGGTCCGCTGTTCTTCCAGCGTGCGGAGGTCGGCGTTCGCAGTCGCAAGGGCGGCGTTGTGCTCACGTTCCCGGGTCGCCAGCCCGTCCTTTTCCTGGCCCAGTCGCTCCTGGTCTGCCGCGAGGTGCTCCAGTTCGGCGACGATCTGCTGGTAGTCGCTGCCGTAGGCGCTGGCGAGCTCCGACAGCTCGGTTTCCTTCTCGATCAGCTGCCGTTGCTGCCGGTCTGCCTCAGCGCGCTCCTTGCTGGCGGTCTCAGCGTTGGAAATGGACCGGGCATGGGCGCGTTGCGCGGCGGCGACCGTTCTGAGCTGGTCGATGCCAGCGCGCAGCCAGCGGTCGGCGGCTGACCGGTAGCCTCTTACGGCGGTGGCCAGCGCTCCGGTGTCGCAGTCATCGGGGAGGCTGGAGGCAAGCAGGCCGGCCCGTAGCACGCTAGCGCTGGCACTGGCATGCTCGCGGGCTGCTGTCTCCTCTTCTTCCCGGGTTGCGAGCCTGGCTCGCGCGCGGGCAAGCCCGGTGGTGGCCGCCGTGACGTTGGCCCGGGCTTCCCGCACGGCTGACGCGTCGGGGATCGCCGTGCGCTCTTGCTCGGCGGTAGCGCAAAGCGCCTGGCACTCGCCGGCGCTTGCGCGCAGTGATTCCGCGGCGCCCGTCCAGGCGGAGGCCAGGCCGTCCGCCTGGACGGCCTGGGCGCGCATCGGCATGGCGAGTGATGCTGCCGAGGGCGTGGCGGCTGCCTGGCCGGCCAGCTGGGCGAGCGAGGTAGCGAGCGCGGCCGCGCTTGCGCGGTGGGGCGTCTCGTCCGGGCTGATGCCTGGGGGTGAGGTCAGTGTGCCGCGGGCGAGGCTGTCGCGTAGCTCGGAGGCAGCGAGGGACATGCGGTCGGCGGCGTCCTGCGCCTGTGCGCGGCGCTGGCGGGCATCTTCGTCCCCGGGCAGGCTATCCCGCTCCCTGTCGAGGCGGGCGAGCGAGGTGATGATCTGGGTCTTATTCTCGTCAAGCTGGCGCAGTTGCTCACGCTGGTCGTCTAGCTGGCGCCGCACGTCGGCGAGCGCGGCCAGGCGGGCTGCTTCCCTGTTGCTCGCGCCGATCAGGGTGACCGCGTCGACCTGGTGGGCCCCGGCGAGGGCACCGGCACGCCAGGATCCGTCCTTCCCGAGGACCAGGCTGCCGTCCGGCGCACCCCGCTGGGCTGATGCGGCGCACGCGATGCGGCCGAGCACTGCTGCGACGACGTGGGGCGGCACGCCAGCAGACGCGCTGCCGCTGTCGGCCACCAGGACGTCGGAGAGGGCTCCGCCTGCGGGCGGAGCAGCGAGCGCGTCGAGTTGTGTGTCCAGAAGCGGCTTGCTGTCGTCACCTGACAGCAGCCGCCCATCGGGGCTGAGCCAGGCATCGGCCACGCCGCTACCCAGGGCCGCTGCCTCGATGCCCAGCCGGTCGGCGTCGATGACGGATGCGGCGAAGTCGACGAGCATGTAGAGCGGGGCGCCGGCGCGCCCGTGACGGCTGGCCTGCCTGGCCGGCGGGGACTCAGGCTCGGGCAGGCCGCCTTCGGCGAGATGCTGCTCCCTGGCCGTAAGGGTGCCGATGATGTCGGCGACGCGGCTGATGCACGCGTCAACGGTGGCCTGCTCGGCGAGGAGCGCGCGGGAGCGGACGGCGGCGGCATGGCCTGCCCAGTCGCTGGCGGCCTGGCGGATCGCCTTGCCGGGCACCTCGGTGAGGTCTGGGGCGGGCGCGCCCGCGCAGAGCTCGAGTGCCGTTGCGGCCCACGCCGTGGCTGCTTCCCGGTAGGCCGCCACGGACGTCGTGTACGCGGCAGCGGCAGCGTCCGCCGCGTCGAGCAGCCCGGCGATGTGCCGTGCCCGCCGTGCGGTGTCGGTGGCGGCGGTCGCCGCCTGATCGCGCGCCCCTGCCGCGATGAGGTGCGCTTGCTGCCGGGCGAGCAGCGCTCTGGTGCGGGCCGCTGCCGCCTCTGCCGCCCATCGCGGTGCGCGTTCCAGCGCGGTCGCCGGGTCCCAGGGCAACGGCGGCGCCTGGCCTTCCCTGAGCTGTGTGCTCGATTCCGCCCACTGGGCGAGCTGGGCTACCCACGTCAGGGTGACCCTGGTGTCCTCCTCTAGCGCCTCGTTGAGGGCCTGCTCCGCGTCGTCAGCCTCTCCCTGGGCCCGCCGGGTCTCGCCGCTGGCGGTCGCAGCCGCGTGCGCGTGCTGCCGGGCGGTGCTGGCGAGGGTGCGCAGCGCATCGACCTCGCCTGCCCATGCGCTGACCCTGGCATCGAGCCGGCTTATGAGCGCTCGCGCCTGGCCGAGCAGGGCGTCGAGATCGCCAGCGGCGTCCACGTCGGCGCGCGCCAGGGCGTCGAGCGCTGCCGCGAGCTCGTTATCCAGCGCCTGGGTACGGGCGGGCCCGGCGCAGGCGGATGCCTGATCGCGCTCGAAGGCGGTGTTGTCGCGGGCGGTGATGGCGTCGTCGGTGGCGCGCTCGGCCGATGCGGCGTCGTCGCTCGCGGCTCGCTCGGCGCGGCGGGCGGTCTCGGCTGCGTGGCCGGCGGTGGTGCGCAGGGACTTCACCAGCTCGCGCAGGGGCTCAACCTCCTGGCCCTTCGTGTAGGCCTCCAGCCGGGTCAGCGTGGTGGTCCGGCCGCGGATCCGCGCCTCTTCCTCCCCGATCCCGCTGCGGCGTGCTTCTATGCCGTCCAGCGCGGACTGTGCCGCATCACGGGCGGACAGGGTCGCGGTGGTCTTCTCCCCTATGGTGCTGATCGCTGATTCGGCGGCTGCGACGGCGTCGGCTCGCGCGGCGCTTGCCGTGCGCGCGTAGGCGCGGTAGGCATCGCGGATCCGGCGCAGGTCACGCATGGTCTTCTCGAGTTCCTCCACCGCGCCGGAATGGCGGTCGAGCCGTTCGAAGCCCTCGGCGAGGTCCTCGACGATCGCGTCCGACACCGGCGGGAGGCTGTCGCGCAGGATGTCGTTCAGCCCCTTCTCGTCCAGCTTGTCCGAGAGCTTCGGGCGCCGCAGCTGCAGCAGGGTCCGCCGCAGGGCGGCGTACCGCGCAGGGCTCAGGCGGTAGAGGGCGTCGTTGACCGCCGCGCGGTGGTCGTCGCCGTCGGGGTGCAGGCTTCCGGGCCTGCCGGCGGCTGCCTGCGCGGCGAGCTCCGCGGCCAACTGCTGGGCGCTCAGCGGCTCGGCGCCGGGCCGTCCCACGGAGAAGTGGACGCCCAGGCGGGCGGCGGTGGTGAAGTAGCGGGCTTTGACGGGACCCTCGCGGGTGCCCTCGAGCAGCGCGCCGACGGTGAAGTACTCGCTGCTGCCATCGGGGAGGCGCCTGCCGAATTCCGCCCACGTGCAGCCGCGCTCGCTGGTGCGGGCACCGGACTTGTCGAAGCCGATGAGCCACAGGTGCATGTTCCGGTCGCGGCCGCCGAAGGTTGACAGCCGGGACGGCGTCAGGTCGGCGTCCAGCAGGTAGGGAAGGAGCACCTCGAGCGCCATCGACTTGCCGGTGCCGTTGTTGCCGCGCAGCAGCAGGCGACCATGGTGGAACGCGAAGACCTGCTCGTCGTACAGGTAGAGGTTGAGGATCCCTGCCCGCAGCGGCTGCCACCGGCCCCGGTCAGGCTCGGGCATGCCGAGGACGACGTCTATCGGCAGCGCGGAGGTCATCGTCACGGGCTGGGCTCCTGACCTGCGGGGAAAGGCGACGCTTGCCCGGGGCGGGGATCGTCAGCGCGGCCCTGGGCGGGTACCAGGGCGGCGGAGTCTGCGGGAGTGATGTCGGCGATGCGGGGGCGGTAGCGGCCCGCTGCCGGGAGCAGCGTGAATCCTGCCTGGTCCACGGCGGCCAGGCCGAGGTCGGCCAGCTGGTCGAGGGCGAGGTTGGCCAGGCGCGCGGGGCCGTCGGCGGCCTGGTAGGCACGCGCCCACGTCGGGTTGGCCCGCAGCCGCTCGGCTATCACGCGCTCGGCGGCGTGGCGCGGGTACCGGACTGGCCCGTCCGGGACGTCGCCGGGCTGGAGTGCGCCGAGCAGCAGGAGCGCCGCGAACTTCACCAGGTCGTTCCCCTCCGGGAACCGCGTGTCCGTCGCGATGTCGTCGGGGTCGATGAGCGCCCAGCCCTCCGCCCTGCGCTCCAGGACCATTCCCGCGTCGGCTGCCCAGTTCGCGATCCCCCCGGTGGCCTGCTGCAGGTAGGCCCTCTCCCCCGCGCTGAGCAAGTCGAGGTAGAGCACGGGGTTATCGAGCAGGATCCGCATGATGCGGTGGCGGGCCCTGCGGCGGAGCTGCTCGTCTGTGGCGGCCGGCGTGCCCGAGGCGGCGAGGATCCGCGCTTCCTCGATGGCGGGGATGGCGCTCATGACCCCGTCGTCGGGGGCCTCATCGCCGGTCGCGGGCTGCCGGTCCCAGGCGGACGGCGGTACCCATGGCCCGTAGCGGCTCTCGTGGAGCATGTGCTCGACCGAGGATGCGAGGCTCGGCGGGTACGGGGCCGCGATCAGGTGCCCGAGGCGGCGGTCATCGATGTCGTAAAGAGCGTTCGCGTCCTCATCACTGGCGTAATCTCCGCGAGCCTCGACGACGCTGAGGACGCCCAGACCGACGAGGAGCGTCACGACGTCGGCAAGCGCGATCCGCTCGTCCCGGCGGGGGGCGTAACTGGCGATGCCGGGGGCGTCCGCGGTCACGGCCTGGACGCGATCGGCCAGGTCCCGCAGGCTGATCTGCGGCCGAGCCGTATCGGATAGCACCGCGGCTATCACCGCGAGCAGGCTGTACCGGCGCCGCGTGAACGGCCTGGGGGTCGACCGGTCAGTGAGAGCGCCCCGGCGGCTGCTGGGCCGCGCCGGGACCTTGCGCAGCCGGGCGAACCCGTGCCGGGCGTCAACCACGAGGACCCAGCCGCACTTGTCGTCGAACCACCGCTGGAGCCATGAGGCGTGCGCCACGATGGCGGTGAAGTCAGCGCCGGCGCGCCGGTCGATCAGCGGGCGGGCGAGCAGGACCCGGATCGCCCTGGCCCGCACCGCCGCGACCTCCTGCGCGCTCACAGTCGTCATGGCGTCTCCTGCAGGGAGAGGAGACCGGCAGGGGGCGTAGCGAGGGTCGCCTCGGCAGCGGAGCGCTCCGCAGTGCGCACGTTCTCCCGCCATTCCACGCAGACCCGGCAGTCCGGGAGCGTCCAGGTGCCGGTGGTCGCCTCCAGGCGCGCCGCTTGCGGGGGAAGCACGTCGGCGACGTCGATCTGCAGGGTGCCGTCCACGCTGATTGCGTGCCGGGTACCGTCGCGCCGCCGCGCTCCTCGGAGTGCCCGGTACAGGAGCGAGGCCAGCAGCCGCAGCGTGACCTCGTCGACTGGCCCGCCGATCCGGTCACTGATCTCGCTGAGGCTGACGGCACCGAGCCTGGTCAGCGTCTCCGCAGCCCAGGCGGCCTTTTCCTGAGCGGCTTGCGCCCTAGCCGCAAGGGCCTGCTTGGCCGCGGACCTGTCCGCGACGTTCCTGGCGCGGCGGACATAGTCGGTGTGGCCACTCGACCGGAGCTGGCGCGATACCGTAACGGCGGCGCGCGGCTCCCACCAGCTGGCGGTGGCGGGCACGGTGCCGTCGTCCAGGACGCTCCCCAGGTGCCGGGCCGACGCCAGGCCGAATGCCGCGTGCCAGAGCCGGTGGCCTTCCTCGTCGCTGTCGGCCGCCTCGAACCGGGCGGCAAGGTTCAGCAGGTCAGCCGACCGGCTGGACGGGCTGGAGGACGACTCCCGGATGCGCTCCGCGGCACGCGCGATCCCCAGCACGGCCGCGCGCGTCTTCTCATGCAGGGCGCCGGCGCCGGCGCGGGCGTCGGCGTCAGCTCGGAACCATTCAGCCAGGCCCGTCAGGTGCATCCGCGCCTGGCGGGCCCAGGTCAGCGCGTCCGCATCGCCGTCCAGGACGATCTGGCCGGACACCGCCTCTGCTGTCGCGAGCGCGGCCGCAACTGCCGCGGGATCGACCTGGTCCAGGTCCTTCAGGCGCTGCCGGATCCGGACGGCCAGGATGTCAAGGTCAGCGATGAAGTCATTCAGGTAGGTAATGGTGTCCGCCTTGAACAGGGCGAAATCCCGGGCGTCGAG